>Ga0307505_10000383_pt1 | contig 50120 bp, 47 predicted proteins | sample 23_S_MG_FD_202183 | JGI IMG/M metagenome (GOLD analysis project Ga0307505, IMG submission 202183) | Soil microbial communities from Populus trichocarpa stands in riparian zone in the Pacific Northwest, United States - 23_S | ecosystem: Environmental > Terrestrial > Soil > Riparian zone > Trees...
GCCGTCGTCCTGACTATTGCGGGCTATTCGTTGAACGATACGGTCGTCGTGTTCGATCGCATTCGTGAATTGTTGCGGCGCTACAAGAAGATGCCGTTGAACGATCTTCTCGATCTCGCGATCAACACGACGTTGCCCCGCACTGTCATCACGGGCGCGACCACGTTTCTCGCCTTGCTCGGTCTCACTTTCTTCGGCGGCGAGGTGCTCGCGTCCTTCACGCAGGCCATGCTCGTCGGCGTGGTTATCGGCATCTACTCGACGACCTTCATTGCCTCACCGATCCTGATCTATCTCGGTGTGCGGCCGCAGATCGTTGGCAACGCACCGAGCACCGCTCCCGAAAAGGCCAAGGCCGAGGCGGCGTGAACGGCCCGCAGGCTGAGCGGCACTATCCCGGCCGGGCAGCGATTGAAGGCTACGGAAACGGCGGTTTCCGCTTCGCCGGCATGTCCCACCGCGGCTCCATTATGCTGCTTCCCAGTGGGATATGGGCTTGGCCGCCGAGGGACGTCTCCGAGATAGACGCGGCGAGCCTCTCCCGGCCCATTTCCGAGGCCGCTGAGATCGACCTGATGTTCATCGGTACCGGCCGCGACCCCTGGCGGTTGGCCAATGTCCTGCAACAGCGGCTCCACGACGCCGGCATTCATTTCGACACGATGCCCACGGCCGCAGCCGCCAGCACCTATAACGTTCTTCTGAGTGAAGGACGCCGGGTTGCGGCGGCCCTGATCGCCACCGAGTGAGCGAAGCACGCTAGAATGACCTCATGCGGCGTGACTGGGAGCATTGCGAGACGCTGGTCCGCGCGGCGGATAAAGACCGCTATCTGACCGCGCTCTTCCTGCCGGCGGAAATCCGCCCGCACGCCCTGGCGCTTTTCGCATTCAACATCGAAGCGTCCGCCATTCGGGAACGCGCGCGGGAGCCTCTCGCGGGCGAAGTTCGATTGCAATGGTGGCGCGATGTGTTGGCTGACAATGCCGCGGGGAGCATCGCCGGCAATCCCGTCGCCGCTGCCCTTGCCGCGACGATCGATCGATATCGCCTGCCCGTCACAACGCTCGAGCGGCTGATCGAGGCGCGGGAGTTCGATCTCTATGACGACCCGATGCCGTCGACGGCGGCATTCGACGCTTATGTGCGCCTGACTTCTGCTTCGCTGTTTGAGTTGGTCGGCGAAATGATTGGCGGCCAGGGCGCGTCGTTTGCAAGTGCCGCGAGCCACGCGGGCATGGCGTATGGCATCGTCGGGTTACTTCGCGCGATCCCCATGCATGCATCGCGCGGACAGATTTTTGTGCCGGCTGATTTGCTTTCGCGCCATCAGGTCGCGCGGGAGTCGCTCCTGAACGGCGAAACGTCTCTGCCCCTGCTGAATGCGCTCAAGGAGCTGCGGGACAAAGCGCGCCAGCATTACAAGGAACTGGATCGGCTCCTGTCGTCCTTGCCGAAAGCCGTGCAGCCCATATTCCTGCCGCTCATTCTCGCGGACGCCTATCTCGCGCAGATGGACCGCCATGATTACGATCCGTTCAGGACGCGGGTTGAATTGTCGCAATTCAAACTTCAGTGGAAGCTGTGGCGCGCCGCTCGCCGCGCACCCTAGCGGGTCAATCGCGCCGGAGGCGGCGGTCGGTGCGGTTCAGCCGCGTCGCGACCAGTTCTTCGGTCGCTCGCTTCGCGGCCGGATCGAGCTTGATGCCGTCGATCAAATCCACCTGGTTCTGCGCGACCAGGCGCAACACGTCGTCGCGCAAATCTCCCTCGGGACGGCGGGGAAGCTGCCGCGCGATTTGCACAAGACTTGGGTCGGGCAATCCCTCGGGATCCGAGACGATGTGCGCGCGCACTTCATGCTCGGACAGGGGCTTTGCAGTTTCAACGAAAGCATAGAGACGAGCGCCGCGCGGCGTCGGATAGGCGACCACGGCAGAGCCGGTCACGCCGGAAAGCGTGGAAAGGCGGGCGGCGATGCGCGGGCCTTCGATGATGGCGTCGGCGCCGCTGCCTTCGCGGTCCATGTAGCCGATCAATCGGCGCGTTACGAACAGGTAGATCTTCTTCCCGGTCGCCATCCAGATGCGCGCTGGCAGGCTCTTGGTCGCCAGCACCCGCCGCTCGGTCGACGTGAGCGCCTCGGGCGCGTATTTGCGCTTATGCTTGAGCAGATGGCGCAGGTCCTCGTGTGCGGCGAGGCGAAAGAGCGGCCCCTTGCGCGACGACGTATGGGCGAGCTGGAAGTCCGTCATCTGCGGGCCGCCCTCTGCGTCCCGCAACCAGTTCTGCTCCTTGGCGAGGTCATTATGCACGACGCCGGCGCGGTGCATGGCGAACATCATCGTTTTGGCGCGGCGAAAATAGTCCGCCTGGCCCGCCGGGCGGGCAATGTGCATCGGTAGCCCGTCGATCCAGGAGCGCACGAGAAAGCCGTCGCCATAGGCGAGGAGGTGCGGGCCGGCGACGCCGCCAAGGCGCGCGAGCGCCTGTGCCTCGCGCTTTCCGAAATGATAGGCGACCGGCCGAATCCACCACGGGACATTGTCGAAGCGGCGAAAGACGGCTTCGACTTCGCCGTTGTCGTCGCGCCAGAAACCGCGCTCGACCGTGCTGAAGTGATCGGATTTGAGCACGGTGACGGATCGCCAGCGGGAGCGGTCGGCCGAAGCAGATGAAATCGCGTTCATGCGGCCACGTCTGAATTGTCCGCGCCGCCGAGCCAGCGGTCGAGTGCGGCCTTCGCGCGTGCCGTCAGTGCTCGTTTCTTGTCGCGCGTCCGATCCTTGCCGCGAAAGCGTTCGTCGAGCGGCGGGAAGAGCCCGAAATTGATGTTCATGGGCTGGTAGGAGCGCACGCCTTCGTCGTCCGCAGAAACATGCCCGCTGGTGACGTGGGCGAGCAGCGCGCCAAGCGCGGTTGTCTGTGGCGGCGGCGTGAACGGCACGCCGGACAGATCGGCTGCCGCGAAACGCCCGGCAAGCAGGCCAAGGGCCGCACTCTCCACATAGCCTTCGCAGCCAGTGATCTGGCCCGCGAAGCGCAGGCGCGGCTCATTCTTTAGCCGCAGCGTAGGATCGAGGAGCCGCGGCGCGTCGAGATAGGTATTGCGGTGCAGGCCGCCGAGGCGCGCGAACTCCGCGCGCTCGAGACCGGGGATCATGCGGAAGATGCGCGACTGTTCACCGTGCTTCAGCTTGGTCTGGAAGCCGACCATATTGAAGAGCGTGCCCAGTTTGTTGTCCTGACGAAGCTGCACGACCGCATAGGCACCCTTGCCCTGCCGGTGCGGGTTCGAAAGACCGACCGGCTTCATGGGACCAAAGCGCAGCGTGTCGACGCCGCGCTCGGCCATGACTTCGATTGGCAGGCATCCGTCGAAATAGGGCGTACCTTCCCACTCTTTGAACTCGACCTTCTCAGCCGCGAGAAGCGCGGCAATGAATGCGCCGTACTGCTCGCGGTCCATCGGGCAGTTGATGTAGTCCGCACCCGAGCCGCCGGGACCGCTCTTGTCGTAGCGCGACTGGAACCACGCCACCGACATGTCAATGCTGTCGCGATGCACGATCGGCGCGATGGCGTCGAAAAAGGCGAGGGCGTCCTTGCCGGTGCGCGCCGCGATGAACTCGGCAAGCGTGGGCGACGTGAGCGGACCGGTTGCGATGATGGCGTGCTGCCAGTCGCCGGGAGGCAGCGAAACTTCCTCCCGTCGAATTTCGATCAGCGGATGGTTCTCAAGCGCGGCCGATACCGCGCCCGAAAACGCCTCGCGATCCACCGCGAGCGCGCCGCCCGCGGGTACCTGGTTGGCGTCGGCCGCACGCATGATGAGCGAGCTGGTCTTGCGCATTTCATGGTGGAGGAGCCCGACAGCGTTCGTCTCGCTGTCGTCGGCGCGGAAGCTGTTGGAGCAGACAAGTTCCGCGAGTTGAGCCGTCCGGTGCGCGGCGGTCGTCTGCACCGGCCGCATCTCATGCAGCACCACCGGACAGCCGCGCTCGGCCACCTGCCAGGCGGCTTCGGAGCCCGCGAGGCCGCCGCCGACGATATGGACCGGATTTTTCATGCGCCGCTTGTCCCGCCCGGAAGCCAATCCGTCAAGCATCGGAAGGGCTTGGGGTTCCTAGTCGGCGTCCTCGTTGGGGATGTTGAGCGTCGCGCCGCAGGCCTTGCAGTGGACGGCATCGGCGTCGTGCCGCCGCAGGCCGCATTTCGGGCAGGGAAATTTCACCTTGTAGGGCTGCAGGATCGCCCGCGCGAGCCGGAAGAAGAGCGTCACGCCGAAAATCATGATGACGACCGAAATGAAGCGCCCGAGCGAACCCGACAGCACGACATCGCCATAGCCCGTCGTCGTCAGGCAACGAGTTTGTAGGTGTGCAGGAGCCGCAGCGTGCGCAGGATGCAGAGGAAGCCGGCACCCTCACCCGCAAGCGGCGCGAGGAAAGAGATAATCGCGCCGGCGTCCGCCAAGGTGACGGGATGCAACAGTTCGCGGACGCGGCGGCGGCTGACGATGATCCGCGCCACGACGTCGGCCAGGATCAGGAGGCCGAACAGGACGTCGATCCATTCCAGCGCCGGCATCGGCCGCAGGAACGACGTCAGGATGATGAAGGCGACGGTAACGATGTCAAAGGCGAGGAGCCCCCATAGCGGAACCTCACCGCCTGCTCGGAATCTCCCTCATAGAGCTCGCGCAGCCAGCCGACGGTCCATGGCTTGGCAGCCGGATGGTGGGCGGTTCCTCGCCGCATCTTGCTCATGCGTATCCGGTACCGGGTTCGCGCAGGGATTGATTAACCGCAATATCAGCCATCGGCATCTGATTACCAAATACTAAAACTGCGCAGGTACTTTCCCACCCGCGCCACCCCGGCGCGGCCGGGTTCTCCTTGGTGCAATCCGAACAGCCAATCAGTCGGGAAGGTCAAGCCGCGCTGGCGAAGAACGCAGGCGTGGTACCGTCGTGGCGTCGTGCTCCGGCTGCGGCGGCTGTCGTCGTTGTCGGCTCGCTGCTCGCCGCGGTCATTGTTGCCGTAGCCGCCGTCCATATTGTCACGCAGCACGACGCCGTTATTGCCAATCATCAGCGCGAACTGAAAAACACCGCGCTGGTTATGGCCGAAAACACAGATCAGAATTTTCGAACATTCGATCGGTTGTTGGTCGAGTTGACTGAGAAGTTTCGGCAATACGATTTCCGCAGCAAGGAAGAGCTCGCCGAGCTGCTGGCGACCAATCGATTCCATTCAGAAATGAAGACCGCGCTCGCCGGTATCCCGTTCGTGACACAACTCGGCGTATTCGATCAGAATGCCGATCTTGTCAGCATCAGCTCCGAGTGGCCGGCACCGGCGATCAATATCCGGGACCGCGAGCACTTTCGGGCAATGCGGACCGCCGTTAACGACGCACCGTTCATCAGCACGCCGGTTTACAGCAGGCTGACCAATCAGTGGATCATTACATTTGGGCGGCGGATCACAGACGGGCGAGGCGAATTCCGCGGCATCGTTGGCGGCGCGATTGATCTCGCTTACTTCGAGAATTTTTTTGAGTCGGTCACGCTGGAGGCGGGCGCGACGATCACACTGATCCGGATGGACGGCACTTTGCTGGCGCGCCACCCGCGTAAAGAATCGATGGTGGGGCGCCCTATAAGCAGTCCACGCACAATGGCGACGTTCTTCGGGGATGCCGACCATCGCGAAGTTCGCGCGGTCAGCCCGCTGGACGGGGAGGACCGCATCATGGCGTTGCGGAAATTTCCGAACCTTCCAGTCGTCATCGGGGTCTCACTGAGCGCCCCGAACGCACTCGCTGACTGGCGGCGCGAGGCTGTTTTTGTAGCCGCGCTGGCGGGTGCGGCGGTCCTGGCGATGGTGCTTGGAGTATTCGTCAGCGTCCGTCATCTCGCGCGCACGCAGAAGCGAACGGATCAGGAGATCGGCGAGCATAAGGCGCGCCTTGGTATGGCGCTCGATAATATGAGTCAGGGCCTGTGCATGTTCGACGAAGAATCAAATCTCATCCTCTGCAATCAGCGCTATCTCGAAATGTACAGTCTGTCTCCTGCCATCGTGAAGCCGGGCTGCTCGCTCCGCCAGATTATCGAAGAGCGCAAAAAGACCAACACGTTCGAGGGCGACACCAATGCGTACCTCGTCGAGATCAGCGAACTCGTAACTCGCGGGAAACAGGTTCAGCGACTTTTAGAAACGCCCGACGGCCGGGTGATCCGCACCGTACATCAACCGATGGACGATGGAGCCTGGGTGGCAACCCATGAAGACATTACGATACAGCGCCGCGCGGAGCAGGAGCGCGACCGAAATCGTGAATTTCTGAACCTCGTTGTCGACAACATTCCCGTCACGACGCTGGTGAAGGATGCAAAAGAATTGCGCTATGTCTTCGTCAATCGCGCCGGCGAGAAATACTACGGAACCACGCGCGAGAAGATGATCGGAAAGACGCCGTTCGATCTCTTGCCGGGTCCGAGCGCGCAGTTGATCACTGACCTTGACCGTCAGTTGCTGGCGGCCAACCGCGGGCCAATCGAGGACGAGCACCAGATTCGCATGGCGGACGGGGCGATGCGCGTCGCCAAATCGAGCCGCCTGCCGATCCTGAACGAGAAGGGCGAACCGCAATACTTGCTGACGGTGATCGAAGACATCACGGAGCGAAAGCGTCAGGAAGAGCGTATCGCGCATCTCGCCCACCACGATGCCCTGACGAACTTGCCGAATCGCGTTCTGTTCCGGACGCAGCTTGAGATGGCGATGAGCCAGCTTCGTGAGGGTGAGCATCTGGCGCTGCTCTATCTCGACGTCGACCACTTCAAGAGTATCAACGACACGCTGGGCCATCCCATCGGTGACGAACTGCTGTGCGCGGTCGCAACGCGGTTGAGGCGTTGCGTGCAGATGTCCGACACCGTTGCCCGTCTCGGCGGAGATGAATTTGCGTTGGTTCTCACGGCGATCCGGCATCCGCAGGACTGCATCCCGCTGCTGAACAGCATCTATGAAGCGGTGCGTTCACCGTATGAACTCGGCGGCCATCAGGTCGTCGCGGATGTGAGCATCGGTATCGCGATGGCGCCGGGCGATGGACTCGAGCCCGACGAGCTCCTGAAAAATGCCGACCTGGCGCTGTACGGCGCGAAAGCGGAAGGGCGCGGCACATACCGCTTCTTTGAACTCGACATGGACGCGCGCATGAAGGAGCGGCGCACGCTTGAGCTCGATCTGCGCAAGGCCATCACGCAGGGTGAATTTGAAATCTACTATCAGCCGATCCGGAATATCGCTGAAGGCCGCGTCGAGGGGTTTGAGGCCTTGTTGCGCTGGATCCACCCGGAGCGGGGAATTATTTCGCCGGCAGATTTCATTCCCGTTGCCGAAGAAACGGGTCTGATCATTCCGATCGGCGAGTGGGTCCTGCGGCGCGCCTGCGCGGACGCCGTCGGCTGGCCCGACGGCCTGAAGGTCGCGGTGAACTTGTCGCCGGCGCAATTTCGCAGCCGCAGCCTCGTGCAGACGATTTTCAATGCGTTTGCGACCGCGGGGCTGAACGCGGATAGACTTGAACTCGAAATCACTGAAACCGTCCTGATGCAGCATACTGACGCGACCATCGAAATGCTGAACCAATTGCGCAAGATTGGCGTTCGGATTGCCATCGACGATTTTGGTACGGGCTTCTCGTCGCTCAGCTACCTGCGCAGCTTCCCCATCAGCAAGCTCAAAATCGACCGAAGCTTCATCAAGGATCTTCCCGATGACGGCGGCGCAATGGCCATCGTCCGCGCCGTCGTCGGCCTCGCCAACAGTCTCGGCATCATCTCGACGGCCGAAGGCGTAGAAACGGAGCAACAGTTTGATGCGCTTCGCGAACTTGGCTGTACGGAGATGCAGGGATACTTGCTGAGCCGCCCGCGCCCGGTTGCGGAAATCAGCCGTTTCTTCCCGTCAGCAGAGCAGCGCAAGATCAGCGCCGCCTGAGCGTCATCAGGCCTACATAATTTCAAGGTGTTTAGCGTTCGCCTGCCGGGTGCGCGGTTTCTTGCCGCGATCCCGAACAGGAGTAGGATTGCCGCCAGGGGTGGGCACCAACGGAGCGACCAATGAGCATTCTCGGAAAAATTATGGACGCGATTTTCGGCAGCAGCGAGGCTAAGGCCGACACGGCAGGCGGCGGCGCGTCGGCGGGTTCGGCAGTTCCGATGCAGAAGGTCGATGTGGAAGCGATCCTCACCAAGATGGCGTCGGAGAACAAGGAGAGGCTCGATTGGCGCAAGTCAATCGTGGATCTCATGAAGCTGCTGAAACTGGACAGTAGCCTCGGCGCCCGCAAGGAGCTCGCCAAGGACTTGGGTTACACCGGAGACACCAACGACAGTGCCACGATGAATATCTGGCTGCACAAGCAGGTGATGCAGAAGCTCGCGGCGAACGGCGGGAAAGTTCCGGCGGATCTGCTCAAGGGATAATTGCTTGACCGCAATCGAACAGCGCCGGGAGAGGGCCAAGTCGGGCCATGCCTGACTGATACGGCCCAGGAGGCCGCTCCCGGCGCTACGTTCGCGTGTTTGCCGCTACGCCTTGGCCCGAACGGTTGCCTCGGCGATTATGGCGGCGCTCTGGCCCGGCGGCGTCATGCAGACCTCCGTTCCAAGTTTCGCGAGCACATCGTTACGATGTGACAATCTGAAGTTTGGACTCGTGAGGCGTCTTGTCAAGCATCTTCGCACATTGTTCCAGTACGTCCGCGTATACCATCCACATCGGAAGGAAGTCATATGACGACGCCCATTGCGGCGACCATGCCCGCGGAGATGAATGAACTGAACTGGAAGCAGTTGATGGCTTTTCAGATCGATGTCGCCGCGCCGAGCGTGGTCGGAATGACTCCCGGATACGACCGCCGTATCGGCGAAATCACGGGCGGAACGTTTGAAGGAGAGCGGCTGCGCGGAAAATTTCGAACGGGCGGCAGCGATTGGCAATCGCTCCGCTCCGATGGCGCGATCAGTATCAATGTGCGTCTCGTGATGGAGACTGACGACGGCGCGCTGATTGCCATGCGTTATCGCGGCGTTCGTCACGGACCGAAGGCCGTGATCGACCGGCTGGCGAAGGGTGAAGCGGTTAACCCGAAGGAATATTACTTTCGAGTCACGCCCTGGTTCGAAACTTCATCGGAAAAATACGACTGGTTGAATCGCGTCATCGCCGTTGCAATCGGGCATCGGTTGCCGAGTGGTCCGATCTATAACGTATTCGAAATCGTCTGACGCGGTATGGCAATGGCACAGGGAATCAAGGCGCTGTACTTTGACGTGTTTGGCACGCTCGTGGACTGGCGCAGCAGCATTGCCCGCGAAGCCGAAACGCTCTTGCAGCCGCTTGGGCACAGGCTGGATTGGCTCGCCTTCGCGGACGCCTGGCGCGGTGAGTATCAGACCGGCATGGAAGAGGTCCGGTCAGGACGTATTCCGTTTTCCCGGCTCGATATTATTCATCGGCACAATCTCGATCGCATTCGCCGGCGCTTCGGCCTGGAGAAGCTGTCGGAAGACGACATCGTCCATCTCAATCTCGCGTGGCATCGGCTGGATGCGTGGCCGGACGTTGCTGTCGGTATGGCGCGATTGCGAAAGAAATATTGGCTCGGCCCGGTTTCGAACGGAAATATCTCCCTGATCGTCAATCTCGCGCGGCGCAATGACATGCCGTGGGACGCGGTACTTGGCGCGGAGATCGCGGGCGACTACAAGCCGAAACCTCGCGTCTACCTCGCTGCCTGTGAGGCGTTCGGCTTGCAACCCGAGCAATGCATGATGGTTGCGGCGCATAGCAACGACCTCACCGCGGCAAGTAGCTGCGGACTGAAGACCGCACACATTGCAAGGCCGAACGAGAAGGGCCCGGGGAAGGGCGAGAGCGCTCCATCGGTCCCGGTTGACATTGCGGCGCGTGACCTTGTCGATCTTGCGGACAAGCTCGGGGCCTGACCGGTGCGGCAGGCACAGTATGTCCTGACCGTCGCGACGCGGGGAAAAGGACTGACGGACATCACCCGCGACGTAAGCGATTGGATTGGCGCGCAAAGGATTGCCGATGGTCTTCTGACCGTCTTCTGCCGGCACACGTCGGCCTCGCTCATCATCCAGGAGAATGCCGACCCCGATGTGCGGACGGACCTCGCGGACTATTTTGAGGACGCCGTGCCGGAAACGCGCGATTACGTCCATCAAAGTGAGGGGCCGGATGATATGCCGGCGCATATCCGTACCGCGCTTACGGGTGTTCAGTTGTCCATCCCGGTTGCGCAAGGCCGCGCGATGCTCGGCACATGGCAGGGCATCTATGTATTTGAACATCGATCGCGGCCTCATCGCCGCGAGATCGTACTGCATCTGCTCGGTGAGTAGTCGCTAAGGGCGCAGGTCGTCGTATTCGGGGTGCCGCTTCATGTAGGCGGCAATGAAGGGACACCGGGCGCGCACCTTGAGACCACGTTCGCGTGCCGCGTCGAGGACGCCCCGCGCCAGCCGGGAGCCGATGCCCTGTCCCTCGAGTTCTGGCGGCACTTCGGTGTGGCGGAGTTCGAGGACGCCGTCGCGTAGCCGGTATTCGGAAAAAGCCGGTCCCGCGCCGGTCAGGAATTCGAAGCGATTGAGCGCGGGATTGTCGAGGACTTCGGCCATGCCTTTATGTAGGGCCGAGACGCGAGGCGAACAACCCGATGGTCTTGGCGTAGACCTGCGACTTATTCCACTCGCGCAGGACGGCGTAATTTGGCTCGCCCTCATTTCCAGCCCGCGCCCGCGCCCGCGCGCCAGCCGTAGCCGCGCAGGTAGTTAGCGGTTGAGGCAAGTGCATCGGCCGTGCTGCGGATCAGGTCGCGGCGGCCGTTGCTGTCAAAATCGACGGCGAATTTTTCGCAGGACGAAGCTCTGCTTAACGCAGTTCAGCCGCGATTGTTCGCAATCGACCAACCGGCCCAGAGGCATGCCGCGGCAAGCAGCGTTTTAAACACGGTTGCGTAATAGAAGGGCGCGATACCGGCCGCCCAGGCCTTTGCCAGCCCCATGCTGCTGCCGAGCCAGGCGAGGCCGTAAGCCGAAATGACGACATGGCCGATGAACATGGCCGCCGTCAGCCAGACGAAGCTGCGGTCCCAGCCGCGCTCGGCCAGCCAGCCCACGAGAGCGGCCGCCACGGCGAAGCCGATCAGATACCCTCCCGTCGGGCCCATCATGTAGGCGAGGCCAAGGCCCTTCTCCGGCGTGCCGGCAAAGACCGGGAGGCCGAGGGCACCCTGCGCGAGATAAAGCAGGACCGTCGCGGCCCCGAGCCGCCAGCCGAAGGCCGCCCCGATCAGCACGACCGCAAAGGTCTGCATGGTCATCGGTACCGGAAAGAACGGCACGTTGACCTTGGCGGAGAGCGTCAGAAGCAGGCTGCCACCGATCGCCAGCAGCACGGTACGCCGCCATCTCGGAGCGGATTGTGCTGGCCACAGCGTTTCGGCCAAGGTGCTTCTTTCAGAGACGGCCTGCATTCTCATCCCCCGGACTGCGACTCACGGTTGCGCCAGCCATCATAGCGCATTGCAGCAAAAGCGGAGACGGCCGCCATTGTCGCCGGAAATCAAACGGGGCAAGCTGACGTTGCGGCACCTTTGGACACTTTTTGTCGATGCGTTCAACTTGCATTCTTGCATTGCTGGGGGCCGCACTCGTCTCCGGTTCGACGCTTGCACAGGAATCCAAGAGCTTTCCTGACCACCGGGTCAGGCTGATCGTGCCGTTTGCGGCGGGCGGCCCGACCGATGTGATGGCACGGATGATCGCGGAAAAGCTGACCGGCAGTTTCGGCAAGCCGTTCCACGTCGAAAACCATCCAGGCGCCGGCGGCAACATCGGCACGGGGCTGGTGAAGCAAGCGCTCCCGGACGGCCACACAATCTGGGTTGTATCCTCGAGCTTTGTCGTCAATCCGAGCCTTTCCGCGAAAACGCCTTATGACGTGTACCGCGACTTCGCTCCCGTAACGCTCGCCGCCACGACACCGAGTTTGCTGGTGGCGCACCCGTCGCTGGGCGTGCGGACGGTGGAAGAATTGGTCAAGTACCTCAAGAGTCACCGCGACAAAGGCTCCGTCGCGTCACCCGGCATGGGCACCACGGCGCACCTGGCGGCGGAGACATTCAAGCAGGCGCTCGATCTGGACCTCGTGCATGTGCCCTTTGGAGGCGCCGCGCCTGCGCTCAACGCGACGTTGGGCGGTCATGTGCCGCTGGCATTCGTCGGTCTGTCCTTGGCTGCGCCACATGTAACGCAGGGCAAATTACATGCGCTCGCCACCACCGGCGAAACACGATCGGCGGCACTGCCGGATGTACCCACAATGGCCGAAGCCGGTGTGCCGGGCGATCAGGTGTCCGATATTATGCAAGGCGTGCTGGTTCGCGGCGGCACGCCGCCGGAGATCGTAGAGTCGATTTATCGGCACATTGCCAAGGCGCTGACGCAGCCCGACGTCAAGCAGCGGCTGGAAGCCCTCGGCTTTGACATCGTCGCGAGTACGCCGGCTCAATTCGATGAGCGGATCAAGAAAGAAGTACCAAAATGGGCAAAGGTTATTCGAGACGCCCAGATCAAGACTGAATAGCAGCTTATTGTTCTCCGTCATTCCGGTCGCGATGCAATTGCCGTGAATACAGTCGAAGCGATCTTTCACCACGCCCGACATCATCCGACCGCGCTCGCATTTTGCGCGCCCGGAACCCGCTACAATATCGTGAGCTACGGCCGGCTCACGGTCTTCATCAATAATGTCGCGCATCATGCGCTCGCCGCCGGATTGAAGCGCGGCGACATCGTCGCCATTGTCGTGAACGATCCGATCGTCCACTGGGCCACGATCCTTGGGCTCGAGCGCATCGGGGTCGTCACCCTCTCGCTTCAATCCCAGCAACTGCCGACAGAGCTCGGTCTTATCGCCGTGCTGACGGATCGAACGGAAAAATTCGCGACGCAAATCCGTGTCGTTTGCGTCGATGAGCGATGGATCGAAGAGGGGAACGGCGAACAACCGGCCGTCGAGACGCGACGAGACGGTTCAGCGCTGGCCCGCCTTATCATGACGTCCGGCTCAACCGGCGAGCCGAAAGCCGTTCCTCTGACTCACGATCTCATTATGCTGCGGACGCACGCCTTCGGGGTCGTCTGGGGCAATCGCGTGTCGCCTTGCGCGCGCACTTTCGTCGATGTCGGTGTCGCGGCCAACATCGGGTATCTATGGCCGGTCTATGTGCTGACGCATGGCGGCGCGGTCTTTCTGCGCGGCAGCGACGCGGCGCAAACCATGCAGGCTTTCAACCTCTACAACGTGCAGTGCATGGTCGCCGCGCCATCGGGCATGGCCGAGTTTCTCGACTACTACGAGCGGTCGCCGGCCTTTGCCTGTCCGTTTGAAGTCATGGTGTCGGTTGGCAGCATGCTCGCGCGGCCTTTGGCCGAGCGGATTCGCATGCGCATGTGTTCGCATCTGGTTTCCGGATACGGAGCGACGGAGGGCAATCCCGTCGCCAGCGCCCCGATGTATCAGATCGCGCACATCCCGGGCGCGGTTGGCTACATTGCGCCGGGGATCGAAGTGGAGGCGGTGGACGAAGCCGACCGGACACTTGGCAAAGGCGAAGAAGGGCTCATTCGCTTTCGCGGACCGCGATGCGTCGCCGGATATTTTGGCGACACGCCGGGGCCGGAATTTCGCGGCGGATGGTTCTATCCCGGTGATCTCGGCAGCATCACCGCCGACAATGTGCTGATCATCTCCGGTCGAAAGAAAACGATTATCGATGTCGGCGGCGACAAGATCAGCCCGCAAGCCATCGAGGCAGTGCTGCTGTCTTTCCCCGGCGTCACCCATGCAGCGGCCTTTAGCCGTCTGAATCCGCTGGGACTCGAAGAAGTATGGGCGGCGGTGAGCGGCCGCGCTGATCTCAGTACCGAGTCGCTGCGGGCCTTCTGTGCGACGAGGCTGGCGGAACCGTTTGTGCCCGCGCGGATCGCCCTCGTGGAGGACATGCCGCGCAACCCGGCAGGCAAGGTCGACAAGCGCAAGTTATTGGAAACATTGAGCCTCTCCTGACAGGCCAGCCGGAGAGCTGTGTTGGATATAATCAACATGTTGCCCGTCCGACACAGTCCGCCGGAACAGGACATGATACCTATTGGATGCCGATCCGGCCGATTTCCGGGTCAACGATTGGGGGCAGTCCGTGGGGCAATTTCGTCCGTATTTGCTGGCGACCGTTTCATCGACCGCCATTCTCGTCGGTGCCGCCGCTGCTCCGGCGACGGCGCAGCAGCCGTACACCTGGACCGGGTACTATGTGGGCCTGAACGTTGGCGCAGGATCCAACGGCGCGGACTTCACCGAGACTGATTTGGGCGGTGGGTTCTATTTTCCAGGAAGTCCCGATTTCTGGAGCAGTAACGATTGGGGCGCCACGGCCGGCGCGCTGGCCGGATACAACTGGCAGAACGGGAATCTGGTGTTCGGCGTCGAAGCCGACATGAACTGGATTGGCGGCCGAGACAACGCCACGCTTCCCGGCGGCTTCGCGACGACATCGACCAGCATCAATTGGTACGGCACCGCCCGCGCGCGGGTTGGCTTCGCGACCAACTCTCCCTTGCATATTTACCTCACAGGCGGCGTGGCCGTAGCCGAGGTTTCCAACACGGCACGACGTATCGGCTCGATCACGTCGTTCAACGCAAGCGACGTGCGCTTTGCTCCTGTTTTCGGCGCCGGCTTCGAATACAAGCTCGCACAAAATACGACCTTCCGTGTCGAAGGCTTGTTTGCCGACTTCGGAGACACAAGCAGGAGAATTTTCGACGGCGGCAGCTACAAGACGACCTTCTCCAACACGCTTTCGGTCGTCCGCGGCGCGGTGACCTGGGCCTGGTAACACCGCCCCCCGCGATCGCCTGAATTCTTCCTCTGACGTTGTGGCTCGCGCGGGATGTCCCGCGCGCGGTGACGTTGAGCGATGGCCATCAACGGGCGTAAGATCGTGCCGGGCCGGGCAGGGATCGCTACAATTTGAGGGATGCACGATGGCCGGCCTCTATGACGTGCTCGCGAATGCGCAAAACGGTGAGGCGGTCGATCGCCTTGCGCACCAGTTCAACCTCACGCCGGCGCAGGCCGAGGAGGCCGTGGCCGCACTTCTGCCCGCGATCTCGCGCGGCCTGAAACAGTCCACGGAAACACCAGAGGGTCTCGCCGGTCTCATCGGCATGATGGCGCAAGAGAGCGCGCTGCCCGGACTTTACGACGACGAGCGCGAAGCCTTCGGCGATCGGGGCCGCCGCGCCGGCAACGACGCGCTCGGCATGATCTTCGGCTCCAAGGACGTGAGCCGCGCCGTCGCCGACCAGGCGCAGCGCGCGAGCGGTATCGGCTCCTCGATCCTGAAGCAGATGTTGCCGGTCGTGATCGGCATGATCCTGAGCGGACTCCTCAAGGGCCTCGGCGGCGGCAGCGCGCAGGGCCAACAAATTCCGGCGCCGCAGCCAACGCCCCAGCCGGGGCCGGGCGGCGGCGGGCTGGGCGACATCCTGGGCGAAATCCTCGGCGGCCGCGTGCCGGGCGGTTCTCCCGGCGGCGGCTCGCCGTTTCCGTTTCCCATCCCTGACGGCCGCGGCGGGCAGCAGGCGCCGTCGGGCGGCGGGCTCGGCGACATCCTGAAAGACATTCTCGGCGGCGGCATGGGCGGAGGCGGGCGCACGAGCGGAGGCACTTCGTCGGGCGACCTGAAAGACCTCTCCGACCTCAGCAACAAGCTGCCCGTCGCGGGCGGCGGACTGGGCCAGCAGGTGTTCGGCGATCTGCTCGAGCCCGGTCACGACGTCGACCGCCGCCACGCGGATAATATCGAGCAGTTGCTCGACGACCTGCTCGGCGGCCGCGGACATTAGCGCCGGATGTTCGCGAATTTCGTCCTCACACTCGACTTTCTCGGCACGGCGGTGTTCGCGGTGACGGGCGCGCTGGTAGCCTCGCGCAAGCAGATGGACATCATCGGCTTCATGCTGCTCGCGGTCGTCACCGGCGTCGGCGGCGGCAGCGTGCGCGACACCATGCTGGGCGCGCTGCCGGTGTTCTGGGTCGAGGAGCCGCTTTATCTTGGCGTCTGTATCGCGGTCGCGATCGGCGTGTTCTTCCTCGCGCATATTCCAGAGTCGCGCTACCGCGCGCTGCTGTGGCTCGACGCGGCGGGCCTCGCGGTGTTCTGCGTCGTCGGCGCGGAGAAGGCGCTCGCGGCAGGCGCGAGCTCGCTTATCGCGATTGCAATGGGCGTCGCGACCGCGACGCTCGGCGGCGTCATTCGCGATGTGCTCGGCGGCGAGGTGCCGCTCATCCTGCGCAAGGAGATTTATGTAACGGCCGCGCTGGCTGGCGCTTCCACATTCGTTGCGCTCGACGCGCTCGGGCTCGCCGGGCCGCTCGCGCTCTGCGCGGGCTTTGCCGTCTGCTTCGTCATTCGCGCGCTGGCCTTGCACTATCGCTGGTCGCTGCCGGTCTATCGCGCCCGGCCCGGCCGCACGGCGGAATAAGAACCGATTTTCAAAAAGCAAATTCCTCGTCGTCCCGGACGCCGGAGCGAAGCGACGGCGATCCGGGACCGGGTCGAGTATCGCTGAGAACGATCCCGGGTCTCGCGCTTTCGCGCTCGCCCGGGATGACGTGCGTCTGCATTCTCGCGCCGCGTTCACGCCCGAGGGATCGGCAGGCTCCCTCGCCAGAATGCGAGGGGACGGAGCGCCGAGAGGCGCGCCATTCGTGGAATGAAACCTATTCCCGCCCTGGTCATTGTCTGCATGACCATCCGCGGGAGATTTCAAGATGATCCGCAAGTCTGGGGCGGCTTTGGCCGTCGTCCTATTCCTCCTACCGGGAACTCATCCGGCGCCGGCGGCGCCTGGCCCATTCGCGGCACTCGATGGCGCCTGGTCCGGCGCCGGCAGCGTGAACATGGCGAACGGCGTGCGCGAGCCGCTGCGCTGCCGGGCGCGCTATGACGTGGCCGGCGGCGGCAACAGCTTGCGCCTCGAGCTGCAATGCGCGAGCGCGAGCTACAAGTTTACGCTGTCGGGCGAAGCCGAGGCGCGCGGCGGCGCGATCAACGGCGCCTGGAACGAGAGCTCGCGCAATGCCTCCGGCACGCTGGAGGGCCGGGTCGCGGGCGATCGCATCCAGGCCACGGCGCGCGGCGCGAACTTCGCCGCCAACCTCGCCCTTTCGACGCGCGGCAAGCGGCAGTCCGTCACCATCGAACCGCAGGGCGCGACCGAAGTGACGGCCGTCAATGTGACGCTGAACAGGCAATGAAAAAAAATAGCGCAGTCGCTGCAACTGTCTCAAGCACCGCGCAATAGCACTGAAAGAAAAATTGATTTCCCTCGCGCACTCGCGCGCATTACACTCGCGCATTCAATCAAGAATAAAAATCATTCGGGGAGGCGAACCATGCTGCGCGCCGTCCGGCAATTTTTTTCGTTCAGGAAGCCGAAGAAGGCAGCGGACGAAGTTCACCGCCGCCATCTGGCGTGGGACTGCGCCTGCCGCGCGCGCGGCATGACGGCGCGCGAGCAGGCGGACGAATTGCAGATTCGCGGAGCCTGGCTGCGCCTGCGCCGCAAGGCGAGCGAGAAGGTGCTGCGCGAGCCCCGGCGCTTTCGCGACATCCTCGACCGCGTCGCGGCCGACGAGGCCCGCACGCTCGCCGCGATCGGCGGCGGCGAACTCGCCGCCACGTTCCTGCGCGCCTACGAGGTGGCGAAGCCGATGGAGATTCTGTCGAAGGAGGCGGGGTTTGTGGCGCGCGCGGAGACGAAGGGCGGGCTGGCGATGCTCGACGACGCGCCCGGCGTCGTGCCCGAATTGCCCGCGCAAAAGCTTCGTAGTCGAAAGGTCCGGCAAACGCAGAAGGCTTCCGCGTCCTGACCACACCCGTCATGGCCGGGCAAAAGGCGCGAAGCGCCGTCTTCGCGCCTGACGTCCCGGCCATCCACGCCTAAGCCCGTAGCAATGCGGCAAGACGTGGATGCCCGCGACAGGCGCGGGCATGACCAAGCATGTACGATTAGTTGGCGCGGCCGTTCCGGTGATCGGCGAGTGCCTGCTCGGCAAGCCGGTCCAGCTTGCCGGCCTTCGCGTCGCGTTCGATCTTCTCGTCGAAGCGCACGGCATCGAACTGCTCGAACCAGGCCCGAAAGCGCTCAAGTTCCGCAGCGGGCAGCCTCTCTACGGCCTTTTCGATGTCTTCGAGCTTGGTCATGGCAGGAGAATAGCACGAAAGGGCGTCTGCAAAAGCGGCATAAGTGATGCGCCTGCACCAAAAGGCGAGCGAGAAGGTGCTGCGCGAGCCCCGGCGCTTTCGCGACATCCTCGACCGCGTCGCGGCCGACGAGGCCAGCACGCTTGCCGCGAACGTGGCGGCGAACTCGCCGCTACGTTCCTGTGGGCTTACGAGACAGCGGAGCCGATGGAGATTTTGTCTTCCGAAGCTGCGCGCCGGCAATGCTCACTCAAGAGAGAGTTTTGATCTATCCAGCGTGAAGTCTTTCTCATCCATGCCCAGTTTTTTCATGATCGCGGGCAATACTTGATGGATGATTCGCATGCCCTGAAGCAATTCATTCATGTAGATGTCGGGATGTAGTCGTGCTGCATTGAGGTCCAGAGCCTCGGCTTCAGCGGCCTGCCCAAGCAAGTCATGATCATCATTGACCATGTCCATCAGTTCTGCCCGCAACGGAGCCCCGGCACGCAAGGACTTGTCTTTCACCAGTGTAAGCCACTCAGTATATTCTTCCCGGACCTTGTATCTGAATTCGCCAAACTTTGGCGCAAACTTCTCGTCGAAGCCCTCGATTTTCGAGGCAGCGAGTTCCATCAGGCACGGCTCAATGTTGGCCGCGGCCGTATTGAACAGCTCTTCGTTGTCGCTGATTAGCTCATCGACATATGCGACGTAGAAGCCATAGACGTCAGTCAGTGATTTATAGATATTGTATATTAGCGATGAATATGGATTTTCATCGATCAAATCCCCTTCGTCATCGCTATCTTCCAGACCTAATTCCTTTGGAAAAGTTTTTGGTGGAGCGACACCCATGTCGGTAAGCACGCGAATCGTGGACCAACTCAACAGTCCCATATCGTCTTGCAACGGATAAGTGCGGTATCCGGTTTCGCTATTGTCGTCCGCAATCTCTGCCAGCCGGTGAAAAAGCTCGCGCCACTTCTCGGCATTTTCGACCGATCCAGCCCAAAGAACGACGGTAGGCTGATGGTCGCCGATCTTTGCCAATTCCTTGATGCGGTCCTCCATCTCGGAGGACATGTACTCGCCCTGCTTCCACTTACTGATTTGGGTCGGTGATACCTTCAGCCGCAGAGCGAGCTCTTTTTGAGAGCAGCCCAAGACGCTTAGGGCCAGTTCGATTGCGTCGACTGTATCCTGATTCATGGCTCAGTCCGTCTGTTTAGGAAATTTGTAAAAATTATTTACTAAATTGAGATAGCCTACAAGCCCCATGTTTGAAGCGCGGGAAGTCGAGTGTAAGCGCTATTCCGTCGCCACTTGTCCCTTCTTCCCGCGCCGTGAGCCGCGCGCCATCCGCCTTCGCCCTGCGGGCTTCGGCGGACAAGGCACCGGCTCATTCCGCAGCTTGGACGCGCCGCTTCGGCTTGGCTTGTCTGGCTAGAACAGACTTCAAGAACTCGCCGGTATAGCTGCGCTTCGCCTTCGCGATGTCCTCGGGCGTGCCGGCCGCCACGATCTCGCCGCCGCCGTCGCCGCCCTCGGGGCCGAGGTCGATGATCCAGTCCGCGGTCTTGATGACCTCGAGATTGTGCTCGATCACCACCACCGTATTCCCGTTCGCCACCAGCTCGTGCAGCACTTCGAGGAGCTTCGCCACGTCGTGGAAGTGCAGGCCCGTGGTCGGCTCGTCGAGGATATAGAGCGTGCGGCCCGTGGCGCGCTTGGCGAGCTCCTTGGCGAGCTTCACGCGCTGCGCCTCGCCGCCGGAGAGCGTCGTGGCCTGCTGGCCGATATGGATGTAGTCGAGCCCGACGCGGTGCAGCGTCTCGAGCGGCTTGCGGATTGTCGGCACGGCGGAGAACAGCTCCGCGCCTTCCTCCACCGTCATGTCGAGCACGTCGGCGATCGACTTGCCCTTGAACTGCACCTCGAGCGTCTCGCGGTTGTAGCGCTTGCCCTTGCAGGTATCGCAGGTGACATAGACGTCGGGAAGGAAGTGCATCTCGATCTTGATGACGCCGTCGCCCTGGCACGCCTCGCAGCGCCCGCCCTTGACGTTGAAGCTGAAGCGGCCCGGCTCATAGCCGCGCGCCTTCGACTCCGGGAGGCCCGCGTACCACTCGCGGATCGGCGTGAAGGCGCCGGTATAGGTCGCGGGGTTCGAGCGCGGCGTGCGGCCGATCGGCGACTGGTCGATGTCGATGACCTTGTCGAGGAACTCGAGGCCCTCGATCTTGTCGAAGGGCGCGGGCGCGTCATGTGCGTCGTTGAGGCGGCGCGCGATCGCCTTGTAGAGCGTGTCGATCAGGAGCGTCGACTTGCCGCCGCCCGAGACGCCCGTGATGCAGGTGAAGAGCCCCATCGGGATTTCGGCGGAGACGTTCTTCAGGTTGTTGCCGCGCGCGCCGACGACGCGGAGCTGGCGGCGCGGATTCGGCGCGCGCCGCTCAGGGATCGGCACGTCGAGTTCGCCCGAAAGATACTTGCCGGTGATGGATTTCCTGGCCTTGATGATGTCCTGCGTCGTGCCGTGCGCGATGATCTCGCCGCCGTGGATGCCGGCTCCGGGGCCAATGTCCACGAGGAAGTCGGCGGTGCGGATCGCATCTTCGTCGTGCTCGACCACGATCACGGTGTTGCCGAGGTTGCGCAGGCGCTTGAGCGTTTCGAGCAGCCGCGCGTTGTCGCGCTGGTGCAGGCCGATGGAGGGCTCGTCGAGCACATAGAGGACGCCCGTCAGGCCCGAGCCGATCTGCGACGCGAGACGGATGCGCTGGCTTTCGCCGCCCGACAGCGTGCCGGAGGCACGCGCGAGCGTCAGGTATTCGAGGCCCACGTCCATCAGGAAGCTCAGCCGCTCGCGGATCTCTTTCAGCACGCGGACGGCGATCTCGTTCTGCTGCTTGTTCAGCTTCTTCGGCAGGCTCTCGAACCATTCGCGCGCAGCCTTGACCGAAAGCCCGGTGATCTCGGCGATGTGTTTCGCGCCGATCTTCACCGCCAGCGCCTCGGGCTTCAGGCGATGGCCGTGGCAGGCCTTGCACGGCACGGTCGAAAAGTATTTTTCGAGGTCCTCGCGCGCCCAGTCGCTTTCCGTTTCCTTCCAGCGCCGCGCTAGGTTGTTGACGACGCCCTCGAACGGCTTCTTGGTCTCGAAGCTGCGCATGCCGTCGTCATAGGTGAACTTCACGTCCTCATCGCCGGTGCCGTAGAGGACGATGTCGCGCGTGGCCTTCGAGAGCTTCGACCACGGGTCGTTGAGCGAGAACTTGAACTTCTTGGCCAGCGCCTCGAGCGTCTGCATGTAATAGGGCGAGGGATTGCTCGAACGCGACCACGGCGCGATCGCGCCGCCGCGCAGCGTCTTCGCCTTGTCGGGGATCACCAGTTCGGCGTCGATTTCCTTCTCGACGCCCAAGCCGTCGCAGGCCGGGCACGCGCCGTGGGGCGAATTGAAGGAGAACAGGCGCGGCTCGATCTCGCTGATCGTGAAGCCAGAGACCGGGCAGGCGAATTTGGAGGAGAACAGGATGCGGTTCGGATCGTCCTGCGTGCCGCGTTTCATTGACCCCTCATGGCCGGGCTTGACCCGGCCATCCAGGGCAGCATTCGTCGAAGCTTCTGGATCACCGGGTCTCGCGCCTTTGGCGCGGCCCGGTGATGAAGGGGATTTGGAATCCTTCGGCGCTCCGTCGGCGAATTCCGCCACCGCGATCCCGTCCGCGAGCTTGAGCGCGGTCTCAAACGACTCCGCCAGCCGCTGCGCGATGTCGGGGCGCACCACCACGCGGTCCACCACCACGTCGAGGTCGTGCTTGAGCTTCTTGTCGAGGGCGGGCGCTTCCGCGATTTCGTAGAACTTGCCGTCGATCTTGACGCGCTGGAATCCCTTCTTGAGGAATTCCGCGAGCTCCTTCCGGTATTCGCCCTTCCGGCCGCGCACCACGGGCGCGAGCAGATAAAGCCGCGTGCCTTCCGGCAGCGCGAGCGCCCGGTCCACCATCTGCGAGACCGTCTGACTCTCGATCGGCAATCCGGTCGCCGGCGAATAGGGGACGCCCACGCGCGCCCAGAGAAGGCGCATGTAGTCGTAGATCTCGGTGACGGTGCCGACCGTCGAGCGCGGGTTCTTGGAGGTGGTCTTCTGCTCGATCGAGATCGCCGGCGACAGGCCCTCGATGCGGTCCACGTCCGGCTTCTGCATCATCTCGAGGAACTGGCGCGCGTAGGCGGAGAGCGACTCCACATAGCGCCGCTGGCCCTCGGCATAGATCGTGTCGAAGGCGAGCGACGATTTCCCCGAGCCCGATAGCCCGGTGAAGACGACGAGCTGGTCGCGCGGAATGTCGAGATCGACGCCCTTGAGATTGTGCTCGCGCGCGCCGCGGATGGAGATGGACTTGCCGGACATCGGTTCTGATCGCGTTTTGTTCAACGTGGAAGCGGACCGCCGACTATAGCCGAAGGTCCGGTCGCAATCCCCCGAGGGGCCGGGGCGTGGGCGAACTACCCACAGGGGCGCATATAGGAGGGAATACCGCGCCGTTAGGGCAATCACTCGTCATGCCCGCACTTGTTACGGGCATCCACGTCTTTACTTACGGGCATCCACGTCTTTACGGCCTTGCCTTATTTCAAGGCGTGGATGGCCGGGACAAGCCCGGCCATGACAATCATCAACTAGCCGAAGTCGCCGCCGCCCAGGTCGAAACCGCCGCCGTCATAGTCCGCGGTCTCGAAGCCGCCGTCGTCCTCATAGGACTGATCGTCCTCGTGGCTGGCCTGCTCTGTGCGTGCTTCCTGTTCGGCGGCAGCCTGTGCCTGCTTGGCGGCCGTCGTCTCCGAACCGAACTGGCCCTTCAGCGCGTCGGCCACCATGCTGCCGACCACGACGCCGGCTGCGATCGAAGCGGCCTGGCCGAGGAAGCCACCGCCGCGGCCGATCGCCTGCTGCTGTGGCTGGTTGCCTGCGGCCGCGTTGGAACGGAAGCCCGGCGGCACGCCCATCGGCCGCCCGCCGGCGGATGGTACAGACACGCGCCGCGGCGTGCCGGCGTTGCCGCCGAATGCGCCGCGCAGATTGTCGAGGAAACCGCCGCCCGATGGCGCGGGCTCCGCGTCTCCCTGCATTTCCAATTCCTGAATGCGGGCGTTGGCGCGCTCCAGCGCCTCTTCCTGCACAAGGATGGTCTGCACCATCGCGTAAGGCGAATTGGGCGCGTAGCGCAGCCCTTCCATGATAAGTTCTTCCGCCTCACGCTCGCGCTGCGAATTTTCTAGCCGCGCAAGCCGCTCGAACAATTCGGCGACGCGCTGACGTTCCTGCGGGGTCATTGCAAAATCCTCCCTGACTCCGGACTCTATCTGGGGTGCCGCCGGCCTCGTCGGTAGGGCCGGATCGGGACACCGAATCCGGGCCAAATCGCGTCCATGGAACCGGCGCTCACGCCATTGCGTTCCCTATTGTCAGGCAGTTTTCAAGCGGGTCCCCATCATGGCAACGCGTGCGTACTGGTCCGGCCGCATCCGCCTCGCGCTGGTGTCGATTCCGGTCCACCTTTTCCCGGCCACCAAGTCCACGGCCAAGATCAGCTTCAACCAGGTGCACAAGCCGAGCGGCAAGCGCATCCGGTACGAGAAGGTCGTGCCCGGTATCGGTCCCGTGGAAGCCGACGAGATCGTGAAGGGCTTCGAAGTCTCGAAGGGCAAATACGTCCTGTTCGAAGACAAGGAGCTGGAGGAGGTCAAGCTTGAAGCCAAGAAGACGCTCGACCTGACTCAATTCGTCGGTGAGGACGAGATCGACGCGGTCTATTTCGAGCGGCCGTTCTTCGTCATGCCCGACGAGGAGAACGAAGACGCCGAGGAAGCCTATGTCGTGCTGCGCGACGCGCTGAAGAAGACGAAGAAGATCGGACTCGGCCAGCTCGTCATTCGCGGCAAGAGCTCGATCGTCGCGATCAAGCCGAGCGGCAAGGGCATCATGCTGGAGACGCTTCGCTACGCCGACGAAATTCAGAAAGCCGACAAATTCTTTTCGGACCTTCCCAAGGGCGACAGCAACAAGGAGCTGATCGGCCTCGCGGAGGAATTAATCGAGCGCAAGGCCGAGAAATTCGATGCGGCGAAGTTCAAGGACCCCTACACCGAAGCGGTGCAGGAGCTGATCGACGCCAAGCTCGAAAAGCGCCCGCCGAAGGAAATCGAGGAGCCGCAGCAAAGCGCGCAGGTCATCGATCTCATGCAGGCGCTAAAGCGCAGCGTGCGCGGCAAGGACGCGCCGAATGCGCGGGAGACACCTGCAAAGACCAAGAAAACCGCACGCCGATCGCGCGCGAAAACGGCCAAGCGTGGCGCATCGAAGCGCAAGGCGGCATGAGGTAAGTCTTGCTCCGCGAGAACCGGCTTAAAGAGTATCGGGAGAGGCGTGACTTCTCTCGCACGCCGGAGCCAGCACCACGCGCGAGAAAGAAGCCTCGCGGCAAGCTGGGCTATCTGATCCAGAAGCATGACGCGACGCGGCTGCACTACGATTTCCGCCTCGAGCACGATGGCGCGCTGCTGAGCTGGGCGATTCCGAAAGGCCCGGACTACGACACGACGGTCAAGCGCCTCGCCGTCCGCACCGAAGATCACCCGATCGAATACGGCAAGTTCGAGGGCACGATTCCCGAGGACGAGTATGGCGGCGGGACCGTCATGCTGTGGGACCGCGGCCACTGGGAGCCGGACGGCGATGTCGACGAAGGGCTCGCCAAGGGCAAGCTCGCCTTCAAGGTGTTCGGTGAGCGCATCAAGGGCAAGTGGGCGTTCGTCCGGTTGCGTGGCCGCAAGGGCGACCGCGGTAAGGAGAACTGGCTGTTGATCAAGGAGCGCGATGATCTCGCTGGCCCCGAGAAGCGGCCCGTGGTCGAGCGCGAACTGAAGAGCGTGAAGACCGGCCGCACCATGGAAGAGATCGCGCGCGGCCGGAAGGTCTGGCACTCGAACAAGGCCAAGGCCGAGGCTTCGGCGCGGGAGAAAGTCGCGCCGCGCGAGCGGCGTTCAAGCAAATCGAAGCGCAAGGCAAAAGGCGGCGCCGGGAAGAAACGGAAAGGGCGCTCAAGCGACCTGCCGTTGCCGCGTTTCGTCGCGCCGCAACTCGCAAGCCTCGTGGACGCGCCGCCGCCCGGCAAGGACTGGCTGCACGAGATCAAATATGACGGCTATCGCGCCATCGCCGCGATCGGAAAGCTCGGCGTTAAAATCTACACGCGCAAAGGACTGGACTGGACCGATAAATTCTCGCCACTGCTAACCCCGCTCGCCGACCTGCCGTGCGAAAACGCCTTGCTCGACGGCGAGATTGCGATCGCCGACTCCCGCGGCCACACGAATTTCAGTGCGTTGCAGGAGTCGCTGAGCGATGGGACCGGCGGCTTCGGTTATTACCTGTTCGATCTCCTGCACCTTGATGGCGAGGACTTGCGTCGGCGGCCGTTGATCGAACGGAAAGAGAAGCTCCGGGCGTTGCTCGGCGACCGACCGCGCGCGCCGCTCTTTTACTCCGATCACATTGAGGGTTCGGGCGAGCAGGCCTACAGCCACGCCTGCGATCTCAAGCTCGAAGGCATCATCTCCAAGGCGGCGGACGTGCCGTACCGCTCCGGCCGCGCCAAAAGCTGGCTCAAAAGCAAATGCGGCATGGAGCAGGAATTCGTCATCATCGGCTGGACGCCGTCGGACAAGACGGGACGGGAGTTTCGTTCCCTGCTCGTGGCCGTGAACGAGGAGGGCGCGCTGCGCTACGCAGGCCGGGTTGGCAGCGGCTTCGATGGCGATACGCTCGGCAAGCTGGCAGCGCTGCTCAAACGCCACACACGCAGCACCTCGCCCGCTGAAGGCGTGCCAGCCACCATCGCCCGCAAGGCAAAATTCGTCGACCCGAAGCTGGTCGGAGAGTTCGCATTTCGCGGCTGGACCGGCGACGATCTCGTGCGGCAGGGTTCATTCAAAGGCCTGCGCGAGGACAAGCCGGCGCGCGAGATTGTCCGGGAGCGTCCCATGGCTCGAAGTGGCAAGACTGCAAAGACACGCAAGGGAACGGCGAAAAAAGCCAAACTTGCAAAGGCCAAGGCGACGTCCTTCGCATCGGACGGCAATCCGGAAATCGCGGGCGTTCGCATCACTCATCCGGATCGCGTGCTCTATCCGGGGACGGACATCACCAAGGAAGCGCTGATCGACTACTACCTGAAGGTCGCGGATCGGATGTTGCCGCATATCGCAGGCCGCCCAATCTCGCTTGTGCGCTGCCCGCGCGGGGCGGGGCAGAAGTGTTTCTTTCAGAAGCACGCGAACGCTGGCTGGCCCGACGACTTCAAAACTGTTCGCATCAAGGAGAGGTCCGGGGCCGCCGACTATCTCTATATCGAAGATGAAGCGGGGCTCGTCGCCGCCACGCAGATGGGCGTGCTCGAATTGCACCTCTGGGGCTCGATGGCCGACGGCGTCGAGAAACCCAACCGCATGATCTTCGATCTCGACCCTGACGAGAGGCTCGGTTTCGCGGAGGTGAAGCAGGCGGCGAAGGACCTGAAGAAGCGTCTCGAAGATATCGGGCTCGAGTCATTTCCAATGGCGACAGGCGGGAAGGGCGTTCACGTCATCGTCCCGCTGACGCCGGGGCACTCCTGGGACGATCACCGGAACTTCTCGGAAGCGGTCGCGCGGGTGATGGCCGACGAAGAGCCCGAGCGGTTCGTCGCCACGATGTCGAAGGCAAAGCGGCGTGGAAAGATTTTCGTCGACTACCTGCGCAACCAGCGCGGCGCGACCGCGATCGCACCGTTCTCTTCGCGCTCGCGCAAAGGCGCGCCGGTTGCGTGGCCTGTGTCGTGGACGCAACTCGCGCGGCTAAAGAACGCGCAGCCCGCGCATGTCGATGGCTTCGCGCTCGGTCCCGATCCGTGGAAGGGATATTTCCGCGTGAAGCAAAAGCTGCCGCGCCTGTAGCCTGAGCCCGCTCCGCAGGGTCAAGAACAAGGCGGTGAAAAGACATTCGGATGACCGCCCAAATTATTAATTTTGCAGGGGAAAACACCCCGGACATTTGGCGAACATCGGCTCAATTCGCCTGTCGCGCGGCAGTCATAGTCGAATGGGGACACCGAGAAATACCCCTTGCCCGTGGGCGGAAAGCAACTTAGAACGGAACAAGAACAAGTACATTTCCCCAGTCCGAAGGGCCCCTGTGGAAAAATTCTTAATGCGGACGGTGCGCGGACGATTGCGGCTAGGGTGCCCCGCGAACGGTATCGGATTCAGGCAGAAAAGCGGAGCGTCACATGGCGGGCAGCGTCAATAAGGTCATTCTGATCGGCAATCTCGGCGCCGACCCCGAAATCCGCCGCACCTCCGACGGCCGGCCGATTGCCAATCTGCGCGTCGCGACAAGCGAAAACTGGCGCGACAAGGCGACTGGCGAGCGCAAGGAGCGCACCGAGTGGCACCGCGTCGTGATCTTCTCCGAAGGCCTCGCCAAGATTGCCGAGCAGTATCTCAAGAAGGGCGCGAAGGTTTACCTTGAAGGCCAGCTCCAGACGCGCAAGTGGCAGGACAAGGAAGGCCAGGACCGCTGGACGACCGAAGTCGTGCTGCAAGGGTTCAATTCGACACTGACGATGCTCGACAGCCGGGGCGGCGGCGGTGGAAGCGGCGAGTCCTTTCAGGAATCCACCACCGATTTCGGCGCAAGCGGCCCCTCCGGCGGCGGCCAGCGTCGTGTGGCAGCGGCGGGTGGCGGGGGCGGCGGTCGCCGCGACGACATGGACGACGAGATTCCGTTCTGATCCGCGCGAACGCCGCGCATGAGCGTTGAATTCCTCATCACGTCGCTGATCGTCGTTATCTCGCCCGGGATCGGCGTTCTCTACACGCTGGCCATCGGCCTCTCGCGCGGCGCGCGCATGAGCGTGATCGCGGCCTTCGCCTGCACGCTCGGCATCGTGCCGCACATCGCAGCGGCGGTGCTCGGGCTGGCGGCGCTCCTGCACACAAGCGCGCTCCTGTTCCAGATGCTGAAATACGCAGGCGTTGCGTATCTGCTCTACATGGCCTGGCAGGTGCTGCGCGAGCGTGGCGCGCTTGCGATCCGCGAAGAAGGACGCGCGCAGCCGGCGTCGGAGATCATCATAACCGGCATCTTGATCAATATTCTCAATCCCAAGCTTTCGATTTTCTTCCTCGCGTTCCTGCCGCAGTTTGTCAGCGTGAGCGATCCGGCGCCGCTCGCGCGCATGCTCGAATTGAGCCTCGTCTTCATGGCGATGACCTTCGGCGTGTTCGTCCTCTATGGGCTGACGGCGGCGAGCGTCCGCGATTACGTCGTATCGCGCCCGCAGGTCGTGACCTGGCTGCGCCGCGCGTTTGCCGGCGCGTTCGTTGCGCTGGGCGCGCGGCTGGCACTCTCGGAACGGTAACGGCGGATGCCGAAACTCGCGCATGCGCTGCTGCAGGGGCTGAAAGATCACGGCGCGCGGGAGATCTTCGGCATCCCCGGCGACTTCGTGCTGCCGCTCTACAAGGTGATCGAAGAGAGCGGCATCCTTCCGCATTTCACCCTGAGCCATGAGCCGGCCGTCGGCTTCGCGGCGGACGCCGCCGCGCGCTATCACCTCGGCCTTGGCGTCGCCGTGATCACCTACGGCGCCGGCGCCTTCAACATCGTCAATGCGACCGCCTGCGCGTATGCCGAACGCTCGCCGGTCGTCGTGATTTCCGGCGCGCCGGGCGCGGGCGAACGCGCGAGCGGATTTCTGCTGCATCATCAGGCGCGCTCGGTGGACAGCCAGTTGGCCGTCTTCCGCGAAGTCACCTGCGATCAGGCGGTGCTCGACAATCCGGCGACCGCGCCGGCCGAGATCGCTCGCGTCCTGCGCAGCGCGCGCGAGCGCTCGCTCCCGGTCTATATCGAATTTCCGCGCGACCTTGTCGGCGTCGAAGTCGCGCCCGTGCCCGTCTTGCCGCGGCGCGAGCCCGACAAGGATGCGCTGGCCGAATGCGCGACCGAAATCCTTGAGCGGCTCTCGGCAGCGCGCAATCCAGCCGTGGTCGTCGATGTCGAAGTGCGCCGCTATGGCGCGGAGGAGGGCGTCGCGGCTTTCGCCCGCCGTCTCGGCCTGCCGGTGGTCACGACCTTCATGGGCCGCGGGCTACTGGAGAAATCGCCAGACGTACTTTCCGGCACCTATATGGGCGCAGCCGGGCACGCGGATGTCACAAAGCTTGTGGACGACGCAGACGCGCTGCTGCTCCTCGGCGTCATCCTGTCCGACACCAATTTCGCGCTCTCGCAGCGGCGCCTCGATCCGCGCCGCACGATCCATGCCTTCGACCGCAGCGTGAAGATCGGGCACCACGTCTATCCGAACCTGGCGCTGAACGATCTGGTGAACGAGCTTGCGGCGCGCACGAAACCGATCGCCGCCGGCGGCCGGTCGCGGCCGAGGATCGACGCGAGTTTTCCGAAAGGCCTGACGGCCGATGGCGGGAAGATCGTCCCGTCCGACATCGCGGCCGCGATCAACGATCTCTTCGACCGCCACGGCAAGATGCCGATGACCGCCGATATCGGCGACTGCCTGTTCACCGCGATGGAAATCGAGAACACCGCGCTCGCCGCACCCGGCTACTACGCCGGCATGGGCTTCGGTGTGCCCGGCGGCATCGGCGCCGCCGCCGCGACGGGCGAACGCCCGCTGATCCTCGTGGGCGACGGCGCCTTCCAGATGACGGGCTGGGAGCTCGGCAACTGCCGCCGCTACGGCCTCGATCCCATTGTCGTTGTGTTCAACAATATGAGCTGGGAGATGCTGCGCGCCTTCCAGCCCGAGTCGAAGTTCAACGACCTCTCCGACTGGAATTTCGCAAGGCTCGCGCCGTCGCTCGGCGGGCACGGTGAGCGTGTGACGACCCGCGCCGAGCTTGCCGCCGCGCTCGAGCGCGCTGTGCAGCGGCGCGGACAATTCTCGATCGTGGAAGTGATGATGGAGCGCGGCGCCATCTCCGACACGCTTTCGCGTTTCGTCGCCGGCTTCCAAGCCGTGCGCGCGAAGCAGGCACAACGCTAGAGGCACGCCGCCGTCGCTCGACTTACCAAGGGGAAGACTGATGTCCCTTGCTCCGCTTCTCAACGCATCGATCGCGATCCAGCTTCACGCTTTCGCCGCGCTCGGCGCATTCACCCTCGGCATCGTGCAATTTCTCGGGCCAAAAGGGACATTGCCGCACCGAAGCCTTGGCTTCGTGTGGGCCGGGCTAATGCTTGTGGTGGCGCTCAGTTCGTTCTGGATTCACGAATTGAATGTCTGGGGACCATGGAGCCCGATCCATCTGATCTCGCTGTTCACGCTGGGCTCCGTTCCGCTCGCGGTCTGGTACGCGCATACGCACCGCGTGCGCAGCCACAAGATCTGGATGATCGCGATTTTTCTTGGCGCGCTGGTGATTGCAGGTGTTTTCACCTTCGTGCCCGGACGCCTCATGTACGATGTTCTGCTCGGCGTTTGACGCCGGCCGCAAGTCGATTTGTGGCGGCCAAAAGACCGCGTGCAGAAGCGCCTCGACCTACCCGCAAACTATTGAAAGATAACATAAAAAGGAGGTGCGCGAGAAGCCCGCAAGCTGGCCTCGGCAGGATGGATCGGCTATAGAATTCCGACTCATTTATTCAGGATTCTGAGGCCTTGCCCGACAAGCCGCCGATCACGCCGATGGAACCGCCGAGCCCGTCGGACATCAAGCCCGTCTCGATCACCGACGAGCTGAAGCGCAGCTACCTCGATTACGCCATGAGCGTGATTGTGGCGCGTGCGCTGCCCGACGTGCGCGACGGCCTCAAGCCCGTGCATCGCCGCATTCTCTATTCGATGCACGAGAACGGCTACGAGTGGAACAAGGCGTACCGCAAGTCCGCCCGCGTCGTCGGCGACGTCATCGGTAAATATCATCCGCACGGCGATCAATCGATTTATGACGCGCTCGTTCGCATGGCGCAGGAATTCTCCATGCGCCTGCCGCTCGTGGACGGGCAGGGCAATTTTGGCTCGGTCGACGGTGATCCCGCGGCGGCCATGCGCTACACCGAAGTGCGGCTTGAGAAGGTCGCGCAGTCGCTCCTCGACGATCTCGACAAGGATACGATCGACTTCCAGGAGAACTACGACAACTCCGAGAAAGAGCCCTCGGTTCTCCCGGCGCGCTTTCCGAATTTGCTGGTCAACGGCGCCGGCGGCATCGCCGTCGGCATGGCGACCAATATCCCGCCGCATAATCTCGGTGAAGTCATCGACGCCTGCGTGACGCTGATCGACAACCCGGAGACGACGGTTGAGGACCTGCTCGACGTCGTGCCGGGACCGGACTTCCCGACCGGCGGCATCATTCTCGGCCGCGCAGGCATCCGTCAGGCTTATTTGACCGGCCGTGGCTCGATCATGGTGCGCGGCCGCGTTGCGACGGAAACGCTGCGCGGCGACCGCGAGGCGCTGGTCGTCACCGAGATTCCCTACCAGGTCAACAAGACCACGCTGATCGAAAAGATCGCCGAACTGGTTCGTGACAAGCGGATCGAGGGCATCGGCGATATCCGTGACGAATCCGACCGCGATGGCATGCGGATCGTCATGGAGTTGAAGCGCGAGGCGATGGGCGAGGTCGTCCTGAACCAGCTTTACCGCTTTACGCCCCTGCAATCGTCCTTCCCGGCCAATATCGTGGCGCTGACCGGCGGCCGGCCGGAGACGATGAATCTCCTGGATCTCGTGCAAGCCTTTGTCGCCTTCCGCGAGGAGGTGATCGGCCGCCGCACGAAATTCCTGCTGCGCAAGGCGCGCGACCGGGCTCACATTTTGGTCGGCCTCGCCATCGCCGTCGCCAATATCGACGAAGTCATCAAGCTCATTCGCGCCGCCAACGACGCCAACGAAGCGCGCGAAGCCCTGATGGGCCGCGACTGGCCGGCGAAGGACATGCGTCCGCTCGTCGAGTTGATCGACGACCCGCGCCATCGCATCAATCCGGACGGCACCTATCGCCTGTCGGAAGAGCAGGCGCGCGCGATCCTCGACCTGCGCCTCCAGCGCCTCACCGCGCTCGGCCGCGATGAGATCGGCAACGAGCTCGACGGGCTCGGCAAGGAAATTTCGGACTATCTCGAAATCCTGAAGAGCCGCGCGCGCATCCGCACGATCGTCAAGGACGAGCTGACGTCGATCAAGAACGAATTCGGCACGCCGCGGAAGACCGAAATCGCCGAAGCCGGCGTCGAGGTGGAAGAGGAAGACCTCATCCACCGCGAGGACATGGTCGTGACCGTTTCGCATGCCGGTTACGTCAAGCGCGTGCCGCTCTCGACCTATCGCGCCCAGCGCCGGGGTGGCAAAGGCCGCTCGGGCATGCAGACGCGCGAAGAAGATTTCGTCACGCGCCTGTTCGTGGCCTCAACCCACGATCAGGTACTGTTCTTCTCGTCACGCGGCCGCGCCTACACGATGAAAGTGTGGCGCCTGCCGCTCGCCGCGCCCCAGGCGCGGGGCAAGGCCTTTGTGAACCTCCTCCCAATTCAGGCCGACGAGCGCATTACATCGATCATCACATTGCCGGAAGCCGCCGAAGCACGCGACAAGATGAACATCATGTTCGCGACGACGGGCGGCACCGTGCGGCGCAACGCGCTGTCCGATTTCGTCGACATCCGCCCCTCCGGCATCATCGCGATGAAACTCGAGGCGGGGGAGTCGATCGCAGACGTTTCTATCTGTTCGGACAATGACGACGTTCTGCTCTCGACCGCTATGGGCCAGTGCATCCGTTTCGCGGTCGCCGACGTGCGCGTCTTCCAGAGCCGTAACTCGGTTGGTGTGCGCGGCATCAGGCTTGGCGACGGCGACCGCGTAATTTCGATGGCCATCATCCGCCATGTCGAGGCCTCTAGCGAAGAGCGGGCGGCCTATCTGCGCCTCGCCAATGCCGTCCGTCGCGGCGACGAAGCGGAGGAAGCAGGCGACGACGAGGAAAAAGTCGACGCGATCGAGCTTTCCCAGACGCGCTACGCCGAAATGGGTGCGGCTGAGCAGTTTATTCTCACGCTCACCGAGCGCGGTTTCGGCAAGCGCACGTCTTCTTTCGAGTACCGCATCACCGGCCGCGGCGGCAAAGGTATTGTCGCCATGAAGGTCAACAAGCGGAACGGCAACGTGGTCGGCTCGTTCCCCGTCGAGGAGTCCGACGAGATCATGCTCGTCACAGACGGCGGCAAGCTGATCCGCACGCCGGTGGACGGCATCCGCATCGCAGGCCGTTCGACCCAGGGCGTCATCGTCTTCTCGACGGCGGAAGACGAGAAGGTCGTGTCGGTCGAGCGCATCAGCGAAGAGGCCGAAGCGGCCGACGGCGCGAAGTAGCGCATCTCCAAGGCGCATGACTCCGCTCGGTGCGCATTGACGCGCATGCGAGACGTCACGCTTTCGCCGCGATGGTTCCTGTTTCGAATATTTCTCACATCAAGGTGACGTGTTGCGATGCATCCAATTTGCGTCTCATGCGTAATCAATGGAGGCCCGCAAGGACGGCGGGTCCCGAAGAAGAAAAGGAGATGCAAACATGAAGAAGTTTCTCATCGCAGGTGCTGCTGTAGCCGCGTTTGCCGTGACGCCGGCATTGGCGCAGCAGGCGATTGTTCCGGGTGACTCGCAGCAGGCCCGGTCGCAAGTGTCGCAGACGCAGCCGATCTATCAGCCGACTTACGGCGGCGGCTACGCTGTGAACTATGGCGGCGGTTATGCCATGGGTTATGCGCCGCAGGGTTACGTGGGCTCGGGTCCGTACGTGGCCGTGGGCGAGGCCTACGGGTCCGCAGCGCCGGGCGTCGATGGCGCCTTCAATCCGGGCGTCAGCGACCAGGAACGCAGCATGTACGCACAGTACGCACCGACCATCGGTTGGCCGGGTGATCCGCAGCGCGGCTTCTGGTAAGCCGCTCTGACAGGCGAACAAAAGGGCAGGCCTCGCGGCCCGCCCTTTTTCGCGGCCGAATTCTGGACGGGGAGCCAGCGCGCTAAGACTCTTTTAGCGATAAACCGCGCGCACGCTCGCGTTCGATACAATTTTATCGATTGGCGAAAATCGAATTTGAATGAATTTGCCGAGAATGGTCCGCAAGGAGCGCCGCTCCTATGAGGGAACGCCATTGTATTCGCCGCTTGCACGCGCCGTCCTTTTCACGCTCGCAGGTACCGCCGGCGCCACGATCGGTTCGGTTATGATCATCTACTGCGCCGATCTGCTGATCGACGGCTTCACCGCGCGCTTCGACAATTATGCGCTCGGCATCGGTATTCCGCTGGCCGTCGCGCCGCTGCCGATCTACCCGCTGACTTTTCTGATGTATCGCGCTGAGAAAGCGCAGGCGCTGCTCGCGCGCATGGCGCGTACCGATTCACTGACTGGCGTCGCCAACCGTCGCGGCTTTTTCGAAAGAGCAGAAGCCGAGATTGCGGCGGGCGGCGAGCAGGACCTCGTGCTGATGATGGTGGACATCGACCGCTTCAAGCGCGTGAACGATCTTTTCGGTCATGCGGCCGGCGACGAACTGCTTCGCCGTACCGCCGAACTCATTACCGAGACCGTTCAGGAAGCGGGCGGGTTCGTCGGACGCATCGGCGGGGAAGAATTCGCGGTCATGGTCCCCGCCAGCGTCGCGGCAGCCGCGATGGCGCTCGCCGAAGAACTCTGCCGCAATGCCCGCATCGGCGGCTTCGAGAGCGACGGCCATTACATCTATGCCACCCTCAGCGTGGGCGTAGCCGTCCACAAGCCGGGCCAAACCTTCGACGCCACCATGAAGGCGGCCGACATGGCGGCCTATGACGCCAAACGGGCGGGCCGCGACCGCTGGTCGCTCGCGGGCCACGGCAGCCTGACTGCCGCAGCCTGAATTTCCAAAGCCGGACCTTTCCAATAGCCTGCGGCGGTTGAGCCGATTCCCCTTGATCGGCGCCTTGGCACGGGCAATGTAGCCGCCGGCAGACAGAGAGACCGGAATGCCCCGCACTGCATTGTACGCCGGCAGCTTTGACCCCGTCACGAACGGCCATGTCGACGTCATCCGGGCGGCCTGCCGCCTCGCGGACCGGCTTGTTATCGCTATCGGGACGCACCCCGGCAAGCAGCCGATTTTTACCGTCCAGGAACGGCTCGACATGCTGCGCGAGGTCTGTGCGCCAATCGCTAAAAAAGAGAAGGTAGAGATCGAGACCGCGACCTTTGACAGACTGGTCGTCACCGCCGCCAAGCGGGCAGGCGCGACCCTGCTCATCCGGGGCCTGCGCGACGGCAAAGATTTCGACTACGAAATGCAGATGGCAGGCATGAACAGCGAGCTGGCGCCGAAAATCCAGACCGTCTTTCTGCCCGCGTCGCCGGCAACCCGCCCGATCACCGCCACGTTGGTGCGGCAGATCGCGGGCATGGGCGGAGACGTCTCCGCTTTCGTGCCGGCGCTGGTTGAGAAGCGCCTGCGCGCGCGCTTCGCCAAGAAATCCTGAAACCAACGTCGGAGTTATCCATGTATCGCTTTGCCGCCCTCGCGCTGCTGTCGGTCGCCCTGATGGCGCCCGCACCCGTTCATGCACAGGGCAAGGACACGCTGCGGCTCGAGACCACCAAGGGCAACATCGTGATCCGCCTGCGCCGCGACCTCGCGCCGGGCCATGCCGACCGCATCCTCACGCTGGCGAAGGAAGGATTCTACAACAACGTGCCGTTCCATCGCGTGATCGACGGCTTCATGGCGCAGACCGGCGACGGTCAGCGCGGTGACGGAACCGGCGGCTCGAAGTATCCCGACCTCAAGCAGGAATTTTCGAAGGTCCCGTACCAGCGCGGCGTCGTCGGCATGGCGCGCAAGGGCAACAGCGTGGACAGCGCGAACAGTCAGTTTTTCATCATGTTCGGCGAGTCGGCGAGCCTGAACGGCCAGTACACCGTCGTCGGCGAAGTGCTCTCCGGCATGGACGTCGTGGACAAGCTCAAGAAGGGATCGCAGGCGCAGAACGGCGCGGTCAGCGATCCCGACAAGATCGTGCGCGCAACACCGGGTTCGTGAGGAGATAAAAATGGCTGACAAAGAACACACACTCGTTCTCGAAACGACCCAGGGGCCGGTCACGATCGAAATGCTCCCTGATGCCGCGCCGACGCACGTCGCGCGCATCAAGGAGCTGGTGCGCGAAGGGTTCTATGACGGCATCGTCTTTCATCGTGTGATCGACGGCTTCATGGCGCAGACCGGCTGCCCCGAAGGCACCGGCACCGGCGGCTCCGGCAAAAACCTCAAGGCCGAGTTTAACGACACGCCGCATGAGCGCGGCACGGTGTCGATGGCACGTGCGGCCAGTTCGGATTCCGGCGATAGCCAATTCTTCATCTGCTTCGACGACGCCTCCTGGCTCGACGGCCAGTACACTGCCTGGGGCAAGGTGGTCGACGGCATGGACAATGTCGACAAGATCAAGCGCGGCGAGCCGGTGCGCGACCCCGACAAGATCGTGAAGGCCCGCATTGCGGCGGATGCCTAGCACGTCATCCCGGGCGAGCGGCGCGTAGCGCTGCGAGACCCGGGATCGTCCGCGGTTCTCTCGTGACGGTCCCGGGCTCGCGCTCACCCGCTACGCGGGCTCGCTTGGCCGGGACGACGTGGGAGTAAAATGCGCACCGATCTGTTCGACTTCGAGCTTCCGCCTGAGCGCATCGCGCTCAGGCCGGCCAACCCGCGCGACGCTGCGCGTCTCCTCGTGGTGCGGCCCGACGCGGCGCCGGAGCTCGAAGACCGAATTGTGCGCGACTTACCGGACCTGCTGTCGCCCGGCGACGCGCTTGTGATCAACGATACCAAGGTCATTCCCGCGCGGCTGGACGGCGAGCGGGTCCGATCCGACTCCACGGTTGAGGTCGAAGCGACGCTCATCAAACGCATCGGACCGGAACGCTGGCAGGTGCTGGTAAAGCCCGCGAAGCGCCTGAAGGAAGGCGACCGCATCCGTTTCGGGCACGAGGGACGCGTGTGTTTGCTCGGCGCGCTCGACGCGACGGTTGAGGAAAAGGGCGAGGCCGGCGAGATCACGCTGCGCTTTGACTTCCACGGCCCCGTGCTCGATGAAGCCATCGAGGCGCTCGGCCATATGCCGCTGCCGCCCTACATTGCCGCGCGCCGCCCTGACGATGATCGGGACCGTGTCGACTATCAGACCGTTTTTGCCGCGCATGAGGGTTCGGTTGCGGCACCGACCGCCGGGCTCCATTTTACGGACGGTCTTCTCAAGCGGCTGGAGGCATGCGGTATCGGCCTTCACCGCGTTACCTTGCATGTCGGCGCGGGCACGTTTCTGCCGGTGAAGACCGATGCGGTGAGCGATCACAAGATGCATGCCGAATGGGGTGAGGTATCACCCCAGACCGCGTCTGCGCTGAACGTCGTGCGCGCGAAGGGCGGGCGCATCGTGCCGGTCGGTACGACCGCGCTGCGCTTGCTCGAAAGCGCGGCGGCGGAGGCCCGCACCATCAAGCCGTTCTCCGGGGAGACGGCGATCTTCATCACGCCCGGCTACCGTTTCCGAGCGGCCGACGCCATGCTGACGAACTTCCATTTGCCGCGTTCGACGCTCTTTATGCTGGCATCGGCGTTTGCGGGGCTCGGGCGCATGAGGCGCGCTTACGCCCATGCGATCGAAGGCGGCTATCGCTTCTATTCCTATGGCGATGCCTCCCTGCTATTCCCCGGCGCCGATGACTGAAGCCTTCTCTTATCGTTTGCTGGCGAAGGACGGCGCCGCGCGCCGCGGCGAAATCTCGACACCGCGCGGCGCAATCCGCACGCCCGCCTTCATGCCGGTCGGCACCGCGGCAACGGTGAAGGCCGTCCTCCCGGAGCATGTGCGCGCAACCGGCAGCGATATCGTGCTGGGCAACACCTATCATCTGATGCTGCGGCCGGGCGCGGAGCGGATCGCACGGCTCGGCGGCCTGCATGAGTTCATGCGCTGGCCGCATCCGATCCTGACCGACTCCGGCGGCTTTCAGGTCATGTCGCTTTCGGAGTTGCGGAAGATCGACGAGCAGGCCGTGACGTTCCGCTCGCATCTCGACGGCACGATGCTTGAGCTCTCGCCCGAGCGGTCGATCGAAATCCAGCGGTTGCTGGATGCCGACATTGTCATGCAACTCGATGAATGCGTGAAGCTCCCCGCAAGTGACGCGGAGGTGGAGCGCGCAATGCGCCTCTCGTTGCGCTGGGCCGAGCGCTGCAAGCGCGCCTTTGAGGGCGCGCCTACCGGCCGCGCATTGTTCGGCATCGTGCAGGGCGGCGCCGTTCCGTTGCTGCGGACCGAGTCGGCGCGCGCGCTGGTGACCCTGGGCTTCCATGGATATGCGGTTGGCGGTTTGGCCGTTGGCGAACCGCAGGACGTGATGCTGCAAATGGTCGAGACTTCAGTCGCCGAACTGCCTGCGGACAGGCCCCGCTATCTTATGGGTGTCGGTGAGCCTGACGACATTCTGCGTGCGGTCGAACGCGGCATCGATATGTTCGACTGCGTGCTGCCGACCCGCGCCGGCCGTCATGCATTGGCCTATACCCGCTTCGGCAAACTGAATCTCAAAAACGCGAAACACGCCGAGGACAAGCGGCCGCTCGACGAGGAAAGCGATTGTCCCCCCGCGCGCGATTACTCGCGCGCCTATCTGCATCATCTCGTGAAGTCGAACGAGATTCTGGCGTCAATGCTCTTGTCGTGGGCGAACATCGCCTATTACCAGTCGCTGATGAATGGCATCCGCGAAGCGATCTCAGCCGGACGGTTCAAGGATTTCGCGGAGGAGACGCGCGTCGGCTGGGCGCGCTGCGATTAACGCAGGTCGAAGCGGATCGGCGCGCCAAGCTCCAGGCGTGATTCCCTGATTTCCGATGGGAATGGCGGAAACGGCGCCGCGCCCCGCACGATAGCAAGCGCCGCCTGATCGAGGACGCTCTTTCCGCTACCTTGCGCGAGCGACACAGAAAGAACGCGGCCATCACGTCCGAGCGAGAAGACAACGCGTACGGTTCCACTGACGCCGCTTGCGCGCGCTTCTGACGGATAGGTTTGGCGAGAAAGATGCGCCTGTACCCTCGCGAAATAGGACGAGATCGCGGCCCGGCCGCCGGCTTCCGCCGCGCCGCCAGCTCCGGCCCGTCCGGCGCTGTCTGACGACGCAGCACGATTCGGACTCGCGGCACGGCTTGGCGCAGATTTCTGCGGCGAAGGCTTGCGCTCGGGCTCCTTGACCTCTTCGCGCTTTTCCTGCCGCTCAGGCGGCGCGCGGCGCGGCTCAGGCATGGGCGGCGTCTCGTCCGGTTGCTCGATCACCGGGGCCTCGGGCACGGCAGCGGTCTTCGCCTCTGTCGGCTTCGCGGTCGCTTCCTCCGGCAAGGCCAATTCCATCGCTTGCTTCTGTGTTGGCAGGACGACCGGGGCGGGTTGCGGCGGCGGGAGCAACTCGACCTTCGCCTGCGGCAACACTACGGGCGCTGGTTGCGGCGGAGGCGGCATCAGCTTGGCGACCTCGGCGTTGGTCGGCTTGCTCTCGGCTTCGCTCGCGTTCGTAGGCGAGGGAGCAGAAGGCAGCATCGCTTCGACAACGACCTCGATCGGAATCGCGATCGTCCCATCGCTTGCAGCGGATGCCGCCGCACCGGCCGCACGCTCGAGATCGTTTTCAAAGCTGATCTGGAACCCGGCATAGGCCGTGAGATGTGCCAACAGCGACGCGATCAGTGTGATGCGCAGCCATTCGCGAAAACCGAAATGGTGCGTGCAGGGCCGTTCGCCGCATTCAGGCGAAGCGGGAAGGGCACCCGAAGGTTTGGCGTCGACAGGCATACTCAGCGCGACCGGAGCGGTCTTGCCGCCCGCCGGAAACCGCAAGAGGACCGCCGGCGCCGTCGAGACGGCGTCATGCTGAATTCTCTTCGCGGTCAGCTGAGGCACCATGCTTGCGCCGTTCCGTCAGGCGGCCTTGCCTTTCGGGATCAACGCGAGAACCGACTCGAAGCCTTCGAACTCGGGGTGCCCCTGCGTCAGCGGCTTGCCCTGGCCAGCGCGTGCATGCGCGGCGCGGAACTGCTCGGACTTGGTCCATGCCTCGAATTCGGCCTTGGTGCGCCAGGTCGTGTGCGAGGAGTACAGGGTGTGGTCGTCGCGAACCGGCCCCTTGAGCAGGTGAAATTCAACGAAACCCTGCATCTGGTCGAGATAGCTTTCGCGCTGGCGCCAGACTTGCTCAAACTCCTCGACGCAATCCGGCATTACCTTGAAACGGTTCATGGCGATGAACATGGTCTTCCTCCTGCTTCGGGGACTTGCCCCGTCTGAATTGGCCTCGCCGGGAAAGCAGGCGCTTTCCCGGCAGGGCGGTTGGGTCATGTCAGACGCGGCGGACCGCGTCTATCGTCGAATCGGCTTCTCCTCTGCAAGCGGCGGCGGGCCACCGGCAAAGCGCACACGCAGCGAGCCCTTCACCGTGATACCCGGCGAATTGTATTCGTGCGTGTAGACCTTGTAGGTCTCGTCGAGCAGGTTCTCGACCGAAAGCGCCGCGATGACATTCTCGTTCGGCTGATAGGCGAGATACAGGTTCACCAGATTGTAGCTGCCGGTGACGTTTTCGAGTTCGGGGTCTGCGCCCATGCCCGTAAAGGCAGGCAGGTCTGATCGCTTCTTCGGACCGTAGTGCGCCCAGCGCAGAGCCGCCGTCCACTTACGATCCGTGCTCCGCACACCGAAGGTCGCCGCGATCATGTCCGGCGGAACGTTCCCAAGCGGATCGCCTTCGGCCAGGTCCGTCCCGCGCATGCGGTGCGCGTTGAGGCCGGCAAACCAGTCGCCGCGGTCGTAAATGCTCTCGAGTTCGATGCCCTGGATCCGGGCCTTTGCAATGTTCTGGTACTGCGTACAGAACACATAATCGGGGCCGGGTGGAAACACGACGTCCACGAACGGGCACGCTGCGCCGGGGGCGCCCGAGATGCCTATCGTCGCGGTCTCGATGAAGTCATCGACATCGTTCCGGAACACGTTCGCCTTCATGCGGAAACGGTCGCCGGCGGCGAACATATCGTCACGCTTGTAGTTGATGCCGATTTCCTTCGTCTTGCCGACTTCGGGCTTGAGATTCGGGTTCGGCAGGAACGGGAAGTTCGCGAACGGCGGCGTGCCGGGATGCTGCGCGGAGATCATCGTTTCCGTGACGGCTGGAGCGCGGTAGCCCTCGGCGTAAGTGGCATAGACGGTGATGGGCTCGACCGGGGTAATGCCGACGGTGAACTTCGGCGAAACGCGCGCGCCGCTCGTTCCAACCTGTTCGCCTGTCGCGGCGTTGGTGCCGCTGAGCGAGTAGTTGTCGTAACGCAGCGCGGTGATGAATTGCAGCCAGGTTGAGTAGTTTGTTTTGATCTGGGCGAACGCACCCCACACGCGGCGTTTGCCGTTCGGGTTGTAGCCGTCGCCGAATCCGCCCGGATCGCGATTGGAAACATCGTCTTCAAAGATGTCCCCACCGATCGTCAGTGCGTGACGGAACGGGCCGGTTTCGAAATATGACGTATTATTTCCGTCGTATCCGATCGTGTCGATCGTGTAGCCCGCGCGGTTACCGACGTTGCCATAGAACCCTTCGAAGCCCGGCGTAACAAACGTGGCGAGCGTCGACACATCGACCTGGTTCCAATAGGCGCTGTGGTTGAAGTTGAAGAGACGATCTTCCGGCCGCGAGTAGCTCCACTGTCCAACCGCCGTGGAGTTCTTCGCCTTGCTGTCGCGAATGACGTTGCTGACGCCCGGTGTCCCGTTCACCCAGTCGGCGTCGTAGTAAATCCCCGTCGCCTTGACCTCGTGGCCGTCGCCGGGCCGGAAGGTGGCCTTGCCGAGCCCGGTTGAAACGGTCTGTCCTGAGTTGACGATCTTGTTGCCGCTGCCATCTTCATAGTCGTCGAGCTGGCGATGTGTTCCACCAAGAACGAAGTCCGCATTCGGCCCCGCACGCACGGCGCCGAAAATCGAGCCAAGGCCGGTCGCTCCGTTGGTGCCGGCCTCGCCGTGCGTAGCGATACCCCACTGCTCTCCGGGCTTCAGGATGTCGTCGGCGTCCTTGGTGCGGAATGAGACCACGCCGCCGATGGCGCCGGAGCCATAAATGTTCGACACGGGGCCGCGGGAGACATCGACCTCGGCCAGCAGTTCCGGCTCAACGTAGAAGCTGCCGGAACCGTTATGGCCCGCGCGGGCGAAGTTCTGCCGCGCGCCATCGATGATAACGGCGACACGCCCGAAATCCTGCAAGCCGCGGATGTTGATGGCCGTGCCCGGATCCTGCGCGCTCGCTTCGGCCGCCACACTCGGCATTCCCGTGAACAACTGCGACGGTCGCGTTGCCGCGATCTCGCGCAGTTGCTGCTCGCGCAGCGTGGAAATCGCTGCGAGCGAGTCGATTGCGCGCTCTTCGGTCTTGGTCGCAAGAATGGTGATGCCGTCGAGCCAGTAAGGCTGCTGCGCCTGTGCCGCGCTGGCGATAAGCATCGTCGCCGCCGAAGCGCCTGCGCGCAGCAGACGCGCACGGCGCGCGAGCGGATTTGTGTCGGTGAACTTCATTCGGAACGCCCCCAGCGCTTTGTGGATGCCTTGGCTGGCGGGCGGCCGTTACGCGGCGCTTGCTGGCGGGCTCGACTCCGTCGCGATTTTTCACGACCGGCAATCGATTTGCCTTTATCACCGCATTGGCGTAGTGGCGTCAAGTGATTGAAAAATCACAGTAAAACAGTTCCAAACTGCGGCAGTATCAAATTTGAAAAATTCAAAACTGGAAGCGGTTCCAACCGATCCGGCGCGCGAACAAGCGGACGCGCGCAACGTCGCGGTTGCCGCCCACCGGATTGATAGTCGCGATCTGTTTGTCGGCACGCGCGAAATTACGATCGGCCACGGCGCCGAGACTTATCGTCTCCGCCTGACGGCGCAGAACAAACTGATCCTGACCAAATGAGCGGGCCGATGCGCAACTTCTCGTCACTGTTTGTCGTCGCGTTTGTCCTTGCATATCTCCCATGCGCAATGGCGCAACCCGCCGACGTCCGCACCGTCACGAGCGGAGACGGCCGCAGGGTCGAAATCGGAGACACGTCGCGCATTGTGTCGATCGGCGGCGCGGTGACCGAGATCGTGTTCGCGCTCGGACACGGAAAAGAGGTCGTGGCCGTCGACCAGACCAGCACCTTTCCGCCGGCTGTCCGCAAGATGCCCAATGTCGGCTATATGCGCGCACTCGCGACCGAAGGTGTCCTTTCGCTGGCGCCGACCCTGATTGTCGCGACGGAAGGCTCCGGTCCGCCGGACGTGATTGGCATCCTTTCGCGCGCCGCCGTGCCGTTCGTGATCGTCCCCGAAGGCCACGATGAAGCCGCCGTCATTCGGAAGGTCCGCTTGATCGCCGCCGCGCTCGGAGAAGTGAAGCGCGGCGAGACGATGATCCGCGCCCTCCAGGACGACTTCCGGGCCGTGAAGGAACAGCGAGAGCAAATCGTGAGGACGCGCAAGGGCGTCTTCGTCTTGGCGGTCGGCAGCGGATCGCCGACTGTCGGCGGCGCGGAGACAGGCGCCGATGGCATTTTCGAGATGGCCGGCGTCGAAAACGCGATGAAGGCCATTCACGGCTATAAGCCGGCGGTCGCCGAATCGACGCTCGCCGCCGCACCGGAAGTGGTCGTCACCATGATCGAGCGCAATCAGGGCCTCGACGCGGACGCGATGTTCTCGCAAACTGCATTCGTCGGGACACCCGCCGCGCGCGACAAGCGGTTGGTCTCCATTCCGTCTTACTATCTGAGCTTCGGACCGCGCACGGCCCATGCCGCGAACCTGCTCGCGGCCGCCATCTATCCCGAGCTCAAGATTCCGCCCTTGCCGGTGCGGGCGTGGACGACCGGCGCTCCGGCCGCCACGCAATGACCGTAGCGGGCGCGTCGGCGCCGCACGTCGCCAACCGCATGGGGCAGCGTGGCGGACCAATGATTTTCGGCGCAGCGATCCTCCTTGTGGTTGCGGCGATCGCCTCCCTGGCGATTGGTCCCATTGTCATCTCGCCCGAAAAGATTGTCTCCATCCTGATCGAAGGCATGCAGGGCTTTCGCGCGGGCGAGGGACTCGCGATGCGTGACGCGGTCGTCGTGCTCGACATTCGCCTGCCGCGCACCGTCCTGTCCGCGCTTGTCGGCGCGGCACTCGCGGTATCCGGCGCTGTGCTTCAGGGCGTGTTCCGAAATCCACTGGCCGATCCGGCGCTGGTCGGAGTCTCCACCGGCGCAGCCTTCGCTGCCGTCCTCTGGATTGTGTTTGGCGGACTGGTCGGAATCCATCTGCCGTCCGCCGTCGTGGTGATTGCGCTGCCGCTTGCGGCCTTTGTCGGCAGTCTTGTTTCAACAATCCTGTTGTACAGCCTTGCAACCCGCGAAGGCCGCACGTCGGTGGCGATGCTTCTGTTCTCAGGCATTGCGTTGAGTGCGCTGGCCGCCGCCGGCACGGGTCTGGTGATCTTTGTCGCGAGCGACCAGCAACTCCGCGAGTTCACCTTCTGGACGCTCGGCAGCACGGGCGGCGCGAGCTGGCTCAAGATTGCGATTGCCCTGCCGTTCTTTGTTGCCTTGTTTGCCGGTTCGTTCTGGCTCGCTCGCGGTCTCGATGCGCTCGCCATCGGCGAGGCGGAAGCCTTCCACATGGGCGTCGATACACAGCGCCTGAAACGCCTCGCGATTGTGCTGGTGGCTGCGGGCGTCGGCGCGGCAGTCGCGATCTCGGGTGTGATCGGGTTTGTCGGACTCGTGGTTCCGCATGTGCTTCGGTTGAGCGCCGGTCCCATGCATGGCCGATTGCTCATGGGTTGCGCGCTCGCGGGTGGAGCGCTGCTCATTGCTTCCGACATTGTAGCCCGCACCGTTGCCGTGCCGGCCGAAGTGCCCATCGGTGTCGTCACCGCGTTTATCGGCGCGCCGTACTTCCTCTATCTCATTCACCGCAACCGCGCGGCACTCGGGGGCTGACATGCTGGTTGCGCGCGGCGTCACCGTGAATGTCAAAGGCAAAGCTTTGCTTCGCGATGTCGATTTGAGTCTGGCGCCGGGCCGGGTCATCGGTGTCGTCGGGCCAAACGGGGCAGGGAAGTCGACGCTCCTCAAGGCCATGACCGGCGAACGGCCGATGTCAGGCGGCGATGTCGAGCTCGACGGTCGTTCCCTGAAGCAATGGCCGACAGCCCAACTCGCAAAACGGCGCGCTGTGCTGGCACAATCGACGGAGGTCGTATTTCCATTCCTGGTGTCGGAGATTGTCGCGCTCGCCATGCGACCGAACCTGACGGCGCCGGAGCAGCACCAGTATGCGCAGCGCGCGCTTGCGGCCGTGGATATGTCGTCGATGTCGGAGCGAATCTACGGAACGCTGTCCGGCGGCGAGAAGCAGCGCGTGCAGTTGGCGCGCGTGCTGGCACAGGTGTGGACCTGCGGCTGCACGTACCTGATGCTCGATGAGCCGACCGCGAGTCTCGATCTGTCACACCAGCTTTTGATTCTGCGGCTTGCCCGTCAGCACGCGGATGCCGGCGGCGGCGTCCTGATGATTTTGCACGACCTCAATCTCGCGAGCATGGCCGCGGACGAGATCGTTGCGCTCAAGGACGGCCATCGCATCGCTGCCGGCGCACCGCAGGACGTCATGACCGACGATCTGATCGGCGCGCTATATGGCGTGGAGGCGAAGGTCAGGGGCGTGCCGGACGGGCCGTTCCTGTTGCCGCAAACAGCGCGCCTGCCGGCCTAGGCGGTGACATTCTGCTGCCCGGACTGCGAACGGAGCAGCGAGACGAAGCGGTCCTTCGTCATCGGAGCGGCGAACAGGAATCCCTGGCCGAGGTCGCAGCTCATTTTCTGAAGCGTCTCAAGTTCCGACGTTTTCTCAATGCCCTCGGCAACTGCCCTGCTGCCGAAGCGGTGAGCGAGGTCAATCGCGGTCTGGCATAGCGCGGCGTTCGTTTCGTCGGCTCCGCAGTTCGCGACGAGGTTGCGGTCGAGTTTCAACTCGGCAAACGGCAGTTCGCGCAGCCGGGCGAGGTGCGAATAGCCCGTGCCGAAATCGTCGATCGAGAGCTCAATGTCGTAGATTTTCAGTTGCGTGGCGACTTCGTGTGCGAGCGCAATGTCGCGCACAACCTGGTCCTCGGTTACTTCCAGGATCAGCCCCGGCCAACCGCCGGATGTCGGCCGATGCTCGCGCACGATGGTTGAGATCGGCAACTTCACGAGGGCTTCTACCGGAACGTTCAACGCAACGCGCGCAGAGAAACCTTGCTCGGCGAATTCGGGCCAGTCGCGCATGGCTGCGAGCAGCACGAACTCCGTCAACCGGATCATGCTCTGTTCGGTCGCGTCGGGCAGAAATGCGCCCGGCGGAATGACGCCATGCTCGGGATGAACGGCGCGGATCAGGCCTTCGGCGCCCGCGAGACTGCGGCGCCGCAGATCGATCTTCGGCTGGTACCATAGCTGGAGAAGACCGCTGTCGAGCAACTGATCGAGCTGGAATTGCCGCTCCAGGGTGAACTGCGGTGCGTCCAACGGTGATCGCCCGCATCCATTCGAACCGTGCGGCGCGTTCATTGTCTCCGCGCCGCAATGCTCGCGCGCAATTCTTTTGATCGCGGCCGCCCGAAATGGCTTTGGCAGAACGGGCAACATGTCGAGCGCGTGGCGCTCGCCGACACGCCGCACTTCCTCCAGCAGCGCCGGGTCGCGGCCGCTCATGATCTGGACCGGGCCGGCGTAACGATGCTGCGCAAGTCCGCGGATCACATCGATCGCGTCCGAGCCCGCGAGCGTGACGTCGAGGAAACAGAGTTGCGGGTTTGCTTGCTCGAGGGCTGCCAGCACGGCAGGCGCGCTATCGAACTCGCGTGTTTCGATCCCGAAATCCCTCAGGCTATGGGCAATGATCTGACGGATGCCCGGCTCATCGTCGATAATAAAGCAAAGCGGGCGCGCTGCGGAATCCGCAGGGGCACCGGCCGCGCGGGACTGTCGTGCATCTTTGCTCGCCATGGCCGGGCGAACGTACCGGCCTTGCTGTGGAGATTTCGTTAAGTCATGGGCAGGTGCGGATCGTGCCGCACTGCGGCCGACCGTTCCGAACGTGCCGTGTGTTCAAGGAACTTGCCGACATCGCGAAACGTTAACTCCAGCAACAAACCTGGAGGAAGCTCCCATGCGTACGCTCGCAATTCTGACGATTGCTCTTGGCGTTGGCCTCAGCCTTCAACCGGCGATGGCGCAAACCAAGGATGGTACTGACAAGGCTTTCTGCGCCGAAGGCAGCGCCAACATGAAGGGACCGGACTGCCGCTTCGATACGATGGCGCAGTGCCAGGCCGAGATCAAAGGCCAGACCACGGCGAAGTGCGTCGCCAACGCCAAAATGCCGGCCAAGAAGTAGATTCAGCGGCGCAGCCTCGTCCGCCGTCGGGTGAGGCTGTAGCCGCAGGTTGGTGAGCCCGGATGGGATCGAACCATCGACACCCTGATTAAAAGTCAGGTGCTCTACCACTGAGCTACGGGCCCTCTCGCGCAGGACCTACGGACGCAGGCGCGCTCCGTCAATAGCGGTGAGTTCAAGCCGCTCGCGGCACACCCGGCCAAAACCCCGGTCCCGCCCGCAAATACTGAAGAGGCCGCTTTATGTCCGCGCCCAGCGCGGTCGCGGCGTGCCACGCCCAATGGGGACTATCGAGCACCGTGCGCCCGAGGGCGATCATGTCCGCGTGGCCATTCGCAACAATCGACTCAGCCTGTTCCGGAGTGACAATCAGACCAACGGTGCGCGTTGGGAGTCCGGTCGCACGGCGCACGGTCTCCGCCAGCGGCGCGTTGTATCCGTAGTCCGTCGGATTGCGCGCGGCGAGCGTCAAACCTCCCGAAGACACGTCGACGAAATTCAAACCCGCGTCCTTGAACATGCCCGCATAGGCAGCGGCCATGTCGGGTGTGATGCCGCCTTCGAGCCAGTCGCTGCCTGTCATGCGGGCGCCGAGCGGCATCTCTTTCGGGATCGCGGCGCGCACCGCACGCGCGACCTCGAGCGGGAATTTCATCCGCGCTTCGAACGAACCGCCGTAAGAGTCTTTGCGAAGGTTGGATAGCGGCGAGATGAACTGATGAAAAAGATAGCCGTGCGCCCCGTGCAGTTCGATGGCATCAAATCCGATCCGCACCGCGCGCTGCGCGGCCGAGACAAACCCTTCGCGCACGCGCCACATGTCGGCTTCCGTCATTTCGCGCGGCGCGGGCCAACCGTCGCCGAACGCGATGGGTGAGGGGCCGATCGCCTCCCAGCCGCCGTCCTTGGGCGCGAGCGGCTTGCCGCCTTCCCACGCGCGCGAGGTCGACGCCTTGCGCCCGGCATGCGCGATCTGGATTCCGAATTTCGCCTGGCCAATCGACTTGCAATGGCGGATGACTCGCCCGAGCGCGGCTTCGCATGCGTCCGACCAGAGACCGAGGCAGCCCGGCGAGATTCGTCCCTGCGGTTCCACGTCGGTCATTTCGACCACGACCATCGATGCGCCGGAATTTGCCAGCATCCCGAGATGAGTCATGTGCCAATCGCTCGCCTCGCCATTGGTGGCGCTGTACTGGCACATGGGAGCGACCACGATACGGTTGGGCAAGTCGAGGCCGGCCAGGCGGATGGGCGAAAAGAGGACGCTGCTCATTGAGGATGCTCTTGGAAATGAGAAAATTACGGGCGGCGAACCTGCCGGACGGCGTTCGGCCCCGTCAATAGCAGGAACAGTGGTGCTGGCCGCTACCCGAATTCGCCGCTATCCTGCATAAAAGGAAGCCTTCATGCCCGTGATCAATAGCCTTGCCGAGCGTACCGACGAGATCGCCGAGTGGCGCCGCGACCTTCATATGCATCCCGAACTGCAGTACGACGTCCATCGAACGGCGGCGTCGGTGGCGGATCGGCTCAAGAGTTTCGGCTGCGACGAGATCGTGACCGGCATCGGCCGGACTGGCGTTGTGGGCGTGATCCGCGGACGCACCCAGGGCGAACGGGTCATCGGCTTGCGCGCCGACATGGATGCGTTGCCGATTGAGGAAGAGACGAACCTCGCTTACGCCTCCAGGACGCCTGGCAAGATGCACGCCTGTGGCCATGACGGCCACACGGCAATGCTCCTCGGCGCGGCGCGCCATCTCTGCGAGACGAGAAATTTCAAGGGCACGGCAGTGGTCATCTTCCAGCCCGCGGAAGAAGGCGGCGCGGGCGCCAAGGCGATGCTGGACGACGGCCTGGCGGATCGATTCCGCATCAATGAATTCTACGGGATGCACAACTATCCCGGCCTGCCCATCGGCACCTTCGCGACGCGCACCGGCCCGATCATGGCGGCGGCGGACCGCTTCTGGATCGACATTGAAGGCGTCGGCGGTCACGCCGCACGTCCGCACAAGGCGATCGACACAATTCTCGCGGCATCGTCGATTGTGACGGCGCTCCAGCAGATCGTCGCACGCAACGTCGACCCGCTCGAAAGCGCCGTCGTATCCGTGACGCTTTTTCAGGCCGGCTTCACCG
>Ga0307505_10000384_pt1 | contig 50059 bp, 42 predicted proteins | sample 23_S_MG_FD_202183 | JGI IMG/M metagenome (GOLD analysis project Ga0307505, IMG submission 202183) | Soil microbial communities from Populus trichocarpa stands in riparian zone in the Pacific Northwest, United States - 23_S | ecosystem: Environmental > Terrestrial > Soil > Riparian zone > Trees...
GTACGATCCGAAGGTGCTGCTGAAGATCGTGTTGTACGGCTACGCCAAGGGGATGGTGTCGAGCCGCAAGCTGGAGGAGGCGTGCCGGCGCAACGTGGTGTTCATGGCGTTGTCGGCCGACACGCGGCCGCACTTCACGACGATTGCGGGATTCGTGGCGGAGTTGACCAGCGAGGTGGTGGGGCTGTTCCGCGACGTACTGCTCTACTGTGAGGAACTGGGGCTGCTGGGGAAGGAGCACTTCGCCATCGACGGGTGCAAGCTGGGGTCGAACGCGTCGAAGCAGTGGAGCGGAACGCACGAGGAGCTGGCGCAGCGGCAGGAGAAGATGGAGAAGGCGGCGCGGGAGATGGTGCGCCGCCACCGCGAACGCGACGAGCGGGAGAAGCTGGGGCCGGTGGCGGAGCGGGACGAGAAGAAACTGGCGAGCTACCGGCGGAAGATCGCGAAGATCAAGGGCTTCCTGGCCAGCGCGCCGAAGAACATGGGGGCGAGCGGCAACGAGCGCAAGAGCAACATCACCGACCCGGAGAGCGCCAAGATGTCGACCGCGCACGGAGTGGTGCAGGGATACAACGGGGTGGCGGTGGTGGATGAGCGCCACCAGATCGTGGTGCACGCGGAGGCGCTGGGCGAAGGGCAGGAGAACCACCTGCTCGAGCCGATGGTGGAGGCGACGCGGGAGAGCTTCGCCGCGATCGGGTGCACGACGGAGCCGTTTGCGAAGGCACGGGTGACGGCCGACAGCGGCTACCACAGCAAGCAGAGCGTGGAGTACGTGGAGCGCAGCGGGGTGGACGCGTACGTGGCGGACCGGGAGATGCGAAGACGCGACCCGGCGTTCGCCGCAGCGGGCCGGCACAAGGAGCGTCACCGCAAGGAGATTAGGCGGCGGCGCAGCCGAAGTCAGGGAAGAGCCCCGAGCAAGTGGTTCACGCCGGCGGACTTCGTGTACGACGAGAGCCAGCAGACGTGCATCTGCCCGGCCGGACACCGGCTCTACCGCAGCGGCGTCGACATGGTCGCGGGTGGATACCGCGGGGCGCACTTCAAGGCGCCGAAGAGTGCGTGCGGGCCGTGCGAGCTGCGCCGGCAGTGTCTGCGCTATCCGGAGCGAACGCAGCAGCGGCAGGTGGTGTTCTACAAGGCGCGGCTGCCCGAGGGGCGTGGGCAGAGCCGAACTCAGGGGGCGGCGATCGAGGCGATGAAGCGCAAGATCGACAGCCCGCTGGGGCGGTGGATCTACGGGCGGCGAATCGCCACGGTGGAGCCGGTGTTCGGCAACATCCAGAACAAGGGAATGCGCCGATTCACATTGCGTGGTAGAGCGAAGGTCAGCATGCAGTGGAAGCTCTTCACGCTGGTGCACAACATCGAGAAGATCGCCAACTACGCCAGCGGGTGAGAGCAGTGGAAGGCGCACAGGCCACCGCGAGGAGCAGCGGATGATCGACGGCGACCCGCATCGGCCCCCCGCCCGTTCGCTCCCGCGCCGCCAACCCGTTTTCCTACAGGCTCGTTAGCCAGCGCAACCGACATGATTTCCAAATCGGAAGAGCTAACCGGACGTAGCCTCCGCTCCATGCTCGCCCCAGTACGCGTCGGAGACTCATTCGCGGATTCGGAGGAGTTCCAGGACCTTCAGCTCGCTCTCGAACACTTTCTTCCCGACGTTCTACGCAAAGTGTACCCTCGCGAGTGGCGCGGCCAATCGTTCGACGGCTTCAGTTTCGCGGTCGCCCGTAAGACTGGTCCCAGCGAGGCTGAGTTCCTTGGCCTAGGTCTCCTTATAGCCGATCAAACCTGGACCCCGGTTCGCATTCATCTTCGAGCTGCTCATGAAGCCGACAGCATCACGTGGCTCGCCTGCAAAGTGGGCGACGCTGGAGCCCATGGGCGCAACAAGACGCGCCTGCCGTTCGGTTCCACAAAGGTCGGCAAGCTGCTGGCGGCCGTCGAAGAGAACCCCAACGACATCGAGTGGGCATTCTCAGTAGTTCGCGAGGGATCGGCACCCAGCGCCGGCTGCGATTTGGGAGCGCCGAGCCGGGACGAAGGCCGGTGACTAGACCGAATCGACGGGCGGCGAGCACGCTTCCAGAAGGCGATTGAACTAAGCAAGCGCTTGGAAGCCGACCGGCGCGAGCGGCGCACTCGGTTGCGCGAATGGCGTTGGGCGGCGCGTCGAGAGAGGGTTGGAGAATGAGCGAATTGACGATCTGGACCTACGATTGGGTGCCCGAAGGTCCGCGTGGATTTGTGCGCGACCTGAGGTTGCGATGGGCGTGCGAGGAAGCAGAGCTCCCATACGCCGTGGAAACGGTCCCGTTTGACGGCCGCGAGACCAATCATCTCGCTCGCCAGCCTTTTGGACAGGTTCCGTTTTTGAGTGACGGAGAACTGCAAATATTCGAAAGTGGTGCAGGTCTTCTGCACCTTGCCCAGAAGACCGACAAGCTGATGCCGCGTGATGCCGTTGGACAAGCGCACACGCTGCAATGGGTAATTGCCGCGCTCAATTCGATCGAGATGGTCAGCGTACCTTGGTGGTTTCTGACGATCTCCGGCAATGCCGACAATGACCTCGCCGGGTGGATGGGCAAGCGCCTTCATCACCTCGAAGATGTTCTGAGCGAACGAGATTGGCTCGCGGCGGGCCGGTTCACGGTTGCGGACCTGCTGATGGCTGATGTGCTGCGCGTGCCGAAGGTGCGCACTTTCGGCAACCGTACGGCTACCGAGGCTTACGTAGCGCGTGTAACCGATCGTCCGGCGTTCAAGAAAGCCTACGCGGATCAGATGGCGCATTTCGAGCTGGCCGACAAGACGCGGGCCTAATCCCAGCCGCCCAACAATGGCTTGCAGCCGACCGGCCGCTCGCTGCGCTGGATCGTCTGCACGACCGACAAGCAGTTACGCCTGATGATCGGTTGGGTCCTGTTTCACACGCGCGTCAAGGACCTGTGCCGGGTCATCAGCGTCGGTGGTGCGGCGGTCGCTGAGGCAGGTGCGTATCCACCGCCACCTCGGGGCCGTCACTCCCAGCCCCGCGAAGTGCGGCGATCGGGAACTGCGTGACGACGTTTGCCTTCAAGCGGAGAATCCTCGACACGAAGGGCACGAAGTACACGAAGAAACGCGACGAAACGCAGATTCGCGATGGTAATCTCACCCTGGCTAAAGTGAAGTTGGTCTTGGTTCACTCCAAAATCATGATCTCGTTCTCCTTCGTGGACTTCGTGCCCTTCGTGGTGAACAAGAATCGAGTGCTGCTGTCTCGACCAAATTTTCCGCTGCCCTCCAAACTTGCCGCAGAGCGCGGCGTTCCCGATTGTCGATTTTGGTGATCATATGAGCAATCAGGAGAAGAAGGTTCGGGTGGAAGGAATCGTCGATGCTTCCCGCTACGACCCTGACGCCCCAGGCAAGCAGTTCCGCGGAGCAGGCATCAAGTGTAGTGACGGGAAGGTGTGGGTAATCGCCTATGAGGAACAGTCGCCCTTTCATGCATTCGCCGGTCGTCACGTCGTCGTGTCCGGGGAGCCTTACAGGCCCGAGGGCCAGGCCCTGATCGGTTGGGACGGAGCGAAGTCGTTAGGACATTTCCGGGTGTCGAGTATGCGACCTGTAGAGGTGACCGACGATGTGGAACTGAGAGAAGTCGGAGCGGAATTCGATCTCCGAGGGCGATTTTGGCGCGGCACGAGTGACACCGGAAAGTCGTTGCTGCGCTTCGTCACTGAGCATGGCGACACCTTCGAGGTAGCCAACGATCCTGCCGGGGCGAGCGTTGGTCGGAGTGTCGAGGTCCGGGCTTACCCGGTCCAGCCGTCGCCATTGATTCAGAAACGTACCGGGCAATATCTGTGGATCATCTGCCCGTACTCGGGCTCGGATCTTGCCCAGTGGCGTGGACGGCGTTCGTAAACGAGGGGCGGTGTATGGCTTCGAATCGCAGCCAGGTCCGCGTGCGGCCGAACGAGGCAATGCACCTGACGGTCGTCTTCACTGGCAAGTCGCCCGGCCGGGAGGAAAGAAAGACTTAGCGATGCGCTTTTGCCGAACAACGTTTCCGCGGCGCTCGCGATTTGCCGCTGAGCGCGGCGTTAGGCGGACGGAGTAGTCACGATGCGATCTTCGGAACCGGTAATCGTCAAAGCCGACCTCGATCTCCCGGAGCATCAGAAGGTTGTCGTCGCGATGACGGCCGCGTATGCGATGGATCGAATGGGGAACGGCGGCCCACTTCCGGCCGATGTTCTCGAGCGGCTGGTTCCAGGGCTTCGATCGCACCCGACGACGCTGGTCCTTCTAGCGTACGTCGAGGACGTCGCGGTGGGCATCGCGACCTGCTTTGTTGGCTTCTCGACATTCGCGGCACGCCCCCTGATCAATGTTCATGATCTTTCCGTTCTGCCCGAGTACCGCGGTCGAGGGATTGGCAAAGCCCTTTTGCGCGCGGTCGAAGAAGCGGCACGTGAACGCGGCTGCGCAAAGGTGACGCTGGAGGTGCAGGAGAACAATCACCGAGCGCGCCGCTTGTACGAGCGCGCTGGACTCGCGCAAGCAGTGTACGGCGACACCACCGGGGGCGCCCTCTTCTATTCCAAGATGCTCGGTTGAGAAGCCGACAACCTGCCGTCGCGGCGGAGGGCGCGTCTCCAGCTTAAGGCCGAGCGTCAGGCATCACAAAAAACAATCATTCTTTGCGAGGCACCATGGACGCAGATGTAGTCAACTCATTGGCCGTGGCGACGCTGGACGGCTCGATGCCATTCCCGCTGATCATTGGCAAGCTCATTGCCGAAGGGGTTGAGTATTATCACGTGGATTTCGCCGCAAACTCATTCACCTTTTACAGTGCCGCGGGTTCCGTCGTGACGGCGTCGCTCCCATTTGAAGGGCTCCCATCGGTTTCGGTGGACTTTGATGTAACTGCTCTCAAGGCCGCGATCCTCGACAGCCAACAACATGGGCAAGAGTTTCGTTCCTTTTGCGAGCGCGCTATCCGCGCGGGCGTTCAAGGATACTTTGCGTTTCTTCGCGGTCATCGGGTCACCTATCTGGGCCGACAAGGGAATCAGCACGTCGAGTGGTTCCCTGGGGCGAAGAGTGGTGATGTCTGACAATTCAATCAGGCCGACGCCGCAACAATACCGTTGTTACACATGTCGTCGATGCGATCGGAGGATTGTGGACGGGCCGGGGCCTCTGACCTGTCGCGCCGTTTAGAACTGTGAGGCCATAGTTTGAGGAAGGACGAATGAAGAACTGGAGAAACGACGATGGCAGCGTTGCACGAGGGTGAATGTTTCTGCGGTGCCGTGCGAGTGTCGGTTTCGGGTGAGCCGGAAGCGATGGCCTATTGCCACTGCAATTCGTGCCGCTCGTGGTCAGGCAGTCCGGTGCACGCATCGACCATGTGGAAGGCCGATGCGGTCAGGGTGATCGCTGGAGCGGAGCACATCCGAACGTTCCACAAGACGCCGCAAAGCGTCAGTCACAGGCAGTACTGCGCGAAGTGTGGTGGCCACCTGATGATCAACCATCCCGACTTCGGAATGTTCGACGTGTTCGCAGCGACGATCCCGACGCTCGAGTTCGTGCCGAGCGTTCACGTCAACTATTCGGAAACCGTACTACCGATGCGTGATGGCCTGCCAAAGTTTCGGGACTTCCCAAGCGAGTTTGGTGGATCAGGCGAACAAGTACCCGAATGAACGAGGTGTGACTTGGGGAACGCTGGTCTCAATTGCTGTCGAACAAGCTGCTGCAGCGGACCCGGACACCGGTCGTTTGGCGCGCCGCGAATGCAGACATTCGCTCACCTGCGCGTCGGTACGAGTTGCTGCGTACGCGCGACCAATCGCGCGAGAGCGGAGCGGGCGACTCCCGGCCGGCTGCGCGAAGGGCGTTCGCCGCAACGAAGAGGCCGCTTGACTCGGTATGGGCTATAGCCCATAGCATAGCAATGCTGTGGCGACTGTCATCGAGGGCGATTTCGAGTGGGACGACGATAAGGCTGAATCGAACCTCAAGAAGCACGGCGTATCCTTCGCCGAAGCAGCCACTGTCTTCGCCGACCCAGCTGCTGTTTATCTTGATGACGGTTCCGGCGGACCGCATGGTCGTCGTCGGAACCTCCCTCCGCGATCGTGTCCTGTATGTTGTTCACGTCGAGCGTGGTCGGAGGGATCGCATTATCAGCGCTCGGCGCGCCAGTCGGGCCGAACGCGACGTCTATGAAACAGGAGAGCACCCATGACCCATTCAGCTAGACGCCGTGTCGAGTCAGAGGTCGAGCCTGTCCGAGTGCTGGGGCGCGGTCTTCGCGCCGCGAAGGGCGTGCATCTTACCCTGCGGGCCTTGCGGGACGCCGCAGGCAAGACTCAGGTCGACGTGGCCAAGCAATCGCAGATCGATCAGGCTGACGTCTCGCGACTCGAAGCTCGTGCCGAGTTCGAGGACTGCCAGGTCGCCACGCTCCGTCGGTATGTCGAAGCCCTTGGTGGTTCGCTCGAACTAGTCGCGCGGTTCGGAGACAAGCGGATCGCGATTTCTGGAGCGCCGGCGCAATCGGCGACGGGGCCGGCCAACAAGGCGTTGCAGCGGACGAGCCGAAAGACGGCCCGCCGATGACCGCCGACGATGCGTGCAGGCGCACCGCGCTATGCCGCGGGCGCTGACGCGCCGGACGTGAGTGCGAAAAGCGGAGTCTGCATGATCGACGGAATGGAACAGCGCTCGATTCGTTTCTACTTCAGTTTTCGGAGTCCGTACGCCTGGATCGCGGCAGAGCGGCTCGAGTCCGAGTTGGGTGACCTCGGTGTTCCGATCGAGCGGATTCCGATTTTCCCCACAGCCGGGCTCTTCCCGAACGATCCTTCGACCGTGCCCGACAAGGTCGCCTACATCCTCCAGGATATCCCCCGTCTTGCGCGCGAGTACGGCTTGACGGTTCGCTTTCCGACGTCCGGTGACGCGGACTGGGCACTCTCGCACGCGGCATTCCTTGGCGCCGAATCCGAAGGTGCCGGCCAGCGGTTCATGGTGGAAGTGTTTCGCAAGCGCTTCAGCGAGGGCCTCGACGTAGGAGAGGACGATGTCATCGCCGCCGCGGCCGGAGCGGCCGGCTTGAGTCCCGATGCCATTCTAGATGCCGGTCATTCCGAGGCGCTTCGCGCGCAGGTCTCGATGGGCTGGCGGCTTGCGGCGGAGCGCGATCGCATCTTTGGCGTGCCGAGCTTCGTGTATGCCGGCAAGCCCTACTGGGGCCAGGACCGCATGCGCTCCCTCCGAAGCGCGATCATTCGCAAGACGCAGAGGACCCTGGAGTAGCTGACCAGCCACAGATGCGCTGCTCAAAAGGCCGCCAAAGTCGACACGACGAGCCCACGTTCCGACGCCTGGCGTCTCGAGATCGCCGAGCGTACGTCGTCGAATCGATGCGCGCATTAAGACCGGAGCGAGAGACGACGGATCGATGCCGATTCCGATACCGACCCCGACCCCGATACACGGGGCGACGGGTAGTCCGGTGCACGATTCGACCATCTGGAGGGCCGATGCGGTTAGTGTGATCGCCGGGTCGTTCGGCTGCGTGGAAAGGAGGATAGATCGAACGAAGGGAACTCCACGTTCCTCTCTGCGTAGCTACTCGATCGGGTTCGCTCGCGTTCGCGCCGAGTACCGTGACCTCGAGAACTTCAGCGACTTCTGCGAGAATTGGCGCCCTCTACAGGAATTCGTCGAGCTGGCGAACGGTCAATGCTTTTCGGAAGTTCTTCAATTGAGACGCGCGCGTGCCACAGGTACGACATCGCGCACGGCTGCCCGGCGGGCGATCTGCCGCTGACACTCGTTCGCACCGCATTGCGCGGCGCGGAGCCACACAGTCCTTACAGCGATCGGAGACCACCATGCCGAAGATCAACGTGTCCGACGTTCCGGTGCGAGTCGGCACCGGGTACCCCGATCCTTTCAACGCCGCATGTGCCGAGCGCACTCGACGGCGCCTTGGAGACGCGGGAAAGCTCCGAGATTTCGGCGTCAACCTCATGACGCTGCCGCCCGGCCGATGGTCGAGCCAGCGTCACTGGCACAGCCACGAGGATGAATTCGTTTACGTTCTCGAAGGTGAACTCACACTCGTTGAGGACGAGGGACAAACCCTGCTACGCCCAGGAGACTGCGCGGCCTTTCCCAAAGGCACCGGGAACGGACACCACTTGCAGAATCTGGGCACCACCGTGGCGGTCTACTTGGAGGTCGGGTCACGCCACCCTGAAGATCTCACCACCTGCTCCGACATCGACATGATGAGCTACAACCGAGACGGGAGGTTTGTACACAAAGACGGTTCCGCATACCCGTAGGCACGCCCGGTGCTGCGGCCCAGCAGCCCGTTTAGCCCGGACTACTCATGAATCTTCGGCTGCAAGCGCCAACTGCACGCCATCTCGGGCCGTGCTCGCTCTTCGCTCCTCGACATAGTGTCTACTATGCCTGCGTCGCTCATCCCTGCGCGCGCCCCGATCTGACGCACATTTGGCGCTTTCGCTTTCGAACATCCATGAATAATCCGTGTTAGCGCAGGAGCAAGATATGGGCGTTCGCGTCGTCAGACTTGGTAGTCCGCGCATCGAGGGGGAGGGCCTCCGCATCGGCACGGTTCGCCGGCCTCCTCGAGGAGTGCACAAATCGGAGTTCGCGCGGCGGGACTTCTACGATGTCTGGTTTCCCAACCTGGCGCCGAGCGTCGAAACCATGAAGTTGGGCCAAGGAGCGGAAACTCCCGCTCAGTGGGCTGCGTTTGTGCGGAAGTACAGAGCCGAGATGGCCCGGCCAGAGAACAGCCACGCGATTGCCCTGCTAGCGTCGCTCTCGGCTCAAACCAACTTCTCCGTGGGCTGCTACTGCGAAGACGAGGCGCGCTGCCATCGGTCGGAGCTGCGAGAGCTTCTCGCGGCGGCGGGCGCGACGGTGGTGGCGAGCTGAGGGAAGAGCGCTTGCGTTGGCCCGAACCCGGAGTAATCAGTCGGCGACGAGCAGCATCTGCTGCACGGCTGCGTCGAGCGTGCGGCCGGCGAACTGCCCCGGCTCGCTGTCGCGGGCGGCACTCCACCAAGCCGCGACTCTGGGACGTGCCTGAACCAGGTCGAGCGTCCCGAAGCCGCCCTGCAAACGGTCGAAGATGCAGAAGAACGGAATCAGCGCGCAGTCGGCGGCAGAGAAGTCCGGCCCCGCCGCGTGGACCGCGGGCTGCCAGAAGTGCTCCAGGTAGCCAAGGCACGCCTCGCTGCGCTGCAGCGCCATCGCGATGGCGGGCGCGTCGTTCTGCAGGAAGGGCCCGAAGCTCGTCGGTCCGTAGGTATCGAGCAGGCGCGTGAGCAGTCGGACATGTGCGCGCCGTGTCGCGTCACCCGGGAACAGGGACGGGGTGGGGAAGCGGTCTTCCAGGTAGCCGAGAATCACATCCGACTCCGGCAACACCAGCTCACCGTCGAGCAGCACCGGGATTTTGCCCATCGGGTTGCGCGCCATGTGGGCGTCCCCGCGCGGCCCGCCGTCGGGCGCTTCGAGGGGCAGGTCGAGCTGCTTGTACTGCGCGGCCAACATCACCCGCTGTGCGTATGGCGACAGTCCGCTACCAACCAGTCTCATCCCGCTGCCATAGTGCCGCTGGCGGCGAAGCGCCAGCCAGCGTCAAACTCCTCGCGCATCGACGGCGGTCGCGCCGCTGGTGGTCGAGAAGTGGCTTTGCCCGCCAATTCGAGTCGGTGGGAAGCGCGAAGCCGAAAAGCACGTCATCCCGGCGAAAGCCGGGATCCAGGTGGTGCGGCGGTGGCATAAGGCCTGGACCCCGGCTTTCGCCGGGGTGACTAAGTGGGATGGCGATCGAATTGGTGGGCAAAGCCTCGAGAAGTAGAAAGGGGCCGACGCCGGCGAGATTGGGCGGCGCCGGCGCCTGCAATCCTACTCGGTGGGGCACGGCCCTCGATGATCCAGAATCACTTGTTCGTCGGCTGCATCGGTGAGCCCGTCGAGGTTGAAATCGAAGACGCTCGAGAGACCCCAGGTCTCGGCGTAGAATTTCCAATCGTCGATGTCGTTGTCGTCGACGACTTGATCCAGGTTGCCATCGCCCGGGCAGGGCGGCGCCGATGCCCGCACGGCGGCGAGTTGCGCCGCGAGGGCATCGTAGTTCGTCTGCTGTTCGGCGGTCAGCGTACCGGTGAGCAGATTCGCGTCGGCAGTGTCGAGCAAGGGCGGATTGGCCTCGTCGATCTCGTAGAACTCGGTTACCGCCACGTTTCGGCAGGGCTCTTCCTGCGAGATGTACGCGTTGAGCCCGTTCTCGACGATCTTGTAGCGCTCGTTGCGAATGCCCACGGAGGTGAGCGGTGTGATGGAGAAGGGCGGGTCGTCGCACGGCGGCTCCGCGCAGTTTTCCACGAGGAACGCGGCAACCTCACAGCAGTACGTGAACGGTTCCGTGGAGCCACCGGTCTTCTCGGGATCAAGGCCTTCACCCCACCACGTTCCGCTGTTGTCCTCGCACACGCCCTTGGTGACGGGAATCTGCGTGCAGCTGTCGCTGATCGTGCAGGGTCCGTTGATCGTGCCGCCCGCCTGCAGGTTGACGCCGACCTCGGTGTAGTTCCAGGCGCGGATGCCCGCTTGGGCGGGATCGACGAGGTACGGCAGCATCGGCGCGGCGTCGATCGGTCGCGGCACCGTCTGTTGCACGTCCGCGATACCTGCGATCTCGCCGAACAGCGCATAGAGGTCCGCGATGTTCACCATCTGGGAGACCACCCGGTTCGGCGTGGCGACGAGCGGTCCGGCGACGACCAGCGGAACCCACACCCCGGTTTGGTACGCCGTGCCCTTGGCACGCGTGGTGTCGAAGGGATCCTTGACCGTCCCACCCAGGCTGCCGTTGTCGCCGAGAATGACGACCATCGTATCCGTGCCGTCTGGCTCGTACTCGAGCCCGCCGTTCTGGTTGCGTCGCGCCAACCCCGTCTCCACCAGCAGGCGGCCGATCTCGGCGTCCATCGACTCGATCATCAAGTTCGAGAGCTCCCGCTGCGCGACAACGTCGGTGCAGTCGAGGTCGCTGCTCGCGACATTGCTCGGATTCGATTCGTCGACCGGCGGCTGCATGAGCGGCGTGTGCGCCGAAGAGAAGCTGACGGTCGCCATCCACGGGCGATTCGCCGGTCGGTCCCTGATCCAGTCGATCGCCAGGTCCACCGCGAACGTGGCGCGGAAACGGCGCGCGTTCGGATCCGTCAACTCCACCCTGTCCACGCGGCCGTCGGGGAAGTTGTACACCAACGGCGAGACGTAGTGGCCGCTGAGCGCGGTGAAATCGACGTTGTCGGGCACCTCGTCCAGACACGGCGCTTTGGGAACGAGAATCCCACCCTGGTCGCGGCAGATGCGCCCGGGAGGAATCGAGCCACGCAACGAGAGCTCCGTGCACGAGCCGTCCGGCATGTAGCAGGCGCCCTCGTTTGCCCCGTCCGGCTGACTGTCGGAGAGAGCGGGAACAAACCCGCACGAGAACGACTGGCCCTCGGCGGCGACACCGCCGGCGGTGATGTCGATCGACGACGGGTCGCCGGTCTCGTCCAGCCAACCGGCGAAGGTGTCCCAGCCGAGGTCGTGGACGATCCCATCGCCCGCGGCGTTGTTGCCTGGCAGCGCGAGGTGGAACTTGCCGAATAACGCGTTCTCGTACCCCTGCCGCGCCAACAACCTCGGCGTCGTCATCTCGAACGGTGAGACCATCGAGTTGGCTAGATCGTCGGGGCCGAGCGCGCCGTTCACCTTGGTGCGCAGCGGAAAGCGCGCCGTGAAAAACACCGCCCGGCTGGTCGTACAGGCCGGCATCGACCAGGTGTTGCCGAATCGAACACCGGCGTCGGCAACGGCGGCGATGTTCGGCGTCTCCGGGGGAGAGTCGCCACCGAAGCCGAAAACTTCCATCTGGTCGATGCCGACGTCGTCCATGACGATGAACAAGATGTTCGGTGTGTTCGCCGCCGAACCATCGTCGTCGGAGCCGCAAGCGCCGAGGAAAACGAGCGCGCCAGCGAGGATGGCACACGCGATCCACCGGCTTCGAACCGCCGCGGCGGTTTTCGTGCGAAATACGGACATCGAGGTTCTCCTGTTCACGCCGACGGCGCCTTCGTTCGTTGCCTACTGCCGAACGGATCCGCCGAGGCGTTGGCGGTCGGGTGGTTCCGGGCTCGAGCCTTCGAGCCTGCGCCCGAGCCGATCATCACGCGTGTATACCCGGGATGGCGGACGATAAGAAGGCGCGACCCGGAATGATGCTCGTTTGGGAAGAGCGTCTAGCAGCGGGCGGGGTGCATCAACGGTTCCGATTCGACGGGGCGCGGCTATACTGCGCGGCGATGTCGCAGGCGCAGCTGTTCCCGGCCACCCGCTGGACTCTCGTGTTGGAATCTCGGAACTCTCCGAGCGCGCGACGCGGCGCGCTGGAGGAACTGCTCTCGGTCTACTGGAAACCGCTCTACGTGTACGCGCGCCGTTGCGGTTGCTCCGACAGCGATGCGCAGGACGCCGTGCAGGGTCTTTGCGCGCGCCTCATCGAGCGCGAGTTCCTCGCACAACTCGACCCGGAGCGCGGTCGGCTGCGGTCCTATCTGCGGACGGCCATGCGCAACTATCTCGCCAACGAGCACGAGCGCTCGCAGGCGGTGAAGCGCGGCGGCGGCTCGGTGACGTTGGTGTTTGATGACGAGATCGATGAGTCGATCCTCGACAACGGCTGCCGGACTCCCGACGCCGCGTACGACCGCGCCTGGGCGCTGACCGTCGTCCAGCGCGCTCTCGACCGATTGGAGCGCGAGCATCGGACGAGTCGACAGCGCACGCCGTTCGAAGTAGTCGCGTGCTTTTTCGACCCGGACCGCGAGCCTCCGAAGTACGAGGATGTCGCGGCGCGCCTGGCGATCAGTCCCGGGATGCTGCGCGTCGCGATCCACCGCGCGCGCGCGCGCTTCAAGGTGTTGATCGAAGAGGAGGCCGCCGACACGATGTCCGCCGACGGGGGCGTCACCGACGAGGTCGGCGCGCTTCTGGAGAGTCTGCGCGGATGACGCAACGCTGTCAGCGTTGTGGCACACCCGTGGTCGCCGGCCAGTCGATGTGCGCGGTGTGTCTGTGGTCGGGGAGTGGCGAGAGCGATGAAATCCTCGTGGCCGGTCGTTGGTTGCTCGGCGAAGAAATCGGGAGTGGTGCATCTGGCACGGTCTACCGGGCTGTCGAACGGCAAACCGGCCGCGCGGTCGCGTTGAAGATTCTCGCCGATCACCTGGTCGAGGATGCGGACGTGCGGCGGCGTTTCGAACGCGAGGCCGCGGCCCTGTCGCGGCTCGACCACGCGAGCATCGTCGCCGTCTATGATTCCGGAACGTGGCAGGACGTACCGTACATCGCCATGGAACTCGTCGACGGCGCGCCGCTGTCGGAGTTGGGAACGCTGCCGCAGCTCCGTGTCCTCGAACTCGGCGAGGAGATCTGCGCCGCGTTGGCCTACGCGCACCGGCGCGGGCTGGTACACCGAGACATCAAACCTGCGAATATCCTCGTCGACCGAACGGGTCGGGTGAAGCTCGCCGACTTCGGCATCTCGCGGTTGCTCGACGGCGATGCGCGCGGCTGGACCATCACCGCCGCCGACCACACCTCCGGCACGCCGCACTACATGTCTCCGGAGGCGCTGCAGGGAGCGGCGCCCGACGCGCGGATGGATCTCTACTCTCTCGGCATCGTGCTCTATGAGGCGGCGACGGGAGTGCTGCCACTCGGCAGTCGCCGGCCGGCCCCGTGGCCGCTCGAGTCGATCGTCGCGCGGGCGCTGCAACCGGAGGCGGAGAGTCGGTTTATTTCGGCCGACGACATGGGGACGGCGCTGCATCGCGCCGCGACGGAACTCGCGGCACCGCGGCTGCCACAGGACGAGCGGGTCTGGGTCCGCAGCGTCGCGGTGCTGCTCGCCCTGGCCACGGCGGCGGCGATCTGGGCGGTGCTGGTATCGGTGACGCCGCGGGTGCTGGCGTCAGACGACCTTCCGCCGCTGACGATGGTGGCGCCCGAACGCCTCGCCGACGGACGCCTGGTCTCGCTGGCCCGGTTCGAGACTCTGCCGATCCTCGGCGCGGCCGCCATGATCGCCCTCGGCCTCGCCGCCTACGGGATGCTGCGTCACCACTGGCGCCGCAACGGGCTCGATCGACCGGGCGCGTCCGCGGCTCCCGACACCCGCTGGATCGTCGGCCTCGGCGCCACGCTGATGTTCATCTACTTGATCGGCAAGCCGATCGAGCCGCTCGGCTTCCGGCTCTCTCTATATGTTCCGGTTCTCGCCGGGATCCTCGAGTTCGTCGTGGTGTTCTTGTTCTGGGACACCGTACTCGAATGCGTGCGGACCTCGCGCCCCATCGGGCGCGAGACGGCGTTGTGGCTGGGAGTCACGCTGGCAGTGTTGCCGCCGACGCTGGAGTTCTTCACCTACGTGGCCAACTGGTCGCCCTGAGATTTTTCGTAACGCTCTCCCGCTTCCTCTGTATCACCGGTCGACAAAGGAGAGTGTGATGACAAATCTGACCACGACAGCCCCCGGCGACGCTCGGGTTCCGTTCCACCGGCGCAATCTGCTGCGACTTTGGTTCACCTCCGTCGCGCCCGTCGATCGCCGGACCTACCAGCTATCCATACTGGTCCTCGGCGCGCTTCATTACGCGATCTATGCCGCCATTCACTACACGTACTCGGGCAACGTGCTCGATCCTCTGCAGCACTTGAATCCACTTCTCGAGGCGAGGCTGTCGCCACCGGCCGGTACGCTCGGGACCGCCGCCCTGTCGGCGCTGCTGGGCGCATCGGTTCCGTTTCTCTGGGTGTGGGCTTCGCTGAGCATCCGCCGCAGCGTCGACGCCGGTTTCGGTGCTTACACCGGGCTGCTGGTCTTTCTGCCAATCGTCAACTGGGTCGTGATCGCGATTCTGGCGAGCGTTCCCAGCGGGGAACCGGACTCCGCTCCGGACGACGATCTGCGCCCTGGATGGTGGCTGAGCCTGTTGTCCATCGCGATCGCGGGTTTGCTCGGCTTGGTCGCCGTTACCGTGAGCGTATTCGGCTTCGAGTCGTACGGCGCCGCTCTGTTCGTCGCTACGCCGCTGTTGCAGGGATTCATCGTCGGTTACGCTTCGGGTCGCGACGGCGCATCCCTTGCGCGCGCCGCCGCTCTTTCGCACCTGGCGGTCGTCATGACCGGGCTCCTGCTCCTCAGCCTGGCGCTCGAGGGGCTCGTCTGTCTGATGATGGCGTACCCCGTTGCCGCGGCAATGGCTCTGCTGGGAGCCGTTCTTGGGCATTCGGTGGGGCGAGTTTCGCGCGGACAGAGGGTGCAACTCGCGGGCATCCTGCTCACGCTACCGGCTCTGCTCGGCGCGGAGACACAGCGCGCCGCGCCGCCGCTGCGAGAAGTCGTCTCGGTGGTCGAGATCGACGCGCCGGCCGAGGTCATCTGGCCCGAAGTCGTTGGGTTCGGCGAACTGCCGCCGATCTCGGAATGGGTGTTCCGCCTCGGCATCGCCCACCCCATCCGCGCCCGCATCGAAGGCGAGGGCGTCGGCGCGGTGCGCTACTGCGAGTTCTCCACCGGGCCGTTCGTCGAACCGATCACGCACTGGGAAGAACCATACCGCCTCGCCTTCGACGTCCGCAGCCAGCCGGAGCCGATGCACGAGTGGAGCCCATACCAGCACGTCGACGCGCCGCACCTCCTGGAATCGCTGCGCAGCAAGCGCGGCGAGTTCCGCCTGATTCCGCTGGCCGATGGACGAACCCGGCTGGAGGGCAGCACCTGGTACGAGCTGGAGATGTTCCCACAGGCCTACTGGTCGCTCTACTCGGACGCCTTGATCCACGCCATTCACGTCCGGGTACTCGATCACATCAAGGAACGGTCGGAGGATCGCGGGTAGTACGAGTTGGCAGAATGCGAGGGGTCTTTGTCATTGCAGCCATGGGTGCGTTGAGCGAGGATCGCCGCCATGACGAGACGCGACGAACGACGACAGGTCGCCATGTTGATCTATCCGGACGTCCAGGTTCTGGACGTGACCGGTCCCATGGAGGTCTTCAACGTCGCCACTCGTCTGCTCGAGGCTGAGGGGCGGCGCGACGGGTACCGAACGGAGCTGGTGGCGGCCGCGTCGGGTCCCGTGCGCAGTTCGGGTGGCATCCGGCTGGTGGCCGACCGCTCGATGCGCTCGCTCGCGGGCGGGCGCGGCGGCGTTGACACGTTGTTGATCCCCGGAGGCCTCGGGTCGCGGGCGGCGATGCGCGACCGCGTCGTCATCGACTGGGTCGCGCGCCTCGCCGCGCGCAGCCGCCGGGTCGCCTCCATTTGCACGGGAGCGGCGGTGCTGGCGGCCGCCGGTCTGCTCGACGGCCGGCGGGCGACGACGCATTGGGCGTTCGCCGACGATCTGGCACGGCTCTATCCACTCGTCGAGGTCGACGCCGATCCGGTGCACGTGCGCGACGGCAACGTCTACACGTCGGCGGGCGTGACCGCCGGCATGGACCTCGCTCTAGCTCTCGTCGAGGAGGACCACGGTCGCGACCTCGCGCTGACGGTGGCGCGCTGGCTGGTGATGTTCCTCAAGCGGCCGGGAGGCCAGTCACAGTTCAGCGTCCAACTGGCTTCGCAGCAGGCCGAACGCGAGCCTCTGCGCGATGTCCAATCGTGGGTGATCGAGCACCTTGGAGAGCGCATCACGGTCGACGAGATGGCGTCGCGCGCCGGCATGAGCGCGCGCAACTTCGCCCGCGCTTTCAGCCGCGAGGTGGGCGTCACGCCGGCTCGCTTCGTCGAGCGGGCCCGCGTCGAGCAGGCGCGCCGTCGCTTGGAAGAGAGCCGCGCCGGCATCGACGAGATCGCGGGTGTTTGCGGGTTCGGCAGTTCGGAGACGATGCGGCGCGCCTTTCTGCGCAACGTCCGTGTCGCGCCGGCCGACTACAGGAATCGCTTTCAGGTCAACGCCCGCGCGTGACGGTCGACCCTTCGGCTCACGCGCGGCAACAGGAGGAGATCATCATGGAGATTGCCGTTCTGCTGTACGACGGGTTCACCGCACTCGACTGCATCGGTCCCTACGAAGTGCTGAGCCGCTTGCCGGACACGACGGTCCACTTCGTCTCGGTGGACGGTGGCGTCGTGCGCTCCGACACCCGCGCTCTGGCGATCGTCACCGAGCGGAGCATTGGCGACATTCCGTCGCCGGACATCGTTCTCGTTCCCGGCGGCCCCGGCGACGAGGGTGCGGCTTCCGATCAGCGCGTTTTGGATTGGTTGACGCGTGCCCACGAGTCGACGAAGTGGACGACGTCGGTGTGCACCGGTTCCGTCATCCTCGCCGCCGCCGGCTTGCTCGACGGTCTCGAAGCGACATCGCATTGGGCCTCGTACGATCGCCTGCGCGAGCGCGGCGCGACGGCGGTCGCCCGGCGCTTCGTCCGGGCGGGAAAGATCATTACCGCAGCGGGCGTATCCGCCGGCATCGACATGGCGCTGCACCTGGTCGCCGAAGAGGCCGGCGAGGACTACGCGCAAGGCGTACAACTGGCCATCGAATACGATCCGCAGCCGCCCTTCGACTCTGGATCGCCGGCCAAGGCGCCGCCGCACGTGCTCGAGTTCCTCACCGCCCACTTCGCCGCGGCGCGCGCAAATTCGAGCGCCGCTCACTGACCGTTGACGCCCGGACGGCCTACTGCGTAGCCTTCTTCGCGTCCTTGGCGGCGTCCTCGATGGCGTCCGCGGCGTCCTCGCCGGCGTCGCGGATTCCCTCGGCGGGACGGCGGTCGAGAGCGTCGTCGACGCCGTCGGAGATCTTTTCTGTCGTCGACTTGTTCTCACAAGCGGCGAGCGAGAGCGCGAGAGCGGTTGCTGCAACGATCGCCAGATGGGTTGGTCGCATGGCGCGGGTCTCCTTTCGGGAGAATGCATTCTAGGGATCGATGAAACGACATCGATCGCATCAGCCTGCACACGAGGAGTACTCCCTTTGGACCCGCGACGCCAATTTGGGGCTTTGCCCGCCAATTCCATCGCCATCCCACTTGGTCACCCCGGCGAAAGCCGGGGTCCAGGCCGTATGCCCCCGCCGCCCCACCTGGATCCCGGCTTTCGCCGGGATGACTGCTTTTCGGCTTCGCGCTTCCCACCGACCCCGAATCGTTCCCACGGAGGCTCCGCCGATCGCGGCCGCGTTCATGGCCGCGCTTCGAGAACGAGGTTCAGCGGTGTGTCGGTCGCCTTGCGGAAGCGGGTGAACCCGGCTTGCTCGATCACGGCCTGGAGGCGTTCCGGTCCGGCTTGCGCGCCAAGTCCGAGCCCCACCTCCTGCGACAGCGAACACGGCGTGCAGACCATGGTCGATGCGCTGTAGTACACCCGGCCGACCGGAGTGAGGTTGTTCTCCAACTGGTTAGTGGCGAACGGCTCCACCAGCATCAGCGTGCCGTCCGGATCGAGCGATCGGCGAACCCAGCGCGCCGCGCCGACCGGGTCGACCATGTCGTGCAGGCAGTCGAACAGCGCGACCAGATCGTAGCCGTAGCCGGGGTACGACGTGGCGTTGGCCACTTCGAACGTTACGCGGCCGTTCAACCCCGCACCGGCGGCGAGCTCGCGCGCCTTATCGATCGAGGGGCGGTGCGCGTCGAAGCCGATGAACGTCGATTTGGGAAACGCCTTCGCCATGATGATGGTCGACGCGCCGTGGCCACAGCCGATGTCCGCCACCTTGGCTCCTGCCTGGAGCTTTTCGCGCGCATCCTCGAGCGCCGGGATCCAGTGATCCACCAGATTGGCGCTGTAGCCCGGGTGAAACAGTCGCCGCGGGCTCCATTGGAAATTCGCCCCCGTGCGCGCTTCGCGCTCCGATGGGCTCAGCAGTGCCGGCAGAGCCCCGCACTGCTGGAAATTCGCCCCCGTGCGCGCTTCGCGCTCCGATGGGCTCGGCAGTGCCGGCAAAGCCCGGCACTGCCTCCGGGTATCGACCTCACGGTCCGTTTTTTCCAGGGTTTCTGGACAAGGGTGAATCATTAGCGCTCCGTGGGATTTGTCGGTCTGGACATGAATTGTGTCGCGGCGCTAGTTCGCCGGCGAATCCGTGCGGCTGCTTCGCAGGCGCGGCAGCAGCATCGGCACGGTGCGGCGGTAGCGCGCGTACGGTGTTCCGAGAATCGCCTCGAGGTCGCGCTCCTCGAGCTGGATCGCGATCAGGATGTAGGCGGTGGTCGCCAGGGCGAAGAGCAGGTGCGCGGCCGTCATGGTCGGCGCGGCCCAGAAGATCGTCAGCCAGCAGACGTAGATCGGATGGCGCACGAAGCGGTACGGTCCAGGGGTGCGAAACGTCTTCTCGACGCACTCCTGCCCGACGAGGTTGCAGTACACCTGCCGCAGTCCGAAAAGGTGGAAGTGGTCGATGCAAAAGGTCGCTCCGACCAACCCGATCCAACCGGCGCCGTACAACCCGTAGATGGCCATGCGCAGTGTCGGCGACGATATCGACCACACCGTACCGCCGATGGGCTCCCAGTATGCGCAGAGCGCGAGGATGGCGAGATTGGACAGCAACACGTAGGTGCTGCGCTCGGCCGCCGGCGGAATGATCTGCGTCCACCATCTCTTGAACGCCGGACGCGCCATGATGCTGTGTTGCAGCGCGAACGCCGTCAGCAACGACAGGTTGACCACCAGCGCCCACCCGACCGGCGCCGACGGCGCCGCGTCCATGGTGCGGGTCAGGCCGAAATTGCCGAGGAACGCCGCGGCGATCACCGCGGTCGCTAGAAACAGTCCGTAGCTACCGATCCCGTACAGCAGGATCGCAACCTTCCCGGCCGTGATCGACGTTGCCGGGGTCCCCAATCTGATGGTCGTCATTTCCTACCTCCCTGTTTTGGCGATGCGCCAAGTTCGCATCCGAGGCAGGGCAAGCCTCGTGCCACCCTCGGTCAACGCGCCGAACTCCAATGATTTTGGGGAATTCTATGGTCCAGGTCGGGTCCTCTTGTGGTTCTTGGGCCAGAAGTGGTCCTATGGCGGCCGCGATGGACCACTCCGCAGGTAGCCGCGCCGATCCGGTCGACGCCATCATTGGAACCACCGCCGCCGTTTCTGACCTGCGAAGCCAGATCCGCCGGCTGGCGACCTTCGATTCGGTGCGCAGCCCGCACGTGCCGACGGTGCTCATCTGCGGCGAGACCGGCACCGGCAAAGGCCTCGTGGCGCGGGCGCTTCACGACTGTGGACCACGCGCCGCCGGGCCGTTCGTCGACGTCAACTGCGCGGCCATCCCCGAAACCATGCTCGAGGCGGAGCTCTTCGGGTTCGAGGAAGGCGCCTTCACCGACGCACGCCGCGCCAAGCCCGGCCTGTTCGAAGCGGCGGGCGGCGGGACGCTGTTCCTCGACGAGATCGACTCGTGCTCGCTGGCGCTGCAGAGCAAGCTGTTGAAGGCGATCGAAGACAAGACGGTGCGCCGACTCGGCTCTCTGGCGTCGCGCTCCGTCGACACCAAGCTGGTCGCGGCGACCCAGCGCAACCTGGCCGACCTCGTCGCCAGCGGAGGTTTCCGATCCGACCTGTATCACCGGTTGGCGGTCGTCGTCCTAGACCTGCCGTGTCTACGGGAGCGAGCCGAAGACATCGTTCCCCTCGCCCACCACTTCTTGCACCAGTACGCGGCGGCACACGGTTTGGAGAACAAGCAGATCACCGCCGACGCCGAGACCTGGCTTCGCCGCCATCCCTGGCCCGGCAATGTCCGCGAGCTGAGTCATCTCATGGAGCGCATAACGTTGTTGGCCGAGGATCCGCGCATCGACGTCGCGACGTGTGAACGCCTCAGCATTCCCGCGTCGACGCGCGGCGCGGGACAGTCGGCGGCGCGTGGTGAAATCGCGAGCGACCCGTCGGCCGAAGACGCGCAGATTCGCGATGCGCTGCGTCGAGCGGGCGGCAACGTCGCCGCCGCCGCGCGCATGCTCGGAATCGGGCGCAACGCCTTCCGCTATCGCATGCGTCGATTCGGCGTTGCGCGACCCGATCTCGCCGACGGCGCGGCGCCCGCGGAGCTTCCCGAGATGGACGCCGGCGCCTCGCGTCGAGCCGAGCCGTCGGAACCGGTTGTGTCCCGGAGCGAGCCGGCCGACTCGCCGAGCTGGGAGGAAAAGACGGTCGTCACCGTGGCGATCGAGCTGGTTCTCGCGCGCTCGGCGCGCGACGCGTCGCACAGCGATCCGTGGACGATCGTCAAGCGCTGGAGGCAGCGCATCGGTGACCGCGTGTGCGGTTTCGGAGGAGACCTCCTCCACTCGTCGCCGTCGCGCCTGACGGCGGTGTTCGGTGTGCCGCGGGCGGTGGAGCAAGCGCCGCAGCGCGCCGTGCAGGCCGGGCTGGCGATCCAGCGTCTCGCCGCCGAGTTGCGCGGCGAAGGGCGTCCGGTGCCGCAGATTCGCATGGGTGTTCACCTCGGCACCGTGCAGTTCGACGCCGCCGCCAGTGACATGGCGGACGGCCTTCTCCCCATCGATGATGCGTTCGCGCTTCCCGAGCGACTTCTCGGCCACGCGCGCGACGGCGAGATTCTCGTGTCGAGCCAGATCGCGCGACGGGTGCGTGGATCTTGCGACCTGGTGGAACGCACGGTCGATCTGGGTGCCGCGGAAATCGGCCTGCGGGTTTTCGTCGTGCGCGGACCGAAACGACCGGAGAAGGTCCACGCGCCCCCGGATTCCAGCGCGCGATTCGTCGGACGGCAGCGAGAATTGTCGTTCCTCGTCGACTCCTTCCAGCGCGCCGTCGAGTCGAGCGGCCAGGTCGCGTTCATCGCCGGCGACGCGGGAATCGGCAAGTCGCGTCTGATCGAAGAGTTTCGCCGACAATTGGCCGGCACCGACCACCTTTGGATCGAGGGCCGCTGCGCCTCCTACGGGAGTCGGACGGCGTTTCTGCCCGTCGTCGACGGGCTCCGTCGCTATTTCGGCATCGACGACCGCGACGACGAGGCGAGTTCCATTCGAAAGATCGCCGCCGTGGTCCAGGCCCTCGGCAGCGACGTCGCGTGGACGCAGCCGTATCTGCGCGGACTGCTGTCGATGGCGACCGATGCCGCGCACGCCGGACTCGACTCTGCCAGCCGGCGCAGCGAGGCGTTCGGCGCGCTCAAGGCGATTCTCTTGCGCGAGAGCGAGATCCGGCCGGTCGTGTTGGTCGTCGAGGATCTACACTGGATCGACGAGGCGTCGGAAGAGCTCGTGAGCTTCCTGGCGGAGTCCATCCCGACCGCGCGGGTCATGGTCCTCTGTACGTACCGCCCGGGCTACCGGCATCGCCTCGGCGATGGCAGCTACCAGCAGCGTCTCACTCTGATGGCGCTCTCCAGCCAGGAGACCGCGGCCATGGCCGGCGCGGCTTTGGGGGTGGAAGCGCTGCCCGACGAGGTTCGCGACCTGATCGCCGCCAAGGCCGAAGGCAATCCGTTCTTCGTCGAGGAGATCGCCGCCTCGCTGCTCGAAGACGGCTCGTTGCGCCTCGAGGACGGACGTATCGTCCTCACGCGTAGCCCGCGCGATCTGGTCATTCCCGACACCATCCAAGAGGTGCTGATCGCCCGCATCGACCGACTGGCGGACGACGCGCGGCGCGCCATCCAGATCGCCTCGGTGATCGGTCGCGAGTTCGCACTGCGCCTGCTCGAGCGCATCACCGAAGCCGGGCGACACATCCAGGTCCAGGTCGAGGAACTTCGCGCGCTCGAATTGATCTACGAGAAGGCCATGCACCCGGAGTTGGCGTATATGTTCAAACACGCCCTCACCCATGACGTCGCCTACCAAAGCGTCCACCAGGATCGCCGCGCGCAGCTGCACCGGGTCATCGGGCTGGCGATCGAAGAGTTGTACGCTGACCGACTCGCCGAGCACTACGAGACCCTCGCCCACCACTTCGAAGAAGCCGACGACGGCGCGCGCGCCGTTCACTATCACAACCGAGCCGCCGAGAAGGCCGTCGAGGGCCACGCCGTTCAGTCGGTCGTGCACCACTGCCGCCGGGCGTTGGCGATCGCCGCCGCCCTCGGCGAGACGATCGAGGATCCACTGCTCTCCTCGATCGAGGAGCGACTCGGTCTAGCGTTGTTCTACCTCAGCGAGTTCTCGGACTCGGGGAAAGCGTACGAGCGCGCCGCGGCGCGCTCGGCGGCGGCCGATCGGCGCGCGCTACTCCTGGCGTCTGCGGGACTGAGCTACTTCTGGGCGCACGACTACGACAACGCCGGTCGCTTGCTGATCTCCACGCGCGACCTGGCGACGGCCGAGAACGACGCGACCGGGCTTTGCACCTACTACTATCTGCAGTCCACCGCGGATGGGATCGCCGGCGCCGACATGGAGGCGTACGCGCGTCATTGCGGCATCGCGATCGATCTCGAGCGACGCAGCGGCTCCGACATCGCCGCGGCCATCGGTTGCTTCGCGCGCGCCGAGTACTGCGAGTGGACCGGCCGTTACGAGGAGGCGATCGAGATCGCCGACCGCGGTATCCAACTCGGGCGGCGCCTGCGCCTCTCGCATCTGATCATCTGGCCGATGTGGTTCGGCGCCAAGGCGCACTGCTGCCTCGGCAACTACGGCACCGCCATCGCGCGTCTGCAGGAGGCCGCCGACATCTGCAGCCGCATCGGCGATCGCGCCTGGAGCAGCCGGATGCTCAACACCTTGGGTTGGTGCTACGGCGAGATCGGTGCGCACGAGATCGCCGTGCACATCAACGAGCGCGCGGCGGCGATCGCGCGCGACTTCGGGGACCCCGAGATCATCGCCAACTCGGAGATCAATCTTGCCTGGAACCGGCTGGCGGCCGGCGACGCCGACGGGGCGGAGAGCCTGGTCGTACCGGTCCGCGCCGACCTCGATCGTTCCACCGACCCCTGGATGCGGTGGCGCTTCTCCCTGCACGTGCTCGATGTCGAGGCGCGAATCGCCATGGCGCGCGGCGATTTCGACGCCGGCATCCGTTTGGCCGAGCAGCAGATCGCCGGCGCGGCGAAACACGAAGCGCCCAAGATCGAGGCCCGGGCGGCGACCCTGCGCGCCAGCCTACTGCTATCGATGGATCGCCGCGGCGAGGTGCGCGAGGCGCTGCGTACCGCCGCCGCGGTGGCCGAACGCATCCGCTATGGGCGCGGCTCCGTGGAGATCCTGCGGCTCGTCGCGGACACCCACCGGCGCGACGGCGAGCGCGACGAAGCCGACGAGGCGGTGGCGCGGGCGCGCTCCATTCTGACGCGATCCGCCGGCTCTCTCACCGACGACAACCTGCGCCGGAAGCTCATGACGCAGATCGGTGGTTGACCCGTCGGCGGTCCACTCGCTCGTTCGTAGGGGGCTCGTGCGGCGTCGCTCCGATCACCGACCTCAATTGTCGTGGAGCTCTTCAACCTCGGCTCCCTCCAGCCAACGCCGCGGGACAAAGGAGAAGCTTCCCTTGCGGATACTGACGAAGCCGATCTCGGGGACACTGAACAGTGCGCCACGGGCGCCGCTGCCGAGAACGCGGCCGCCGTCGATCGGCAGAGCGGCGACGCCGGCGAGGGTCGCCGCGATCCCGGTGGTCAGATTGGCGAGACCGAGGATGGGGCGCGGCAGAAACGCGTCGTCGGTGAAGAAGAAGAAGGCGGAGTCGTCCCGCTCCCGCTCGTACAGAGTGGACGTGAGCACGTTCGACTCACGCAGATAGACCAGCGCGTCGTTCTCGGATTCGTACATGCGCATCAGCGCCTGCTCTCGGTATGACGGCAGTCTGCGATAGGTGGTTTGTCCAACGAGCCCGGCAAGCGCGCGCGACGACAGAAACGGAACGAAGGCCAGACGGGTCTCGAGCGCCGCGGCGCCGTCGCGGTGAGCCTGCAGGTCAGCGCCGGCGAGCAGGCGCAGAAGCTCGGTCACGCAGTTGTGTTCGATGAGATCGTAGGGGTATCGCCGGGACAGCTCCTCGGCGTACGAGGTCTCGAGCGCCCGCGCGCGGATGAGTGCCGCATCGAGTTCCGCGCCGTCGAGCTCGGGCCGCGGCGCGTCCAGCCACTCCGCGCCCTTCTCGGGGAGGAAGCCGTGGGTGTGAACGCGCAAGTCGGTGTCGCTTCGCGTCGCGCGGTCGAGTTCGACCGCTAGACTTGCGGCGACCTCGAGTCGGCTCAGTCGAGACTCGTCGAAGGATCGACCGGCGAAAAAGGCGCGGCGAGCATCGCGCACGTCGCCGTATCGTTCAGCGAGCAAGGCGCGCAGGCGTGCGCGGTGTCGTCGCACCTGCGCGGCGGGCACGACAGGCGCGTCTTCGCGATACACATCGAGCAGCGACAGCTGGCGGGTGTCGATCGACGCCGCGACGACATCGAGACGTGCAAGGCCGATCAGCATCGCGACGCCCCAGTCCCGCCTCGACGATGCGAAGAGCCGAGTCAGGTCGTCCTCGATCTGCCGACGTGTACGCCGCAGCACCGCGATCTCGCGCTCGCTGAGTGCGAGTGCGCCGTCGCCGGGTGCGGCGATCGTCGCTCGTGCCGGTATGCCATGCCGCAGCACCGCGAGTGCGGAGAGCGCCGCCAGATGGTCGCGATAGCGGCGGGAGAACGCTTCGTCCGCCGATCCGTCGGGTAAATCCCCGACACGCGGAGCGAGGCTCGCGATGGCGTCGCGGACGTCTTGCTCACGCAGCGAGAGGGTCTCATCGCCGTGCAGTCGCCGTAGTCGCTTCGCCAGAGCGTCGATGGCCGGCGAACGCGCGGAGAGCGACGAACTGTCGGACGACTCTTCATCGGCGAAGAAATAGCCGGTGCCGGGTATGCGCGGGGTTGAAGCACGGCCGCGTGCGAGATCGGTGAGCAACTCGCGATCGCCGGTCATCGCCTCGAGGAGCGCGAAATCTCGTTGTTGCTCGCGGTAATGTTCTTCGAAGATGGCTTGGAGGTGCTCGTAGTCGGCATCGTCGAGTTCGATTCGGCGCGCGTGGATCGCCCGATTGCCGGCGATCCGGTATTGATGCTCGAACTGCGCGAAGGACTCGCGAACCAGTTGAATCCTTCCCTGATCGACGTGTTGGAAGTGGTAGCAACGATCGGCGAATCGGACGGCGGCATGGCCACCGCTCGACGCACCTTCGTTGGCCTCCACGTACAAATACTCGAACGGACCCGGTCGAGCGGCGGCTTCGTGAATCGGGAGCGCGAGGATCGCGGCGGCGACCAGCAGTCGCCGCCGCGCCCGCACCGTTCGACTCACTTGGCGTCTTTGAAGCCCTGTTGGATCCATTGGCGCTGTTGCTCGCTCTGGGTGAACCCGGCGGCAAAGGCCTCGACCTCGACGTCGCGATAACCGGCCTTGGCCAGCCCGGCGCCGATCGCCCGATTGGTCGGTTCGCTCGCTTCCCAGTTGCTGATTCCCTGCTCCTCGGCGAGGGTGCCGATCCGCACGCGCAGTTCGGCGGCGTCACCGCCCGCGGCGATGTGTGCGGCCGTGGCGTCGCGGACGTCCTCCTTGTACGACTCGTCGCTGCCGCTGCTTTCCGACGAGGACGTCAGCGGACTGGACACGCTCTTCGATATGCTCGCCGAGCTGTCCGAAAAGGAGCAGCCGGCGGCTGCCAGGGCAAGAGCCAGGACCGGTACCGCGACATAGCGGCGGCAGTGGGTCGGGACTTGCGTCGACGTTGATGGGGGCATGTTGGCGGGCTCCTCTCGCTTCTCACTCTGGGCGGCGAACGCCAATGGGTCGCGCGGCGTACCGACCGCTGTACCGCATCGGTATACAGCGCGGGATCGGTCTCTGAAAGACACGGCATCCTCGCGCTGAGCGCCCCGCCGCGAATCGACTCTTCTCGATGGGGATATATTGGAGTAATAGCGGCGGTGATGGTGGACGCCGATCGGAGCCGAGCCCTTGATGCTCGCCTCGTTCGCTTCGGCGGAGGACTGGCGGCGGGACTCGGTGCCCTGGCACTGCTCGGTTGGTGGCTCCAGCTACCGCTGTTGACAGGTTTCGGCGCCGCCAACTTCCCGATGGCGCCGATTACAGCGCTCCTGTTCGTGCTACACGGATCGACCGTCTTCGCGCGTGCCGCGGGCTTTACGGAGGGCGCGGCCCTTCGAGCGTCGGTGATACTCCACTTCTCCAGTGTCGTGCTTTGCACGATCCTTCTCTTCTCGACCTCGGTGGGGATCGACCTGCCGATCGAACGTCTCGGGTTCCGCACCGAAGGTACCGTCGCCGGCATGCGGATCGGCAGCCTCTCGCCGGTGACGGCTGTCGGCTTTCTGCTCGGCAACTTGGCTTTCCTCGCCAATGTGGTCCCGCGAGCGAGCCGTGTTCGTTGGGTCGGCTTGGCGGCTTGGTGGTTCACATGCGTGATGATGGGTCTATTCACCTCGTTTCTCCTCGCCTACCTCTTTGGCGCTCCTCTCCTCTACGGTGTCGGCTATGCTCCGCCGGCGCTGAATACGTGCCTGGCGTTCCTCGGACTTGGTTTGGCACTCCTGACCATTTCCTCCCGGCCGGGTCTGGGCCGGCGGCGGCTCCTGCCGGTGCCGCCCCCGTCGTCGCGGGTGGTGGCGTTTGTCGTCTTCGTGGTTCTCTCCGCGTGTGTCGTCAGCGGCGGCTTCCTGTATTTTCGCAGGTCCGCGCGCAACCACCGCGCGGAGGTCGAACGCACGCTCGCGGCGATCGCGCAATCGAAGGTCGACGAACTCTCGCAGTACCGGGCGGAACGGCGGGGAGATGCCTTGGTGTTCTTCGGCAACGTCGCCTTTGCGGATCTCGTGCAGAGGCACTTCGCCGATCCGGGGGACTCGGAAGCCCGCGAACAGATCTACAGCTGGCTCGACCAGGTTCGAACCCATTACCGCTACCACCGGTTGACCCTGCTCGATGGTGAGCTGACCGAGCGTGTCGCGATCCCCGAGTCGGCAGGAAAGATGGCAGCGGCCACGATGCTCCGAGCGGCAGAAGTCCTGCGCTCGGGCGAGCTGGAATTCGTCGACTTCCACCGAGATGAGGACCGCCAACACGTTTCCCTGGGGATGTTGGTCCCGGTCTTCGGCGCCGGAACCGTCCCCATCGGCGTGCTCAGCCTGCGCATCGACCCGGAGACAAACATCTACCCCTTGATGCGCAAGTGGCCATCGCCGAGCGAGACCGGCTCCGTTCATCTCGTTCGTAAAGAAGGCGACAGAGTCCTTTTCCTCAGCGATCCGCGCGGTCGAAGCGATGTCGCTCTTGCCCTCCGGCTGCCGCTGGCGAACGATTATTATCCCGCGGTTCGCGCCGCTCGCGGTCACGAGGGGATCGTGAACGGACTCGACGACCGCGGTGTGCCTGTGGTCGCATTCGTGCACCCGGTGCCCGACAGCCCCTGGGCTCTCGTGGTGTCGATCGCGGAGTCCGAGGCCTACGCGCCGCTGCGCGAGCAGATGTGGCTGACGATTGCGATGGTGGTCGCATTCCTCACGACAGCGGGTATCGCCGTGGCGTTCAACGGGCGCCAACAGCGGGCGCAATTCTATCAGGCGCAGTACGAGGCCGAGCGCGAACGCACGTGGCTCCGGGATGTCCTCGCCCGCAGTCTGAATGAGATCTACGTATTCGATCCGGGCAGCCTGCGGTTCACGTTCGTCAACACCGGCGCGTGCCGCAACATCGGATACAGCGCCGATGAACTGTCCGCGATGACACCGCTCGACATCACACCCGCATTCGAAGAGGAGACATTTCGCCGCGCGCTCGAGCCCCTGCGCAAGGGCGAGCTCGAAGTGCTCGTGTTCGAGGCCGTGCACCGTCGCAAGGACGGGTCCGAGTACGCTGTGGAGGTCCACCTCCAACACCTGCCCGCGGGCAACCGACCCGTGTATCTCGCCGTCGTCAACGACATCACCGAGCGAGTTCAGGCCGAGGCGCAGTTCCGCCAGGCCCAGAAGATGGAGGCGGTGGGCCGTCTCGCCGGCGGCGTCGCGCACGACTTCAACAACCAGGTGTTCGTCATCACCGGCTATTGCGACCTGCTGCTTGCCGACGCCGCCGGAAACACGGAGTTGGAGAGCTCGCTCGAGGAAATCAAGAAGGCGGCCCAGCGCGCCGCGGCGCTGACAGCGCAGTTGCTCGCATTCAGCCGCAAGCAAGTGTTGCAGCCGAAGGTGCTCGACCTGAACGCCGAATTGGCGGGAATCGACGCGATGTTGCGGCGTCTGCTCGGCGAGAGTGTGGAGTTCGCGTTCATCCCCGAGCCGAATCTCGGGCACGTCAAGGTCGACCCGAACCAACTTCAACAGGTGGTGATGAACCTCGTCGTCAACGCCCGCGACGCCATGCCCCTGGGCGGCAAGTTGACCGTCGAGACCCAAAACGTCGTGCTCGACGAGTCGTACGCGCAGTCCAACCCGGACATCGCTCCTGGACCGTACGTCCTGCTGACGATCTCGGACACGGGATGCGGTATGACACGGGACACACTGGCGCATCTGTTCGAGCCGTTCTTCACCACCAAGGAACAGGGCAAGGGTACCGGTCTCGGTCTCGCGACCGCCTACGGAATCATCAAGCAGAGCGCCGGCCACATCACGGCGTACAGCGAGCCGGAACAGGGTACGACGTTCAAGGTCTACCTGCCCCGTGTGGGCGAACCCGTGGAGACGCCGGAAGCTCGGGCGGCGGAGTTCTCGGTGGGCGGCACGGAGACGATTCTTCTCGCGGAGGACGAGCAGTCCGTCCGCGACCTGGTCCACCGCGTTCTGACGGAACACGGATACGATGTCCTGTGCGCGGCCAACGGCCGGGCGGCGGTAGCGCTGGCGGAGGGCTGCGAGCGGCCGATTCACCTGCTGTTGACCGATGTCGTGATGCCGCAGATGAGCGGTTCCCAGGTGGCCGAGAAGATGCGCCGCATTCACCCTGAGAGTCGAGTGCTCTTCATGTCCGGATACACTCAAGACGCCATCGTCCACCACGGGGTGCTGGCGGCTGAGTTGAACTTCCTACCGAAGCCATGTCCGACCGGTTTGCTTCTGCGACGAGTGCGCGAGGTGCTCGACGGTCACGCGGCCGGCGGTCCGCGCGTGCGCCGTGTCCTGCTGGTCGACGACTCCGAGGACGAGCGCATCCTGCAAGGCCGGCTTCTCGCCAAAGTCGGTTGCGAGGTCCTACACGCGGGCAACGGCGTCGAGGCGCTGGCGGTGCTGGAGCGCGAGGCTGTCGATGCCGTAATTACCGACGTGAACATGCCGACGATGAACGGCTTTGCCCTGACCGAAGCGATTCGTCGGTCGCCGCGCCTGCGCGGCTTGCCGGTGATCATTCTCAGCGGCTCTTCGACCGACGAGGACCACGCGCGCAGCCTCGGTGCCGGCGCGACCGTATGCCTGAACAAGGGCACGGCGACGCCGCAGGAGATCTTGAACTGTCTCGCGCGGACCGCGGCGGTGTGAGGACGAAGGCGAGCGTCGCGAACCGCCTTTGGAGCGGTCTTTCCGTCTCAGCCGCGACCGCCAACTGCGAGGAACGCGAGATATGCCTCGATCACGGCTTCTGGCGCCTCGACCTGCGGATAGTGCCCGATTCCCGGTAGCTCGACGATATCGTCGCGGCGTTGGACGAGTTCGCGATAGCGCGCCACCATGTGGGCACCCGACACCGGATCGTCCGATCCGTTGATCAATTGCACGGGACATGGCGCGTCGGTCAACGCCTTCACCCAGCGGTCGCGATTCGCTCGACGTTCGGCCATGTAGCCGATGAGCGAACTGAAGACGTGCCGCCCATCACCGTGGGTGATCAACTGCCAGAAGCCATCGATCTCCCGAGGCGATGGTTGTGTGCGCGGACCGAACACCGCGGAGATGCCGCGGGCGAACTGTCGCTTGGTGGTGAGACGACTCACCAGCGGCCCGATCGGACTCGCCAGCAGCTTCTGTACGGTGCGAGCCCGGTGCGTCTCGGGAAAGAGACCGCCGTTCAGAAAACACACGGAGGCGATCCGCCGCGACGGCTCGAACCGCTCGATGTCGCGAGCGAGCAACTCCTGCGCGACCGTGTCGCCGTAGTCGTGCGCCAGGATGCGAAACGCCGCGAGGCCGAGTTCGTCCATCAGCGCTTCGAGGATGTCGGCCTGTTCCGCAATGGAGTAGCGGTGCTGGCGCGGCTTGTCGGAGAATCCGAACCCGAGCATGTCGGGGATGACGACGCGACAGTTGGCGGCGAGGTGCGGATGAACGGCGTGAAAGTCCCATCCGGCCGTCGGGAAGCCATGGATCACGAGAAGTGGCGGCGACGCGCCCCCACTGTCGAGGAAGAAGATCTGGTGGCCGCGGATGTGTGCGGTCGCCCCCGCCGCGCGCCACTCGTTGGGCGACGAGCACGCGGTCGTCATCGCGCGGACCGGATCACTTCCCCGACGGCGTCGGGATCCCCGGTCTCGTTGTAGACGACGAGGCTGGTGCGATCCGCGAATCGGTTGCGTTCGCGCAGCGCCGCGCCGACATCACCCGGACTGCCGCATACGCCGATCACCTCCAGCATCTCGTCGCTGATGTGCGCCATCATCTCGAGCCACTTGCCCTCTTTCGACAAACGGTTGAGCTCGGGTTGGATGTCGCCCCAGCCGTGATGATCGAGCATGACGCGGTAGGCCGGGGTCGACGAATAGAACGAGACCTGGGCGCGCGCGCCGTCGCGAGCGCGCGCCAACTGTTCGTCGGTGTTGCCCAACATCAGGATCGTCTGGCTGGAGATCTGGAAGTCGACGCGCGAGCGGCCGCTGGCTTCGAGTCCGCGGTGGAGGGCGGGAATCGCAACTTCGTCGACGAAAGACGGAGAATGCAGCGGGTGCACGATCCAGCCGTCGGCAACCTCGCCCGCGACGCGGACCATGGCGGGCCCAAATCCGGCGAGCAGGATCGGCGGCATTCCGTAGGGGTTCGGGCCCGGGTTGAACAGCGGCGTCATGAGCGTGTGGGTGTAGAACTCGCCGCGGAAATCGAGTTTCTCCCCGTTGTTCCAACTGCGCCAGATGGCGCGGATCGCCTGCACGAACTCGCGCATGCGCTGGTTCGGCTTCGACCAGGTCTGCGAGAATCGCCGTTCGATGTGCGGTCGGATCTGCGTGCCGAGGCCGAGTATGAAACGGCCGCGCGAGATCAACTGTAGGTCGTTGGCCAGCTGGGCACAGTTCATCGGGTTGCGCGCGAAGGCGATGGCAATCGCCGTCGTCAGCTCGACTCGCTCGGTTTCTCCCGCTGCCAACACCAGTGGCAAAAAGGGATCATGCGGCCCCTCGAAGCTGAGCACCCCGTCGTATCCCGTCTCCTCGGCCCGCCGAGCCGCCGCCCCTGTCTCGGCAATCGGGACACCCATCAAAGCCGCGTCAAACTTCATCAAAGTGTCCCCTCCGTTCATGCGGAAGACAAAACCAAGAACCACGAAGAGCACGAAGGTCACGAAAAGAAACGAGTGCGTCGCTTGATTCCCGGGGGTTCCTAAGCCGCGGTTTCACCCCGGAGGTCCTTCGCTAAGAGTCAATGCCTTCTCCTCCATCCCCGGACCTCTGTGTCCTCGGTGCCTCCGTGGTGAGATCAAGTTCGCGCGCGACATGCCCCGTCCATCGCGGCGGTCGCTTCTCCAGATAGGCCATCGGCCCTTCGATCGCGTCGGGGTGGGCCATGAGCCGGCGATGCAACTGGGTCTCGCGCTGCTCGACGTCGGCGGCCCAGAGCGCGAAGCTCTCCCACAGGAGTTGTTTGCTCATGGCCACCGACAGCGGCGCGGTGTTCTCCGCGATGTCGCGCGCGATGTCGCGCGCCGTGGGCAGCACGGCGTCGGCGGCGACGACGCGATTGGCGATGCCCAGCGCCAACGCTTCGTCGCCGTCGAAGGTCCGCCCCGTGAGCAGGATGTCGGCGGCGCGCGCCAGTCCGGCGATGCGCGGCAAGGTCCAATGAGAATACGCGTCGCCGATCATGCCGCGCCGCACCTGCAGAATGCCGTACTTCCCCTCGCGCGCCAGGATGCGGATATCGCACTGCAGGGCGAGGGTCAGGCCGAGACCGACCGCGGAGCCGTTGACCGCGGCAATCACCGGTTTGCGAACGCGCCACGCCGGAAAATCGACGGCGGCGGCGCTGAATGTATCGGCGTCGCGCGGCTGGAAGGCATTGGCGCCCGAGGAGAGATCGGCGCCGGCGCAGAATGCGCGGCCCGCACCGGTCAGGATCACCGCTCGCACCGCGTCGTCGGAGTCGCACTGACGGTAGGCCGCTTCGATGTCGCGACCCATCGCGCCAGTAAAAGCGTTGAGCTGGTCCGGTCGCTGCAGCGTGATCACCGCGACCCCGTCGCCGACTTCGAACCGAATGTCCGTAAAATTCATCGCCGCGATACTGACGCACCGCCGGACGGCGTCAACCGACGGCGGCCGTGTCGCCATGTGCCCCGGACTGCTAGGCTGCCGCGGTCGTGATCCGCCGAATCTTGACCGCGCCCGCGCTGCATTTTCTGCTCATCGGCGGACTGCTGTTTCTCTGGCGGCAAGACGCGCCTTCCGCGACTCCGGATCCCGCGGTGGCCGCGCCGGTCATCGCCATCGACGACGAAATGTTGCGGGAGCTCCGCGAGTCGTTCGCGCAAACGACAGGACGCGATCCGACCGCCGGCGAGGAACAGGCATTGCTGCGCGACCACGTCGACCAGGAGATTCTGTACCGCGAGGCGTTGTTGCGCGGGCTCGACCGGGGAGATCGCAGCGTGCGCTGGCGATTGATCCAGAAGATGAGGTTTCTCGAAGATCGGGAAGGAGGCGACGACGAGGCACTGTACCGGGAGGCGCTGGCGCTGGGGTTGGATCGCGACGATCTCATCATTCGCCGACTTCTGATCGAGAAGATGCGCCTGTTGCTTCAACTCGGCGCCGGAATCGAGAGACCTGGCGCCGATATCCTGCGGGAGTTCTACGCGGGCGTCGCCGAGGACTACCGGCAGCCGGCGCGGGTCTCCCTGTGGCACGTGTTCCTGTCTTCCGACAGGCGGGGTGAAGCTCTGGAGTCCGATGCCGCCCTTCTGTCCGAACGACTGCAGCGCGAGGCGCCGACGCCCGAACAGGCGATCGCATTAGCCGATGTCTTTCCCCTCGGGCATCGGCTGCGGGCCAACTCCGAGAGCAACCTCGGCAAACTGCTCGGCCCCGGATTCGCCCGCGAGGCGATCGCCTTCGCTCCGGGAAGATGGCACGGCCCGGTGCGATCGGCGTACGGCCTCCATTTCGTCTGGGTGGACGATCGGCGCGAAGCGTCCCTACCGAACCTTGACGCCGTGCGTGGACAGGTGACGCAGCGGTATCTGGCACAGAAGCGCGAGGCCGAACTGGCACGGCAGATGGAGCGCCTGCGCGAACGGTATCTGGTTCGCGTTGCGGGTGAAGCGGCGGAGCCGGAGTGAGACGCGGGATGCGAAAGGTTGTCTTGGCATTGGCCGCCGCGCTCGTGAGCGCGGGGCTGGCAGGCGCGCACCCGCTCGCTCCGGCGCTGCTGGAGCTGGTCGAGACCACGCCGGGGGCATTCGCGGTGCGGTGGAAAACCTCTCGCCAGCGCGCACCGGGCAGCGACCTGCAGCCCGACCTTCCGGACGTGTGCCGCTCCGTCGACGAGGTGAGGACGCGCGAAATCGAGGACAGCCTCGAGCGCCGGTGGACGGTGCGTTGCGGCCCTGGTCTGGTCGGCGAACGCGTCGGATTCCGCGGACTCGGCGCCGCGCGTGTCGACGGTCTCGTGCGCATCGAGCTTTCCGACGGGCGCACGGTGCGGGGCGTCGTGCGGGCGGCGCAACCGACGCTGGTGGTGCCCGCCGCGGCCGAGCGGGCGACGGTCTTTTTCGATTACCTGCGGCTCGGGTTTGATCACATCCTCGGCGGATTCGACCATCTGCTCTTCGTGTTTGGTCTGATTCTGCTCGTCGACGGCACCACCGCGCTGGTCCGGACGATCACTGCGTTCACTGTCGGCCACAGCGCGACGCTGTCGCTCGCCGCGTTGGGCATGGTGCGGTACCCGACCGCCTTGATGGAGCTGATCATCGCCATCAGTGTGTTGCTCGTCGCGATCGAGCTCACGCGGCGTGTGCCGCCGATGTCGACTCTGATGCGCAGGCGACCCTGGGCGGTCGCCGGTGCCTTCGGCCTGCTGCACGGCCTCGGCTTCGCCGGTGCGCTCGCCGAGGTGGGGCTGCCCGAAAACGAGATTCCCGCGGCGCTGTTGGCCTTCAACGTCGGCATCGAGATCGGGCAGTTGGCATTCGTGGCCGCGGTGCTGCCGCTCCGCGCCATCGCCCGCCGCGCGTTCGCCTCGATGCCACGATGGGCCGAGCTGGTGCCGATCTACGCCATGGGCTCGCTGGCCGCCGCGTGGTGTTTCGAGCGACTGGCTTCGTGGTTGGCGTCGTGATGCGCTCGCCAGGGCCCGGGTCCTTATCTCGCGCAGAGGCGCGGAGGCGCTGAGAAGGGGATTCCGTTGGGTTCAGTCCGGTGCGTCGAGTTCGCGCAGGATGTGCACCAAGCGCCTCGTGCCGGGGCCGAGCTCGGCGACTGGGATGCGCTCGTCGATGCCGTGCATGCGCCGCACGTCCGTGTCGGTGACGATCGCCGGGACGAAGCCGTACACCGTGATGCCGTTCTCGCGGAAGTAGTGACTGTCGGTGAAGCCGCGCAGCACGACCGGTACGACGGCCGCACCCTCGGCGGCGGCGACGCGTTCGATGGCGCGGTACAGCGCTGTATCCGTGCTCGACGCGGCCGGTGGGAAGCTCAACAGGACTTCAATGTCGATGTCTTCGTCGTCGATGAGCGCTCGCAAGGTCGCCAGGAACTGCTCCGGGGTTTCACCCGGCAGGAGGCGACAGTCGATCTCCGCCTTCGCGTCCGGCGGGACGACGTTGGTCTTTTCGCTCCCCTGCAGCACGGTGATCGAGATGGTCGACTGCACCAGGGCCGCGTCCTCGGGGCGACCTAGAAATGTCTCGCGGAAGGACGCGTCTTCGAGAGCTGTCGCGAGGTCGCGGTAGCGCGCGGCGAGGTCGGCCGGTTGCCGCTCGGCCAGCGCCTTGTAGTACGCGTCGACTTCCGGGGTGACCCGGATGTCGCGGACACGGGTGCGGACTTTCTCGAGGGCTCGCACCAACCGCTCCACCGCCGGCGAACCCTGCGGCGTCGATCCATGGCCGGCTGGACCCTGTGCCGTCAGACGGAGCCAGAGCGGCGTCTTCTCCACCGGCGACACCTCGTACACCAGCGCGCCGTCGTCGAGGCGGCGCCCATGCCCGCCTTCGTTGATCATGAACTCAGCCCCGCGCAGCAACTCCAGGTGGTTCTCCGCAAACCACCCGGCGCCGAGTTTCCCGCCCGTTTCCTCCTCCGCGGTCCCGAGAAAGATCACGTCACGTCCGAGCCGCTCGCCGCTGCGTGCGAGAGCGATCATCGCCGCCGCCTCCATTACCGCCAGGCCTTTGCAGTCGAGCGCACCCCGCCCGTACAGATAGCCTTCGTCGACCACCGCGCCGTGCGGCGGGTGGCTCCACGCCGCCGGATCGGCCGGCACTGTATCGAGGTGGTTCAGCAGAACGATCGGCTTGCCGTCTCCCCTCCCGGGCAACCACGCGATGATGCTGGCGCGCTCGGGCTCCGACTCGAGGATGCGGTGTTCGATCCCCGCCCGCTCGAAGTGCTCCGCGAAGAAGCGCGCCGCGGCGATCTCGCCCCCGGGCGGGTTGCTGGTGTCGATGCGGATGTAGTCGCGCAGCATCGCCGTCGCTTCGTCGCCGACCTGCTTCCAGTCGATCTCCGCCGCCGGTGCCGCTAGCGGCACCACGAGGAAGAACAGCGCGAACCGTGCAAACGTCATCGGCGGGCCTTTCGTCAGGGAACGGCGAACGCGCGCCGGGCGCGTTCGACCTGGGTGCGGGTGGTGCATCCGGGAAGGTGGTCGTTGACCAGTCCCATGGCCTGCATGAACGCGTACGCGGTGGTTGGGCCGACGAACGTCCAACCGCGCCGCTTCAAGTCCTTGCTCAGCTCGACCGACTTCGCGGTCTGCGGAACGACGCCGGCGACGTCGCGTCGATCCTCGAATCGCCAAAAATAAGCGGCGAGCGAACCGCACTCCTCGACGAGTTCGATGGCCCGCCGGGCGTTGTTGATGGTCGACTCGATCTTGCCGCGGTGGCGCACGATGCCGGCGTCGCCGAGCAGCCGATCGACGCTGCGCGTGTTGAAGCGCGCGACCTTCTCGAGATCGAACGATGCGAAAGCCGCGCGAAAGTTCTCGCGCTTGCGCAGAATGGTCAGCCAACTGAGCCCGGACTGGAAGCCTTCGAGGCAAATCTTCTCGAACAATCGCACGTCTTCGCCGACGGGAAATCCCCACTCCACGTCGTGGTAGCGCACGTAGAGTTCATCGGTGCCGCACCACCAACAGCGCTCCACGCCGTCGTCGCCGCGGACGACCCTTGCCACGTCCATCCAGAACCTCCCCGCCGGTGCCCGAGCTACGGTAGCGCGTATCCCTCGAACTGCTTGCGCAGCGCCAGCTTCTGGAGCTTTCCCGTCGCCGTGTGCGGGAGCTCGTCGACGAAGGCGACGTCATCGGGCATCCACCACTTGGCGATCTTGCCCTCGAGGTACGCCAGGATGTCCTCTTTCGTCGGATCGGCACCGGCGGCGCGGACGACGATGAGAAGCGGCCGCTCGTCCCACTTCGCGTGTTGCACGCCGATCACGGCCGCCTCGGCGACACCGGGGTGTCCGATGGCGATGTTTTCGATTTCGATAGAGGAGATCCACTCGCCTCCCGACTTGATGACGTCCTTGGCCCGGTCGGTGATCTGCATGAAACCGCGCGGGTCGATCGTCGCGACGTCGCCGGTGTCGAACCACCCGTCGTCGTCGAGGACGTTTCCACCCTCACCCTTGAGGTAAGAGCCGGTGACGGCGGGGCCGCGCACCAGTAGATGACCGAACGCTTTGCCATCGCGCGGCAACTCGACGCCGTTGTCGTCGGTGATCTTCATCTCGAGCGTGTAGATCGGGCGCCCCTGCTTGACCTTGACGTCCATGCGCTCGTCGAAGGAGAGGTCCTCCATTCCTGACTTGAACGCCGCGAAAGTGCCGATCGGGCTGAGCTCGGTCATGCCCCACGCGTGCACAACGTCGACCTCGTACTCGCGCTCGAACTTCTCGAGCATGACGCGCGGCACTGCGGAGCCGCCGATGACGACGCGCTGGAGATGCGGCAGTTTGGCGCCGGTCTTCTCGAGGTACTGCAGGAGCATCAACCACACGGTCGGCACGGCCGCCGTCACCGACACGCGCTCGCCATCGAGCAACTGGTAGATACTCTCGCCGTCGAGCTTGGCGCCCGGCATGACCAGTTTGCAGCCGGCCATCGGCCCGGCAAACACCAGGGCCCAGGCGTTGGCGTGGAACATCGGCACCACCGGCAGGACGTTGTCGACGCTGCGCGCGCCCAGCGCGTCGGCGGAGTTGCCGGCCAGGCCGTGGATGACGTTCGAGCGGTGTGAGTAGACGACGCCTTTCGGATTGCCGGTCGTGCCCGAAGTGTAACAGAGGCCGCACGCATCATTCTCGTCGACCTTGACCCAGGCGAAGTCGCCACTCTCGGCGCCGATCAGTTCCTCGTAACAGTAGCAATTGCGCAGCGTCGTTTCGGGCATGTGCGCGCGGTCGGTCAGCAGCACGTAGGCGCGCACGCCGGGCACCTGGTCCTGGATCGCCTCGAGGATGGGCACGAAGGATACGTCGAGCAGAAGGAGTCGATCTTCAGCGTGATTGATGATGTAGACGAGCTGCTCGGCGAAGAGGCGCGGGTTCAAGGTGTGGCACACCGCACCGGCACCCATGATCGCGTACCACGTTTCGAAATGGCGGTAGGTGTTCCACGCCATCGTCGCGACCACGTCGCCGCGGCCGACGCCGAGGCGTTGCAGCGCTTGTGCCAGTTTGCGCGCGCGAAGGTGCAGCTCCGCGTAATTGGTGCGGTGCATCGGCCCCTCGACCGTGCGCGTGACCATCTCCCGCTCGCCGTGCCACTGCGCCGCATGGTCGATGACCGAGGTCACCACCAGCGGCCAATCCTGCATCGATCCCCGCATGCCGTTGGATCCTCCCTTTCGAATCGATCTTGGATCCATAGTTCGCATCGCGCCCTCGGGGCAAACAGGTGGGCGGCTGTGCCGCCCCGGCGTGTGATCGGGCTGCCCGACCCGCACAACTACGCGCGTACATTTCCGTGCTTTCGTCGCCACCTGGCTCTGAATAGACTGCGGTCAGAGGAGGACGAGATGATGCGCTATGTACTCGCGATCACAATCACAGCTCTTCTCATCTGCGGCGCGGCCGGTTGCGCGGAGTTCGCCGATTCGAGTCGAGAGGTGGTACGCAGTGTCGACGACGCGAACATCAGCAACGATGTCGCGAGTGAGTTCGCGAACGATCGGGCGAGGAGCACACTTGCCGACGTTGACGTGAACACGCGTGATGGTGTCGTGTACCTCACAGGTACCGTGCCGGACACCAGGGCGGAGCAGCTCGCGATCGGGATTGCGCGCGACGTCCGAGGTGTCCGCGAGGTCGTCAGCAACCTGCGGACCGAGGACGTCGCCGCCCGAGATCGCGACAGGCGCGGCGATAGCGATAATCGGATCACTGCGGCGATCGAGGACCGGTTCGCCAAAGACGGTGCTCGCGCCTCGCTGGCAAACGTCGATGTTAAGACAAACCGGGGGACGGTAGAACTGTCGGGCACTGTGCCCGATGCGACGGCCAAACAACGTGCTGGACAGTTGGCGAGAGCGACGAGCGGTGTAGGCGACGTCATCGACTATCTGCAGATTGCAGCGCCCAACGCGGCCGTACGCGACCCCAAGACGCTGACGAGTGCCGAGTGGGATGATGTGATCAGCTTGGCGGTCGTGCAGGAGTTGAGGAAAGGCGGCAATACCGCCTTTACCGATGTCAAGGTGAAGACGACCAACAAGACAGTCTACCTCACCGGGCGCGTCGCCAACGCCGCGAGCAAAGACCGCGCTGCCGCCGTTGCGAAGAGCGTCGGCGGTGTGGAGCGTGTCGTAAACAACCTGCAGACGTCGAACACCCGCGGCTCGCGCAATTCCAACACAGACCAGAGTAGCCGCTAGCGCTAGCTGGAAATGATCGAGGGACCGCTGCTCAGAGCAGCGCTCCCTCGATTTGCAGCAGTGCGCGCTTGACGTCGGTGCCGCCGCCGAAACCCGTGAGGCTACCGTCGCTGCCGATCACGCGGTGGCACGGGATTACGATCGGCAACGGGTTTCGACCGTTCGCGGCTCCGACCGCGCGCACCGCCGTCGGCTTGCCGATCGCGCGCGCGACCTCTCCGTAGCTCGCGGTGGCTCCGTAGGGAATTCGCCGCAGCGCACTCCAGGTGCGCTGTTGGAATTCCGTACCGACTGGATCGAGAGGCAGATCGAACTCCCGTCGACGCCCAGCGAAGTACTCCGACAACTGCGCCGCCGCGTCGGCAAAACCATTCTGGTTCTCTCGCCATTCGGGCCGCGGCCCGCGAGTCGTCGGACCCTTGGCGAACTCGATACGCCGCAAACTCCGCCGCGTCCCTGCAAGCAGAAGTCGACCGATCGGGCTCTCAATGTAGCGGTAGAAAATCTCTTCCATGTTCGTCTCCATCTTCTCGTCCGTGATTCCGTCAACGCCGCCCATCAGGGCGCGGTCAGTGAAGTCCACAAGTGAATGGCCGCGTACGATCGCCAAGGGCGCCAGCGCTCCGCGCGGACCGCCAATTCGACGGCCGACGGCACATCGCCGCCGTCCAGGGCGGCGAGGGCCCGGCGTAGGCCGAGATCGGCAGCCGGGAACGCGTCTGGTTCGCCGTTCGCCCGCATCGCGACGTAGTGCGCCGTCCAGGGCCCGATGCCCGGGATGCGGCAGAGCTTGGCGACGAAATCCTCCGCGCTGGCGCCCGCGTCGAACAGTGAGGGGTCGTCGGCGGCTGTCGCGGCCAGGCTGCGAATCGTGGCGGCGCGGCCCGCCGGCATGCCCGCGCCTTGAAACGAGACCAGCGCGCCGGGTGTCGGGAACAGGCGGTCGATGCCGTCGATGTCGGTCTGGAGGCTCTCGCCGTACGCGGCGGCGAGGCGACCGGTCAGGGTCGATGCGCCGCGGATCGTCACCTGTTGGCCGAGAATCGCGCGCACGGCGAGTTCAAAGGGATCCCAGGCGCCCGGGACGCGCAGGCCAGGCCGCGATCGGACCGTGCGGCGAAGGCGGGGATCGCCGGCCAGCTGGTGCTCGATCTTGTCCGGATCGGCGGCGAGATCGAACATCGCCCGAACCCGCGCGGCCACGCCGGGCAGCTCGCCGGCGGCGCCGCCGCCGACCTCCAGGACCAGCGAATCGCCGCGGCCGGGCGAGACCCGGAGTGTCCCGCGGAACTCGCCGATGGCGACACTGCGCGCGTACGTATCGCCCTGCACCGCCTCGACGCCGGGGATCGCGCGCGCCGAGAGGAACGCGAGCATGCGCGTCCAGTCGTACGGCGGCCGGTAACTGAGGCGCAGCCGGATGGGCGCGCCGGGGGAGACCGCGCCACTGCGCCGGCGCAGCTCGCGCGGGCTGCGCGCGTACACCTGCACCATGGCGCTGTTGAAGCGGCGCACGCTGTTGAAGCCGGCGCTGAAGGCGATCTGGGTGATCGGCAGGTCGGTCTCGTCGAGCAGCTTCTTGGCGAAGTGGACGCGCCGCGTGCGTTCGACGACGGCCGGTGGCGCGCCGAGATGGGTGATGAACAACCGCCGCAACTGGCGTTCTCCCACACCGAGGCGCGCCGCCAATTGGTCGACGTCGTCGGTCGCCAGCGCGCCGCCGGCGATCAGCCGCAGCGCCCGCGTCACCGTCGCCGACGTACCGACCCACGCCGGTGTGCCGGGCGAAGATTCCGGCCGGCAGCGCAGGCACGGGCGGAATCCCGCCGCCGCCGCGGCCGCCGCGCTGTTGAAGAATTGGCAGTTGTGGCGATGCGGTGTGCGCGCCGGACACACCGGCCGGCAGTACACCCCGGTCGTCCGCACGCCCGTGTAGAAGCGCCCGTCGAAGCGGGCGTCGCGGGTGCTGAGAGCGCGGTAGCAGCGGTCCGAATCAATCTCCATGGCCGCTGTAGTACTACACGATTCGAACTGGAACTGGCCATTTTCGGACATCAATGACGAGGGGCGACCGGGAAGTGATTTCTCGCGCGGAGCCGCGGAGTGAAGGAGGCCGGCTCAACTCCTCCGCGCTCTCAGCGCGGGCTGTTGCCCGCAACCCAACCCGGTCCGCAGGCTAAAGACCTGCGCCTACCGGTAGCCAGGCCCCCCTGTAGTCGCAGGTCTTTAGCCTGCGTCAGGAATCCGTGCGTCACGCGCAGAAATTCGGCGATAGTAGCTCAGCGCCTCTGCATGAGGGGAGGACAGGGACTCCTGTCGCTTGACGGAGTCACGGTGGAGCACGAGGATGCGGCCTCTGTTTCGCGCGGAGGTGTCATGGTTACCGTTCACCACCTGGAGAACTCGCGCTCCCAGCGCATCCTTTGGCTGCTCGAGGAGTTGGAGCTGCCGTACGAGATCCGGCGCTACGAGCGCGACAAGGAAACGATGTTGGCGCCGCGCGAGCTGCGCGCCGTACACCCGCTCGGTAAGTCGCCGGTCATCACCGACGGCTCCGTGACGCTGGCGGAGTCGGGCGCGATCATCGATTACATCGTCGATCGCCACGGCGGCGGCCGACTTCGGCCCGCCGCGGGCACGCCCGAGCGCCTGCGCTACGACTACTGGATGCATTACGCCGAGGGCTCGGCGATGCCGCCGCTGCTGTTCAAGCTGGTATTCGACCGCATCGAGACCGCGCCAATGCCGTTCTTCGTGAGACCGTTCGCCAAGGCCATCGCCGGCCGCGCCAAGAGCACGTTCATCGGCCCTCAGATCGCCCTGCACCTCGACTACATGGAGAGCGAACTCGGTGGGCGGAGTTGGTTCGCCGGCGACGAGATGACCGCCGCCGACATCCAGATGAGCTTCCCGTTGGAGGCCGCCGCCGCCCGCGCCGGCCTCGACGCCTCACGTCCCAAGTTGATGGCCTTCCTCGGCCGCGTGCATGCGCGCCCTGCGTACAAGGCGGCCCTCGACAAGGGCGGGCCGTACGAGCTGATGTCGTTCACCAAGTCGGACTGAGCTCGCGCGTGTCATTCGCGCAGTCGAGCTGAGAGCGCGGCAGGTCGGCTGGACGATGCTGAGGTTTCTCGACGATGCGGCTGACGGGGTCTCCCGCGTCGGGTGGGCCCTGGCCGCGGTGTCTGTCCACCATGCGTACGCGGTTGCGTTCGCCGTCTCGTTGATCTTGTTGTTTCTGTCGCGTGGCGGATCGGCGGCGTTGAGGCCCGCGCTGATCGCTGTGGCGGCCGGCGCATGGGCGCAAGCGTTCATCCTGGCGGACAGGTTGGTGCTTGGCGGATGCCTTTACGCGGTAGCCTTTCTTACAGCGTTGCTCGCCGGGCGGAGAATCGATCTCGCCGGGCGGATGGACGACGGCTCTCGCCTCCGTGACATGAATGGGTCGGCGCCACTCCTCGCGACACCGGACTGCATCGCTGTTGGGATTCTGATTCTGACGTCTCTGTTGCTTCGGGTGTATGCCATCGAAGCCATACCGTGGTTCGTCGACGTCGAGCCCGGCGGAGCGTATCTCGAAAGCCTGAGTCCACATGGAATGGCGCGGTATGTGACGCACAACCGCGTGCTCGACGACGGATACTTCCATATGGTGGGACGTTGGGCGTTCGTTCAGATTCTCGGACCCTCGATAGTCACGCTGCGGGCGGTGAGCGTCGCGTTCGGTGTCCTGTCCGTCGTGCTTTGCTACCTGGTCGCTCGTCAGTTCACCGGGCCGGGTTGGGCGTTCGCCGCTGGGGCGCTGTTGGCAACCGATTCCGCTCACCTGTTCTGGTCGAGAATCGAGGCGAGTCAGATCGTCGCCGCCTCCGTGGGTACATTCCTGTCCGTGCTGCTGGCGATATGGCTGGCTCGCACCTGGAGTGTGACCGCGGCGGTCGCCGTGATGCTCTGGATGCCGGCGACTCGGTTCTTCTATGCCGCCGCTGTGGCGATGGTGTTGTTGCCGGTACTCGTCTGCGTCGCAGGGATCGCTCGTAGAGAATCGAGAAGAGCCTGTTGGAGAGTGGTGCCGTTCGTGCTCGCGGGGTGCGTCCTGTGGTTCCACAGCAGTTCCCTGCTGCACAGCGCCGCGGCAGGCCATTGGCAGCGGATCTCCACGTTGAACATCTACGGGCGGTCCGCCATCGAGCCGCACGATCCGAGAGGCGAGCTCGGCGAACTGTCCGTGTGGGCACAAGTCCGATTTCAGGGGTCGCGCGTCGTCGACAATGGCAGGCGTTTTGCCGCGCATCTGGCGCACAACAGGGACGAGTTCTCGAACTGGCTGATGATGGCGCAGGCGGATGGGCACCATCGCCGGAGTGCCAACGCGGTCGTCGTCGCGCTCATCTTCCCGGCGCTTGGATTCCTCGTCGGGGCTCGCGCCGATCCGCGGGTGTTGGTGTTACTCATGTGGCTCTTTGCCACGATCCTCCCCGGGATGTTCAGCGAGGATCCCGAACCGCGTCGAGTCGTCGGATTCATGAGTGCGATTCCCGTCATCATCACGGTATTTCTCGCTCTCTGCGCCGCACCTGCGATCAACCCAAGACGCCGCCGCTTCGTTCTTCCCGGAGTCGTCGCTGTGACCTTGCTGTGCATCGCCTCGAGCAACGTCGCCAGTCACTTCCTGACGGGTCGCCAGGAACCAGGGGTTGGCCGCTATGTGGAGTTTGTCGCTCCTGCGTTCGCGGACGCGGACGCGGTGTTCCACAACATCGAGGACGAGGCGTTCGCCGCAACGTTGCTGTTTGGCAACGCGCGTGAATTCTTGAGGAGGCGACCGTGTTTCGCGTTCGTATCCGACTGGGATGCGGAATGGCCCTCGGTCACGTCCGAGAATCCCGAATGCATCTTCGACGACGCGTTGTACGCTCACCTCCCGCCCGCGGACTCAGGACGGAGTGCGTGGGTACCGACTCGAACGGCCGCGTATCTTCTCGAAATCGACTCCCCCGATGTGGACGAACTCTCCGAACGGCTTCGCCGCCGTTTCCCGGCGGCATCGTTTGAGCGCCAGCGGTTCTTCTTGCCGCCTTACGGCGAACGGGATGTGGTGCTGATCCGCGCGCGACGGGACGACACGGCGAGGGAATAGCGGCTCGGCGTTAGCCTCTCCCTCCTGGGAGGACCGCTCCGCCGTCGCGGTGCGACTGACTACGCGAGGTCGGTGATGAGGAGCGTCCCCTGCGCCACGCACGCAAGCCGGTCGCCGGTTTTGACGTCGACGCGCACCACGGCGGTGCGCTTGGTGAGGCTCAGAACCGTCGCCGTGGCTTTCAGGTCGCCGCCGCGGATGGCCGCGAGGTAGTTGAGCTTGAACTCGGTCGTCGCCGCCCACTGGCCTTTCTTCATCAGTGGGTACAGCACGCAGCCCATGACGTGGTCGACGAAGCCGGCCATGGCGCCACCGTGCATGCTGCCGAACTGCGTGATGACGGCCGGCGGCACGTGCATCGTCGCTTCGAGCACTCCCGGGCGCATTTCGTCGAACACCACGCCGAGGTAGTGCGGGAGACCCGCGGTCGCCTCGTTGTTGGTGCGGACCATCGCGTCCGCAACATGGGCGTCGAAGCGCTCTTCGAAGGACGGCGTCGCCATCGCTCAGCTCTTCGCCGCGACGCGCGGGCCGAGGCGCTCGCGCAGATCGTCCTCGAACGCGACGATGTCGGGGCCGGCGTGTTGTTTTGTGAGCGCCTCGAGAGTCTTGTGGCCGCCGGCGCTCTCCGCATCCCACTCGTCGGCGAAGCGCCCCGAGGTGATGTCGGCGGTCAGCTCGCGCATCTTGTCGGCGATGTCGAACTGATCGTATGTCCCGCGTCGCGACAGCTGCCCGTATTGGCTGGTCGGCGAGTGGAACGTCATCTGCCGCGCGAAACCGATGTCGCGCAGGATGCGGTAGCTTCGTTCGATCTCGCCGGAGAGCACCAACTCGGTGAGGATCGCCTCCAGCGGGATGCCCTCGGCCATCATGGCCCCGACGAAACTCTGCGATACGTGCGTCAGCGCCGGCGAGAGCACCTGCTCGACGGCGAGGTCGAGAATCGCCTCCTGCTTGGCGGACATCTCGATCGCGCCCTGTTTCAGCCCGCCGATGGCCTTGGCGATCGCGAGCGTGCGGGCCAGCGCCGTGCCGGTGACGTCGGCCTCGACGCCGAGTGCCGTGATGAACCCGACACCCTCCTGGTAGCAGAGGCGGACCTCCGGTCCGAGCATGCGCGGCGCGATCAGGGCGATGTCCCCGGCCGGTCGGAAGCGGTCGAAGGCGACGCTGTAACCGCTCGCGATGATGGTCAGGCTCGTGTCGCGACGTGTCAGCGGCAGCTTCGGGATCACGTCGTCGGGCACCAGGAGGCAGACGATGTCGGCGGCGCTGGCGTCGGCCAGTTCGCCGGTGGCAAAACCGTCGCCGCGGGCCAGCTCGCGCGAAGCGTCGGCGCGCACACAGACCCGCACGTCGACACCGGAGTCACGCATATTCAGCGCCCACGAGCGCCCCTGGTTGCCGTAACCGACGACGGCCACCGACTGACCGGCGATCGCAGCGGGATCCGCGTCTCTTTCGTAGAAGATCTTGGTCGTCACACGGTCTCCTTTCACGCGGGTCCCCAACCCGCCGCCGCCGAACCCTACCGCGCATTCTCCGGGGCGTCCACGATGTGCTTCGGGTGCCATCCTGATTCGGACAGCACCCGCCATCAGCTCTCAGCGATCAGCCTGACCACCGGCGTGCCGCCGGATCGTTCAGAGGAGCAACTCGCCACGACTCATTATTGGAAGAGAAGAGAGATTCACCACGAAGATCACGAAGGGCACGAAGAAAAGCGTTGCCGACACAGAAGTCATTCTCTCCTGATTTCACTTGGGCTGAACCGGAGGGGGCATGCTCAAATCCGACAAGCGCGGTGCCACCTTCGTGGCCTTCGTGATCTTCGTGGTTCGTTTATTTCTCACTCGTGATGCCTACAACCAACTCGTTACCTTAATTCGAGTTGCGGCCCAGCGTCGCCACCGGCGTGCCGCCGGATCGTTAAGAGGAGAAACCGCGGGTGGCAATCGTCATTCCGGCGAAAGCCGGAATCCAGCCGGGCTACCAGGTGGACCCCGGCTTTCGCCGGGGTGACGAGGGAATGGGACCGGGGCGACGAAGGGATGCGAATCGACATCAGCCTAGCGATCAGCCTTCAGCTATGCGACGCCGAACCTTCACGGCGCGGAAACACTGCCGCAACAAGACCCCGATACAGGAGGGACGTTGACACAGGCCCCGTGTGGGGCCGGGAGATGGAGGCAAATGTTTCAGCTCGACTCGTACGAGCTCGCGACGCTGTCGGACGGATCCGATGGCGGCGCTCACAGTGGAGAACGCAACCTGCTCGTCGCGGTGTTGCGACAAGCGTTCGCCGACCTGGCGGAGTACCACGGCCGCGCCGATGCGAACTCGCGGACGATCTACGACGCGGCGGCGGCGTGGGTCTTCAGCCCGTTCGCGACCGACACCGACGACCACCTGTCGTTCGGTCGGGTCTGCGACCTGCTCGACCTCGACCGTTCGTACATCCGCCGCCTGGCGCGCCGCATGCTCGGTCCGGGCCCGGCGCACCTGCCCCGGCGCGCCGCCTGAACAGAACGAACCGTGTACGACCACGGATCTCACGGATGAACACGGATGGCTGTCGGGTTCACCTAATCCGTGCCCATCCGTGAGATCCGTGGTTCGTTTCACGAGCCAGTCGTTACGCGGAATCGCGGGATGGCGGACTTACCGCCGACTCGTCCACCAGCACGCCGCGGACCCAGGCGCCGCCGTCGGGGTCGAGCATGATGTCGCCGACGCCGCCCGGCACGCGCACGCGGATCTCGCGCGTTCGCCCCGGCGCCAGATCCTCGGCACGCGCCGGCTCCATGCGCGCCAGCGCGGTTTCGACCGCCGCGGCGTCGAAGTCGACGTAGCGACGCCGCACGTGCTTCTCGCCGGTGCTCGGGCAGTGGGCTTCGTCGACTTGCAGGACGCGCCGGGCTGACGCGGCGAGGTCGCTCGACTCATACTCTCTCAACCATTCGTCGACGGTCGCCGCGATGACGTCATACGTGCGCGAATGGTTGGCGATGAACAGTTGAAAAAGAGCGGCGCGGTTCTCGTATACCGTCATCCGCTGTGGGCCGACGAGATCCGGCGCGTCTTGCGCGAACTCGTCGAGCAGGCGGCGGAGGACGGTGCGCAGCAGTGCGGCGACCGGCAGACGGCGGGCGAACGCGAGATATCTGGCGGTCAGCGGCATGAGCTGGCCGCGCGAGAGGATGATGTAGGCGGTGATGAGGAAGTAGCCCTCCTCGCCCTGGTCGCGCGAGAACGTGTGACACCCAACGACGTACTCGCCCTTGGCCTTGCCGTAGCCGGCCACCGGAATCGTTTCGAGACGGTACTCGGCGCGGCGCTCGAAGAACTCCGTCCCCGGCAGCAGCGTGTAGCCGAAGATGTTGATGTTGGGGAAAATCGTGAACAGGTGGTCGAGGTTCGATTCGAACTCGTGCAGCGTGTCGCCGGGCAAACCCCAGATCAGCTCGGCGGCGACCGGGATCCCGTCCTCCGCCAACGACTTCACGATCGGCTCGTAGTCGTTCGCCCGCATGTTGGTGCGGTGGCTCAGTTCGAGCGCCAGCGGGGTGAGCGTCTGCAGTGCCAGATGGTAGTGCGACAGCAGATCGTTGGCGTGCAGCAGGCGCACCATCTTCTGCACGCGCTGGTTGTGGTTCTTCGACCACGAGGTCGCGAAGCTGCGCGGCCGGCCGGTGCGCTGGCGCAGCTCGATGACGAGTTCGGTCTTGTCGAGGTCCTCGCGCAGGGCGCCGAAGTTGGAGTCGCACAGCCAGATGTCGTCCACCCCGCCGTCGACCAGGCGCTCGAGATCGGCGCGGATCCGCGGCAGCGAGAACTGGTACATCTTGGTGCCGATCGCCCCAGTGCCCCACTCGCAGAACGAACAGCGGTACGGACAGCCGCGGCTGGTCTCGTAGGCGACCTGCTTGTAGAGCGGCGCGCCGTCGGCGCCGCGCAGCGGGATGTGGTCGAGCGCCGTGGGGAACTCGTCGAGCTCGGTCGACCGCGGCCGCGAGGCCGTTTTCACCAGCGCGCCCGCATCGTCCAGAAACGCCAGGCCGGCAACCGCGGCCCACTCGGCGCGACTCGCGCAATCGAGCCACTCGGTGAAGGTCTCCTCCCCCTCGCCGAGGACGATGACGTCGATGCCGTCTTCGTAGAGAAAATCCTCGGCGCGCTGCACGTGCGGACCGCCGGCGATCACCAGCGCGCCAGGGAAGGTGCGCTTCACCCTGCGGGCGATGGCCACAAACTCGGCGACGTTCCAGGTGTAACAGGACAACCCGAATACCGGCTGGACGCCCGCATCGAGCGCCGCTTCGGCGCGCGCCTGTACCGGCCCGGTCCACTGATCGGCCAGCCACGTCTCCAGCTGCTCGATGCCGAGAAAATGCACCAGCTCGATATCGGTGGAAGCCGACCGCGCGCCGCGCGCGGCATAGTGCGCCAGCAGCGCACCGGTCGTCATGGGCGGAGCGTCGAACTGCTCCGTGTCCATGGAAAAGAGCCAGACCGGTCGCCGCATGGGCGCGGACGCTACCACGGGTGAAATCAGGGGGCGAG
>Ga0307505_10000385_pt1 | contig 49992 bp, 35 predicted proteins | sample 23_S_MG_FD_202183 | JGI IMG/M metagenome (GOLD analysis project Ga0307505, IMG submission 202183) | Soil microbial communities from Populus trichocarpa stands in riparian zone in the Pacific Northwest, United States - 23_S | ecosystem: Environmental > Terrestrial > Soil > Riparian zone > Trees...
GTCGGGACTCCCTCACCCCGAGCAACTCCGCGCTCACCCCCGTCGTCGCGGCGATCAAGGCCGGGTACGACGCCGTGGTGATCCTGCGCGACGGAGCGGAGGGGACGGATGCCGCCGCGCTGGGCGACGTGAACGTGCTGAGGTACGTGCCGAACAACCTGCCGGGCGGGACGGTAGCCGAGACGATCCCGACCACGTGCTACTTCCGCCCCGACGGTGCCGGGTGCACCGGCGGCATCGACCAGCCCGTGGTCGTCGGCGGCCAGGTGGTCCTCGTCGCCCTCGGCACCGTGCTGAGCCCGCGGGTCTCGCACTACACGTTCAGCGACATCCGCGCCGGGCACAACATCCAGATCAGCCACCCGTCGGCCGCGACCGAGATCACGATCCTCGCGTACACCGACGTCGACGCGACGTGGAACGACGATGACACGAATGCCGTGCACGGGCTGACCGACGGCTCGGGCCGGATCGACGTGCTCACCAACGGCAGCATCACCGTCGTCGAGCAGAGCGGCCGCGGCGATCTGCGCGTCGGCCACATCCACGCGACGGGCCAGTGCACCGGCGCCGTTCCGACGGCGTGCAGTCAAGCCGTCATCGCCGCCGACGCGACATTGCGCTCGCCGGCCAGGATCCTGGACGCCGAGCTCGACGCCGGCGTGCTCGACACCGACCCGCACCCGGCGAGCATCGACGTCACCGCCCGCAACATCACGCTGATCGCCGGCGACAACGGACTCGGGCAGGCGGGCAGCATCTCCGGCATCGGCGGCATCGGACTGCCGACGAACTTCCTGGAGATCCAGGTGAACGCGGTCGGCGGTCCGCTCGGCATCCTGAACGCGTTCGACACCGCCGCCGACGACGACAAGACACTCGGCATCTACCTCGACCAGGTCGCGGGCGATCTGCAGATCGGCATCGTGCACACGGCGGGCGACGCGTCGCTGTCGACCGGCAACGTGTCGCTGCGCACGCGCGCGGGCAGCGTGCTGGACGCTCTCGACGACGCCGCGGCCGACGTCATCGGCCAGTCGATCGACATCGACGCGCACGGCGGCTCGATCGGCACGGCGGCGAACGACCTCGAGATCGACTCGCTCGTCGGCTCTCCGTTCGCGTGCGCGAGGGCCAACTGCGCCGACACGAACGCCGGCACGCACGATCCGGGTCTCGAGGCTGTCGCGGACGACGTCGCGCTCGAATCCACGCACGGCATCTGGGTGACCGAGACCGACGGGTACCTGCGCCTCCTGCTCGCGCACGCGACGGGCGGAGACATCCGCCTCACCGTTCGCGAGTCCGCCGAGCTCGACGAGGATCTCTTCCTCATCCGCAACGGCACGGCACGCTTCGCCGAAGACGGCACCACGCTGCCCGGCAACGCCGCCGACGCCCCGCGGACGATCCCCAACGGCACGATCTTCGCCGAGAACGGCAACGTCGAGCTCCGCGTCGGAGACGACGTGACGCTGCATCCGTTCACCCAGATCCTCGCGAGCGGACGCATCGACATCCGCGGTGACTTCGGCAACCTCGACTCGGGCGGCACGCTCGCCAACCCCGTCCCCGAGCACGGGACGACCATGATCCTGCGCGGGCGCATCATCGCGGACTGCGTCGTGACGCCCGGTGCCGCGAACGGGTTCCCGATGGGCGTGTGCACCCCGTCGACCGCCAACCCGCACCCCGCGCGTCAGACGCACGTCTGGGGCGGCTCGGACGCCGACGTCTTCCAGCTCGGCGACCCGTCGGGGCTGGACACCGTGCGCGCCGGCTCGAAGACGACGTGGGGGTCGCAGGGCTACATCTTCCTCGGCTCGAAGACGACGATCCACGGGAACGCGACCCTGAGCTCGACCACCGACGACGGCGAGGACGTGTTCACCGTCTGGTACCTGCAGTCGATGAACGTGCTCACGAGCCCGACCGGCCTGCAGACGGGCGGCGTCGGCGCCGGTCACGTGTTGAACCTCGACGGCCAGGGCGAGACCGACCACTACACGATCTACACGACGGGATCGCAGGGCAGCGTCCGCAACTACGTCATCAACGTGCTCGACACCGGCGCGCCCGACCACGGCGTCGACGAGCTCGCCATCTACGGCTACGACAACACCGCCCCCGCGTACAACGGCAAGGGAGCCGACGGCGTGGAGCGGGTCGACGACATCTTCCTGCTGCGCGCGCTCACGTGCATCGACAACGAGAGCCCGTACGGGATCTCGGGCATGCCGGCCGTGTGCGACTCGGCGAGCGAGAACGCCGACCGTCCTGCCTTCGTCGCCCTGCTGGCCGGCGCCGATGTCCCCGACGGTGGCATCAGCCGCTACCGCGATCGGATCGCGGGCAACGAGCCCGACTGGCGCGTGCAGCGCATCAACTACGACACCGCGGTGAACGGCCGCGTCAGCGTGTTCGGGCAGGCGGGCAACGACGCGTTCTACGTCGACGACACGACCGCCACGATGACCCTCGACGGCGGCGTCGGCAACGACCTCTTCCAGATCGGCCAGATCTTCGGCACGAAGCGCGACGGCGAAGAGGGCGCGCTCCTTGCCGCCGACACCTTCCCCGCGCTCGTTCCGACGACCCGCGGCTGGCTGAGCCCCGGAGCGCACGCGCCGCTCATCGCGACCGGCGGCACCGGCAACGACCGGTTCATCGTGTACTCGAACCAGGCGGAGATCCAGCTCAACGGCGACGACGACAACGACCTGTTCATCGTCCGCGCGTTCGCGATCGCCGCGGTGTGCGACACGGATGCCGACGGTGACGGCGTCTGCGGACTGAGCGACGTCACGCTCGTCGCGAACCCGGTGACCGGGCAGTTCCCGACGGTCAATGGGGCGGGCACGCACATCGTCAGCGGCGACCCGGTCGGCACCTGTTCCGGTCCGGGCTACTTCCGCTACGACAACAACGGCGACGGCATCTGCAACAACGCCGATGCCCACATGACGTACAACCACGAGCCCGGCTCCCACGTCGACCTCGACAACCGGCAGTGGCTCGACGACATGATCCCGCTCGATGAGAACGGCGTCGCGGTGCCCGTCATCGGCCTCGGCTTCTCGACGAACCGCCCCGTCGACATCCGCGCCGGCGGCGGCGAGGACGAGGTCCAGTACAACGTCAACGCGCCCGTCAACGTCGACGGCGGCACGGGCTTCGACAAGCTCGTCGTGCTCGGCACGGAGTTCGCCGACGACTTCGCGATCACCGACAAGGGCATCTACGGCGGCGGCCTGCTCGTCAAGTACACGACGATCGAGGTCCTCGAGATCGACGGGCTCGAAGGCGACGACCAGTTCTTCGTGCTCTCCACGGCGTACGGCGTGGCGTACCGCATCATCGGCGGACTCGGCTCCGACAGCATCAGCGTCGCGGGAGACGTCACGGCCGACATCGTGACGCGCGAGCTCGAGGGACTCTCGGGAGCCGTCGACCACATCGTCACCTCACCCGGGGACAGCGGCTACAACGGGCTGCCGACCGACGGCGTGCCGTACAACCTCGCCACCGCGGAGCAGGGCATCGTCGTGGTCCGCGAGCAGACCGGCGGCACGGTCGTGCGCGAAGGCGGCTCGTCCGGCCCGGTCGGACAGTTCACGTGGTACGAGGTGTCGGTCGCCGTCACTCCGACCGCCAACGTGTACGTGACGGTGTCGGCCGCGCGGTCGCCGTCCGAAGAGGCGAATGACACGCTGCAGAACCCCGCGCCGCTCACCGACGGCGTCGGCGACACCGTGTGGCTGTGCACGCCGCGGCCCGGGATCGACTGCTCGCAGCGTGCCCACTACCAGCGCCACTTCGTCCGCAACGGCGTCGTCGTCGACGAAGCCGGTCGTGCGATCGTGCTCACCTTCCTCGCGGGCTCCGCCCCGGGTGCATGGCAGCGGGTCTACCTGTGGGCCGAGGACGACCCGCGTTCCGAGGGCGACCGCGTCGTCGTCATCCAGCACTCCGTGATCAGCCAGGATGAGCGCTTCCACGGCGCCCGCGTGCGTCAGGTGAACGCGCTCGTCTACGACAACGACACTCCCGGTGTGTACGCCGTGCCGGTCGTCCCGGGCGGCACCGCACTCGACAGCGGCACGCTCGTGATCGAGGGTGCGGAGGGGCGCACGGACGACGTGCTGCTCTCGCTCGCGATGGCGCCCACCGGGACGGTGTGGGTGAAGCTGACGATGGATGCCGCGACCCAGGCGCTCCTTCAGCTGAGTTTCCCCGGCCTCGCCGAGGGCGTCCGCTGGTTCCGCGACGTCACGTGCGACGGCGCCGGCGTGTGCAGCACCTCGTACAGCATCAGCTTCGACGAGACGAACTGGGACATCCCGGTCCGGGTCCGGGTCACCGCGCGCGACAACTCCGACCCGGGCGACCCGACCACCGCCGTCATCCACTACGGGCTCGACACCGCGCGTACCAGCGCCGCGATCGCCGCCTCGTACCCGTTCCCGAACCTGCGCAGCGGCCTGCAGCGCACCGACGTGCTCGTCTACGACGACGAGACGCCGAACGTGGTGACGATCATCAGCGGCACCGACACCGTCGTGATCCGCTGCGGCAACGACCTCTGCTCGATCCCGGGCGCGACCGACGACTACGCGATCCGCCTCACGAAGAAGCCCGCCGCCGGCGCCACCGTCACGATCAAGCTTCTGCCCGACGGACTGGTCGACGTCGTCGAGGTGAACGGCGTGGCGATCTCGCCCGCCGACTACGAGATCGTCGGCGGCGACATCCCGACCCGCGCGTTCCTCGGCAAGCTCTCGTTCTCGGGCAACCGCATCACGCGGGCCAACGGCAGTGACCTCGGCAGCTTCATCGACGAGGGCTTCGCGGTCGGCCAGCGCATCACGCTCCCCGGCTGCGGCCCGACCGTGTTCACCATCACCGCCATCGCCGCGACCGGCGGCTGGATCGACGTCGACGGCTCAGTGGCGGGTTGCGTGGCCGCCGGCGCCGGCGAGTCCGACATCATCAACGTGCTCCGCCGGGTGGGGATCTGGGACGGCCAGGCGTCGACCGAGTTCGTCGACGGCGCATGGCGGCTCGTGCGCACCGACGGCAGCAGCTGGCTCGCCGACGGCTTCATCGAGGGCCAGTGGGTCGAGATCACGCAGGGCGCCACGACCGTGCGTGCCAAGATCGCGATCATCCGCGGCGACAACGCCGGGCACGACGAGAAGATCGAGCTGCGCCTCATCGACAGCTTGCTCGGCTTCGGGAGCGGGCTGTTCAGCGTCGTGCGCATCGGCGCCGTCGTGACTTTCGACGAGACCGACTGGTTCGTCGAGAAGAAGATCGTGCTCAGCGCCGACGTGCACTACGAGCAGCCGATCCAGCGTCGCGGCGTCAAGATCTTCCCGTCGTCCACGCACCTGCTGTCGAAGCTGCGCGGACCCCTCGCCGTCGAGGGCGGCGTCTCGGGGGCCGACCGGTCGCTCGAGCTCGGCCTCAAGCTGCCGGGCGAGAAGGACGGTCCGCTCTTCGCGATCGGCACGCAGTCGCCCGAGACGAAGCAGATCGACATCCTGATGATCTACAACGACGACAGCCAGGCGCGCGGCCGCGGCGCGGTGACGAGCACGCGTGTCGTCGGATTCGGCCTGCCGGGCGACCTCGACTTCGGTCCCTCGTTCACCGGCACCCAGGGCGACGCGTTCGGCGAGTCGCAGATCTTCCCCGGCGGCATCGGCTTCGGCACGATCCAGGTCATCGACGGCGAGTACCAGAGCAACGCCGCCAAGTCCACGATCGAGGTGCTCCAGCTGCTCCTCGGCAAGGGCAACGACCGGCTCGACATCCAGGGCACGCTGCAGCCCGACGACGCCGTCAAGCTGACCGGCACCGTCATCGTCGCCGGCCCAGGCGTGGGCGCCCCGAGCGGCACGACCCACCGCGTCACCCGTCCGACTCCCTTCGACTGGAAGGCGCAGGGCTTCCTCGTCGGCATGCCGGTGACCATCGACGGCGTGTCGGGTTATGTCGTGACCGGATTCGGCGACGAGGATCCGGGGGACACGACCGACAACACGATCCTGTACCTGCAGTACACCGGTGCCGGCGCCAGCGCGTCGGGCACGGCACTGCGGACGCTCGTCGGCCACGACATCGACGTCAAGGGCATCGCAACCGGCGCGCTCACCATCACGCCGAACGCGCAGGGCGACGGCGGCACCGTGACGCGGGCGACCGGCAGCTGGGTCGTCGACGGCTTCGTGGTCGGCCAGCTCGTCATGATCGACGGACTCGCCGGTCAGTGGCGGCTCACCGAGATCTCCGCCGACGGCAGGACCCTGACGCTGCGCCGGGGTGACAGCATCCCGATCCCCGTCCCCGTCTTCACGACGACGCCGACCGTGTTCGTTCCCGGCCCGCACGGGGGCCTCACCGTGGTGCACGGCGGCGGGAACTCGCCCGTCGTGAATGACTTCCCGATGGTCCGCGCCACGACCGCGCCGGGTGCGCCCGCGGGCACCGCGCTCGTGCTCACGCGGCTCGACGGTCGGCCGTGGACCGTCAACGACTTCTTCTCGGGCAGCGGCTACGTCGCGCTCGACCCGTACGGTCACGGCCCGCAGCACGTGAAGCTCGCGGGCGAGTCGTTCACCCGCATGATCCTCGGCTTCGGAAACGCCACGTGCCCGTACGCCGACCCGTTCCCCGGCTGCGGCTTCGGCTCGGTCATCTACCTCTCCGGCCCCGTGTACGCCGGCCCGGTCGGCACCGTGCAGACGACGGTGCACATCGCCGACCCCGTGAAGGTCGCGGCGACGGCTCAGATGCAGGTGCGCACCGACTCGCTCACCCGCACAGACGGCGGCTCGTTCCTCGCCGACGGCTTCGTCGTCGGCCAGCAGGTGCGCATCAGCGGCATGGCGGGAGTCTTCACGATCAAGACCCTCACGGCGAGCGTCATGACGTTCCACAACGTGGCGTTCCAGCCCACGGTGACACTCACCGCGGCCGGCCTCGCCGTATGGCACTCCGTGCTGTTCACCGTGACGGGCTACCGCGCCGATCTCGACGGCGGCCAGCGCATCGGCGGCGACATCATCACCGTCTGCAACCTGGGCGGCGCCGTGAACCCGGTCGGTCCGTTCGAGGGACTCGCGTGCGCGCTGGATGCCACGGCCGGTCCCGGCTCGCCGCTCGTCGTCTACGGCGACACGTCGCAGGACGGCATCTGGTACGCGGGCGCCGCCGGCGACCCGCGCGGCATGGAGTTCGGACCGAAGCCGTTCGACCCGTTCACGCACATCCCCGACGCCGAGAACGAGGACGACGAGTGGGTGCTGGGACTCGCCCACCCGTACCAGCACGCCGGGAACGACATCATCGACGCGAGCGGCCTGTTCGCGCACCTGCCTCCGGGCCAGCTGCCGACCGTCGGCTTCTCGGCCTACGGCGGCCTCGGCGACGACCTCATCATCGGCAGCCAGGCCGGCGACCACCTCGCCGGCGGCTCGGGCGACGACGAGATCCGGGGCCTCCGCGGAGTCGACCACATCTACGGCGACTCGGGCATGAACGTCGACATCTTCACGCGCGCCCTCGACATCGCGACCAGCGACCGCTCGCCGCGGCCGACGATCACCGGCGCCGGCTACCTCAACAACGGCACGACGATCCACCCGTACAAGCCCGCGGTGCGAGACGACCTTCTCGAGGCCGGCAACGACCTGCTCTTCGGCGACGGTCCGGGCACGGTGGCGGGCGGACCCGAGAGCGTGTACGACGACATCGTGTTCGGCGACCACGGCGTCATCGTGCAGGTGGGCGCCAACCCGTGGAACACCGCCGACCCCAACCTGCCCGACGCGCGGCTGCAGAAGATCCAGACGACGGCGCACTCGACCATCGCCGCCATCACGAGCGTCAACCTGCAGCGCGGGGGCGACGATGCCATCTTCGGAGGCCTCGGTCGCGACGTGCTGATCGGCGGCGCCGGCCATGACATGGCCGACGGCGAACAGGCCGACGACCTCGTCTTCGGCGACAACGTGACCCTCGTCCGCACGCCTGGGGACTGGACCAACGGCCGCTTCCAGACGCTGTGCGGCACGCTGCTCTACAGCCGCAGCGACATGCCGACGGCGATCTGCCCCGGCATGGCGGCCCCGAGTGAGAACGACTCCGGTCACCTGCTGGTCAACGGCACGCCCCGCCCGTACCGTGACCCGGACGGCGCGCCGTGGTGGGCCGAGTACGACGTGACCGAGCTGTGGCACACCTTCGCGATCGACGCGGGAACGGAGGGGGCGGGCAGCTTCGGCAACGACTACCTCGCCGGCGGCGCTGCGAACGACCTGCTCTTCGGGCAGCTGGGCAACGACACGATCCAGGGCGACGGCGGCATCGCGTCCGCGTTCGCCCGTATGGTCGACGACCCGACGATCACCTACCACGTCGGCGCGAGCCGCACTCCGACGGGATGCGTCGGCGCCGCGAACGCTCTCGTGTGCGACTTCATCGGCCTTCTCACCGTCATGCCCTCGTTCGAGGCGGCGACCGACGGCGAGGACTACATCGAGGGCGGCGCGGGCAACGACCGCATCTTCGGCGGACTGGGCCAGGACGACATCATCGGCGGCTCGAGCGACTTCTTCAGCCTCGACACACCCGCCAAGCGTCCCGACGGGCTTCCGTTCCCGACGCTGTGGTACCAGCCGGGAGACGATCGCGGTGCGGACATCATCTTCGGCGGCGCCGGCAGCCGCATCGGCATGAACGACCAGACCAACGGCACCGTCGGCACGGCGGGAGTGCCCGGCGGGTTCCTCGCGGACGGCACGACGAACGCGAACATGCACGCGCGCGACGCCGACACGATCGTGGGCGACAACGGGCGCATCATCCGCATCGTCGGTGTGAACGGCATCGACGTGAACGGCAACGGCAACGTCGGCGCAGTAGGCACGCCGCCGGCTACCGGTCCGAACTACGTGACCTTCAACTACGACAACTACGGCACGCAGAAGATCGTCGTGCGGGGCGTGCACCTGCTGGACTACACAGTCGGCGGTCCCGACTACAAGCCGGAGAACTTCGGTCAGGGCATCGGCGCCGACTGCAGCAACGGCTCGCCGACGCAGCCCATCTGCTCCAACGTGCTCGACACGACGCAGGGCGCGTGGAAGCTGCTCCAGATCGGCGGCCGCGACGAGGTCCACGGCGAGACCGGCGACGACACCGTATACGGCGGCGCCGACCACGACATCATCTTCGGCGACGCGCAGGACGACGACCTCATCGGCGGCTGGGGCAACGACTGGATCTCGGGCGGAACCGGGCAGGACGGCATCCTGGGTGACGACGGCCGCCTCTTCACCAGCCGCAACACGGCGTGCCCCGGCGCCGCGTCGTCGGCCGCCTGCACGCAGTTCACCGAACCGCTGTACGGCATCCGCGGGCTGCGCGCGATCGACCCGAGCGCGAAGGATCCGAACGGCGACGTGCTGAACGAGTTCATCTACACGCCGGGACAGCACCAGACCGCGACCATCAACATCGCCGGGCTCCTCAACAAGGCCGCCGACCTCACCGTGTACAACCTCGGTCCCGACGTCAGCACTGGACACGCCCACGTCGTCAACCAGCCGCTGTACGACGCCAACAACTCCGACGACATCATCTTCGGCGGCTGGGGCAGCGACTGGATCCACGGCGGTGCCGGCGACGATGCGCTCTCGGGGGCCGAGGCGCTCGAAGCGGGCTACGTGCAGCACTACGCGGCCGGCGTCCTGGCCGGACTGATCCACATCGACTTCCTCCGGCCGTACAACGGCGGCAACGCGCTGCGTTTCGGCGCCGACTTCGACCCGTGGAACGACCGGCCGCCGACCCTGAACCGTCTCGGCGAGTTCGCCCTCTACAACGAGTACGACCCGCGGCGCACGATCCTGTTCAGTACGGCCGGCGAGGTATGGGGCTGCACCGCCTGGTCGCCGAGTGGGCACACCTGCACGGCCAGCACCGATCGGGCGCTGTTCCCCCACCAGTTCTTCCTCAACAACGACCACACCAGCGGCAACCACATCACCACCTGCGTCGCGGTCAACAACCAGGGCGCCTGCACCGCCACGATCCCGAACCAGCCGACCGACGGCAACGACGTGCTCTTCGGCGACCTCGGCAACGACTGGATCGTCGGCGGCACCGGCGAGGACACGCTGTGGGGCGGCTGGGGCAACGACCTGCTGCAGGCCGACGATGACCTGCGCTCGGGGTGCCTCACCATGGCGCCCAACGGCACCTGCACCCAGACCGGCGACACCTGGCTCAACGACACGCCCGACGGCGTCAACTCCAGCTACCAGGATCGCGCCTACGGCGGTGCCGGACTGGACATCCTGATCGGCAACACCGCCGGCGACCGCCTGATCGACTGGGTCGGCGAGTTCAACTCCTACCTCGTGCCGTTCTCAGCCTTCGGCATGTCGACCGTGAGCCGCCAGAACAACCCGGCGCTGCCCGAGTTCCTGTACGCCCTCTCGCGCAGCCAGGGCGCCGACCCGACGCGGTGGAGCGACGAGGGCAGCGACCCGGCCCGCAACGGCGAGCCCTTCGGCGAACTCGGCCTCATCACCTCGAAGGACAAGGGACACTGGCAGACGCAGACCGGCGGCCCGACCGACCCGCAGGCCGGGAACATCCCGGGCGGGCGCCGCGACTCGATCGCCGGGGCGGACTTCAACGACGGCACGCTGCAGGGCTTCCTCGTCGACTCCGGCACGTTCAACGTCCAGCAGGGAATCCTGCAGGTCACGGCCGCGTCGAACCAGGGCGACTCCGTCGCCGTGTGGTACTCCGACGTGTATCAGAGCGTCTACTACGAGCTGTCGGCGAAGATCTCGATGGACAAGCCGACCGGCGGCTGGAAGGCCAACGCCTACGTCATCTTCGACTACTTCAGCCCCACCGACTTCAAGTTCGCCGGCATCGACCAGTCCACGAACAAGGTCGTCATCGGTCAGCGCACGGCGAACGGCTGGCAGGTCCTCTCACAGGGATCCGTCCAGGGCAGCGTGAAGGCGGAAACCTTCTACGATCTCCACGTCGTCGTGAACGGCCTGATCGTGACCGTCACGATCAACGGCAAGAACGCGCTGTCCTACACGTTCCCGCCGCGGATGCTCGACGGCGAGCAGGTCGCCCTCAACCGCGGCCTCATCGGCTTCGGCTCGAACCAGGCGAAAGGCTGGTTCGACAACATCGGCCTCACCGTGATCGCACCCGCCATCACGATCGACGCCACCGAGGGCTTCGGCGGCGGCGGCCCGGCGACCACCAGCCCGATCTCGGGAACGTGGACGCAGACGGCGGGCGGCAGGTACGAGGGAACCGCGGACGCGACCGGAACGGCCGTTTCACTCGTGGGGGTCGCGGTCGGCGGGTCCGTGCCCGTGTTCAAGCCGCTCAGCTACGTCGAGCTGCAGACGAGGATCCGCGCGATCGGGACCAGCGGAATCGTGTTCGACTGGTATTCGGCATCCGAGTACAAGTTCGTCGCACTCGATGCCGCCAACCAGCGCGTGCTGATCGGTCACGTGTCGAAGGGCATCCGCGTCATCGACCGGGCGATCGCGCGGACCTTTGCGCCGAACAGCGACCACGTCCTGAACATCGTGCTGAAGGCGACCGTCGTCACCGTCACGCTGAACGGTCAGGTGCTGGCGTCGTTCGCCTTCAACTCACCGATCGGCGACGGCAGACAGGGTGTCTTCGGGCTCGGCACGGGGCTCGTCGCCTCGATCGACGAGTACAAGCTGAAGACCGATGACGAGGCGTATCTCGCCACCGGACCACCCATGATGACCGTCGCGCTCGCCGACGTCGCCGTCAGCGAAGGCGGTGCTGGGTCGACCAAGACGGTGACCATGACGGTGACGCGGTCGTCGGGCGCGGGCTCTCTCGACCTGGACTGGGGGACCGAGGCGGTGCTCGCGGGCGAGTCGGCGGTGTTCGGCACGGACGTGCTGGGCCCGACGTCGGGCACGGTGCACTTCGCTCCGGGTCAGACGACCGCGACGATCAGCTTCACTGTCGTGGGCAACGCCACCGCCCAGGAGAACCGGTCGTTCGTGGTCAAGCTCATGCCGAGCTCGTCGGTCCACGCGACGCGCGCGGCGGGCGTCGTCACGATCGTGGACGACGACGCGGCCGCGCCTCCGCCGCCGCCGTCGAACCCGCCCGCGCCTCCGCCCCCTGCGCCCGAGCCCCCACCGAAGAAGATCCCGCCCGGCCAGGCGAAGAAGAACCCTTAGACGCGGCCGCTTCCCTCAGGCAGGGAGGGGGGATGCCGCCAGCAGCGCCCGCGCAGAGGTCGTGCGCCGCCGGGCCACGGCCATGACGGTGCACGCGAGGGCGATCAGCGACCAGATCGTGAGTCCCGCGAGCGCGGCTCCGACGCCCGAGGCCGAGGTGAGCGCCGCGACCATCCCGTTGTAGGCGGGCGCGGTCGGCATGAGGGCTGCGACGTCGGCCAGCACTCCCGGCACGGTGGAGACCACGCCGGTCGCCACGGCGAGCACGCCGATGAGCGCCGAGATCCAGCGTCCGCCGCCGCCGAAGACGCCCACGAGCGCCTGGTTCACCGCGGCGAACGCGATCCCGGCGGCGACGGCGACTCCGGCGAAGACCGACCATTCGGCCCAGCTGTACGAGGCGGCCAGCTGCACGACGCCGGCGACGAGGAGACCCTGCGCCGCACCGAGCGCGGCGGCGGGTGCGAACCCGCGCAGCGCCAGCACGGCGGACGGCGCCCGCGAGGTCAGCGCCCGGCGCGAGACCGCCTGCAGAGCGACGAAGGTGCCGAGTCCGCCGAACCACAGCGCCAGCATCGCGAGCAGCGGGATGGCGGACGCGCCGAACAGGGACGTGCCCAGCCCGTGCGCCTCGACCGGGTCGGCGACCACGTCCGCGAGGCTGGCGGCCTCGGCATCCGTATAGGCCGGGACCGAGTCCGCGGCCGTCCGCAGTCCGCTCGCCAGCTCGTCGGTGCCGTCCGCGAGCGGCACGAGGCCGTCGGCGAGCGACTGTGCGCCGCCCGCGAGCTCGTCGGCACCGCCGGCGAGCTGTGAGGCGCCGCCCGCGAGCGCGGAAGCTCCCGCGGCCGACTGATCGACCCCGCCGGCCAACTGCGACAGGCCGCCTGCAAGCCGGCGGGTCTCGGTGGCCGCGCCGGTCAGTCCCGCGCTCGTCGCCGTGGTCAGCTGCGCGATGCCCTGGGCGGAACCGGTCGCCCAGCCCGAGGCCGTGCCGGCGCTGGTGGCGGCGGTCACGGCATCCGTCGCCACCGCGCCCGCGCTCGCCGCAGCGGCGATCAGGTCATCGCAGAGCGGCTTACCGGCGGTGGCCGGGTCGCAGGCGGCCGCGAGCGCGCCGAGGGTCTGGGCGAGCCCTCCCGCGCCCTGCGCGACCTTCAGGGTGTCCTCGGCCGCTGTCGCGGCGAAGCCCGCGGCCGTGTCGGCCGCGCCTGTGACGCGCGGGTCGAGGACGCCCGCTGCGGCATCGTCGAGACCGCCCGCGAGGAGGCCCGCTCCGGTCGCCGCGTCGCGCGTCCCGCCGGCGATGGTGCCGAGGCCGGTGGCGAGGTCCGATGCCCCCGACGAGAGGCCGCGCGCTCCCGACGCGAGCTGCGATGCGCCGCCCGGTAACTGCGCCGCGCCGTCGGCGGCCTGCTGCGCCCCCGAGGCGAGCTCGACCGCGCCGTCGGCGGCCAGTCCGAGCTGGTCGCCGAGCGTGGTGAACCCCAGGAACACGTTCTCGAGGTAGACCTTCGACACCTCGCTGCCCATGAGCGACGCGGCGGCGGTCGTCACCTGTGCGGTGATCGCGTCATCGACGATGAGGCTGTCGGGCGGGGTCTGCACCTCGATCGTGGCGCGCTCGGGCGTCTCGCCGGGCTGCGTCGAGGTCACGGCGGCCGAGAAGTTCCCGGGGATGGTCACGACCGCGGCATAGGTGCCGTCGGCAAGACCCGCGGCGGCGTCGGATGCCCCGGTGATCGTCCACGTCAGATTGCTCGCGAGCTCATCCGAGCCCTCGACCAGCCCCGCCGTCAGTTGGCGGCCGAGCGGCGCGAGCTGACCGTCGATCGTGACCGGCTCGTCCTCGTTCACGATCGCCGCGTTCAATCCGTCGAGGCGCTCGACCGGATTGTAGAGCGCGGCGACGAGGATGCCGCCGATCACCACGGGGAGCAGCAGCACCCCGACGAGCGTGAGCCACGTGATCGGGCGGCGGGTGCGCGCGCGTTCGATGGCCAGGGGGAAGCGGTCGGCGGTCATGCGTTCACCTCGAGGGTCGAGATCGTGTCGGTGGTGGTGATGGCGGGCGGCCGGTGCCGGCGAGCCGCGTCGTGAGGGCCGTGCGCGGCGGCCTCGTGCAGGTCGAGCGTCGCCACCCCGCCGATGCCGGCGTCGGCCAGCACGCGGCGTGCGGCGGCGGGGTCGTCCGTGCCCACCACGAGAGTCAGCGCGCGTCCGTCGGAACGCGCACGCGAGGCGGCGTCGCGCAGGGCCGCAGCGAGCTGGTCGTGACGGGCAGCGCCGGTCGCGGTGTCCAGTCCATCGATCACGACGAGCCGCGGGCGGCCGCGCAGCGCGCGTTCGAGGGTACGCGCCGGCGTGGTGTCGTCGCCGAGGAGCGCGACGCCGACGTGCGAGCGCACCCACGGACCGCGCTCGGGCAGCAGATGCCCGACGACCTTGAGCGTGCCGTCGGTGGGCGCGACACGTCCGGCGAGAGTGAGAAGAAAGGCACGGATGCCGCTGGCCTCGCCCCCGGTGACGATGAGGGTCTCCCCGGGTTCGACGCGCAGTGCGACGTCGTCGTAGAGCGTGAGGTCACCGTCGCGCAGAGCGAGGCCCGACGCAGCGATGACGGCGGTGGAGTCCGCCTCGGGCCAATCGGCGAGCTCGAGCTCGCGCTGCACGGCCTCGCCCTCCACGTCGAAGTGGGGAAGGATGCGGTCGAGCCAGCGCGGCATCCACCACGCCTTCGCGCCCAGCAGGGCGAGCACCGCCGGCACGAGCGTCATGCGCACGAGGAACGCGTCCACGGCGACGCCGACAGCGAGCCCCAGGGCGATCGGCTTGAGGTTGGCGTCGCCCTCGGGGACGAATGCGGCGAAGACGGCGAACATGATGATCGCCGCGGCCGTGACGACGCGGGCCGATCCGACGAAGCCGGACTGGACGGCGCCGAGCGCGGCGGAGCGGTCCGCCTCGCCGGGCACGTCTCGGCGGCGGTGGACGTAGTCCTCCCGCATGCGCGATACGAGGAACAGCTCGTAGTCCATCGCGAGGCCGAACAGCACGGCCATCAGGATGATCGGCATGAAGCTGATGACCGGGCCGACCGAGGAGACGTGCAGGACGTCGGCGAACCAGCCCCACGAGAAGACCGCGCCGACGACGCCGAACGCGGCGCCGATGGTGAGGAGATAGCCGAGGGTCGCCTTGATCGGCACCCACACGGAGCGGAACACGATCGTCAGCAGGATGAGCGAGAGTCCGACGACGAACAGCGCGAACGGCAGCAGCGCTGCGCCGAGGCGGTCGGAGATGTCGATGCCGACCGCGGTGAATCCGGTGACCTTGAGGTCGACGCCGTACTCGTCCAGGAGGCGATCGTGCTCGGCGCGGATGTCGCGCACCAGCTGAGCCGTCTCGGGGGAGTCGGGGGCCGTCTCCGGGATGACCTGGATGATCCCGGTGTCGGCGGTCTCGTTGGGAACCGCGAGCGCGACCGTGTCGACGCCGGGGATCTGCGCGATCTCGTCGGCGAGGTCCGCCATGAGGCCGAGCGGGTCGGTGCTCGTCACGATGGTGCCGACCAACACCAGGGGTCCGTTGAAGCCGGGCCCGAAGTGCTCGGAGGCGAGATCGTAGCTCTGGCGGGCCTGGTTGTCCTGCGGCAGCATCCCGGCGCTCGGGAGGGCCAGAGTGAGGCTGGCGGCCGGGATCGCGGCGAGCCCGAGGCCCAGCACCACGGCGACCGTGGTGACCACCGGGCGGTTCATGACGGCGCGCACCCAGCGACGCGAGAACGGCACGCGCTCCTTCGCGGTCCCCTCCGGTCCCTGAGCGCCCTCCCGTCCCTGAGCTTCCTCCGGTCCCTGAGCTTGTCGAAGGGTCGCTCCACGCCTCACCGGCGACGCTTCGACAGGCTCAGCGACCGTGTGTGGGGCTTCGGTCCGCGTCCGCGACGTTTCGACAGGGTCAGCGACCGATGCAGCGCGGTCGGCACGCGGCATCCGTCCCCGCACGCGGCCCTTCAGCAGGCCCAGCAGCGCCGGCGTGAGCGTCGTCGCGACAAGCACCGCGATCGCGACAGCGACGGCCGCCGCGATGCCCATGGTGGTCAGGAACGGGATGCCGGCGAACGCCAGCCCGATGAGCGCGATCAGCACCGTCGCGCCGGCGAACACGACGGCCGATCCGGCGGTGCCCGTCGCGCGCGCGGCGGACTCCTCCGGATCGACGCCGTCGCGCACCTGGTCCTGATGCCGCGCGACGATGAACAGCGCGTAGTCGATCCCGACCGCGAGGCCGAGCATCAGGGCGAGCAGCGGCGTCGTCGACGATACGGACGCGAACGCCGTCGCGAGGAAGATGAGCAGCATCGACAGGCCGACGCCGATGACCGCGGTGAGCAGGGGCAGCCCCGCGACGACGAACGAGCGGAATGTCACGATCAGCACGACGAGGGCGATCAGCAGACCCAGCGCCTCGGTGAGGGTCAGCCCCGGCATCGACTGCGAGAACAGGTCGCCGCCGAGCGAGACCTGAGAGCCGGCGGGCAGTGTCTCTTCGAGGTCGGCGGTGATCACCTGCAGGTCGTCGATGGTGGCCGGAGTGACGTCCGACACCTGACCCTCGAGCTGCATGCGCAGGATCGCGGCGGTGCCGTCGTCGGAGACGAGGCCGGTGACCCACTCGTCGAACGGGTCGGTGACGGCGCTCATCTGCTCGAGGTCGGCGAACTCGGCCGCCGCGCCCTCGATCGCGCCGAGGTACGGGGCTGCCGAGATGTCGGCACCGTCGGCGGTGACGATCACGAGTTGGGCGGCCGTGCCGCTCGCCTGTGGGAACGTGCGGTTCAGCTGCTCGAGGCCCTCCTGCGATTCCGTGCCCGGGATCGAGAAGGAGTTGTCGGTTCCCTGGCTCAGCAGGGCGGCGCTGCCGCCGGCGAGGACGAGCAGCAGGACCCACGAGACGATGACGCGCCACGGACGGCGGTACGCCCAGCGCCCGAGGGCGTAGAGAAACGTGGACACGGTGCCTCCGATGAGAGCTCAGCTGGGGAGTTGGATACACCGATGTATCCGATACATAGGTGTATCGTACGGGGAAGCCGCCCCGCCGGGCTGGGAGACGCGTGTGAGAATGAGCGGAGCCGCACCGGAGCCACCCCCGACCCGCTCGCGGCGAAGAGGAGGCCATCTCGTGAGCGACGCCGAGCCGACGGTACGGCGCGAGCGCACTCGGCAGCGCCTGCTGGATGCCGCGGCGCTGGTCTTCGCCGAGGTGGGGCTGGATGCGGCATCCGTCGAAGCCGTCTGCGAGCGCGCCGGATTCACTCGCGGAGCCTTCTACTCGAACTTCGAGACGAAGGACGAGCTGTTCCTCGAGCTCGCGGGCCGCGTCGCGACCGAGCGGGTCGAGGCGGTGAAGGCGAGGGTGGCCGAGCTCGAGCAGGGCGGATACCTCGGCCATGCGGGATCAGATCCCGTCTCGCTCGTGCAGAGCATCCTCGACATCGACGGGGACGACAGGCTCGGCATCCTGCTCATGAGTGAGATCCGCATCCACGCCCTCCGCACCCCCGCGCTGGGACTGGCCTACCTCGCGCAGGAGGCCGAGATGGTCGCCAGCGTCTCGCAGATCACGAGCGACATCGCGGCGGCGAACGGGCTCGCGTTCCGGCTGCCCGTCGATGAGATCTCGCGGCTGCTCATCATGACGTGGGAAGGCGTCGCGGTGCGCGCCGCGATGGCCGGCCTCGACGACGACGCGACGGGCGCGCAGATCAACGAGGCGCTCGCGGTGCTCGCCCGCCTGCTGCTCGCCGAGGACTCCGCTGGTCGCTAGGCGTGTGGTCGCTGGCCTCCCTCCGGTCAGGGACCGGCGGGGCGCTCCGGGCGGGTGAGGATCTCGTGGCAGCGTGCGATGCGCGCGTGCCACCATTCCCTGCGATCGTCGGATGCCGCAGCGCGTCCCAGCAGTTCAGCATCGGGCTCGACGCGGCCGACGGGGAGGACGCCGGCACGGGCTGCGAGCGGCGGGTCGACGACGTCGGCCGTGAACAGCGACGCCGTGCCGAGCCCGCAGTCGTAGTCGAGCTCGGGAAGGGCGGCGGCGAGCGCTGCCCCCATCGCGAGTCCGACGGAGGTGTCGAGCGCGCTCGAGACGACCGCGGGGAGCCCTGCCTCGGCGACGAGGTCGAGCGCCCGGCGCACCCCGCCGAGCGGCTGGGCCTTGACGACCAGCAGATCCGCGGCACCGGCACGCGCGACCGCGAGCGGGTCGGCGGACTTGCGCACGCTCTCGTCCGCGGCGATCGGGATGCCCATGTACTTCACGCGGCGCCGGAGCTCGGCCAGCTCCTCCACGCTCGCGCACGGCTGCTCGGCGTACTCGAGATCGAACTCGGCCAGGGCGTGGATCGCGTGCTCGGCTTCGTCGACGTTCCACGCGCCGTTCGCGTCGATGCGGATGCGGCCCTCGGGTCCCATCGCCACGCGCACCGCGCGCACGCGGTCCACGTCATCGTCGAGGCGCTGCCCGGGCTCGGCCACCTTGACCTTCGCGGTACGGCAGCCGTCGAAGCGCGCGAGCACCTCGGGAACGGATGCCGCGGGCACGGCGGGCACGGTGGCATTGACCGGGATCTCTCCGCGCAGGGGCGCCGGCTGCGGCATCCACCCGAAGTCGATCGCCGCGCGAAGCCATGCCGCGGCCTCCTCGTCGCCGTACTCGAGGAAGGGGGAGAACTCGGTCCACCCCTCGGGGCCCTCGAAGAGGACGGCCTCGCGCATGTCGATGCCGCGGAAGCGGGTGGCGAGAGGGAGTGCGACGACGCGCGCCGACGCGAGGAGCTCGTCGACAGCGGGAAGGGAACGGGTCACACGTCGATCATGCCGCAGTGTGGCTCAGAACCCCGGCGGCGTGAACCGCTGGTTGCGCATCTCGAGCTGTGCGTCGACCTTCGGGTCGCGGTAAAGGCTCTGCTGTGCGGCGCGGTGCTCCTCGTAGCTGATCGGCTTGCCGACGATCGCGTGCTTCACGCGGGTCCAGAACGGCGTCTTGTCGGTCACGGAGGCCTCCTCGCCTTGATCCATTGTCAGGGGAAGCCGACCAAACAATGAAGTGTGTTTGACTATAGTGTGTGAGACACAGTAAAGTGTGAAGCATGAGCGAGACGGAAGCACTCGAGACCCACCTGCAGGAACTGCGGCGCGGGACCATCGTGCTCGCGTGCCTGCGACTGCTCGAGCAGCCGGGCTACGGGTACGGCCTGCTCGAGGAGCTGGAGCAGCGGGGATTCGACACCGACGCCAATACTCTGTACCCCCTGCTGCGCCGGCTGGAGAAGCAGGGCCACCTCACGAGCGAGTGGAACACCGACGAGGCCCGGCCTCGCAAGTTCTACCGCACCAGCCCGGCCGGGTCCCGCCTGGCCGTCGCCCTCACCGACGACTTCCGCGCGATCGCAGCGTCGATCGACGCCCTTTCCTCCGAGAACTGAAGGAGATTCCACCATGTCCACTGCGACACTCACCGACCGCTACATCGACGCCGCGATGCGCACCGTCCCCGAGAAGCAGCGCGCCGACCTCGCGGCCGAGCTGCGCGCGTCGATCGACGACCAGGTCGACGCGAGGGCGTCGGCCGACGGGGATCGGGATGCCGCGGAGCGCGCCGTGCTCACCGAGCTGGGTGATCCCGAAGTGCTCGCCGCGGGGTACACCGACCGCCCTCTGCAGCTCATCGGGCCCCGCTACTACCTCGAGTGGTGGCGGCTGCTGAAGCTGCTGCTCTGGATCGTGACGCCGTTCGCCGCCTTCGGGGTGGCGCTCGGCAAGACCCTCAGCGGCGCGGAGCTCGGCGACGTCATCGGCACGACCGTCGTTGCGACGCTCGGGACGATCCTGCACCTGGCGTTCTGGACGACGCTTGTCTTCGCGATCATCGAGCGGAGCACCGCGGGGAAGCCCTCCGGCGTGCCTTCGCCGCGCGGCGCGGCCGCCGACATCGCGTCGGCGCCGGGCGTGTTCTCTGGCTGGACAGTGGACAACCTTCCCGAGCCGCGCGAATCGGGTGCGGGCTTCTCCGACATGGTCGTGACCATCGTCTTCCTCATCATCGGGGCGGGCGCGATCCTGTGGGATCAGTTCATCGGGTTCGCGCCCGCGTACCCGGGACTCTCGTTCCTCGATCCCGGGCTGTGGCCGTGGTGGATCACCGGGCTGTTCGTCGTGATGGCGATCGAAGCGATCCTGCAGGTCGTCGTGTTCCTGCGCGGCCGGTGGACGTTCGGGCTCGCGGCGGTGAACGCCGCGCTCAACGTGGTCGTCGCCGTTCCGGCGCTCGTGCTGCTGTTCGAGGGCAGGCTGCTCAATGCCGAGTTCTGGACGACGGTCATCCCGCCGGACTCCTCCGAGACCGTCGCGACCATCATGGCGATCATGACGGGCTTCGGCATCGCCGCGATCGCGCTCTGGGACTCGATCGACGCGTTCCTCAAGGCCCGCCGCGCGCGCTGACGACCGCCGGCCCGCCGAGACTGCATCCGTGCACCGAGACCGCAACGAGCATTCGCAGTCTCGGTGCACCGATGCAGTCTCGTGGCTGGGGCGAGGGCGGCAGGGCTCGGAGCGGGCGGAGGGGGGCGGGGGCGCGGGGGCGCGGGGGCGCGGAGCGCGCGGGAGGCGCGGAGGCGGCTCTAGGCTGAACGGATGCCTCTCCTCGACACCCCCGTCCGGCTCGGCGTGCAACTGCAGCCCCAGCACGTGACCTACCCGCAGATCCGCGACGCCGTCTCGCGCCTGGAGGATCTGGGCGTCGACATCCTCTTCAACTGGGACCACTTCTTCCCGCTCTCGGGCGACCCCGACGGCCTGCACTTCGAAGGCTGGACGATGCTCGGCGCGTGGGCCGAGCAGACCGAGCGCGTCGAGTTCGGCACGCTCGTGAGCTGCAACAGCTACCGCAACGCCGATCTGCAGGCCGACATGGCGCGGACCCTCGACCACATCAGCGGCGGCCGCTTCATCTTCGGCACCGGGTCGGGCTGGTTCGAACGCGACTACGACGAGTACGGCTACGAGTTCGGCACCGCAGGATCGCGTCTGAACGACCTCGCCGACGGTCTCGCCCGCATCGAGGCGCGATGGGCAAGGCTCAACCCCGCGCCGATCCGTCGCATCCCGGTCATGATCGGCGGCAAGGGAGAGCAGAAGACGCTGCGCCTCGTCGCCCGTCACGCAGACATCTGGCACAGCTTCGTCAGGCCCGAGGAGCTTCCCGGAAAGCTCGACGTCATCGAGCGGTGGGCAGAGCGGGAGGGCCGCGACACCGGGTCGCTGATCGTCTCGAACGAGCTCGAGCGGCGCGGCGAAGACGTCGCCGACGGGCTGTACGCGGGCGGCGTGCGCGTGTTCACGCTGGGATTCAAGGGTCCCGATTTCGACTACGACCTCGTGCGATCGTGGCTGCGCTGGCGCAACGCGAAGAACGGCTGAACACAGGGACGCGCGCGGCTCTAGGCTGATCCTCATGGTCTCGGAGCTGTTCGATCCTTCGGAGTGGGATGCCGCGCCCGGCGCCGACTCCTACACCGACATCACCGCGCACGTGTCGAAGGACGGCCGCATCGCGCGGATCGCGTTCGACCGGCCCGAGGTGCGCAACGCCTTCCGGCCCCAGACCGTGGATGAGCTGTACCGCGCGCTCGACATCGCGCGCCAGGATCCCCGGATCGGCGTCGTGCTGCTCACCGGCAACGGCCCGAGCCCGAAGGACGGCGGCTGGGCGTTCTGCTCGGGCGGCGATCAGCGCATCCGCGGGCGCGACGGCTATCAGTACGACGGGTCCGCCACCGGCGCTTCGTCTCGCCCTTCGGGCTCGCTCAGCGATCCGGAGTCCTCGGTCGCCGAGCCGGTCGAGGCGTCGCCGCCTCACTACCCTTCGACAAGCTCAGGGACCGGGACATGCTCAGGTACCGGGACAAGCTCAGGCCCTTCGACGAGCTCAGGGGCCGGGGGTGGACGCACGCCGGCGCGGGCGGCATCCACCGGTCGTCTGCACATCCTCGAGGTGCAGCGGCTCATCCGGTTCATGCCCAAAGTCGTCATCGCTGTGATCCCGGGCTGGGCTGCGGGAGGGGGCCACTCGCTGCACGTCGTGTGCGACCTGTCGATCGCGAGCGCCGAGCACGGCCGGTTCAAGCAGACGGATGCCGATGTGGGCTCCTTCGACGCGGGATACGGCTCCGCGTATTTCGCGCGGCAGATCGGGCAGAAGCTCGCTCGCGAGGTGTTCTTCCTCGCCGAGGAGTACTCGGCGCAGCGCGCGCACGAGATGGGGGCCGTCAACCGCGTCGTGCCCCACGCCGACCTCGAGCGCGAGGCCGTGGCGGTCGCCCGCACGATCCTGACGAAGTCGCCGACCGCGATCCGGATGCTGAAGTTCGCGTTCAACGCCGTCGATGACGGCATGGTCGGGCAGCAGGTGTTCGCCGGCGAGGCCACCCGGCTGGCGTACGGCACCGACGAGGCCGTCGAGGGCCGCGACTCGTTCCTCGAGAAGCGTGATCCCGACTGGTCGCCCTACCCGTGGCATTTCTAGGCCGGCCCGCTGTGCGACGCGTACCGTTCTCAGGACCGATCGGCCATGCGCGGGATGACGACCGCGTCTTTCGGCGGATCCTGGCCACCGGTGCGAGCAGCGATCCTGAGAACGGTACGCTCTGGGCGCGAGACGAGACGGAGGCGGTTACCCGATGAGACTGGAGCCCGTCACCGGCGACGATCCGCGCGACATCCTGCGGGCGCTCAAGAGCGCGCTCCACGGCGCCGGCCCGGCGCTGGGTCTCGGCCTGGTCAGCGCGCTTCCCGGCGAGGTGCGTCCCGGAACCGCCGTGGTCGTGACGACGTCGGGATCGACCGGCATCCCCAAGAGCGTCATCCTCAGCCGCGACGCGCTCACCGCGAGCGCGCTCGCCACCGCCGACCGGGTGGGGGAGGGCGCGTGGCTGCTCGCCCTCCCGGCGAGCTACGTCGCGGGTATGCAGGTGCTCGTCCGGTCGATCGTCGCCGACCGGGAGCCCGCGATCCTCAGTGGGTCGTTCACCCCGCAGTCGTTCGCCGCTGTGGCGCTCATGATGGCCTCCAGCGAGCGCGGCATCCGTGTCCCCACCTTCACCTCGCTCGTCCCCGCCCAGCTGACGAAGCTCCTCGACGCCGCCGAGCACGACACGGCTGTGCTCGCCGCGCTGCGCTCGTTCGAGACGATCCTCGTCGGCGGTCAGGCGCTGCCGCCGCTCACCCTCGAGCGAGCCGAGACCGCGGGAGCCCGCATCGTCCGCACGTACGGGTCCACCGAGACCAGCGGCGGATGCGTCTACGACGGCACGCCGCTGCGGGGCGTCTCGGTGCGTATCGTCGCGGGCGAGGTCCAGCTGGCGGGGCCGACGCTTGCAGAAGGGTACCTCGGCGACCCCGACGCGACCGACGCCGTGTTCCGGCATGACGGCGGCACGCGGTGGTACCTCACGGGCGATGCCGGCATTCTCGAGGACGGCGTGCTGCGTGTCCGCGGCCGGATCGACAACGTGATCGTCTCGGGAGGGGTGAACGTGTCGCTCGACCGGGTCGAACGGGTCGTGCGCGGCATCCCGGGTCTGGAGGCCGCGGTCGTGGTGGGCGTCCCGGACGACCGCTGGGGCGAGGCGTCGATCGTCGTCGTCCCGCGCGGCGAGGCGTTGCGCCGCAGCGAGTCGGTGCAGCTCGAAGAGGCGCGCCACGCCGTCGCCGACGAGATCGGGCCGCATGCCCGGCCGACGCGTCTCGTGCTCGTCGACGACCTTGCGACGCTACCGAGCGGCAAGCCCGACCGAGAGGCCATCCGGGCCGCAGTCGTCGCCCTCCATTGAACAGTCGTCGGGCGGATGCGGCACTCCGCGGCATCCCGAGCACTCGTCCCGCGCCCTCCGGACTGCTCGCCTGTCGCACTCTGGGGGTTCGCCCGGCGTGTTGCGACAGGTGAGCGAGGGGCTGGGCCGTGCGACAGGTGCGCGGGGGTTGGGCCGACTCGGCGTGGCCGGAAGACTGCTCGCCTGTCGCATTCTGCGGGGTCGCCCGGCGTGTTGCGACAGCGGAGCACCGGCGCTGCCGCGCCGTGGGAGGTGGAACACGCTCGCGCGTGTTTCGGGTCAGGTGAGCGGGGTTGGTGGGGGCGGCAGGGTGCGCTGAGCCCGAGCGTCAGACGGACGCGCCGATCGGGCCGGTGTGGACGACGCAGAACCGGTTGCCCTCGGTGTCTTCGAGGACGACCCAGTCGGCGTCGTCGGGGTAGTCGTGCCAGTCGACCTCGCGCGCGCCGAGGCCGAGGAGGCGCTGGATCTCCGCATCCTGATCCTCCGCATACAGATCCAGGTGGATGCGCGGCGGATAGTGCTGGGGGTACCCGGTGACCGAGAGCGCGAGGCTGGTCCCGGCGGCATCCCACGCCTTCTTGTACGGAGGATCGAGGATCACCCAATCGTCGGATGGCGCGGAGCGATTCACGTACCCGAGTGCGGCGCGCCAGAAGTCGCCCGCCCGGGCGATGTCCTCCACGGTCAGCACGATGGTTCCGATGGTCAGCATGCGACCAGTAAACGCCGCGCGCGCACTCGATCACAGGGGGTTGCGAACCACGGGTTATCCACACTCACGCGAAGGCGAACGGATGCCGCACGCGCCGCCCACGTATGATCCTCCTCGTGGCAGGAACCTCCAGCAAGAAGCGCAAGAGCCCCGGTCCCCGCAAGCAGCCCTCGCGCGGCAACCCGCAGAAGCCCCGCGAATCGGGCGACCCGAGGCGCATCGAGCCCGCGACCGCGCGCGACTGGATCGGCGCGGCGCGCCTGCGCACCCTCCCGCTCGCGGTGACGCCGATCCTCATCGGGACGGGGGCGGCGATCCTCGTCGCCGACGAGTTCCACTGGGTGATCGCGCTGTTCTGCCTCCTCGTCTCGGTGTCGCTGCAGGTCGGCGTGAACTACGCGAACGACTACAGCGACGGCGTCCGCGGCACCGACGACCACCGGGTCGGCCCGGCCCGCCTCACGGCATCCCGCAAGGCGAAGCCGCGCACGGTCCTCATCGTCGCCCTGGTGTTCTTCGCGATCGCGGCGGTCGCCGGTCTCGCGATCACCGTCCGCACGCAGCAGTGGTGGCTCCTCGCGGTCGGGGCGGTCTGCCTCCTCGCGGCCTGGTTCTACACCGGCGGCAAGCGCCCCTACGGCTACTACGGACTGGGCGAGCTGTTCGTCTTCGTCTTCTTCGGCCTCGTGGCGACCCTCGGCACGACGTGGGTGCAGGCCTTCACGCTGCCCCAGGAGGCGTGGTTCGGCGCGGTGGGAGCGGGTTTCTTCGCCTGCGCGGTGCTGCTCGCGAACAATCTCCGCGACATCGATCAGGACCGCAAGGCCGGCAAGCGCACCCTCACGGTGCTCATCGGGCGCACCGCGACGCGCTGGGTGTTCACGGTGTTCGTGCTGCTCGCGTTCGTGATCGCGGCGTGGCTGGCGATCTTCTACCCGATCGCATGGCTGACGCTTCTCGCGCTGCTCGCGGGGCTGCCGGCTATCCTCATCGTCTGGACCTACCGCGACCCGCGCGAGCTCGTCGTGGCGCTCGGACTCACCTCGCTGACCTCCGTCGCGTACGGCGCGTTCCTGTTCTGGGCGTTCGTGGGCTGACGCCCGCGTCGTCGGCGGCTCCACCGCGTCGCCGGTCGCTGCATCCGGAACCTCGTCGCCGGTCGCGGGGGAACGCTCGCGCTGCCGGAACCGGCAGTCGCTGCCGAAGACGGTAGGCGCGGCCGTCGATGATTTCTCGCGCTGTCGGAACTGGTAAGCGCGGTTGGTTCGTTCGGGCGCGGTTGCTGCTTTCGACAGCGCGGGCGGGAGGAGGGGCGCGATGGCGTGTCACGCGCTGTCGGAACCGGCAGTCGCTGCCGAAGACGGTAGGCGCGGCCGTCGATGATTTCTCGCGCTGTCGGAACTGGTAAGCGCGGTTGGTTCGTTCGGGCGCGGTCACCGGTTCGACAGCGCGACGGATGCTGGCGGCAACCGCGTCGGCTCAGGTGCGGTCGGCCTCGCCCGGCCGCTCCGCCGGATCGTCTGCTGCGGCATCCGGAGTCGCATCGCCGGCGGCGGCATCCTCGACCGCCTCGTCGCTCGCGGCGGCCTTCGCCTCGGCGCGTCGCTGGGCGAGGCCCGCCGAGATGTCGTCGAGCGGCCGGCGCAGGAACAGCAGCGACAGGCTCAGCCCGATGAGCGCCGCGAAGATCGCGGCGAGCCAGTAGTACTCGCGCATGATCGGCAGGAGCATCAGGAGGGCGAACGGCACGAGGAACGCGAGGAGCCGCAGCACCGTGTAGACGAGGGCCGGGCGTGCTTTCACGCGTCAAGTCTAGATCGGCGGCCGCAGTCCCTCTCGGCGACGGTTCGATCACGACGGGGACGGGGGCGCATCCGCCGCTTAGGATGGAAAGATGCCTCGGGTGCTGCTGATTCTGGCCCTGGTGGCGACCGCGTTCTGGGTCTTCACCATCGTCGACTGCGCCGTCCAGCATCCGACCCGGCACCGCGGGGTCAGCAAGCCGGTGTGGATCCTGATCGTCGTGCTGCTTCCCGTGCTCGGCGGAATCCTGTGGCTCGCGGTCGGTCGCACCCGCCGCTCGTCTGCGTCCGCGCGGCGCGCGCCCGACGACGACCCCGAATTCCTCACGCAGATCGGCACGATCAGCGACCAGGACGAGCGCATCCGCCGTCTCGAGGAGGAGCTCGCTCAGCTCGACGCCGAAGACGACGACCCGCGATGGAGCACTCCGCCCGGCTCCGCCGCCGCATCCGGTGCGGCCGCGGAGCCGCCGGTGCCTCCGGTGCGGCCGTCGGACGACGACGACACCCGCGGGCAGCGCGGGGCCGTCGGCTGACCGTGACGGGACCGCGGGTCGCGTCCGCTGCGACCGATGCCGCTGCCGCGCTGCTGTGCCGGCTGGTCGAGCTCGGCGTCGAGCACGTCGTCCTGAGCCCCGGCTCCCGCTCGCAGTCCCTCGCTCTCGTCGCCGAGGAGTTCGAACGCCGTGGCCGCGTGCGGCTGCACGTGCGCATCGACGAGCGGGTCGCGGGGTACACCGCGCTCGGCATCGGAAGAGAGACGCGGATGCCGGCGGTCGTCGTCTGCACCTCCGGCACCGCCGTCGCGAACCTGCTGCCCGCGGCGCTCGAGGCGCACCACGCCGGTGTGCCGCTGCTGCTGCTGACGGCCGACCGTCCGCCCGAGCTCCGCGGCGTCGGGGCGAACCAGACCACTCGGCAGCCGGGGATGTTCTCGCCCAGCGTGCGGCTGGAAGCCGACCTGCCCGTGCCCGAGGAGGTCGACGACGACGGCAGCGGCGAGCAGAGCCTGATGCTGCGAGCAGTCGCCGAGGAGGCGTTCGCCGCGGCGCTCGGCGCCGGGCTGCGATCACCGGGCCCGGTCCACCTGAATCTGCCGTTCCGGGAACCACTCGCCGGAGCTCTGCCGTCGTGGCTCGGCGTCCCGGCCGCCGAGCTCACCGCCGCCGTGGATCACGACCCCGACGGACCGCCCGCCGAGGAGCAGCCCACGGAGGACGACGCGTCCGGCGCGCTCTATCAGGGCGGCGGCGGGATCGGCGAGGCCGATGTGCCGCTCGAGCCGACGCCGTTCCCGTTCGCCCTCGCGCGCGGCCCGCGCACCGTCGTCATCGCGGGCGCCGATGCGGGGCCGGATGCCGAGGAGCTCGCCCACGCGGGCGGCTGGCCGCTCATCGCCGAGATCGTCAGCGGCGCGCGCTTCGGCCGCAACCTCGTCCACGGCTACCGGCGGCTCCTCGCCGACCCCGCTCTCGGCGGGCGCGTGCAGCGCGCGATCGTGCTCGGCCATCCCACCCTCAGTCGCGAGTCCGCCGCTCTCCTGTCCGATCCGCAGGTCGAGGTCGTCGCGCTGCGCGGCCCCGGGGAGCCCTTGAACCTCAACGGCGAGACGACCGCTGTGGATGTCGTCGCCGTCGCCGCCGGTGACACCGACCGCGAGTGGCTCGGCGACTGGATGCAGGCGTCGCGCGCGGCATCCGTCGACCTCGCCCCGCCCGCCCCGGATGCCGCCGGTCTCGCGTCGGCGGACCCGGGGGAGCGCCTGCCGGCGATCGCCGCCGAGCTCGCGGCGATCCGCGCGCCGCTGGATCGCACCGGGCTCGTCGATGCGGTGTGGCGCGCGACGTGGCCGCACGACCGGCTCGTGTTCGGGTCGTCGCGACTGGTGCGCGTGGCGGATGCGGTGCTGGGCGGCAAGCGCGTCCCGGTGCATGCGAATCGCGGACTCGCGGGGATCGACGGCACCGTCGCGACCGCGACCGGCATCGCCCTGGCCAGCCAGGCGCAGGGTGCGGCGGGCGTGACCCGGCTGCTCCTCGGCGATCTGGCGCTGCTGCACGATGTCGGGGCGCTCCTGCTGCCACCGCACGAGGACGAGCCGCGCATCCAGGTCGTCGTCGGCAACGACGGCGGCGGCACGATCTTCGATGACCTCGAGGTCGCGGGCGTCGCCTCCGCCGCGGCGATGGACCGCGTGCTGTACACCCCGCAGACGGCGCGGATCGAGCACCTCGCGCTCGCCTACGGCTGGGAGTATCAGCGCGTCACGACCCGCGTGGCGCTCGACCAGGTGCTGACCTCGCCCGTGGGCGGACGGCAGATCATCGAGGTTCCGCTCGCGCGCTGAGCCCCGGTCGCTCTCGCGCACGAGGACTGCGTACCGCCAAGATGTCCTCATGACTGCGAAGAGCCAGAAGAACTGGACCGGCGACGTCCGAGAGGCCCTGCGGGTGGCGGACGGGTTCCGGCTCGCCGATGTCGATCCCGACGCGACGCCGGCCTACGGGGGCGACAAGGCCGACGGCGCGGCCGACCTGGAGGCGGGTGCCGCACAGCTCGACGAGTATCAGGAGCGGCTGTACGCCGAGAGCCGTGCGGACGCCACCCACGCGTCGGTGCTGCTGGTGCTGCAGGCGATGGACTCCGCGGGCAAGGGCGGGATCGTCCGGCACGTGGTGGGGTCGGTGGACCCGCAGGGCGTCTCGATCACCGCCTTCAAGAAGCCGACGCCCGAGGAGCTCGCGCACGACTTCCTCTGGCGCATCGAGCGCCGGCTGCCCCAGGCAGGGTTCATCGGCGTCTTCGACCGCTCGCACTACGAGGACGTGCTGATCGCGCGCGTGCGCTCGCTCGCCCCGCCGGAGGAGATCGAGCGACGATACGGCGCGATCAACGACTTCGAGAAGCGGGTGACGGATGCCGGAACGCGCATCATCAAGGTGATGCTGCACATCTCGCCCGACGAGCAGAAGGAGCGGCTCGGCGAGCGGCTGGAGCGCCCGGACAAGCACTGGAAGTACAACCCGGGGGACGTGGACGAGCGCAAGCTCTGGCCGGCGTACATGGAGGCATACCAGACGGCGCTCGAGCGGACCTCGACCGACGACGCGCCCTGGTACGTCGTGCCGGCGAACCGGAAGTGGTACGCCCGGATCGCCGTGCAGGACCTGCTCCTCGACGCGCTGGAGGACATCGATCCGCAGTGGCCCGCGGCGACCTTCGACGTCGAGGTGGAGAAGCAGCGGCTCGCCGCGAGCTGATCGGCACCGCTGGTCGGCACCGCTGGTCGGCACCGCTGGTCGGCACCGCTGGTCGACTGCGCGGTGCCTTTGTGTGGACTAGTACTGGATGTGATATAGTACCTGTCATGACACAGGACGACGCGTTCGCGGCCGATCTGCTGCGCGGCCACACCGACACGATCGTGCTCGGCGTGCTGCGCGGCGGCGACAGCTACGGCTTCGAGATCTACAAGGCGATCCGGGATGCCACCGGGGGAGACCACGAGATCAAGGAAGCCACGCTGTACGCCACTTATCGCCGCCTCGGAAAGGACGGCCTCGTCGAGTCCTACTGGGGCGATGAGACGCAGGGCGGCCGCCGCAAGTACTACCGGATCACCGACGCGGGCCGCGCCGTGTTCCGCTCCAACGTCGCGGCCTGGGTCGCCACCCGCCGCATCATCGACTCCCTGCTGGACGCCACGTCCACCGCCCCGAAGGACTGAACATGAACACCGACATCCACCGTCTGCTCGACGAGGCGTTCGCCGGCGTCGAGATGACCCCCGACGCCCAGGATCTGAAGGAGGAGGTGCGCGCGAACCTCGTGGCGCGGGTCGCCGAGCTCGAGGCATCCGGTCGCCCGCCCGCCGAAGCCGCGCGCACCGCGATCTCAGAGCTCGGCGATGTGCGCGAGCTGCTCGGGGAGCAGGATGCCGTGCAGGCCGTCACCTCGAACGGGTACGCCGCCCTGCAGCAGCGTCACCGCGTGCGCCCCAAGACGGGTTTTGTCGTCCGCGTCGTGGTGTGGTCCATCGCCGCCGTCGTGGGAATCGTCCTGGCTGTCCTCGGGGCGACCGGTGTACTGCCGCTGCCCATCGGACCGGAGATCGGGCTCTTCGGCCTCGCGTCGACGGCCCTCGGCCTCCTGGTCGGCGACTCGCTCGCGCAGGAGACGACCACGAACCACCCCATGCCCGAGAAGCGGGCCGGCGGGTACGCGCTCGCGACGTTCCTCGCCGCGTACGGGCTGGGATTCGGGCTGCTCGTCGGCACTGGCGCGCTCCCGGTATGGGGGATCGTGTTCGCCGCGCTCGGCGTGATCGCCGCGATCATCCTGTTCGCCTTCCTCGGTGCGAGCCAGACCAACCGCCACAAGGCGTGGGTGCGCCAGGCCCAGCACGACGCCCCGCGCGTCGGCAACCGCTTCGAGGAGGAGCCCGAGACCGCCGCCCGGTTCGGCATCTACTCCGCAGTGATCTGGCTGGTGACCTTCGCCGTGATCGCCGTGCTCGTCTTCACCGTCGGGTGGTGGTGGGCGCTGCTCGCCTTCGTCGGCGGCTTCGCAGCCATGATGCTCGTGCTCGCACGGATGCTGTTCGGCCCGCGTTGACGACCTGATTCGTCGTCCGCGGGGTCAGCCACGTCCGGCGCCCGCGGGACGACAGCCAGGAGATGAGACACGGGTGGTTCCCGCCGTCTTGTCCTCCGGTCGTACTCGCGGGAAGGAGCTCACGCGAGGGCGTCGACGATCGGGCGGAATTTCACCCGCGTCTCGAGCAGCTCGGTCTCGGGGTCGCTGCCCGCGACGATCCCGGCGCCGGCGTGGGCGACGACGGGCAGGGTGTCGGATGCCGCGGACCCGTACCCCGGCCCGGGAACCGACCCGATCTGCGCGCAGCGCAGCGCGATCGCCCACTCGCCGTCGCCGTTCGCGTCGACCCACCCGACCGGTCCGGCGTAACGTCCCCGGTCGAACGGCTCGATCCTGCGGATCGCCTCGATCGCGGCATCCGTCGGCGTGCCGGCGACCGCGGCGGTGGGATGCAGCGACGCGACGAGGTCGAGCGCGGAGGCGTGGTCGGCGAGCTCCCCGGCGACATCGGTCGCGAGGTGCCAGAGGTTCGGCAGCTCGAGGGTGAACGGCTCGTCGTCGGCGCGCAGCGCGCTCGCGTGCGGGGCGAGCGCATCGAGCACGCTCTGCACGGCGTACCGGTGCTCCTCCAGGTCCTTGCCGCTGTGCTCGAGGGCGAAGGATGCCGCGGCGTCGTCGTCCGCATCGGCACCGCGCGGGAACGTCCCGGCCAGCACGCGGGCGGTCACGCTGCCGCCCGACACGGTCACGAGCGTCTCGGGGCTCGCCCCGATGAGGCCGTCCACGGCGAAGGTCCATGTGTCGGGATACCCGGTCGACAGCGCCCGGACGAGGCGGCGGAGGTCCGCGCTCGCGGGGACCGTGCCGACCAGATCGCGGGCGAGGACGACCTTGCCGACCTCGCTCGACGCGATCGCATCGAGGCCGGCGCGCACGGCGGCCTGGTAGCCGGCCGGATCGAGCGCGCCCGGCCCGAGCGTCGCCGACCAGTAGGGGCCGTACGGCACCGGCACGCACGCGGGCTCGGGATGGCCCACCGGGTCGGCGATCGAGCGGATGCGGGTGATCCAGGCGCGCCCGTCGCGACGCCCGATCACTGCCTGAGGCACAATCAGCCGGTTGGACGATCGGGAGCGGGCATCGAAGGCGAACGCGCCGAACGCGACGAGCCCGGTGCCGTGCAGACGCACGGGGTCCTCGATCTCGGCGTCGGCCGCGATCGACCGCCACATCTGGGCGGCCGAGTCCTGCCACACGCGGTCGGGGAGTGTGACGCCCGGCTCGTAGCCGGCGACCGTTCCGAGCCCGACCATCCCGTCGCCGCGGCGCAGCCACGCCAGCGGCGAACGAGGGTCGGCGAACAGGAGCAGATCCTCGACGGGATCGATCTCGCGGGTCTGCACCACCAGGCGCGGTGGGCGAGGCGAGGCGGTCACTCCACAATCGTAGACTCGCACCGTGACCCACGCTCCCGACCGCCCCGCACCGGGCGCACCCCTCGTGTTCCGCTGGCGAAAGTGGGACGGCTCCCCGCACTGGGAGCACGACTGCGTCTATCTCGGATCCGACCGCTGGGGCGAGTGGGTCGGCCAGCAGTCCGGGGCGCGCAGCGCCCGCCCGGGGCGCGAGTTCGCCGCCGAGGGCCCGAACGTCACGCTGATCCCGCCGACCGGCGACTACGCGGTGACCGTCAACGGCGACCCGCAGAGCTACCGCGTCTACATCGACCTCGCGTGGGACGTGCGGTGGGAAGGCGCCGACCCGACCGGCATCGACATGGATCTCGACGTCGTCCGCGCCGTCGACGAGCGCGGCGTCTTCATCGACGACCGCGACGAATGGGACGAGCACCGCGTCGCCTACGGATACCCGCCTGACATCGTGGCCTGGCTCGAGAAGCTGGCGCTGGACCTGGAGCGGCGGGTTGCGGCATCCGTCCCGCCCTTCGACGACGCCACGGCGGACGCGTGGCTCGCGCGGCTGACCGAGCTCGCGCCCGAATAGACTCGACGGGTGAGCAAGCCCGCCCCCGAGAACGAGCCGAACCGCGCGGACCTCCACAAGGATCCCGCACGCGTGAGCGGCATGTTCGACGAGGTCGCCCGTGGCTACGACCGCACCAACACCGTCCTGAGCCTCGGCAACGACCGGCTCTGGCGTGCGGCGACGACCCGCGCGGTCGCACCGCGGCGGGGCCAGCGCATCCTCGACCTCGCCGCCGGCACCGGCGCCTCCAGCGTCGCGCTCGCCCGCAGCGGCGCGGACGTCGTCGCGGCCGACTTCTCTCCCGGCATGATCGCCGAGGGCGAGCGCCGGCACGGCGCCGGGGCGCCGGCGGGCGGCATCCCGAATCTGTCGTTCGTCCAGGCCGACGCGACCGACCTGCCGTTCGCGGACGACGAGTTCGACACCGTCACGATGTCATTCGGCCTGCGCAACGTCAACGATCCGCAGCGGGCGCTGAGCGAGCTGCTGCGCGTCACCACGCCCGGCGGGCGCCTCGTGGTGTGCGAGTTCTCGCACCCGCCGTCGCGCACCTTCAGCGGGCTGTACCGCTTCTACAACGACCGGGTGCTGCCGGTGGTCGCCAAGACCGTCAGCTCGAACGCCGAGGCGTACGACTACCTGAACGAGTCCATCCGTGAGTGGCCGGATCAGCGCACGCTCGCCGCCTGGATCCGCGAGGCGGGCTGGACCGATGTCGCGTTCCGGAACCTGTCGATGGGCATCGTCGCCCTCCACCGCGGGACGAAGCCCAGTGGTCGTTGAGCGAGCGAGCGCCGCGAACGAGACGAAACGCGCCCGGTAGGCTGGGCGCGTGACTCCCTCAGCGTCGAACGCGCGCCTCGCGGGCAAGCTGGGCCTCACCGACCGCATCTTCGGAGGAGCGCGTTCGCGCAGGCTCCTCGCCACGGTCGAGGCCGGGCTCGAGCGCGTCGATCGCAGCCTGGACCGCGAGCTGCACATGACCGACGCGCTCGCCGACGCCGCCGGCCGCTACCTGTATGAAGCAGGCGGCAAACGCGTGCGGCCGATGCTCGCACTCCTGACCGCCGAACTCGGCGATGGCGCCACCGACGACGTCATCGCCGGCGCCACGGCGCTCGAGATGACCCATCTGGGGTCGCTGTACCACGACGATGTGATGGATGCCGCGGACAAGCGCCGCGGTGTGCCGAGTGCCCACGCCGTGTGGGGCAACAGCATCGCGATCCTCACCGGAGACCTCCTCTTCTCCCGGGCGAGCCAGATCATGGCCCGTCAGGGCGACCGCGCCATCCGCCTGCAGGCCGACACCTTCGAGCGGCTCGTGCTCGGGCAGATGCACGAGACCGTCGGGCCGCAGGAGGGCGACGACCCGGTCGAGTTCTACCTCCAGGTGCTCTCCGACAAGACCGGGTCGCTCATCGCCGCCGCCGCGCAGGTCGGCGTGATCTTCTCGAACGGCCCGAAGGAGTTCGAGGAGGCGATGGTCGTCTTCGGCGAGAAGGCCGGAGTGGCCTTCCAGCTCCTCGACGACGTGATCGACCTGTCCGCAGACCCCGACGAGACGGGGAAGGTTCCCGGCACCGACCTGCGCGCGGGCGTGCCGACCATGCCGTTCCTCGTGCTCGGCCGGCGCACCGACGCAGCCTCCGTCTCGCTGCGCGCGCGCATCGACGACGGCGTCGCCCGCATCGCCGACGGCGCCGACCCCGCGATCCTCGACGCCGCGCTCGACGAGCTGCGCCGTCACGAGGCCACGCAAGCCACCCTCGACCTCGCGCACGCGTGGTCGCGCGACGCGATCGACGCGCTCGCGCCCCTTCCCGACGGACCGGTGCGCGAGGCGCTGACGCGCTTCGCGCAGGCCGTCGCCGACCGCTCCAGCTGACGTGCGCATCGGAAGGCGTTTCGTCTCGCTTCGCTCGCTCAACGACCCGGGGAACCCGAAAGGACCAGCATGACCAAGCTCCGCCTCGCCATCGTGGGCGCCGGACCCGCGGGCATCTACGCCGCCGACATCCTGTTGAAGGCCGAGCGCAAGTTCGACGTCTCGATCGACCTGTTCGAGCAGCTCCCCGCGCCGTACGGTCTGGTCCGCTACGGCGTCGCCCCCGATCACCCGCGGATCAAGGGCATCATCACCGCCCTGCGCGAGGTGCTCGACCGCGGCGACATCCGGCTGTTCGGCAACGTCCGCTTCGGTGAGGACATCACCCTCGACGACCTCAAGCGCCACTACAACGCCGTGATCTTCGCCACCGGCGCGATCCGCGACACGTATCTGAACATTCCGGGGATCGAGGCGGAGGGCTCCTACGGCGCGGCCGACTTCGTCAGCTGGTTCGACGGGCACCCCGACGTGCCGCGCGACTGGCCGCTGGAGGCGGCATCGGTCGCGGTCATCGGCAACGGCAACGTCGCGCTCGACGTCTCCCGCATGCTCGCCAAGCACGCCGAAGACCTCCTGCCCACAGAGATCCCCGACAACGTGCACGCCGGCCTCGCCGCCTCGCGTGTGACGGACGTGCACGTCTTCGGCCGTCGCGGCCCCGCCCAGGTCAAGTTCACCCCGCTAGAGCTGCGCGAGCTCGGCGAGCTGCGCGACGTCGACATGGTCGTCTACGACGAGGACTTCGACTACGACGAGGCGTCGCAGGCGGCGATCGCCAGCAACAAGCAGGTCATGGTGATCGACCGGGTGCTGCAGGCGTGGCGCAAGCGCGACTCGGTCAACAACTATTCCTCGGTCCCTGAGACGGTCGAAAGTGCTTCTCGCCGCATCCACCTGCACTTCTACGCGAAGCCGCTCGAGGTCCTCTCCGACGACGAGGGCCGGGTCGCCGGGTTCCGCTGGGAGCGCACGCGCCCGGACGGCGAGGGCGGCGTCGTCGGCACCGGTGAGATCCGCGAGCTGCCGATCCAGGCGCTGTACCGCGCCGTCGGCTACTTCGGCTCGCCGCTGCCGGGCGTGCCGTTCGACAAGCGCCACGGGGTCATCCCCAACCACGAGGGCCAGGCGCTGCACAGGGACTCGAACGAGCGCGTGTCCGGCGTCTACGCGACCGGCTGGATCAAGCGGGGCCCGGTCGGGCTCATCGGGCACACCAAGTCCGACGCGATGGAGACCGTGCGCCATCTGATCAACGACCAGGGGTCGTGGTGGCAGCCCGAGCACGACGAGGACGAGGCCATTCCCGCCCTCCTCGCCTCGCGGGGCGTCACCTGGACCGACCTCGGCGGCTGGCACCGCCTCGACGAGCACGAGGTCGCCCTCGGCGCACCGCACGAGCGCGCCCGCATCAAGGTGGTGCCGCGCGACGAGATGGTGAAGATCTCGCGCGGCGAGTAGGCAGCGGCGGGGCATCGTAGGCTGACCCCATGAGCGACGGCTGGGTTCCCGACATCCTCGGGACCCGGTTCGAGCAGCTCACGCTCCCGCTCGGCGAGGACCACGAGGGTCCTGTGGTCGCGACGCTCGTGCGCAGCCTCCCGCCGTGGTTCGCGCGGCTGTCAGGGCCGCTCGCCGACGTCGACGTGCTCTACGTGCACGGGTGGTCGGATTACTTCTTCCAGACCGAGCTCGCCGGATTCTGGAACCGCCTCGGCGCGCGCTTCTACGCCCTCGACCTGCGCAAGTACGGCCGGAGCCTCCGCGAGGGCCAGACGCCGGGTTACGTCTCGAGCCTCGACGAGTACGACGAGGACATCGCTGCGGCTCTCGGGGCGATGGGGACGGATGCCGGGTCTCGCCGCCGCCTGCTGCTGATGGGCCACTCCACGGGCGGGCTGACGCTGACGCTCTGGGCGTCCCGCAACCCGGGCGCGGCGTCGGCTCTCGTCCTCAACAGCCCATGGCTGGAGCTGCAGATCGGCGCGATCGGCCGGCAGGCGCTGGCGCCGATCGTGCACGTGCGCGCCCGGCTGGACCCCCTCGGGCCGCACCCCGTGGTCGACCTCGGCTTCTACACGCGTGCCCAGACCGAGGTCGGGGCGCTGCCGGTAGACGGGTATCGCGAGGAGTGGCGCCCGGGTCGCGGGTTCCCGACTCATCCCGGCTGGCTCGCGGCGGTGCTGGAAGGGCATCGCAGCGTCGCGCGCGGCATCGACGTGGGTTGCCCCGCGCTCGTCCTCCTGTCCAAGCGCTCGTCGACCCCGGTCACGTGGGTGGACGAGATGACGTCGACCGACTCGGTGCTGGTCGTCGACGACATCGCCCGCGCCGCGACGCGGATCGGAGAGCTCGTCACGATCGCGCGGATCGATGGAGCGATCCACGACGTCTTCCTGTCGCGGGAGGAGCCGCGCACGGCGGCGTACACCGAGCTGGAGCACTGGGCCGTCGACCGCTTCCGCCGGCGGTCGTGAATCGCGTCGGGCGCCGAAACTCTGGCTGCTTGCCTCCGCGCGAACTCAGCGGTGCGGCGGCGCCGTCTCCCACATCTGATAGCTCATGACGGAGTCGGTCGGGATGGGGATGTCCGGATCGTCGCCGAGAAAGATCGTCTCGGAGCCGACAACGCGTCCGGTGTCGGCCGAGACGAGCAGGACCAACGTGTGGAGCCCGCTGGCGTTCGTCGACGCGAAGGCCAGTACGTCGCGATCGGCGCGGTCGGTCGTCGTGCCGAGGAACTCGACATCGTCGCGGTCGCGCAGGAGCTCGAGCAGATTCGCGTGCTGCTCGTTCGTGAGCGTCCACATCGCGAGGAGCTGGGGAATGCCGCTGAGCACGTCGAATCCCGTCGGCTCGGCTCCTGTCCACTCCCGCATGACCTCGCGGTAGAACTCGACGCTGCTCCCCTCGAGCGCGATGGGCAACGGCACAAGCGTGCCGTCCGGCGCCTCGTACGACCAGGCCTCCTCGCCCCACCGGTCGTCGCGAAGCACCGTGCCGGGCGGCGAGACGTCCTCGCGCGTCGGGATCGGCGTGCCATCCGCCTGATACTGCTCTCCGGCGGTCGTCACGATGCGGCTGGTCTTCGCCTCGGCATCCCACGTCCACGTCGTGACCTCGGGAGAGATCACGGTGCCGCGGTCGGGTCCGTCCATCTGGATGTGCGAGTACCAGGCGACCGTCGTCGACTCGCGGATCGGCTCGGCAGCGCCGGGCGAGCCGGCGAGCAGCGACTGGGCGAGGTCGATCGCCTCGTCGGAGCCGAGGGCGCTCTGCGCGTAGGTGAGGGGTGGGAGCCCTTGAGCGGCCGCCGGGGTGGGGGGCGCGAGCGGATTCACCACGAGCGCCACGACGAGCGCCACGACGGCGACGGCCACCGCGGGGACGGAGATGCCCCACGCCCAGCGGCGCGTACGCCTCGATCGCGCGGGACCGCGCATGATGCGTTCCAGGTCGGTCTGCGCGCGCAGGCTGAGGCCGCGTTCGAGGGCAGGGGGATAGGGGGTCGACGCGCGCAGGAGGCGTTCGAGCTCGTCGTCGGTCATCGTCGGTTCAGGCACTTGTCAACGCCTCCTTCCGGGTCATCGTCATCGTGCGCGGCCACGCGTCGCGCAACGCTGCTTTGGCGCGGCTGATCCGCTTCCAGACCGCCTGCTCCGAGCATCCGAGCACCACTGCCGACTCGGCCGCGCTCAGCCCGTCCCAGTACGTCAGCTGCAGGATCGTGCGCTGGGCCTGCGGCATCCGCTCCATCGCCGCGCGCAGGATGTCGAGGTCGGCATCCGGATCGTCCGTCGCGCCGATCACTTCGGCATCCCTCATCGCGCGCCGTTCCTTCTCACGGTGTCGCACTTCGGCCTTCATCAGGTTCGCGGCCGTGCGGAAGAGCCAGCCGACCGGATGCGGGTGCTCCGGCGGCAGCTTCACGTATGCCAACTCGAAGGTCGATGCCACGATGTCGTCGGCCGTCGCACTGCCCACACCACGGTCCGCATAGCGCCACAGCGCCGCGTAGTGCTCGCGGTACAGCGCTTCGAAACCCTCGTGCATGCGACCTTCCGTATCGGCTCGATCCGTCCGGACATGCTCTCACAGGTGCAGACCGTCCTCGGTCTCCTGCCCTCCTCCCACCTGCAGATGTCAGATCGCCCTGATTCCTGACATTCGACCCGGGTGTCAGGATGTCGCGGGCTCGCGCACCGCCACGCGAAGGCGCACGCCGCACAGGGAAGAGCGAGCGACGCTGAACCCAGAGCCCGCGCGCTCGCGCTGCCGAAAGCGCCTCACGCGCCCGCATGCAACGACAGCGGATACCGGCTTCGATAGCGCGAACGCGCGAACTCGCGAACGCCCCCGTGCGCTACCGGTAGTTGATGAACTGCAGATCGACGTCGAGGTCGGCGGCCTTGAGCAGGCGCTGCACCTCCTGCAGGTCGTCGCGCGACTTGGACTGCACGCGCAGCTCGTCGCCCTGGATCTGCGACTTCACCGACTTGGGTCCCTCGTCGCGGATCATCTTGCTGATCTTCTTCGCGTTCTCGGACGAGATTCCGTCCTTGATCGACGAGACGATGCGGTATTCCTTGCCGCTGGCGAACGGCTCGCCCGACTCGAGGCTCTTCAGCGAGATGCCGCGCTTGATCAGCTTGGACTGGAACACGTCGAGCACGGCCTTGGCACGCTCCTCGGTGCTCGCCTTGATGAGCACCTGCTCGCCGCTCCACTCCACCGAGGCGCCGGTGCCCTTGAAGTCGTAGCGCTGCTCGATCTCCTTGCGGGCCTGGTTGAGTGCGTTCTCGGCCTCCTGATGGTCGACCTTGCTCACGATGTCGAAGGATGAATCAGCCATGCGCGGCAGTCTATCCGGGCGGCGGAGGCGGCGGCGAGGCCGGACTCGACACACACGGAGGTAGCAAAACCCAGATCGTGCAAACGATTCCAGATCGAGCGGTTGATCACGGCTGGATATCGATCCGATGGACCGTGTTGCCAATCGTTGCGCGGATGGTAAGAATGTAAGCGCTTGCATTCCTGCAGCACGAAGAACGGTCTTCCCGTGCCACATCGGCCCGACGGCCGGACATCATCAGCACTCAAGAGAGGCACACACCAATGAAGGTGAACAAGAGGAGCATCGTCGCCTTCGGCGCGATGGCCGCAGTTGCGTCGCTGACGCTCGTCGGCTGCGCGAGCGACGGGGGCACCACGCCCACCGAAGAGCCCGAAATGTCGGGCTCCATCACCGTCTGGGTCGACGCGAACCGCGCGAGCGTCCTCGAAGACGCCGCCGCCGACTTCACGGCGGCGACCGGCGTCGAGGTCGTGCTCGTCCAGAAGGAGTTCGGCGAGATCCGCGACCAGTTCGTCCAGCAGGTCCCGACCGGTGAAGGCCCCGACGTCGCGGTGGGTGCGCACGACTGGCTCGGCGTTCTCGTCACCAACGGTGTCGTGGCTCCCGTCGAGCTCGGCGACCGGGCCGGGGACTTCGAGCAGGTCGCCGTCGACGCGTGGAGCTACGAGGGTCAGACCTACGGTCTGCCGTATGCGATCGAGAACATCGCGCTCCTGCGCAACACGGACCTGGCCCCCGAGGCCGCGACCGACTACGACGACATGATCGCCAAGGGGCAGGCCGCGGGAACCGAGTACGCGTTCCTGGTCGGGCTCGACCCCGAGGCGGCCGACCCGTACCACCTCTACCCGTTCCAGACCTCGTTCGGGGCGCCCGTCTTCGGCACCAACGCCGACGGCAGCTACAACCCCGACGACCTCCAGATCGGCAACGAGGGCGGCCAGGCATTCGCGACGTGGCTCGGCGAGCAGGGCGCTGCCGGGATCTTCAACACGAACATCACCGGTGAGCTCGCGCTCGAGAACTTCCTCTCCGGAGGGGCGCCGTTCTACCTGACCGGTCCGTGGAATGCGCCGGCGGCAGTGGATGCCGGGCTGAACATCGCGGTCGACGCGATCCCGTCGGCCGGCGGCCAGGACGCCCAGCCGTTCGCGGGCGTGCAGGGCTTCTTCCTGAGCGCCGAGAGCGAGAACCGTCTCGCCGCCAACGAGTTCCTGCTCAACTACGTCGGCAGCGAAGAGGTCCAGACGGCCCTCTACGAGGTCGGCGGTCGCGCTCCGGCCCTCACCGCGGCCTTCGACGCCGCGGTTGCGGGTGACCCCATCACCGCCGGGTTCGGCGAGGTGGGCGCGAACGCGGTCCCGATGCCGAGCATCCCCGAGATGGGCTCGGTGTGGCAGTTCTGGGGCGTGACCGAGGCCGCCATCATCAACGGCACCGGCGGCGACCCCGTCGCGCTGTGGACCAAGATGGCCGCCGACGTTCAGGCGGCGATCGAGTAACACGAGATCGAGGGTGGGGCGGCATTCGATCGGATGCCGCCCCACCCCTGCACCACCAGCAGCACTCCGACCGAGGGATACCGATGACGACCCCGACGACACAGCGGCGCGACGCCGCAGTCGACCCCCCGCGCAGCAGACGCTCCATACAGGCGGCACGGATCGCCGATGCCGCCGGCGGCGGATGGAAGCTGCTGATCCTGAAGGTGCTCGCGCTCGGCATCATCGACGCGCTGGCGGTGTACTCGATCCTCGTCCTCGTCCAGAGCGAGCAGTGGGTCGCCGCAGGCGTGGTCCTCGTGGTCACCGGCGTCGCCAACTGGATCTACTTCAGCCGCGGCCATCTTCCCGCGAAGTATCTGATCCCCGGCCTCATCTTCCTCTTCACCTTCCAGATCTTCGCCGCGGGCTACACCGGCTACATCGCCTTCACGAACTACGGCACCGGTCACAACAGCACCAAGGAGAGCGCGGTCAACTCGCTCATGCTGTCGGCCCAGGAGCGCGTGCCCGGCAGCCCGGCATACGCGCTCACCATCGTCGAGCAGCTCGGAGAGTTCTCCTTCCTCGTCACCTCGCCCGACGGCGACGTCGCCATCGGCGGCGAGGAGCGCCCTCTCGAACCGGTCGACAACGCCGAGATGGACGGCGACAAGGCGGTCGGCGTCCCCTTGTACAACACGCTCAGCTTCTCGCAGATCGTCGCCAATCAGAACGAGATCGCCGACATGGCGGTGCCGCTCACCGAAGACCCCAACGACGGAGCGCTGCGCACCCCTGACGGCTCGCAGGCGTTCGTCTATCTCTCCAAGCTCGTCTACGACGAGGACGCGAGCACGATGACCGACACCCGTACGGGCGTCGTCTACTCGGATGTCGGAACCGGCGCCTTCACCTCGCCCGACGGCGCCGAGCTCATGCCCGGCTGGCAGATCACGGTCGGCTTCGACAACTTCGTGCGCGCCTTCACCGAGGAGTCCATCCGCGGGCCGTTCTTCGCCGTGCTCGTGTGGACGTTCGTGTTCGCGTTCCTGTCGGTGTTCACGACCTTCGTCCTGGGGCTCTTCCTCGCGATCGTGTTCAACGACCCGCGCATGAGGTCGAAGCGCTATTACCGCCTGATCATGATCCTCCCGTACGCCTTCCCCGGGTTCCTCTCGGCGCTGGTGTGGGCGGGCATGATGAACCAGGAGTTCGGCTTCATCAACGTGGTGCTGTTCGGCGGGGCCGACATCCCGTGGCTCACGAACGAGTGGCTGGCGAAGTTCAGCGTGCTCCTCGTGAACCTCTGGCTCGGCTTCCCCTACATGTTCCTCATCTGCACCGGCGCCCTGCAGTCGATCCCCGAGGAGCTGCAGGAGGCCGCGCGGGTGGACGGCGCGACCGCGTGGCAGGTGTTCCGCAGCATCAAGCTCCCGCTCCTGTTCGTGGCCGTCGCACCGCTGCTGATCGCGTCGTTCGCCTACAACTTCAACAACTTCGTCACGATCTACATGCTGACCGGTGGCGGGCCGCGCGATGTGAACGCCGGGGTGAACGTCGGCGCCACCGACATCCTCATCTCGATGGTCTACAAGGTCGCGTTCGTCGGGTCGACCGCCGACTACGGGCTCGCGAGCGCGTTCTCGATCATCATCTTCCTGATCATCGGCACGATCTCGGTGATCGCGTTCCGGCGCACCAAGGCACTCGAGGAGCTGAACTGACATGAGCACACCTGGCATGCCTACGCCGTTCGACCCGAAGGACGCCCAGCGTAAGCGGGTCACCCTGATCGAGTACATGCACGAGCCCGACATCCTCATCGCGGAGCCGGCGGACGTCGACGGGCACTCCCACGTCGGCGGCGGTGTCCGCGGCGAAGGCAGGGAGCCACGCCGCACGTTCCGCCGGTACTTCCGCGAGACCGGGTGGCGCCACATCATCGGCATCGCCACCATCGTGTTCGCCGGGTTCCCGCTGCTGTACATCTTCTCGGCATCCCTCAACCCTGGTGGAACCCTGCTGACGGCGAACTCCCTGTTCTCGAACGCCAGCATCCAGAGCTACATCGACCTGTTCGGAAACCCCCGCTTCCCGTACGGCGCGTGGTTCGTCAACACGCTCGTCATCGGGCTCGTCACCGCCGCGGGCACGGTGCTGCTCGGCGCGCTCGCCGCGTACTCGTTCTCGCGCATGCGCTTCACCGGACGCCGCGTGGGTCTGACCACCCTGCTCGTCGCGCAGATGTTCCCGCAGACTCTCGCGATCGTCGCGATCTTCCTGCTGATGGTCCAGATCGGCGACATCTTCCCGGCGCTGGGCCTGAACTCCCAGATCGGGCTGATCATGGTCTACCTCGGCGGGGCGCTGGGTGTGAACACGTACCTGATGTACGGGTTCTTCAACACGGTGCCAACCTCGATCGACGAGGCCGCGAAGATCGACGGCGCGGGACACGCGCGGATCTTCTTCACGATCATCCTCCGCCTCGTCGCGCCGATCCTCGCCGTCGTCGGCCTCCTGTCGTTCATCGGCACGGCGAGTGAGTTCCTCATCGCGAGCGTGATCCTGATCGACCCCGACAAGCAGACGCTCGCGGTCGGCCTGTACAAGTTCATCTCCGACGAGTTCTCCAAGAACTGGAGCCTGTTCGCAGCGGGCGCGGTGCTTGCGGCGATCCTGCCGGTCGCCCTGTTCCTCGCGCTCCAGCGCTACATCGTCGGCGGCCTGACCGCGGGCAGCGTGAAGTAAGCGCCCCACGCTCGCGTCCCACGCAAGCCCCCCGCCATCCGCGTCGGTGCCCGCGCCTGAACCACTGTCGGAGGCACGTGCTCGAATGTCAGAATCGATACCGCACCCCACAACTGCACAACAATCCGAGGGCTCTGTCATGGCATCCGCCGTGCAACCACGTCGCACTGAATCCGCGGCGCGTCGCCGCCTGTTCGAAAGGCCCCGATCATGACGACCCTCCTTCCACACCACGACGGCTCCGCCCTGTACGTGTCCGACCTCGAGCCGGCGCTCGGTGACGTCGTCACCGTGCGCCTGCGGGTGCCTGGCGGCTACGGCCCGCTCAAGACTGTGCGGACGCGCTCGAACCCCGACCACGAGCCCGAGTGGTCGAACGCGACCCTGGCCGGTTCGGCCGACGGCTGGGACTGGTGGGAGGCGCCGGTGACCGTGCGCAACCCGCGCCACGGCTATCGCTGGCTGCTGCTGCACGAGAACGGCCGCATCGAGTGGCTGAACCAGACCGGCATCCATGTCCTCGAGACCCTCGACGCCGAGGACTTCGCACTCGTCGCGTCCCCGGCGCCCCCCGCCTGGCTGTACGAGGCCGTCATGTACCAGGTGTTCCCCGATCGGTTCGCCCGGTCAGCGCAGGCCGACGCGCATCCGACGCCGGAGTGGGCGATCGCCGCCGACTGGAGCGACCCCGTCGATCCCGTCATGCCCGGGCGCTCGCAGCAGCTCTACGGCGGCGACCTCGACGGGGTGCGGGAGCACCTCGACCACCTCGTCTCGCTGGGCGTGAACGTCCTGTACCTCACGCCGGTCTTCCCTGCGGCATCCAACCACCGCTACGACGCCTCGAGCTTCGACACCGTCGATCCGCTGCTCGGTGGCGACGAGGCGTACGTCCGGCTGATCGAGGCGGCGCACGAGCGCGGCATCCGGGTGATCGGCGACCTCACCAGCAACCATTCGGGCGACCGTCACGAGTGGTTCCAGTCCGCGCTGGGCAACCCGGGCGCTCCCGAAGAGAACTACTACTACTTCACCGACGAGGCGAACACCGAGTACGTCTCGTGGCTGGGCACGCCCACGCTGCCGAAGTTCGACTGGTCCTCGCCGGAGCTGCGGGAGCGTTTCGTCGAGGGCGAGGACTCCGTCGTCGCGAAGTGGCTGAAGCCCCCGTTCTCCACCGATGGCTGGCGCATCGACGTCGCCAACATGACCGGGCGGCTCGGCGACGTCGATCTCAACGCCGAGGTGCGGCAGCTGCTGCGCGAGGCGATGATCGAGATCAACCCCGACACGATCCTGCTGGGGGAGTCGACCAACGACGCCGTGAGCGATCTGCAGGGCGACGGGTGGCACGGCGCGATGACCTATCCGAGCTTCACGCGTCCGCTGTGGGGATGGCTCAGCGAGGCGACCGGCCGGCCGTACCTCACGTCCGAGGGCGACGAGCTCACCGAGCCGTGGTTCTTCGGGCAGCCGCTCGGCGGCATCCCGCGCTACACCGCGCGCGAGTTCGCCGATGCCGTGGTGCGGTTCACCGCCGGCATCCCGTGGCGCGTGCGCCTGGGCAACATGCAGCCGCTCGACACGCACGACACCGCGCGCTTCGCCACCAACGCGGCGCCCGGCACGATCCCGGTCGCCGTAGGGCTCTCGATGACGCTCCCTGGACTGCCGGTCGTCTTCGCGGGCGACGAGTTCGGGCTGCTCGGCGCGGACGGCGAGGCGAGCCGCACGCCGATCCCGTGGGGCACCGAGCGCGAGCCCGAGACCGCGGAGCGGCTGTCGCTGTACCGCGAGCTGATCGCGCTGCGCCGCGCGCACCCGGTGCTGGGCACGGGAGGCCTGCGCTGGCTGCACGTCGACGACGAGAGCGTCGTGTTCGCCCGCGAGTCCGCCGACGAGACGATCCTCGTGCTGGCGACGAAGGGCGACGCGGATGCCGAGCTTCCCGCGAGCGCGCTCGTCGGGGCCTCCTCGGCCGAGGCTCTGATCGGCGACGCGATGCTCGCCGTGGCGGACGACGGATCGGTGCTGCTCACGGCGGACGGTCCTGCGTTCGCGGTGTGGCGTCTCGCCGGCGTCGGCGTGCCGGCCGCGGCCGCGGCCGCACGCAGCGCAGAGGTGTCGCGCGGAGTCGTCGACGCGGACGATCTCACGCCCGCCGAGGCGGTCGAGGCCGAGTGAGCGACGTCGATCGGTTCGACCAGCTCAGCGCCGGCCTGGCTGCCGGCGTCCGCGAGCACGAGGGTCTCATCGGCCTCGTGCTGCTCGGTTCGGCATCTGAGGAGGCGAAGAGCCGGAGGGACGAGTGGTCCGATCACGACTTCTTCGCGATCGTCGAGGCGGGTCGGGGCGGCCAGGTGCGCCCCGACCTCTCGTGGCTGCCCGATCAGGAGCGGATCGTCCTCACCGCCCGCGAGGGCGAGATCGGCTTCGTCGCGGTGTACGACAACGGCCACGTCTTCGAGTTCGCGTTCTCCGAGGCGGGCGAGCTCGCGGGAGCGGTCGCAGGAGATGCGACGGTGGTCATCGACGACGACGCCGGGACGACCGCGGCGCTGATCGCGCGGGCGCGCGAGCGTGCGGCATCCGCCGACCGGTTCGACCCTGCGAACGACGCCCGCCTGGTCCTCGTGAAGCTCCTCATCGGGGTAGGGCGCGTGCGCCGCGGCGAGGTGCTCGTGGGTGGCCAGTTCGTGCGGATGTGGGCCGTGCAGCATCTCGTCCGCGCCATCCGGGGCCGATTCGCCGAGGCATCCGGACCTCTTCGAGACGCGATCGATCCGGTGCGGCGCTTCGAGCGCGACTTCCCCGAGTGGGGCGCGCGGATCGCGGCGGCGCTGGAGGCGCCGGTGGAGGATGCCGCACGCGCCCTGTTCCGCTTCGCGCGCGAGGTCCTCGAGCCGGGGTGGGAGGAGTTCCCCACCTCGGCCGCCGACGCTGTCGCCGTGCGACTTGGCTGGGAGTGAGGCCGGGCGCCGGTTATCCACAATCGCGTTCGTTCCGTGACGCCGGGGCACGGCATCCTGCACACTGAGTGTCATGTCAGCGTTGACCACCATCGGCCTGCCCGTGGCCCTCGGCATCATCATGTTCGGACTCGGGCTCAGTCTCACCCTCGGCGACTTCGCCCGGGTCCTGAAGCAGCCGAAGGCGGTGATCATCGCGCTGCTCTGCCAGCTCATCGTGCTGCCCGCCATCTGCTTCGGCCTCGTGATCGCCTTCCAGCTTCCGCCGATCCTCGCCGTCGGCATGATGATGCTCGCCGCCTCGCCCGGCGGCACCACGGCGAACCTGTACAGCCACCTGTTCCGCGGCGACATCGCCCTGAACATCTCGCTCACCGCCGTCAACTCGGTCATCGCCGTGGTGACGCTGCCGCTCATCACGAACTTCGCGATCTGGTACTTCGACCCGTTCGACGATCAGCTCGGGATGCAGTGGGCCAAGGCCCTCGAGGTGTTCGCCATCGTGCTCCTGCCGGTCGCCCTCGGCATGATCGTGCGCCGGTTCTGGCCGAGGTTCGCCGACCGGATGGACAAGCCGGTCCGCATCGCGTCGGTCATCATCCTGGTCGTCGTCATCGCGGGCGCGGTCGCGTCGAACTGGGCGCTCCTCGTCGACAACTTCGCGGGACTGGCGCTCATCACGATCGTCTTCTGCCTCCTCAGCCTCACGATCGGCTACCTCGTGCCGCGCTGGCTGAAGGTCGGCAAGCGCCAGGCGATCGCGACGTCGTTCGAGATCGGCATCCACAACGCGACGCTCGCGATCGTCATCGCGCAGACCGTCCTCGGCTCTGTCGAGCTCAGCCTGCCCGCGGCCGTGTACGGCGTGCTGATGTTCTTCATCGCGTTCGGCTTCGGCTTCCTGATCCGCGACCGCAGCGGATCGGAAGCCGAGACGGACGCGCCCGCCGAGGGTTCGGAGACCGCTGCGGCAGCCTCCTGAGTCGTGCGGATGCCGTCACCGTCGCCCGCACGGCTCTGGCGGCATCCGTCTGCCCGTGTCGTGACGGCGGGTGGCCCGCTCCGCCCGCCGGGTTCGTAGACTGGCACCGGCGAGGAGGTCGCATGCGCCCATTGACCGATCAGGATGTCCGCGAGTCGTTCGTGAATGCCACCGAGGATGAGCTGCGGCTCGTCGCTCTGCCGAGCGACTTCCTCCTCACGGACTGGGACCATCTCGACTTCTTCGCGTGGCGCGATCCGCGCACGCGCGGCCGCGCCTATGTGATCGCGGAGGTCGATGATCAGCCGATCGGCATCGTGATGCGCGCAGCCGACGGTTCTTCGCTCGCTCGCGCGGCGATGTGCAACCTCTGCCACACCATGCAGCCCGCCGATCAGGTATCGCTCTTCACGGCCCGCAAGGCCGGCAGCGCGGGTGAGCACGGCGACAGCATCGGCACCTACATCTGCGCCGACCTCTCGTGCCATGAAACGGTGCGGCTGGCGGCTCCGCTCGCGCCGAACGAGGTGCGGGCGAGCGTCGACCGCAAGATCGACGGCACGCGCCTGCGCACCGAGGCGTTCGTCGGCTCGGTCCTCCAGACCGCCGGGAGCCGCAGGTGACCGGCCGCATCGTCGTGGTCGGCGACGCCCTCATCGACGAGCTGCGCGACGACAACGGCGTGCGCGAGTTCGTCGGGGGAGCCGCGCTCAACGTCGCGGTCGGCCTGACGAGGCTCGGCGTGCCGGCCACGCTCATCGCGATGGTCGGAGACGACGAGGCGGGCTCGCACATCCGTGCGTACCTCGGCGACTACGGGGTGGAGCTGCTCGCGACGCCGTCTTCGCTCGGCTCCTCGCGCGCCGTGTCGACCCGCAGCGGCGGCGGCGAGCCGACCTACGAGTTCAACGCCGCCGCGAAGGCGCGTCGGGTGGAGTTCGGGGAGGCAGAGCTGGCAGCGATGACGGATGCCGCACTCGTCGTCGTCAGCTGCTTCCCGTTCGACGACCTGGCGCAGACGCAGGAGTTCGCTGACGCCGTGGCCGCATCGGGCGCCGACCTCGCGATCGACCCCAATCCTCGGACCGGGATGCTGTCGGATCGCGACGCCTTCGTCGCCGGCTTCGAGGCGCTGGCCGCCCGCGCCGCGCTGGTGAAGGTGGGTGAGGACGATGCCGCGCTCCTGTACGAGGCACCGCTCGACGCGCTGCGGGCACGGCTCGTCGAACTCGGGACGAGCACCGTGCTCGCCACCCAGGGTTCGGCCGGGGCCACGATCGAGTCGGGCGACGTCGTGGTGACGCGCCCGATCTCGGCGCTGCCCGGGCGCATCGTGGACACCATGGGCGGCGGCGACGCGGCTTTCGCCGCGACCCTTGCGGCGCTGGCGGAGGAAGCCCCGTCGTCCGCGGAGGAGTGGGGCGCCGTGCTGCAGTCGGCGATGGACACCGCCGCGGCGACGTGCCGTTTCGAAGGAGCGCTGCTGCGCCTGCCCGCGGCCCTCGAGGCGCTCGACATCGACCACATCGGCACGTAGCCCGGGGCTCCCGGCCGGGTCGAGAAACCACATTCCCGCCCAGACACCACGCGTCGCGGAGGGTCTCGACGCGATTGTGGTTTCTCGACGTTTCGCCCGAGTGACCGCCACGACGCGCGCCGGTCGCCGACGATTTCGAGCACCGCGCGACACAGAGTAGGATTGTTGATCGCGCCTCCGGTCGACTGCCAACGCTGGCCGGGTGCGCCTGGCGAGTTACCCAAGCGGCCAAAGGGATCTGACTGTAAATCTG
>Ga0307505_10000386_pt1 | contig 49946 bp, 51 predicted proteins | sample 23_S_MG_FD_202183 | JGI IMG/M metagenome (GOLD analysis project Ga0307505, IMG submission 202183) | Soil microbial communities from Populus trichocarpa stands in riparian zone in the Pacific Northwest, United States - 23_S | ecosystem: Environmental > Terrestrial > Soil > Riparian zone > Trees...
CACCTGCTTCGATGAACTCGCAGCAAAGCTCCGCATAGGCGACATCGCCAAACGTCGTGCCGCCGGCAAAGCCGCCTTCGCTAAACGACGGTCAGCCTGACAAGGCGGCCTCCAGACCGCGCTTACGAATATCCAGTTGATGCGAAAGGTTCAGGCACGACTGCTTATTCCTATCTGAAAGGAACGATCGCATCCGTGTCCCACAACGACATCCGCCAGGAACCCATATCTAGCCCGGGGATGATTTGTGCCGCCTCCTATTTTCGGGTCTCGACCGGCAAACATGAGGCGCGCGTACTCGGCTCTCGCGAGGCGCTGTTGAAGGCGCTGGCAATCGCCAGCGAGACCAAACTGGCCAAAGCGGGGTTTGGCGGATCGGGCGAGCCGGACGACCACTATGCTTTTCCGCTGACGCTATAATTAATCTTGGGAGTTTGGCCAATTATCTCCATAGAATATCTCATCACGCCAGAACGTTGTCGAACGAGACAATCAGGCCAATATCAGATGATCCGCAACCTAAGGAAGCGAGAATCTATATGTATTTTCTATAGTCATTGCTCTCGACCTGGCCTTCCTTCATGTACTTCAGAATCTCGCCGACTATCCGTGCCGCCCGGATGGGGATAGGAAGACGCTGGTTCATCTGGGTCGAGTTCCAGTTGATCTTGGTGAGCGAGAACACCTCCCGGCCAACTGCGCTACAGTGCTGTCGCAGGTGCGGTGCGGGCACAACAGCAGCGGTCGCGGATCGTACATGCCGGGATAGGTGCCGTAATAAGGCATGCTGCCGTTGGTGTAGAGCAAGCCGTTCCCACCAAGCTCGACGAACGTCCCGCGAAGGACCGGATAGTTGCCGTCGCGTAGTAGTTTCACGGAATAGGATTCCTGCACCCAGACCAAATCGCGCAGCTCCGTGCCGGCGGCGTCGAGCGCTTCTAAGATGCCGTCAGCCTCCTCGTCCTTGAAGCGCGACGTTTTCAGCACGATCACACGCGCAGGCAGTGTCTTGTGGTGCGTCTTGTACGCGGCGAGCACATTTCCAACGATCTCGCGCGCGTCCTCGCGCGTCATGTAGGGGTGACGTCCGCGGCTTTCGGTATGGGCGCGCTTACCCTTGAGTACGAATCCGCGCCCACGTTCGTCAAACATCTGGGCCGCGCTGGTGAAGAGCTGCTGCCCGCCAGCCTCGCGATAGAAGCTGATGCCGATATAGCAGGCGGTGAACTCGCCCTCCTTCGGCATTCGTCGCCATGGGATACGGCCGCTGCCCTTGTAGTAGAGCGTGGTCAGCAGGTTCCAGCTGCGACCTGCCACGTCTTGGATTTTGCGGGCGCTGCTTTCCTTAATTTTCTGCGGGATCGACACCTTGTCGTCGACCGTATCCTCCCAGACGATCTGGATCGGAAAGGCGAGATGCATCGCGCGAGCCTTCAGCATCCCACGAAGATTCGGGGCGTCGGAACCACTACTGTCATCCTTCTCGGTCGTGCCGCCGGCATCGACCTTCGCGTTCCAGACCCGTTCAAGCAGCCGGACGGGCAGCGCCACGATCGCAACATCGGGACGATTCCCGCCATCGGCGAGCCCTTGCAGCTCGGCGACAATCTCGTCTACGGCCATCTCGACCGCCTTCTGGTGGTCGGGTTCCTTCGCGATCTTGTCGAGCTTGCTTTGAGACAGCGCAGCGGTTGCTCCATCCTCCACCTCGAAGCGGCAGCGGTATGGACTCTGGTTGCCGAGGCCGGGGAACGCCGGATGCATGTTCGGGTGCTTTTCTTGATTTCCCATCAACACCACTGGCAGCGGTTTCGAGGAACTTTCGCGTATCCTCTATGGTCTTGGCGCTACCGACGACACCGATCTTGATGACATCGCCGACGAACGGCTGGAGGGGACCGGCCTCAAACAGCCCTAAGCGTGGATCGGGATGGTGGTGATGGTCCCCGAATTCCAGTTCGGGTTCCTTGAACACGCGCGTGTCGAAGGTGCTCATGCGAACAGACCTTCCTGCTGATCGCTAGCGTCAGCTTTCTTCTTGCCGCTGCCCCAACCGTCCTCCGGAACGCGCGTCTCAAGCTCCACAGTCGGGGGCTCGCCAAAGCGAAGCCTGGGCTCTGCTTCCACCTCTACGCCAAACAGACCGCCTGCATCGCGTTCGGCGGCACGATCGGCCTGGGTCAGGAAACGGTGCCACATGATCACCTGCCCACGTAGGGCCGCGCTCTTGTCGAACCGCTTCTTGCCGGCGAGCAACGCGCTTGGGTGGGGATGGGACGCATATCCGTTAGTGGTGAAGAAATAGGTCGGCGATACGATCAGATACCAGCGATCGCCGAGGCACTCGAAGCGCGGCGAGAAAGCGTGGTGGCGGACGAACGACACCTTACCCTCCTCCCTGTCGCTCATGGAGACCATCACGACGTCGGCGTCGGTCTTCTTCTTCGCGGACTCGTAAGCGAAGTTGCGTGGCGCGTCGGCTTCGAGGGCGCGAAAGTAGAGAATTTTCCGGTCCTTACTCCAGTTCAGATCGTCGCGGGTCTGGTGCCGAAGTGCCTGCCGCAGCAGGTGCATGAAGCGGTTCTGCTCGTCCACGTCGTCGTGGAACGCTAGTTCCGCCGTGTCGATCGCGTCGACTTGGTCTATGTCGATGATCTCCCGGCAACTGGACGTGCGCGGGTCGTGGAACGACCAGAAGGTGCCTCCGGCGATGGACCAGTCGAACCGGGGCGCCTCGTCGCCGTCCAGAAGAATCGCGGTCGCGCGCCGGCCATCGTATGGTGTTGACGCAACATATATCTCGGACGGGAGCGTGATCGGCAGGATGTTGACGAGAGCCTCTTCGCCGCCGCCGAGCGCGGGCACGTAATAGCCGAAGCCGGCCTTGGGGACGGTCAATCCGGCAAGGCGGTTGACGGTGCTACTGTCGAGAACGTCCAAAGCCTTGTCTATCTGCAGACGACGCTCGCTCTGGTCGTGATCGCGCGACACCTCCTTCCAATAGAAGCTGTTGTCGGAACGGCGATAGAAAATGACGATGACGGGAAGGTTCGACCCCTTCCAGTAATCCAGATCCTGCATCCGTAGCAGATAGGTGAAGCCCTCATCTGTCTCCGAAGCGTATCGGACATTCTCGGTCGACTTGATCTGCACGGCGATCATGCGGGCCAGAGGACGGCCATTTTCCATCACCTCCGCGATGCCGTCGACCCCAGCCTCTAGGCGGGAACGTCCATCGAACTGGAAGCCCATTGTGAGGAAGCGGCCGCGGACGGCGTTCTCGCCAATCTCGCCAATGATCTGGTTGGGAGTAAGGAGCTTCGACATGGACGCAGGTTAGAACATTTGATGAACCTGCAACAGATATTTTCATCCTAGCAGCGAAGATCAACCTGGAATGGGCACTGCCGGCTTGATGGCAACGCGGTTCAGAACTTGGGTATAGACCGTCGCCTCACCAGCCATCTCAAGCGTTACGACAACAGCGAAGTTTGTCGCCTGATCCAGCTCATCCGCTTCGCGCTGGACGTCCAGTTCGAAGAAGCCGTCGCCAGCGATTGCAGCGGCTCGTTCCCCGTCCCACCGTCGGTGCACAACAGTTCCCTTATGCGCTTGTTTGGGATCGGGCTGTATGCCACTCGCCTTGATCCCTGCGGCGGCCAGTTGGCCAGGCTCGACGATTTTCATCCTGACCGCTCGATAGGCGACAGCCCCCGGCCGGGGCGGCGTGAACCAGGCTAAGGTCGCATGAAGCCCGTGCGGCTTCGCCTTCCCCGACATCACGGCAGGCCAAGGGATTCGGAAGCGCTTGCCCTGATCAGCGGAAATCGTTCCAACCGCCCAGATGGTCGCGCGATCTTCGGCGCAGTTGATGATGAGTTCGGGATCGTAAGCACCGTAGCCGAGATACCGCCGCACATTGTCCTTTTGACGATAGTGCTGGCGATTGTCAGCCGGACCTAGAATCTCGATCAACAGATCACGCGCGCCGGTCCATCGGGCGCCATGCACCAGCAGCGCCTTCAGCAAAGCGGCTCGCTGGCCGCTCGGCAACCCTGGAAAGTCGTTATAGGCAGCTTCAAGTGCTTCGTGCGCTCGTGCCGCAACGCCGGTTGCGAGCGCCGCCGCGACGCTCGTCCCAACCGAGCGGGCGACGACGTCGGGAGAAAGAGAAACGGTAGAGGGTGGCGCCGCCACCGCCACGCCGCCGAAGCTCGCTGCGTTCGTGGTTAGCGGATGAAGGCGATGGTGATCACCGTGCGGCGCCAGCCGGACGTGATGGCGGCCGCCGGGCGCAAGGATATCGGGTTTCGTCGACCCGCCATAGCCTGGCCCAAGTCCACTCGAAATGGTGCAAAGGCCGGTGTCGGCAAAGACGTCAAAGGTGGAAACCGGGAGCGGCGCGGTCACGAATTGGTCGGCGTGCAACGCGCCGACCGTGACAGCGTTGATGGCCTCGGCAGGGGCGAGTATCCGTCGTGTGGCAATCTGCGACGCGCTGGCGCGTAAAGCGACCCTTGTGCGTTGGTCTGCGGCCAGCGCCTCGAACTGGCCTGCGGTCATGTTCTGCGTCTCGACCAGATCGTGGTGATTTCCCGCGCTGATGATGAACAGCACGCCATATTTAGCAGCAAGGAAGTCGACGACCCGCGCCCAGCCGGAAATGCGCCCCGCAAAAGGCTTGTTTGCATCACCGAGCGAGGTGTTGATGATGATCACATGCGGAGCAGCCGGCGCGTCGCCTTCACGCATTCGTACCAGCGCTTCTTCGAAAAGGTCGGCCGGAAGGCGATCTGGAAAGCGCTCGGGGTGCGCGGGATCAGCCGACGCATACAGCATATTGACGAAATAGACAGGACGTTCGAGCGGGCGATCCCACACCTGATTAAGATCACCGTGGACCACCGCCGAAGCCATTGCGGTGCCATGCTTGCGTGGCCCGACAGCCAGCGGCTCAAGCCCGAACGGGTCATCGACGCTGAGCGCGCCTGCGAGCCTCGGGTGGGCGGCGAGCGGGACGGCATCGAAGATCGCGGCGATCGGATCGCCGGCAAGCGCGGGCGCTACGCCGACAGGGGCGCCCTCGACTTCCTCAATCGGAACCAATTGAAAGATGCTCTGCGGCCGGATCTGTAGCACCGATTCCTCTCCAGCCAGGCTGGCAGGATTTCCGGCAAGCGCCGCCGCAACGGCGCCTGTCGGCACATCGCTCAGCAACGCATGATAGCCAGCGCCGGGGATGCGCGACCGTGCGACTACCTCGCCGCCGACCGCCTGGATAGCCTGCCGTGCTTGTTGCTCTGTCGCCTCGCCATTCTGACGAAACACCAACTCGATCTCGACGCGGATCGTCTGCGGTTCCCCGCTGGCTTCCGTGCTCAGGACTTCATAGTCGGCTGGCGTGATACGATCCTGTGGCCCCCAGGGCCGGATATCGCGCAGTTGCGTAAGTAGCGACTTCCATGCGCTGAAGCCCACCGGAACCGTGCCGTCGCGCTGCCAGTCCCGCCAAAGCGTGACGATATTGCGCAGCGCTCCTTCGGAAGGGACCATGAGGTAAAGCGCGGGATTCCTGTCGAGTTCATCCTCGTCCAGATCCTGGATGCCAAGAAATTCGAGGCCGGGAACCAGCCTTACCGCCTTTTCAAACGCGAGCACCGTTCCGGTCAGCTCAAACACCAGCAGGCGCTCTGGCGCGAGCGCATCGGGATCGGCGCGAATCTGCAGCGTGGGCGTATTCGCCTGGAGCTGATCGCTCAGGTGTTTGAGTTTCTTGCCGCCTTCGGTGTTTGCCTGCTCAGCGGGCGAGAGCTTACGTGGAACGGCTGCTCCGCCGCCCTTTCGCCGTGCGATCGTCGCCCCCGCCCCGAGGCGCAAAAGTGGGTGTTCCGGTGGATTCGCCATCGCTCTCCGGTCTTATTCTAGTTTTCCAGAGCCGCAGCTCCTGCGCGAGAACGCTTTTAAGCGTCTCGCCCCCCTGTGAAAGAATATGTCGACGCCGAATGTTCTGACAAAACTCGAACACCTCGGCAAAGCTCGTTTGCCCCATTTGCGTGGCAACCGCCTTGGCGGTCGTTCCTGGGCTTTCAGGCCAAGCATTGAAGAAGCGTTCGACCAGAACGGCCACGGCGTCCGTGGTCGGCGACGGCATGTCGATACGCAGCTGGAACCGGCGCCATACAGCGCGGTCGAGCAGTTCGGCATGATTGGTCGCGGCAACGACCGTGACATAGCTTGGCAATTGATCGAGCTGCATGAGCAGGAATGAAACGACGCGCTTGATTTCGCCGGTTTCGTGAACGTCGCCGCGCTCCTTGCCGACCGCGTCGAACTCATCGAAGAACAACACGCACGGCGTTGTCCGGGCATACTCAAATAGCCGCGCGAGACGGGCATTCGTCTCGCCGAGATAGGCGCCGACCAATGCGTCGTAGCGGACCGTCAGCAATGGCACCGCGATGGCTTCGGCGATGGCTTCGGCGAGCGAGGTCTTGCCGTTGCCCGGAGGGCCGGAAAGTAGAACGCGATGGCGGGGCTGCATTCCTTGCGCCCGGAGCAGATCGGCGCGACGCTGCTCTTCGATGAGCTGACGCGAAAGCTGCTCCGCCGGCAGCGTCAGGATCAGGCTCTCAAGAGTGGCTCGGGGTTCCGATTCGATCACGAAATCGCGCCCTGCAGCGCCCGCGCGTCGCAATTCGCTCGACGGCGTGACTGGCACCGATTGCAGCGCCTTGTTCAGCCGTTCGGCCAGGACATTGTGGCTTTTCGCCCGCTCTTCCGCGACGATCGCTTCAACGGTCGAAACCAACGTCGATCGATCACCGGAAGCGCCTGCCCTGACTAGAGAAACAAGGAGATCACTTCTCGCCATCGATCTAAAGCACCAATCTTTTTTGCCCCTTTGTGCAGGGTAACATGCTTGCCCCGCGCTGGGAATCCCTCCCGGAACGCAACGCGGTCCGACGATAGCGCCTCCGCTCAATCAGATCGAACGCAGACGACCACTGTGGGGGCACGAAGCGGTCACTTCACCATAACGGACTCGAACCTTTTCGCCGCCTTAGACCACCGTTTCTACGATCTTGAAGTTTCAACGATTTTTCTGAGCGTAGCCAGTGCGGCTCTAGCGTAGGCGCGGCGGCCTACGGCGGGATGTGGTGCCGCTTACAGGACTCGAACCTGTGACCCCATCATTACGAATGATGTGCTCTACCAACTGAGCTAAAGCGGCACTGGCGCGGGCCCTTATCGGGCTTCCGCCCGCCCTGCAACCTCAGCCGCTCGCCCATTGCCTGAGCAGGTTGTGGTAGCAGCCGGTCAGCGCGACGACCTCGGCCTTATCGTCGCCGAGCTCCAGCGCGAGGCTGCGGATGGCCGCGTCCATGTCGAGCAGGATCGTGCGCTGCGCGTCGTCGCGAACGCGCGATTCGATCCAGAAGAACGAAGCGATCCGGCTGCCCTTTGTCACCGGCTCGACCCGGTGCAGCGAGGTGCTGGGGTAGAGCACCATGTCGCCCGCGGCGAGCTTGACCTCGTGCGCGCCGTAGCTGTCCTCGATCACCAGCTCGCCGCCCTCGTAATCGTCTGGCGCGGACAGGAACAGCGTCGCCGAAAGGTCGGTACGGATCGAGCCCGAGCCGTCGGGCAGGAAGCGGATCGCGTTGTCGACGTGGTTGCCGAACGCATGCCCCTCGGCGCCATCGTAGCGGTTGAACAGCGGCGGGAAGATCGCTTTCGGCAGCGCCGCGGACATGAACAGGCCGTCAGCCTGGAGCGCCGCCGTTATGATCGCCCGGGCCTCCCTTCCACGTGCGCAATCGGCGGCGACCTGACGGTTGCGCTTGGCGAGCGCCGATTGCCTGCCGGCGGTGCCCTTGCCGTCCTCCCATCGTCCGCTGTCGATCAGGCGCCGGACTTCGGCGACCTGATCGGGAGACAGCAGCGATGGGACAGCGAGCAGCACGCCGGCATGCTTAGAGGGCGAACGCCACGGTGGCTATCGCACTGCGGCCCGCACCCGGCACGAAATGCCCGCCGCCGACCTGGTCGACGTAGCGCTCGTCGAAGAGGTTTAACAAGTTGAGCCGCACCGTCGTGCCTGACATGAACTCGTAGGCGATGGTCGCGTCGATCAACCAGTAGTCGCCGATCTCGCGGGTGTTGGCGACGTTGGTGTAGCGGGTGCCGACATAGCGCGCCCCGCCTCCGAGTTCGAGGCCGCCGGGAAACTCGTAGACGCTCCACAGCGTGCCGCTGTGGTCGGGCACGTTGCCCAGCCGGTTGCCGATCTCGGCCGGTGTGTTCGATTCGCGGATCTCGGTGTCGAGGTACGAGTAGCTGGCGATGATCGACCAGCGTTCCGTCAGTTTGCCAGTGGCTCCCAACTCGAAACCATCCACGCGCTGTCTGCCGGAAAGCACGGTGGCCGGCTCGCCCGGCAGGCCCGGGGTTCGGGCGTTGACCTTGTCGGTGCGGAACACGGCGGCGTTAAGCAGCAGGCGGCCGCCATAGCCGTCCCATTTGGCGCCGACCTCATAGGTGCGGCTCCGCTCCGGATCGAGCGCGGCGAGCGCGGCGCTCGGCGTTGTCTGGGTCATATTCTCGATCGAGGGGTTCACCGAAGTCCCCGCGCCCGCATAAAGGCTGAGCTGCGGTACGGGCTTGTAGGTCACGCCGGCGCGCCAGGTCAGTGACTTGTCAACGCGGCCGAGCGGCGCGGCTGGTAGGGCCGCGAAACTCGCCTTGTAGCGCTCCCAGCGCAGTCCTCCGGTGAGCAGCAGTTGCTCCGAGACATGGATCGTGTCGAACAGATATGCGGCGAGCGTGTCGGCGCCGGCGGTGACGAGGCCGCCGGGCGCGTCGACGATCGTGCCCGCCCAGGGGCGGCGCGGATCCGGGTCGTACAAATCGGTGGGGGTCGCAGCCGTCACCGTGCGCAGCTGGTTGCGGCTGTTCTCGTTGGCGATCTCGAATCCGGCGATGAGGTCGTGGCGCAGGCCTCCGGTGTCGAACTCGGCGAACAGGTTGCTCTGGTTGAACCACACGTCGTCGACCGTGTCGCGCGATTGCGGCTGCGCGTTGACGAGCGTGGTGCTGCCGGCGAAGCGCGGCGCCGAATAGACCGAATCACGGGTCGCATAACCGTAGCGGGTGGTGTTCGAGACGCGGATCGTGTCGGTCACGTCGTGCTCGAGCGCGAAGGTCACCATGTGCGTGCGCGTCTTCTCGTAGTCGCGCTCGGTGAGCCCGTAGTAGTTGTCGAAATCGACCGGCGCGGGCTGGTCGGCGTAGTCCGGCAACGCGGTGTTGGTCGCCGGAACGAACGGGATGCCGTAATCGGGCTGATTGTTCTGCCTCAGGTAAAGGTACGAGAGGATCGCCCGCGTCGACGATCCGAGCCCGACCGCCACCGAGGGAGCGGCGCCGATGCGCTCGCTGTCGACGAAATCGCGGCCGGGCGTGTCGGCGTTGGTGTACATGGCGTTGAGGCGCAGCGCGGTGCCCGCGCCGATGCCGAGCTGGTCCTCGCCCAGGTTCACGTCGAGCGTCGCGCGGCCATAGGCCGGGATGCCGCCCGCGGCGGTGCCCGAGACGAAGCTCATCAGCTGCGGCTGCTTGGAGAACATGTTGATGTAGCCGCCAGTCGAGCCGCGGCCGGTCTGCGCCGAGGCAGGGCCTTTCACGACCTCCACCTGTTCGACGTTGAACACGTCGCGGGTGTAGCTGGCGAAATCGCGGATGCCGTCGACGAAGATGTCGTTGCGCGCCCCGAAGCCGCGCAGCGTCAGGTTGTCGCCGCCCGGGCCGCCGCCGCCCTCGCCCGCGGCCATCGAGATGCCAGAGACGTTTCGCAGCACATCGCGCAAGGTCGAGGCGGCCTGCTGCTCCATCACTTCCTTGCCGATGATCGAGATGGATTGCGGAGCGTCCTGCACGTTGCCCAACCGGCTGTTGAGCGTATTGATTCGCTCGCGCTCGCTGGTGACCACGATGCTGGCGCCGCCGTCGACGCCCTCCGTGCCCGGTTCCTGAGCCTCGGCATCGATCGGACCGCCCGTGGCGCCGTCCTGGGCCTGCGCGCCGCTACCCATCAGCAGTGTCGATCCGGCCAGCGCGAGGACGGTCTTGCGGTAGGCCTTGATGCCCTGAATTTGCCGGATGCGGTCGGTCATAGGATATCCCTGTTTATTGCGAATCATTCTTATTATCATCGCGGCTGATAATCATTCGCAACAAGCTTGCAACAGGAAATTTTGCGTTTAGAGAGGGCCCGGGACAACGCCTTGAACAGGGGGCCGGTTTGGCGAAGACGACCAAGAAGCAGCTGCGCGCGCTGTGGCTCCAGGTTCACAAATGGATCGGCCTGATTCTCGCCGTGCTCATCATCCCGATCAGCGTGACCGGCTCGGCGCTGGTGTGGCACGACTGGCTCGACGCCCAGCTCGAGCCGCAGCGGCACGAAGCGATCGCGCCGGCCGGTCTGCCACCGTCGGCTTACGCCGCCTCCGCGCAGGCGCGGCTCGATCCCGGCCAGCGCCTGACCAGCCTGCGCTTCAATCCCGACGACAAGCCGGTCGTCGCCGTCGCGCAGAAGGCGGCGCAGGGCCCGGGCCGGCCCGAGCGGACCAATTTCTGGCTCGACCCCCGCGACGCGTCGGTGATCGATCAGGCCTCCGCCAACGCCGGCGTGGTGCGCGTGCTGCATGTGCTGCACGGATCGATGATGATCCCGGGCGGCTGGGGCCGGCCGATCGTCGGCTGGGTCGGGGTGTTCATGTTCGTCTCGTGCCTGACGGGCATCTGGCTGTGGTGGCCTCTCGGCGGCGGTTTCGCGTCCGGCCTCAAGTGGAAGCGCCGCAACACGACCAACGCCAACCTCCATTACATGACCGGGTTCTGGGTGCTGATTCCGCTCGCCATGTTGTCGTTCACGGGTGCCTGGATCAGCTTCCCGAGCGTGTTCAGTCAGTTCGAATCCGGTCCGCCACGTGGTTCGGGAGGACCTGGCGGCGGCGGGGGACCGGCGCAGCCTTTGGCCGAGACGCAGACGTCGGTCGACGCCGCGGTGGCGGCGGCGACGCCGCTGGCGGCCGGCCCGCTACGGAGCATATCCTGGCCGACCGACCGCAATCCGGAGTGGACCATCCAGTTCGAAACCGGCGGCCCCCCCGCGGAGGTCAAAGTGACCGACGCGGACGCCGCCGCGCTGGCCGCCGAGCCACCTGGCCCCGAGACGCTCGCGCGCAAGATGCGCCGCTGGCACGACGGCACCGACATGGGCATCGTCTGGCAGGTAGTGATCTTCCTCGGCGGGATCATCCCGGCCCTGCTCTCGGTCACCGGCATCGTCATCTGGTGGCGCGCCCGCAAGGCGCGGCGGGCACGGGCCGCGCTCGCCACAGCAACCACCTGAACAAACGCCACAGCTTCCCGCCCCGCCTTGCGAGACACCTCGAGCGCGTTAACGAATTTCTTTGGCTGCTTGCGGCGGAAAGAATCGCGGAAAGAATAACGCGCCGATTTGCTGCTTGCCAGTGAACGAGGGTCGCGAGATAAAGTCTGCTCGGGGCAAGAACAGAATCCGATTCTAGGCAGCTAGCGCGTGGCGCCCTTCCTGGGCGTACTATTCGGGAATGGGGTATTATGGGGCTCCGTTGTCGCGACAACATGGCGGAAGGATCGCGAACGACACCTTGTCGTCCTGCCGCCTTGCGCGGTGGGGCGCGACAGGGCCCGAGGGGGCTCTGATGCGTCAGACCACTCTGTGCGTCCCGCTGGAGGTTAAGCCGGAGAGCGTGGGCGCGTTGTCGGCCCTGATCACCCGGTTCCGCCTCGCGATCGAAGACGGCGTCGATGCCTACGGCGTCATCGCCGCGAAAGTGCCTACGCTGCACTTCATGTCGATGAGCGTCTTTCCGCATTCCGACTACGACCCGATCTTCATCCTCGAAGCCAATTTCGACCGCGCGCCGGGGGTGTTTTGGGGCCAGCTCGAAGCGGCCTTCGGCGAGGATCTGCGCGCGATGCTGCGGTGCTGCAAGCGACCGCTCGACGGTGACGGCGCGCTGTTCGACGCGGTCACCGCGCCGGATTCACGCTCGCCGGTGGCCCCTTACCTCGAAGCCCGGACCCAGCGGCCCAGCGTGTTCCACCACGGCAACCGTGGGCTCGAACGTGACCGCATTCTCGCCGACTGGAAGCTGTTCGAGCGAATCCGCGAGGAGCTCGATCCCGCGACGGGGCCGAGCGCCTACCGCGGAATCCCCGCCGAGGCAGCGCGCCTGAAGCTTCGACAGAGGCTGTCCGGCGAGTTTTCCTGGCTGGCCGAACGCAAGCCGGCGCGTATCGGATTCGGCGAGAGCCTCCGCGATTACATCCGGCTCACGCTGTTCATCGCCGTCGTCCTGCTGGTGCTGAGCCTGCCGGGCCTTGTACTTGCGCCGTTCCTGCCGTGGCGAAGCTTCCTGCTGCTGACGGCGGGCCTCTTCCTGCTGCTCGTGCTGCTCTTGTGGCGGATGCGCCGCGGCCTTCCCGGCACCGAGGTGGAGGGGAGCGCGCTGTCCGCCATTCCGTTCAAGTACTACCTGCTCCTGCTGCTCGGGATCGCGGCTTACGTGCTGCTCGCCACGGCGCTGCTGCTGCCGCTCGTGGTCGGCGCCAGCCTTGTGCTCGACTGGATCGGCGCTGCCGGGGCGACGAGCTTCGATGCGGCGTTTCGCGACGTCGCGCGCGCTGTCGTCCTCGGGCTCGCCGCATTGCTCCTGACCGTCCCCTTGCTGCTGGTGTGGATCCGCTACCTCGAGGCGCGCGATTCTTCGAACGATGCCCCGTTCCTCGACGAGCGCGTCTTGCGCGAGCTCGTGCGACGCGAGGACTGGATCGCCCAGAACCACATGGGCTCGATCGTCCTGATCAAGCCGGGAAGCCTGCGTTCGATCGTCATCCATGCCGGCCACCTCGGGCTGGGTCTGCTGCTGCGGGTGACGGCGCGCAACGGCTATCTCGGCAGCATGCGGACCGTCCACTTCGCGCACTGGGCGTTCCTCAACAACGGCAGCCGCCTGCTCTTCCTCAGCAACTTCGATCACAGCTGGGACAGCTACCTCGACGACTTCATCGAAAAGGCCGCCAAAGGGCTGACCATCGCCTGGGGAAGCGGGGTCGGCTTTCCGCCGGCGCGGTTCCTGGTGCTCGACGGGGCGGCGCATGGCCGCCAGTTCAAGGCCTGGGCGCTGGCTTCGCGAACCGTGACCCGGTTCTGGTACAGCGCCTATCGCGAGCTGACGGTCGACCAGATCGAGCGCAACCACCGCATCGCCAACGGATTGCGGCCGGAGCGGCTCAGCGAAAGGCAGGCGCGCGCGTGGATGAGAGATCTGTGAGCGGCCGTGGCGGCAAGCCGAGCTGGAAGCTGCGTCCGCCGATCGACGCGGCGACCCAGGGGCTCGTGGTGACGGGCTTCGGATCGCTGGAGTTCGGCTGGGCCGTGTTCATCGAGCTGACCGGGCAGGGCGCGGACTGGCTCCGCGCGCTTCGCGAAGTGGCGCCGATCACCAGCGCCGTCCCTCCCGGTGGCCCGGAGGCGAGACCCGGCCGGGCCGCAGCCATCGCCTTCACCTGGACGGGACTGCAACGAACCGGTCTCGAGGAGGCCGCGCTGGCGTCGTTCTCGCGGCCGTTCCGCGAAGGGATGATGCAGGAGGACCGCCTGCGCCGGCTCGGCGACCGCCGCGAGGACTCTTGGCTCGAGACGGTAATCGAGGGCGGTCCGCACTGGAGCGGCAACACGCCTCCGCCCGAAAGGGAAGCAGCGCAAGGCCGAACCGCAGCCTTCGACGTTCCGGTCAGCGATCCCGGCCACCCCGTGCCTCGCACGCCGAAGACGGCGCATGCGCTGCTGTTGCTCTACGCGCGGGACGAAGCCGACGCGCGGGACTGGCGCGACGAGGTGGGAGAGACCCTGGCGCCGCATGGAGGCCGGATCGTCCACAGCCTGCCCCTCGTCCTCGACCCCAATCACATCGGAGTGAGCAGCGAGCATTTCGGTTTCGCCGACGGACTTTCGCAGCCCGAGCCATACGATGACGATGCCGTCACCGTGGAAGGCGTGCCCGCCAAGCGCGACGAGTTGCAGGGCGTGCCGCTCGGCGAGTTCCTGATCGGTTATCCCAACGGCCACCAGGAGCCCGCGCCGGGTCCGGTCGTGCCCGGACGCGAGAGCGATGGCCGGCCGGCCGACGCCAAGCTCCCGCCGCATGCGCGCGCGGAAGGCTTCTTCGATCTCGGCCTCAACGGCAGCTACATGGTCGTGCGCGAACTCAAGCAGGACGTCGCGGCGTTCTGGAACTCGATGTACGACAATGCATCGCACATCAAGGCCGAGGATCCCGGAAACAGCGGTCATATCGATGCCGAGTGGATCGCCGAGCGGGTGATCGGGCGGAACCGGGATGGTCATCTGCTCTGCACGCCGGCCGGCCGATACCGAGACCCGCTCCCCGGTGGAGCACCCGACAACGCGTTCCGCTTCAGCCGATCCGATCCACACGGGGTGGGCTGCCCGCCTGGCTCGCACGTCCGCCGCGCCAACCCGCGCGATGCGCTGACCCCGATCCCGATCGGCCGCGACGGCTTTCCCGATCCGGGCAAGGTCACCGACGACGCGCGCGAAGCCTTGCTCAGGGCGGCCAACAATCATCGCATCCTGCGCCGCGGCCGCAAGTTCGGCCCGAAGATCGCCGACGAGCGCGAACCGGACGGGAAAGACCGCGGCCTGCTGTTCGTCTGCCTCAATACCGACATCGCCCGGCAGTTCGAGTTCGTGCAGCAGACCTGGCTGCTCAATCGCGACTTCGACACCCTGCACGGCGAAGTCGACGCGCTGGTCGGCCCCGCCGGCCCCATGACCATCCGCGAGGAACCGCTGCGCCGCACGGTCAACGTCAAGACCTTCGTGCAGATGGCGGGAGGCGAATACTTCTTCCTGCCGAGCCTTCCCGCGCTCGACTATCTGGCGCTGCTATGAACGGCGCTGTCCCGGCACCGGTGCTGCGTCCGACCGGGCCGTTCCGAAAGTGGCTCGGCCAGCGGGTGATGGCGCTGATCCCGTTCGGCTTCGCGGTGCTGCGACGCTTCAGACCGATCTTCCGCAAGGGCACGACCTACGTGGTCACGCTGCACGACGACGTGCGCGAGGTGTTCGGCAACGATCCTGCGTTCGGCGTGCCCTACTGGGACAAGCTCAAGGTCATCACCGGGAGCGAGCCGTTCTTCCTCGGCATGGGCAATACGCCGGCCTATCGTGCCGGGCTCGGCTCGATGCTGCGGGTGGTCCGCCCCGACGACCTGCCGGGGCTGGGCGAGCGGGCGGAAAGCCTGGCCGCGGAAATCGTCTCCGCGTCCGGCGGCGAGGTCGAGGTGGTCCAGCTGATCCGCGACGTGACGTTCCGGATGCTCGGCGACTATTTGGGAGTGCCCGATCCTCCGGGCGCAAGCTTGCAGGTCTGGGCCACGCGGCTGTTCGAGTTCCAGTTCGCCGATCCCGGGAACGACGAGGCACTGCGGGCGGAGGTCGACGTCATAGCGCCGGCGCTGCACGCGCACATCGACCGCGAGATCGCCCGGCGGAAATCCGCGCCGGAAGGCAAGGACGACGTTCTCGCGCGATGCCTCGCGCTGCAGGCCGCAGGCGAGCCGGGCTTCACCGACATCGAGATCCGCACCGCGCTGGTCTGCATGATCGTGGGCGGGCCGCCGCAGCCGCCGATGGTCGTGCCGCAGGCGCTCGAGCAGCTGCTGCGCCGGCCGGACGCGCTGCGCGCGGCGCAGACCGCCGCGCGGACTCTCGACGACGCGCTGCTGCACGATATCGTGCTCGAGGCGATGCGCTTCGACCCGCTCGCCCCGGGGCTGCCGCGCAAGGTGCTGAAGGACACGGTGGTGGCGCGCGGCACCCGGCGGGAGCGGACAGTGCCGAAGGATGCGACGATCCTGGTCGCATTTGCCTCGGCGATGATGGACGCGCGCCGCCTGCCCGATCCCAAGCGGTTCGATCCCAAGCGCCGCCCGCACGAATACATCCATTTCGGCCACGGGCTGCACCAGTGTTTCGGCCGCCACATCAATCACGCCGCGCTGCACCGGATGCTGGGGCCGCTGCTGCGCCGACCCGGTCTGGCGCGCGCGCCGGGCAAGCGCGGGCGACTGGTCAAGAACGGGCCGTTCGCGGAAAGCTTGTGGGTCCGCTACGGAACGGGGTGATCGATAAGGAGTGGAGGTGCGCCCAGTGCTGGGAGCGCTAGGCTCGGTACTCAATCAGCTTGCGATTAGGGACGCGGACTGATTCAAGGCTTCTGCGGAGAGCGGCGGGATTGAATGGGCAAGTCGCCGACCTGATTGAGCGATGCGGAGTGGACGGTGATCGAGGCAGCCCATGGGCGCTTCAACCGGCCGATCGCTGATCGCGGCTACGACAGCAATGCCATCCGCGACGCCTACCGCGCTCGCAACCTCGTCGAACGCCTATGGTGCAGGCTCAAGGACTGGCGGCGCATCGCCAACGATACGACAAGCTCGCCCGCAACTACCTCTCGGGCGGCCTGCTAGCCGCAACCATCACCGTCCGGTGCCGATTGAGTCCCAAGGCTAGCGCAGCCGCTCGAGCAGCCGGCGCGCCTGTTCGAGGTGCGGCTGGTCGATCATCCTGCCGTCGAGCTGCAGCGTGCCGGCGCCGGGGTTGGCGCTGAACGCGGCGACGATCGCGCGGGCCCCGGCGATCTCCTCCTCGCCCGGGGTGAAGGCGGCGTTGATCACCGCCACCTGGCCCGGGTGGATCGCCAGCATCCCGGCGAACCCGTCGGCATAGGAGTCCGCCGCGATCCGCTCGAGCCCCTCGAGGTCGCGGAAGTCGGCATGCAGCGTGTCGATCGGCGCGACCCCGCGGGCGTGCGCGGCGAGCAGGACCTGGGCGCGCACGAAGCGGAACGTATCGGCCCAGTAGCCGCGCGAATCGCGCTTGCGGCTGGCGCCGATCGCCGCCGAGAGGTCTTCGGCCCCCCAGGTCAGTCCGGCGAGCCGCGGCAGCGAGAAGCCGGCGTAGGAAGCGATGCCGAGCGCGGCGGCAGGCGTCTCGCTGACCAGCGGCAGGATGCGCGTCGCGCCCGGCTGCACGCCGTTGCGGCCTTCCATCTCGTAGAGCTCGGCGGCCAGCGCCTGGAGCTGCTCGGGCCCGGCGGCCTTGGGCACCACGATCCCGTCGGGCCGCCCCGGCATGACCGCGGCGAGATCCTCGCGCCACAGCGGCGTATCGAGGGGGTTGATCCGCACCCAGCGGCCGAAGGGCGCGCCCGGCTGCGCCTGGAGCCAGCTCCTCGCCAGCATCCGCGCGGTCGGCTTGGCTGGCGGGGCGACCGAATCCTCGAGGTCGACGATCACCACGTCGGCCCCGAGCCCGGCCGCCTTGTCGAGCTTCACCTGGCTGTCGCCCGGCACGAACAGCCACGATCTCATTGCCATCGGCGTTCCTTCTGCATGCGGCGCAGACTCCTATAGCCAAGAGGTTAAGCGGCGCTAGACGAAGCAGATGGAAGCGAGCCCCGCCCCCGCCCCGGTCCGCCTGCTGCCGTTCGCCGCGCTGCTCGTCGGCAACGCCGCGCTGGCGATGGGGCCGTGGTTCGTGCGCCTGGCCGACAGCGGACCGGTCTCGGCCGGGTTCTGGCGCGTGGCGCTGGCGCTGCCGTTCCTGGCGCTGCTGGCGCGGGCCAACGGACAGCCGCTGACCGGCATCCCGCGCGGGGTGGTACTGGCGGTGCTGGCGGGCGGCGTGCTGTTCGGGCTCGACATCGCCAGCTGGCATATCGGCATCGGCATGACCCGGCTGGCCAACGCGACGGTGTTCGGTAACGCCGGCAGCCTGATCCTGATGGTCTGGGGCTTCATCGCCTGGCGCCGCCTGCCGAAGGGCCGCGAATGGCCGGCGCTGCTGGCCGCGCTGACCGGTGCGGCGATCCTGATGGAGCGCTCGTTCGAGATCTCTGCGACCACGCTCTACGGCGACCTGTTCTGTCTCACCGCAGGCATCCTCTACGCGGGGTACCTGCTGATCCTCAAGGACGCGCGCAAGGCGCTCGGCAGCTGGGCGCTGCTGACTTGGTCGGTGTGCGGCAGCATCCCGGTACTGCTGGCCATCGCGCTCATGCTCGGCGAGCCGATCTGGCCGACCGACTGGACGCCGATTCTCGGCCTGTTCGTTTCCAGCCAGCTGATCGGGCAGGGCTGCCTGGTCTACGCGCTCAGGCACTTCTCGCCGCTGGTGATCGGCATCGCGCTGCTGACCCAGCCGGCGGTGGCGGCGCTGGCGGGGTGGCTGAGCTTCGGCGAGGTGCTGACGGGCGTGGACCTGATCGGCGTGGCGCTGGTCGGCTCGGCGCTGGTGCTGGCGAAGGTCGGAGAAGTTCCTCCCCGGGAGGGGGAGGTGGTAGACGCCAAAGGCGGCTGACGGGGCTATCTCCCGGGCGCGGCGCCTGCGGCGAGCCCCCTCCACCACCCTGCGGGTGCTCCCCCTCCCCGTACCGGGGAGGAACGTCTAGTCGCCGCCCGGGCCCGCTGATAGAAGCGCCCAGGGGAGACACAGGGGGGGACAATGCAACAAGACGCAGCCGCGCGCTGGGACACCAGCTACGAATGGAAGATCATCCTGCTCCTCAGCCTGACCTTCGGGCTGGTCGGGCTCGATCGGTTCATCCTGCCGGTGCTGTTCCCGGCCTTCATGGAAGAACTGGGCCTCACTTACGAGGACCTCGGCAACCTGGTCGGCATCCTCGCCGTGTTCTGGGGTCTGTCGGCGTTCGCGATGGGCTTCCTGTCCGACCGAATCGGGCGGCGCAAGGTGCTGATCCCGGCGGTGGTGATCTTCTCGCTGATGTCGGTCTTCTCGGGCATGGTCGGCGGGCTCGTCAGCCTGCTGCTGATCCGCGCGATCATGGGCCTTGCCGAAGGGCCGGTCGCCTCGATCGGCGTGGCGGTCGCGGTCGAGGCCTCGCACCCCAAGCGCAGGGGCATGAACAACGGCATCTTCCAGTGCATGATCTCGCTGATGGGCAACGCCATCGGCCCGATCATCGCCACCCAGCTGCTGCTGGTGACCGACTGGCGCGCGGTGTTCATGATCGTCGGCATTCCGGGCCTGATCATGGCCGCGGCGATGTTCTTCGTGGTACGCGAGCCGGCCGCTCCCGCGCCTGTCGCGACCGCGCCGGTCGTGGAACGCCCCAGCTTCACCGACCTGTTCCGCCACCGCAACGTGCCGCTCGCCATGCTGACGCTGATGTGCGCGATGGGCGGGATCTTCGTGATGGGCGCGATGATGCCGAGCTACCTGACCGACTTCCTCGGCCTGTCTATCCAGGAGATGGGCATGGTCACCTCGGCGATCGGCTTCGGCGGCGCGCTCGGCCAGTTCGCCATGCCGACGCTGTCGGACTTCATCGGCCGCAAGATCACCATCCTCATTTCCTACGTGCTGGCGGCGGTGTTCATCTACCTGTTCGTCCAGGCCGACGCGAGCAGCCTCGGCACGCTGTTCTGGCTGCTGTTCTTCGCCGCGCTGTTCAATTTCTCGGCGCTGGCGACGCTGGCGGGACCGGTCGCGGCCGAGGCGGCGCCGCTCGGCATGATCGCTTCGGTGGCGGGGCTGGTGATCGGAGCCGGCGAGATCTTCGGCGGCGGCGTGGCGCCCGCCATCGCCGGCCGGATCGCCGGATCGAGCGGCATCCAGCACGTCTTCACTTTCGTGATCGCCAGCCTGATCGTGGGCTTCCTGATCGCGCTGTTCCTCAAGGAGACGGCGCCGCGAAAGGTGGGGGCGGTGTAAGCCTCGACTCATTTCATATCATGGGAAAAGTAAAGGTTGGATTTTCCAATCATGGATGCTACATGATGATTCTCAACCACGAGAATCGGAGGTTTCCATGAACAAGCGATTTGATTCGGTACGTCACACGCCGCTTGGCCAGCAGCTTATTGCTCTGGTGGACGTGCCCAACCGCATGATCGAGTTCAAGGCCTTCTCACGGGAGGGCTTTCCGGCGGTGACCGCCCTCGTGAGCGAAGCCAGCGCGCTACTCGAGGGTCTGCGGAAGACCGACAAGAAGCTATTCAATTTCGCCAAGCAGTTCGTCGGCGATCTGGTGGGCGCCGCGATGCGCGATGCGGGCTTCAAGAAGGTGCAGGATCAAAAGGCCGTGCCTGGAAAGCTGTTCACGGTGGGCGCCGTTTGGGCGCCCGCCTGAACGCGCCTACACCCGCCCCAGATCGCCCTTGCCGATCGTCCCGCTCGCCATCTCGAGCATTCGGTCGAGGCTCTTCTTGGCCGCCAGCCGCAGCCCCTCCTCGATCTCGATCCGCGGCTGCAGGTCGCGCAATGCCGTGTACAGCTTCTCCATCGTGTTGAGCGCCATGTACGGGCAGATGTTGCAGTTGCAGTTGCCGTCCGCCCCCGGCGCGCCGACGAAGGTCTTGTCGGGCAGCGCCAGCTCCATCTGGTGGATGATGTGCGGCTCGGTGGCGACGATCAGCGTCTGGCCGGTGAAGGTCTTGGCGAACTGCAGGATCGAGCTGGTCGAGCCGACGTGGTCGGCGTGGTCGATGATGTGCGGCGGGCATTCGGGATGCGCGGCCACCGGTGCGTCCGGGTACTGCTGCTTGAGCTTGAGCAGCTCGCGCTCGGAGAACGCCTCGTGGACGATGCACACGCCCGGCCACAGCAGCATCTCGCGTCCGAACTTGCGGTTGAGATAGCCGCCGAGGTGCCGGTCGGGGCCGAAGATGATCGGCTGGTCCTTGGGGATCTGGCTGATGATCGTCTCGGCCGAGGAGCTGGTGACGATGATGTCCGAGAGCGCCTTCACCTCTGTCGAGCAGTTGATGTAGGTCAGCGCGATGTGGTCGGGGTGCGCCTCGCGGAAGGCCTTGAACTTGTCCGGCGGACAGGAGTCTTCGAGCGAGCAGCCGGCTTCCACGTCGGGCAGCACGACGATCTTGTCGGGGCTGAGGATCTTGGCCGTGTCGGCCATGAACTTCACGCCGCAAAACGCGATCACCTCGGCGTCGGTGTCGGCCGCCTTGCGGCTCAGCTCGAGCGAGTCGCCGACGAAATCGGCAAGGTCCTGTAGCTCGGGCTTCTGGTAGTAGTGCGCCAGGATGACCGCGTTGCGCTCCTTGCGCAGCCGGTCGATCTCGGTGCGCAGCTCGGTGCCGGTGGGCGGCCTGGTCTCGATGCTCATGGTGCGCCCGAGATAGGCGCCCGGCCTCTCGCCAGCAACCTCACATCGGCGGAACGAACGCCGCCATCTGGCGCTCGGCGCCGGGCGTGCCGGCCAGGAACCACTCGGTGAACTGGTAGCCGAGCGGGCTGTAGGCGATCACGTCGGCCAGCACCTGCACCCCCACCGTCACGCCGATGCCCCACAGCCAGGCCGGATGGACGCGGTCGTAGCGGCGCTTGTCCGCCAGCATCCCGGCGCCGACGAACAGCAGGATCGGCAGGAAAATCGAGATGTACCACGACCAGGGGATGAACAGCGGCATCGGCAGCAGCCGTCCGAAGCCGGGCCCGCACAACATCGCCATGCCGCAGAACATCAGCCGGCGGTGCCAGCCGGTATTGCGTCGCACCGTAATGGCCCAGGCGGTCAGGCCGGCGAAGCCGATCAGTTGCAGCGGATTGCTGATCAGGAACTGGTTCTGGGCAAAGAACGGCGGGCCTCCGGCCATCTGCAGCGAATGCCGCATGACCAAAAGGCCCATCGTCAGCACAAGTGGAACCCACAGAACCGCGATCCACCCGAACCGACGGTGCAGAGGAACGTTGCCGGCGAAGATCAGCGAGTTCTGGACGAGGTAGATGCCGAGCCAGCCGAGCATGATCACGCCATGGACATGGACGAGCAATGGCGAGGCGAAGGTGGAGCGCCCGGTCACGATGTTGAACGAGAACCCGGCCAGAATCGTCCCCACCATCAGGCAGGCCATGGTGAAGAAGAAACGCGCTTCGCCGCGATCGGCGCCCGTCGCGAATGGAACGCTAGCCATTGACCGAACCCCCTCGTTCGGCGACCCGGCGCGGAACTACCACCGACGCCGCCTGCGGGCAATCGGCTCAACGCGCGGGCACTTGCTCCCCGTCGAAGCGGACGTCGACGGTGACTTCGCCGAAGCCGGCGACCTCGAGCGGGATCGCCAGGTTCTGGCGGACCGCTTCGCGGGCAGCCGTGCGGGCCAGACCGAGCAGCACCGGGTTGGCCGCCTGCTCGACCGCCTGCTGCTCGGCGAGGCGGGTGTTGGCGCGGGTCAGGTTGTCCTGCGCGTCGCGGCTGATCCAGATCCCTTCGCGCAGGTACTGCGCGCGGCCTTCGTCGAGGTTGGGCTTGCCGACGCGCACGGGCGGGAGCCGGACGTCGAGCGTGCGCGTCGCCTCGTCCCAGCGCAGCCGGTCGCGGTCCATCTGCGAGAGATCGAGCGTGTAGTCGACCCGCGCCGGGATCACCGCCACCTGGCGCGACTGGACGAGGCCGAACATGCGGCTGTCCTCGCTGGCGACCACCGGCGAGAGCTGCGCCGAGAATACCGTGAGCCGGTTCTGCTTCTCGAAAGCGACGAGGCTGGTGGCGAGCGGATCGCCGTAGTCCGCCGGCCCGAACGCGCGCCAGCCGAGCCAGGCGGCGATCGCCAGCATGGCAATGAACAGCAGCCACGGCAGCATCTGCACGCGCGCCAGCGGGCGCTCGCGGTGCGGCGGGGGCTGCAGGCGGTCGCCGGCGGTTTCGCGTTCGATCAGGTGGGGATCTTCCATTGTTGGAGAACGGGCGAGCGGGGCGCTGCGTTCCAATCTCCCCTCCCGCTTGCGGGAGGGACCGGGGGTGGGCCAGAAGGCCGCACAGGCCCACCCCTAACCCCTCCCGCAAGCGGGAGGGGGATAAGGATACGAATGTCCGAGCTCATCCTGGTCCTCGATGAAGGCACCACCTCGACGCGGGCGATGCTGTTCACGGCGGAGGGCGAGCCGCGCGGCCTGGCACAGCGCGAACTGACACAGCATTATCCGCGGCCCGGCCGGGTCGAGCACGACGCGGGCGAGATATGGGACCGCACGCTCGAATGCGCGCGCGAGATGGTGGCGGCGGCCGGCGGCGCGGAGCGAATCGCCGCGATCGGCATCGCCAACCAGCGCGAAACCGTGGTGGCGTGGGATCCGACGACCGGCGAGCCGCTCGCCCGCGCGCTGGTCTGGCAGGATCGCCGCACCGCCGATTTCTGCGACGAGTTGCGCGAAGCCGGGCACGAGGACGCGGTACGCCGGGCGACCGGGCTGCTGCTCGATCCCTATTTCTCGGCGACGAAGATGCGCTGGCTGCTCGACAACGAGCCGGCCGTCGCGGAGGCAGCGAGCGCCGGCCGCCTGTCCTTCGGCACCGTCGAGTCATGGCTCGTGTTCAAGCTGACGGGCGCGCACTTGTCCGATGCCGGCAACGCCAGCCGCACGCTGCTGTTGCCGCTCGCCGGAGCGAGCTGGGACGAGGGCCTGTGCGAGCTGTTCGGCGTCCCGCCGGCCGCGCTGCCGGAAGTCATCGACAGCGCTGGCAGCTTCGCCTCGACCAAGCTGTTCGGCGCGCCGATCCCGATCGGCGGGCTGGCCGGCGACCAGCAGGCGGCGACGATCGGGCAGGGCTGCCTCGGTCCAGGCGATACCAAGGCGACATACGGCACCGGTGCCTTCGTGCTTGCCAATCAGGGTGCGGCGCTCCCGCGCTCCGAACACCGGCTGCTCGGCACGGTGCTGCACCAGCTCGGCGGCGAGCGGACCTACGCGCTCGAAGGCTCGGTGTTCGTCGCGGGCAGCTTCGTGAAGTGGATGCGCGATTCGCTCGGCTTCATCGAGACCGCGGCCGAGACCGAGGCGCTGGCCCGCTCGGTCGCGGACAGCGGCGGGGTGGTCGTGGTGCCCGCGCTGGCCGGGATGGGCGCGCCGCACTGGCGGCCCGAGGCGCGCGGGATCATCCGCGGCCTCAGCTTCGCCACCGGCAAGGCCGAGATAGTGCGCGCCGCGCTCGAATCGATGGCGCACCAGACCCACGATCTCGCCGCCGCCTTCGCCGCCGACGGGGCGCCGTGGAGTGTGCTCAAGATCGACGGCGGCATGGCCGCGAACGACTGGATGGCGCAGGACATCGCCGACATCGCCGGCCTGCCGGTGGTGAGGCCCGACTTCGTCGAGACCACCGCGCTCGGCGCGGCGATGCTGGCGGCGGTGGGCGCCGGGCTTCACCCGTCGCTGGAAGCGGCCGCGGCAGCGATGATCGGTCCCGAAAGACGCTTCGCGCCACTGATGGATGAGGGATCGCGGGAGCGGCGCATCGCCGCGTGGCGGCAAGCGCTGGCGTCGGTCTAGGCTACCGCGCGAGCGACCCATGGAACGGGATCGGCCGGCTCTTTTTGGGCGTTGGCCAATTTCCCCGGCCAGGAAGAAAAAAAGGCCTCCGCTCGTTGGAGCGGAGGCCTTTCGGGATCGTATCACCAGCCGCTTGGACGGGAGGGGGGGTCTCGGCGGTGACATGGACAAAATGACCGTCCCGGAATTGGGTTCCCCGGGCATGCGAAATTTTTTTGATGGCGATCAACGCGCTTGCCTCGCACGCGCGGCGCGCTCATGTGCGCTGTGGATCGGCGGAACCAGCGCCGTCCGCGCACGTTCCTAGCCACGTCGTCCTCTCGGGAAGGGGTTCTATGTCTATCGGGGCCGAAGTCGCCGCACATCTTCCGTTTCTTCGCCGCTACGCGCGCGCCCTCACCGGTTCGCAATCGACCGGCGACGCTTTCGTCAAGGCCACGCTCGAAGCCGCGCTCGCGGACCAGCAACTCGCCGAATCGCTGCGCGAGGGCCGCGTGCCGCTGTACCGCGCCTTCAACAAGGTATGGTCGAGCGCGTATCTCGAGGTCGCCGCCGAAGACGAGTCGCAGGGCATGCACGAGGCTGCCGCTCAGGACCAGCTGCGGCGGATCACCCCGGTCAACCGCCAGGCGCTGCTCCTGACCACGGTCGAGGATTTCACGCCCGCCGAGGCCGGCGAGATCATGGACATGGACGAGGACGATGTGAATCGCCTCGTCGCCGAAGCGGTCGAGGAGATCGAGCGGGAATCGACCACCAAGGTGCTCATCATCGAAGACGAGCCGCTGATTTCGATGCAGCTCGAGGATCTCGTCCGCTCGCTCGGGCACGAGATATGCGGCACCGCCGCCACCCGCACCCAGGCCCAGCAGGTCGTCGCCGAGAGTACGCCCGGCCTGGTCCTTGCCGACATCCAGCTCGCCGATGGCTCCTCCGGCATCGACGCGGTCCACGACATCCTCGAGATCGACACGGTGCCGGTGATCTTCATCACCGCCTATCCCGAACGGCTGCTGACCGGCGAGCGGCCCGAGCCGACCTACCTGATCACCAAGCCGTTCCAGGAAGACACCGTGCGCGCGGCGATCAGCCAGGCGCTGTTTTTCGGTTCGAGCCGCCCGCTGTCGTAAGCTAGAAGGCGGCGATGGCCCGCCTCAAGCTCAAGCTCCAGCTCTTCTGCGGCGACGAGATCGCCATGGGACCGGGCAAGGCCGACCTGCTCGAGGCGATCGCGCAAACCGGCTCGATCTCGGCCGCCGGGCGCGCGCTCGGCATGAGCTACCGCCGCGCCTGGCTTCTGGTCGACACCATGAACCGCTGTTTCCACGAGCCGCTGGTGGCGGCGCGTCCCGGCGGCGGGAAGAGCGCCGGGGCGAAGCTCACATCCCAGGGCGAGCGCGCCCTCGCGGCCTATCGCGCTCTGTCGGCGGATGTGCAGGGCGCGGCCGTGGGCGCGGATTTCGAGTGGCTAGAGGCGGCGATCTGCCGCGAGCCGCCCGGCTGATCAGGGCGCGATCAGCACCTTGCACTGGCGGGTGCGGCGCTTGAGGCTCTCGAACACCGCGGGTGTATCGGCGAGCGATATCGTGTCGGTCACCAGCAACCGCGGCTCGATCGCGCCCGCGGCGAGCTTGTCGAGGGAGGCCTTGTATTCCGGGACCGTGAAGAAGGCGCTGGTGACGAGCTTCACTTCCTTCGACAGCATCGCGAAGCTGTCGATCGGGTCGGGCCGCGTGCACAGGCCGAGCAGCAGCACCGTGCCTCGGTTCCTGACCTGCTGCACCGCCTGGTCGATCAGCCCGGGGATGCCGACGCATTCGAACACGACATCCGCTTTGCCGCCGAGCCCGCGTTCTGCGCTGCCGACCGGGTCCGCCGGATCGACCACGAACGCGTCCGCGCCCATGCCGAGCGCGCGGTCACGCTGGAAATCTGCGATGTCCTGCACCGCGACCGTGGCACCGAGACGCTTTGCCCAGAAAGCCACGGCGAGGCCGATCGGCCCGGCGCCGAGCACCAGCGCCTTGTCGCCTTTCCGCAGGCCAGACAGGTTGACCCCGTGCAGCGCCACGGCGAGCGGCTCGATGATCGCGCCGTCGGCGAGGCTCAGGTCGGTCGGGAGCTTGATGCACTGGTTGGGCCGGGTCAGCGCGTACTCGGCATAGCCGCCACCCTGCAGGCCGAACCGCGCGCACCACTGGACCTCGCCCTTGCGGCAATGCTCGCACTTCCCGCAGCTCATCAGCGGGATGACCGATACGAGGTCGCCGGTCCTGAACCCTTCGACCTCGCGCCCGAGCCCGACAACCTCGCCGGCGAACTCGTGACCGAGCACGTCGCCGTGCCGGCAGCCGTAAGCGGCATCCTCGGTCATGTGCAGGTCGCTGCCGCAGATCCCGCAACGCCCGACTTTGACTACCACCTGGCCTGGATCGGGCGTCGGGTCGGGCAGCGTCTCGAACGCGAGCGGCGTGTGGAGGGCCTGGAAGGTGACGGCTTTCATTGTTTCCTCCCCGGGACGGGGAGGGGGACCGCGCGAAGCGCGGTGGAGGGGGCTCTCCGCATACGCCGCACCTGGCAGCGCCCCCCCTCCACCAGCCTGCGGCTGGTCCCCCTCCCCATTCTGGGGAGGAAAATTATCACAGCGGCTTGACCGGTCCGAGCTGCATCCCGCCGTCGATCATCACGTGGCTGCCGGTCATGTAGCTGCCGGCATCCGAAGCGAGCAGCAGCGCGAGCGGCTTGATCTGGTATGTCTCGGCCATGCGGCCGACCGGGACCATTTCGTCCCACGCGGCCTTGGCGGCGGGGTTCTTCTTGACCCAGCCGTCGCCGATGTTGGTGACGAACGGGCCCGGCGCGATGGCGTTGACGCGGATGCCGTAGGCGGCGAGCTCGTAGGCGGCGTGGCGCATGAAGTGCTTCACGCCCGCTTTCGCGGCCATGTAGGGCACGCCGACGATCGCCTCGTTGACTTCGGCCGCGTTCGAGCTGGTGATGACGATGCTGCCGCCGCGGCGCGCCTGGTTGGCCTTCATCATCCGCGCCGCCTCGCGCACGGTGTGGAACACGCCGGTCAGGTTGATGCCGATCGACTTGTACCAGCGGTCGGGGTCGTAGACGTCTATCTGGCCGTCGGGATTGCGCGCGCCTTCAGGAGTCCAGAAGCCGCCCCCAACGTCGAGTCCGGCGTTGGCGAAGGCAATGTCGCAGCCGCCGTAGGCGTGGACGTGATCGTCGAAGGCCTGCGCGACTTGCTCGAGGTCGGCCACGTCGCACGTCGCCCAGCGTGCTTCATAGCCCTCATCGACCAGCCGCTGCGCCTCGCGCGCCGCGCCTTCGGCATCGATGTCGGTCAGCGTCACTTTGGCGCCCGCCTCCGCCATGCATTCGGCGTAGGCGAGCCCGATGCCGCTCGCGGCCCCGGTGACCAGCGCCGAACGGCCGCGGATGTCGAACTGGTCGAGGGTCTTGGGGTCGGCCATCTACTATCCTTCATCACCCCACTTTCGTCATCCCCGCGAACGCGGGAATGACGAGGGAAGAAGCGAGCGCGTTCGCTTCCGAGTTACAGATACAGCTTCGGGTTGATCGGAATGCCGTTCTCCCGGCAGTGCTCCTCGTAGTGGTTCATCATCCACCACACGTCGGCGGTTTCGACCAACACGGCGTTCTCGTCGTAGAACTCGATCGGGCCTTCCATCCAGCCGAACAGCTTGACCCCGTCGGGATGCTCGGTGACCAGCGTGTGGCTTTCGCCGGGGACTTCGAGGATCAGCCCGCCGGGCGTCGCCACCCAGTCGTATTCGAGGTAGCGAACCGAGCCTTCGAGCACGACCATGGTGATCGTCCCGCGGTGGAAGTGCGTGCCGATCGTGCCCGGCCCCTTCACCCACAGGATGTTCGAGAACAGGTTGCGGCGCACGTCGAAGCTGAGGTGCTTGATCGCCGCGGTCGGACCGAACGGCACCCAGGGGCTGTCGTCGTCGCTCTGCGCGTCGACGTAGCGGCCGCCGGGCGAGTATTTCTCGACCAGCGAGCGGTAGTTGAACGGGACGTCGACGATTTCCTTCTTGGTCGACGGCGGGGCTTTCATCTGGGTGGCCATGGCTCTCTCCGGGCGGTTTAGTTGATAAAGTACACGCTCGGCGGCCGATTATGTCCTCCAAAGGGAGGCCGGCCTGCCGGCGGCGCGAATCACCTCATATGACAGGTTCGGGGCGTGTAGGAAAACGCTACGCCGCGGCCTGAGCGAGCCCGCGACGGCGCAGGACGGCGGGCGCGGTTTCCCTGAGGCCCATCGACACGAACCCGCAGATCACCGCGAGAATCATCAGCACGTAGAGGAACGTGTCCATCCCGAAGGCATCGTTGAGCATGCCGGCGATCGGCGGCCCGAACACGCCCCCGAGCACTTCGCAGAAGCCCATCGCCAGCCCCAGCACCGTGGCATGGTGGATCGGCTTGAAGGTCTCCGAAGGAATCGTCGCCATGAAGATCGGGAAGGTGCCGTTGACCATCCAGCCGATGAAGAAGATCGGGATCAGCACCATCGCATAATTCGACAGGCCGAACAGGCCGGTGCCGGCGAAGTCCGCCGGGTCGAGCAGCAGCACCCCGAGCGGGCCGACCAGCGACAGGAACGGCAGGAACACCATCACCGGCTTGCGCCCGATCTTGTCGGAAGCGCCCGACACGAGGAAGCTGTAGATCGCCGCGGCGATGCCGAGCGAGCCGACCAGCCAGCTCATCGAGGTCGCGTCCATCCCGCGCGCCTGCACCAGGAACACCGGCATGAACGCCCAGGTGATGACGAAGTGCGCGACCATCATGATGCCGACGACCACGCTGATCCACATGTTGCGGACCTTCATCGCGCGGCCGACTTCGGCGAAGTAATCGCCGATCGCCTGCCCGGCGCCGCGCGCCGGTTTCGCGTCGCGCGGCGGCGCCTTGGGCTCGCGCAGCAGGAACCAGATCAGCGCCGCGGAAAGCAGTCCGGGCAAGGCGGCCAGGTAGAAGGCCTCGCGCCAGCTGAACATCGTGGCGAAGGCCACCAGCACCACCGGCGCCGCGAAGCTGCCGAGCAGGTTGGAGCCGAGGTTCTGCGCCACGCCCTGGGCCAGCCCGCGGCGCTCGGGATTGACTTCGCTCGCCACCATCGCGTGGCTGATCGGCATCACGCCGCCCTCGGCCGCGCCCATCAGCAGCCTAGCCGCGAACAGGAACAGGAAGCTCGTCGCCAGGCCTGAGATGAACGAGCACAGCGAGAAGGCGATCGTGGCGATGATCAGCAGGATCTTGCGCTTGCCCAGCGTGTCGGACAGGCGGCCGACGAAGAACGCGGCGATCGCCCAGCTGAAGCTGAGGCCGGCGGCGAGCAGGCCGATCTGCGTGTTCGACAATTGCAGGTCGGGCTGGACGAACGGCATCAGCACGTTGAGCGCTTGCCGGTCGAAGAACACGATGCCGAAGTTCAGGCTCAGCAGGAACACCAGCAACATCTGGTAACCGCGCGAATTGGTCACCCAGTTGCCGCCGGGCTGGTCCTCGTGCGCGAGTATCTGGGTCTCGTCGGGAATGGACATCGGGTTTCGCCCTCAAATAAACGGGTTGATCAGAGGAAGGAGCGCACCGGGTCGGCGCCGTCCCAGCCGCGGGACGCCTCCCAGAAGCGGGTGAAGGTCGCGTCCATGCCAGGGGTCACCGGCAGCAGTTCGAGGAAGCCGAGCTGCGGCCCGGTGCCGTTGTCGAGATAGACCACCTCGCCCCCCGTCGGCACCGCGGCGCGGAATGCCTCGTGGTAGCCGCGCGCCCGGTAGGCGCGGCTGTCGGCGTCGACGTCGGCGCAGGCGATGCCGAGGTGGTGGAAGCCGTAGCCGCGCAGCTCGATGGTTTCCCTGTAGACCGAGGGCTCGTCGTCGAGCGGCTGGATCAGCTCGATCAGCATGTGCCCGGCAAAGCCCATCGCGATGGTGATGTCGGCGCGCGATTCCTCGCCGCGATAGGTCTGCCCGGGGACCAGGAAATTGGGCAGCACGAAGAACGGCCCGGCGCGCATGTCGGCCACCCAGCGGCGGATCGCTTCGTGCAGGTCGGGCACGATGAACGCGGTCTGCGCCACGCCCCCCATCGGCTGGCCGTAGCCGAGCTCGTCCGCCATCGTCTCTCCCGTGGCGGCCTGGTGCGCGCCTTGCGCACTGGCTCGCCAATCGGCGCGACAAAGTCAATCACGCCTTTTTGCGACGTCTCCTCCACCGTCACCCTGAACTTGTTTCAGGGTCCATTCCCCGTCCGGCGCGGAGCCATCGGTGTGAAACTCGCCGCGCCGCATGGTCGCGTCCGACACCCACGCTCCGGGAAGGCGGCGCGATAGATGCTGAAACAAGTTCGGCATGACGAGCCTATGATTTGGGCGCTATTTTCGGCTAAGCCGTGCTCAATCGAGAGAGGACCAAAAGATGGCCACCCAGCTCAGACCGAAGACCGATTGCGGCGAAGCCGAATGGGCCGCGCGGCAGGACCTCGCCGCCTGCTACCGGATCTTCGACCTGCTCGGCTGGTCGGAATCGATCTACAACCACATCACCGTGCGGGTTCCGGGCGAGGAGGCCTTCCTGATCAACCCGTTCGGGCTGCTGTGGTCGGAAGTGACCGCCAGCAACCTGGTCAAGATCGACAGCGACGGCAACAAGCTGTGCGGAAGCCCTTATCCGGTCAACCTCGCCGGGTTCACCCAGCACTCGGTGTTCCACCGGCGGCTGCCGTGGGCGCACGCGATCGTCCACACCCACACGCCCGATACGATGGCGGTGTGCTCGAGCGAGGAAGGGCTGACGCCGACCAACTTCTATTCGTGCTTCTTCGACGGCGCGATCGGCTATCACGATTTCGAGGGCATCACCGTGCGGCCCGAGGAAGGCGAGCGGCTGGTCCGCAACGTCGGCAACAACCGCGTGCTGATGCTGCGCAACCACGGCCCGGTGGTGATGGCCGAGACGCTGCCGGCGATGTTCCTCAGCTACTACATGCTGCAGCGCGCTTGCGAGATCCAGGTCAAGACCAACGCGCTGGGGCGGCCGATCCGCGTGCCGCCCGAGGTGGTCGAGGTCCACCAGCGCGACCGCGACCGGATGCTGACCGCCGAATTCGGCAAGCTCGATTTCGAGGCGTGGAAGCGCAAGCTCGATACCGTCGACGCGGGATGGCGCGAATGAGCAAGTCCTGCCCCAAGTGCGGCGGGCGGATGGACCAGGGGTTCATCCTCGAGCAGCGCGACGGCAACGCCAAGGGCGTGACCGAGTGGATCGACGGTGTGCCCGAAAAAGCGTGGTACGGACTCAAGCTGCGCGGCCGCAGGAAGCTCACGATCCAGACTTGGCGCTGCGGCCGCTGCCACTATCTCGAAAGCTACGCGCCCGGCGCATGACCGACCTCACCGTCAACGACCGTCCGATCCGTTTCGAGCTCGACCCGCAGACGCCGCTGCTGTGGGCGCTACGCGACGGGGCCAACCTGACCGGCACCAAGTACGGCTGCGGCGCGGGCGATTGCGGCGCGTGCATGGTGCTGGTCGACGGCGCCGCGCTGCGCAGCTGCCTGGTCACGCTGGCCGAGGCCGAGGGACGCATCGTCACCACCATCGAGGGGCTGAGCCGCGACCGCAGCCACCCGGTGCAGCAGGCGCTGGTGGCCGAGCAGGCGATCCAGTGCGGCTTCTGCACGCCCGGCATCGCCATCGCCGCCGCCGCGCTGCTGGCGCGCAACGCGGATCCGGGCGAGGACGACATCAAGCAGGCGATCCCCAACTTGTGCCGCTGCGGCGTCTATCCGCGCCTGATCGTCGCGATCCAGCGCGCCGGGCGCGTGGCGCGGCGGACCGAGCGGATCAGCGCCGCGCCCGCGCCGGGGATCGACCCCGAGGACGCGGCCGCCGCCGTCCCGGCGATGCGCGCGCCGTGACGATGATCCTCCCTGTCGCGAAGCGATGGGGAGGGGGATCACCGCAGGGTGGTGGAGGGGCGCGGCGCTGCAAGCGTCGCTCCGCGGCGGCCCCTCCGTCACGCGCATGCGGCGCGCGCCACCTCCCCATCCCGCTTCGCAGGACGGGGAGGATCTTGTTGCATTACGACGATCCGAACCGAAGGAGGTGACGAGTGAAAGCGACGATCTGGCACAACCCCAAATGCGGCACTTCGCGCAAGACGCTCGCGGCGCTCGAAGCCCGCGGCGACATCGAGCTCCAGGTGGTCGAATACCTCAAGGACCCGCCAAGCCGCGGCAAGCTGGCCCAGCTCTACCGCGACGCTGGAATGACCCCGCGACAGGGCCTGCGGCTGCGCGGCACCGACGCCGAGGAGCGCGGCCTGACCGCGGCCGGCGACGACGAGGTGCTCGACGCGATGATCGCCGAACCGAGCCTGATCGAGCGGCCGCTGGTCGAGACCGCAGAGGGCGTGCGGCTGTGCCGCCCGGCGGAAAAGGTCGAGGAGATACTCTGAGCGGTCCTTCGAGACGCGTCTTCGAGACGGCGGCTTCGCTGCCTCCTCAGCCGCGCCTCAGGATGAGCGGATTTGTTTGGGGCCCGCTCATCCTGAGGAGGGATTGAGCTTGTCGAACGCCCGTCTCGAAGGACCGCCGGTTAACGCTCGCGCTTGCCAAGCCGGGGCTTGTTTGCCAATCGGTCCGCTTGTCCGCCGGCGCATGGCACGCGCTCGCGCAGCAGAAAGGGCGCGTTCCACCCCATGAATGGCAGCGAGTTGGCCGGCGAACGCCGCAGCGCGAAATTGATGCGGCGTGTGTCGCGGGCGCTCGGTCCGGCGGGCGTGTTCTTCCAGGGCTTCCTCGAGCACCCCAAGATGGTCGGCTCGATCATCCCCTCGTCGCGCTCGACGATCGACAAGATGCTTCGCCCCGTGAACTGGGACGAGTGCAGGCTGTTCGTCGAATACGGCCCCGGCGTCGGCACCTTCTGCCGCCCGGTGCTCGACCGGCTGCCGCGCGGCGGCGAGCTGGTGGTGATCGACACCAACCCGCTGTTCATCGACTACCTGAAGAAGACCATCCGCGACAGCCGCTTCCACCCGGTCCTGGGCAGCGCCGAGGACGTCGAGGCCATCGTCCGCTCGCTCGGCCACGAACAGGCCGACTACGTGCTCTCGGGCCTGCCGTTCTCGACCCTGCCCGAAGGCGTCGGCCCGGCCATCGCAGCGGCGACGCACCGCGTGATCCGCCCCGGAGGCGCGTTCCTGACCTACCAGTTCAGCAGCGTCGCGCGCGACCTGACGGCACGGCACTTCGACCGCGTCGATACCGGCATGACCTGGCTCAACGTGCCGCCGTGCCTGCTCGCCTGGGGCTGGAAGACCTAGGCCTTACTCGAACGTTTCGCTGACCGCCGCGGCCGAGGGCCCGGACAGCTGGCGGTGGATCGCGGCGATCACGGCCACAAGCACCACCGTCAGCGCGGCCCCGAGGACGCCCGAGATGATCCCGTTCACCAGCAGCGCGGTATCGGCGCCGAGCGCCAGCCCGAGCGCGGCGACGATCATCCCGATCACTATCGAAATCACGATGTAGACGATCAGCAGAAGCAGGAAGAACAGGAACAGCCGCAGGCTGTTGCCCTTGGTCAGCCGCCAGCTGCGGGCAATCGCCGAGAGCGGGTTCGAGACCTTGTCTATGGCGATGACCGGCAGGACCAGCATCAGCTTGACCGCAATGTAGAGCATCGCGATCACCATGACCGGGATGGCGACGATCAGAAGCGCGGGAACGGCCACCGTCAGCGCGACCACCGCCACCCCCACCACCACCGCCGCCACGAAGACGATCACGTAGAATCCGATCGCCGGCAGCAGCGCGGCGAGTCCGGCCTTGAGCGCCTCGCCCACCGTCGGCCGGCGGGTGTCGCGCAGCAGCGTCAGCAGCGCGAGGTAACCGACGATCTGCGCGAGGACGACCAGCAGCAGCAGCCACCAGAAACCGGCATAGAGCTCGATCATCATGGCCTGCGCGTTCTCGGGGTCCGCGAGCATCGTTTCCTGCAGGCCCGGCATCGTCAGGGCGAGCACAAGGCTCGGCAGCAGGAAGAAGATGCCCGCGACGATCAGCAGGACCTCGCGGTTGGCGGACATCATCGCCGTGGCGTCGCGCCAGGCCTCGCTCATGCTGAATTTCATGGCTATCCCTCCCCCGGAGAATGCGACCCGCCCTTGATAAGCCCGAATCGAGCCGCCAGCAAATGACGGCGATGGGAAAGTCAGAAGCTGTGGAAGAAACGGCGATCGAGTGGCGCGCGAGCGCCGAGCCCGTGGCGTACCGCGCGGCGCTGGCCGAGCAGCAGGCGCGCAATACCGCGATCGCCGAAGGGCGCGCCGGCGAGCTGGTGTGGCTGCTCGAGCATCCGCCGGTCTACACCGCGGGCACCAGCGCGGTGGCGCACGAAGTGCTCGACGCGCGCTTCGAGGTGGTCGAGACCGGGCGCGGCGGGCGTCACACCTATCACGGGCCGGGGCAGCGGGTCGGCTACGTGCTGCTCGACCTGGGCGAGCGCGGCCGCGACGTGCGCCGCTTCGTCCATTCGCTCGAGGGATGGGTGATCGCCACGCTGGGCGATTTCGGCGTCGAGGCCTGGGCGGTGCCCGACCGGATCGGCATCTGGACGCGCGACGCCGCCGGCGCCGAGGCCAAGATCGGCGCGATCGGCGTGCGGGTCCGCAAGTGGGTGACGATGCACGGCTTCGCGGTCAATCTCGACCCCGACCTCGCGCATTTCGCAGGCATCGTGCCGTGCGGGATCGCCGACTACGGCGTCACCAGCCTGGCGCGGCTCGGCCTTGCGGTCGGGCCCGAGGAATGGGATGGGGCGCTGCGCGCGCGCCTGCCCGAGTTCCTGGCCGCGCTGGAGAGAGCATGACCGACACGCGCCCGTTCCTTGCCCCCATGCCGGTGGTCGCTGCGCTGGCGCTGCTCGCCGGGTGCGGCGGCGAACCTTCCGCCGACGACGGGCGCGCCGCATCGGGCGAAGTGCTCGAAGGCACGATCAGCGACTCCATGCTCCCGCTCGACCGCGTCCGCTCCGAAGCGCCGCTCGAGGATCCCGAGGCCTTTGCCGAAGCCCTGGAGGAAGCGGGCGAAGCGCCGGCATCCCAGGCCGATGGCGAAGGGGCCGAGGCGGCCGGCGGCGCCGCCGCCGATGACGCGGAACCCGTCGGCGACGAACCGGCGGACGAGAGCGAAGGCTAGGCTCGGTACTCAATCAGCTTGCGAGTAGGCACGCGGACTGATTCAAGGCTTCAGCGGAGAGCGGTGCGGACCGCGACGGCTCGAGGAAAATCGTGTACCGTCCTGACGTGTCCGCAGGTGCGATTTGGATCGACAGAATGGTGCGGAAATGCGCTAGTTTCTGAGAATTTGTCCCAGAGAAAATGGACTCTTCAATGTGAGTGGAGGCCCGAGCCGGAATCGAACCGGCGTGCAAGGATTTGCAGTCCTCTGCGTAACCACTCCGCCATCGGGCCGGAACGCGCGCCCCTAGCGTAGGGGCCGCGGGGGCGCAACGGCCATTGCCGCTTGAGCGATGACGCGGTAGCCCACGGCGCATGGCCGATGATGTGAAGATGCAGCGGATCGCGGGGGGCAGCGAGGAGCGCTTTCTCGGCTCCGACGTGTTCGAAAGCTCGGGCCGCAACCTGCCGCCGCCCAGGCGCGGCGGCTCGATCCTCGAGGACGCGCGCGAGATCGACATCTACCACCGCTGCGACGTGGTGGTGATCGGCGGCGGACCGGCCGGCTGCGCGGCGGCATGGGCCGCGGCCAAGGCCGGCGCGGACGTGACGCTGGTCGAGCGCTACAACTGCCTCGGAGGGCTCTCCACCGGCGGCCTCGTCATGTGGATCGACCGCATGACCGACTGGCAGGGCGACCATGTGATCCAGGGCTTCGCCCGCCATTTCATCGAACGGATGCCGCCCGACGCCGTCGCCGGGCCGCCGATGGCCGACTGGGGCAGCAAGGACCCGGCCAAGGTCTCGTACTGGCAGAACCGCACCACCGCGTTCCACGGCATCGTCCAGTGGGCGCCGACGCTCGATCCCGAGCGAATGAAGCTCAACAACCAGGAAATGCTGCTGCAGGCGGGCGTCCGGCTGGTGTTCCACGCCTGGGCCGCGCGGCCCATCGTCGAGGACGGCACCGCCAAAGGCGTGATCTTCGAGAGCAAGGCCGGGCGCCAGGCGATCGTGGCCAAGGTCGTGGTCGACACCACCGGCGACGGCGACATGTTCGCCCGCGCCGGGGCGGAGTTCGATACCGACATCGAGGAAGGCGACGTCCACCACTCGATGAACACCGCCTGGGTGGTCGGCGGGGTCGACATGGACCGCTGGATCGACTGGAAGATCCACCACGCCGACCAGTTGCGCGAGCTGATGGAAATGGGCCGCAAGGAGCTCGGCTTCTTCCAGACGCCCTACGTCACCTGGCGGCCCGACGTGGCGATGTGGCTCGGCCCGCGCCAGTCGGGGCTCTCCGCGCTCGATGTCGACGACATGACCGAGGTCGAGATCCGCAGCCACCGGCTGATGGAAGGGCACACCCAGTTCTTCCGCCGCCACGCACCGGGGTTCGAGCGCGCCTTCAGCCTGCAGAGCGCTCAGCAGCTCGGCGTGCGTCACACCCGCCGCCTCGCCGGCGTTGCGCGGATCGAGCGCAAGGACTGGGACGACGGTGCCCCGGTGGCCGACGAGGTCGGCGTGAGCCCTTCGATCAGCCCAAAGTTCCCAATGGTCTCGGTGCCCTATGGCAGCCTCGTCCCGCGCGCGCTCGACGGGATGCTCGCGGCCGGGCGGCACATCAGCTGCGACGCCAACAGCCACGGCTTCATGCGCGAGATCCCGCAGTGCTGGCTGACCGGCCACGCCGCCGGCGTGGGCGCGGCCCTGGCGGCCAATCGCGGCGTGCAGCCGCGCGCGGTCGATGTCGGCGAGGTGCGCTCGATCCTGCGCGAGCAGGGCGCGCACCTCAGCGACGACGCGGCGGTCGCCGCGGTGGGCCGGGCGGAAGCGGCAGAGTAGGCCGGCGGAGCGCGTCCAGGTCGGCCGTGAGACGCTTCGGCGGGGTGTATTGACATGTCGGACGCGGTCCCGCGCCGCAAAGCGCCGGGATCCGTCACGTTGGGCCTCGAAGCCGTAGCCGTGCCGGCAGCACCGTCGCCTTGGCCGAGACGCGTTCGCCTTGCGCGGGCCGATGCGTGCCGGCGGCACCGGGCAGGCTGCATCGAAGGCGGCGGCAGGATCGAGCGGCGGGCGGGTTTCCATCGCCGGGCATAAGGCAAATTTCGGCCGTGTAGGAAAGCGCAAACCGGGCCAATGTGGCGCCGTGCCGGTCCGCCCTCCCCTCGCCCGCGCCGTCCGCCTCGCGCTTGCCTACTGGGCGGGCGTGTTCGCGCTTGGCTTCATGCTCGGCGCGGCACGCTCGCTGTGGCTCGCGCCGCGCGTGGGCGAGCTGGCGGCGGTGGCGATCGAGCTGCCGGTCATGATCGCGGCAAGCTGGTGGTGGGCGCGGCGGCTGGTCGCGGGGCGCGGCCTGACGGGAAGCGAAGCGGCCGCGAGCGGTGCGCTCGCCTTCGCGCTGCTGCTGGCGAGCGAAGCGGCGCTGGCGGCGGCGTTCGGGCGGGCCGTGCGCGACTGGCTGGCGGCGCTGGCGACCCCGCCCGGCGCGCTCGGCCTGGCCGGCCAGGCGGCCTTCGCGGCGATGCCGTGGTGGGCGCGCAAGGCGCCGCCGCGCTAGCGCCGCCTCCGGCGGGCGGGGCGCGCGGCAACGACAAGGGGCGCCCCCATCGAGGGCGCCCTTTGCCGCTGTTCGCGGCGATCAGCGCGTCAGTCGATGGCGTGCTTGAGCGCGCTCATCTCGTCGTGGCCGGCGCGGACCGAGGTCCAGGCTTCCTCGACCGCGGCGCGGCCTTCGGCGGGCAGGTCCTTGTGGCGCAGCGCCGCCTCGAACTTCTCCTTGAGATAGTCCTCGCCGCGCTCGACCTCCTTGACGATCGCCTCGTCGTCGCGGCCGAGCACCGCTTCCTTGAGGCTGAGCCAGCCGCGATGGACCGCGCCGGCGGTGGTGCCGTCATCCTCCGGGTTGCCGCCCATCCGCGCCACCGCCGCCTGCAGCTTGGGCAGCACCTGCTGGCGCTCCTGGGCGCGGGCGTTGAACATCTCGGCGAAGCGTGGGTTCTGGGTATCGGTGGCGGCCTTGCGGTAGCCATCGATGCTGTCGATCAGCGTGCCGATCAGGGTGTTGAGCGTGGCGGTATCGCCGGCGTCGGCGCGGTTGCCGGGCGATGCGGCGGGCCGGGTGTAATCGTCGTAAGCCATGGTTTTCAATTCCTTGCTGGAAGGGTGTTGTGCCCTCTCAGCGGCTGGAACCGCGCATCGTTCCAACGCTTCGGCGCACGCGGAAGGCGGATGGCGGCATGAGCGCGACGGGAGCGCCCGCGGCGAGGCTCGAGAGGTTTGCGCGGCGGACTTCCGGGCCGCCGGCGCTAGCCGCGCGTGTTGAGCGCCTGCCGCGCGTACGGCTCGCAGGCTACGCCGTCGCCGTCGCGGTCCAGTTGCGGATGGTAGCCGGGCTCCCCGCGGCGGAGCGGCGCCGCGCCCGCGGACCGCACCGCCTCGCAGTCGGCGTAGTAGACGTTGGCGGGCAGCGGCGAACCCGCGCTCAGCCGCGGAGTGCCCCGAGGCAGGGGCCGGCTCGGCGCGCGCCGGTCCTTCGCCTGCGCCTCGGTGCCCGCCTGCTCCTGCGCGGCGGCGGCGGCAGGCAGCGCGAAGCCCGCCAGGAGCAGGATGCCGGCGCCGATGGTACTGGTCTGGAAGACCCGGGCCATGCCCGCGATTGTCCGGCAGGCGGGTTAGCAAGTCGTAAAGGGTGCGCGCCGGTGCGACGCGATGGGCGATGCCTGGTCCGGAAAGCTGACTTGGCTTCGCCGCGCGCGGCCGCAAGGACGAGGCCTGACCCCCGCCTCGCCGGTCCCCCAGCCCGGCTTCGACGGCGGGGCGGCGGCACTATCGGCGGTAACTTTCTCCCCTCCCGCTTGCGGGAGGGGGCGGGGGTGGGCCAGTGTGCGGCCCGTGTCCCGCAGGCGATCAAACCTGGTTCCCTTTCGGCGCAAGCGCAAGTGGACACGCGCCACGGGTTTCAGTCACGATCTGCGGCCCCCGAAGCGTCCGGGCACGACATGGCTCGGGGCCTTCAGCGCGATGCGTCCCGTCCTGCTGCTGATCGCGCTGGTGACGCTGTGGTTCGTCGCCGACGACGCCGCGCTGCTCGAGCCGCCCGGGTTTCTGCAGACCGAGCCCGAAGTGATCGCCGGCAGCTTCACCCGCTGCGGACCGGGGCGCGGCTACTATTGCGTGATCGACGGCGACACCTTCAAGGTCGGCGAGCGCGACATTCGCGTGGTCGGCATCGACACGCCCGAGGTCGAGGCGGAGTGCGCCGCGGAAGCGCAAGCGGCCGAACGCGCCACGCAAGCGCTGCAGAATTGGCTCAACCTCGCCTCGTTCCGCATGACCGCCCGCATCGACGAGGCGCGCGACAAGTACGGCCGCGAGCTGCGCATCGTGAAGCGCGTCAACCCCGACGGGAGCGAGGATCGGCTGGCGGACCACATGCGCGAAGGCGGCTTCGCGCGGCGGTACCTGGGCGGGTGGCGCGGGGGGTGGTGTTGAGAACTGTCGCTTGCAAAGCACCACTTTGGCCGTTCATGATCGGGCGATGGGGGACGATCCGCTGCAGAATGCGCTGGCAACGCTGCCCAAGATCGCCACGGAGGATCGAATACCGCCTGGGCTGTTGCCGGATGGCTTCATCCAGAAGTACGAGATCAAGAGCTTTCGGAACGCGGCCAACCTCCTCGTAACAGCTCACAAGGACGAGACCGCGCAGCTCTTCGAGATCTTGAACGCATTCGAGATCCAGATGGAGGACATCCTCAAGAAGGGTGGCAACAAGAGCCAAGTTGCAAAAAAGCTCGAGGCCCAACTCCACCCGCTCGGCTGGAACGAGACAAGGATCTCGGGCGACCTGCTCGTTCGTCGGCGAGCCAAGGCCTTAAACACTCGGACCAGGAGTCCGAAGTTCCTGAAGGTAGATGACACGAGCATCCTCGAGAATTTCCTGGACGGTCATCAGATCGACTTCGTGAAAGATCGGGTCGCGTTCGATCTCGAGTGGAACAGCAAGGATCAGACCTTCGACCGCGATCTCTACGCTATGCGAGCTTTCTACGACTGCGGCATTATCGATGTCGGGATCATTCTCACGCGATCGACCAATCTGGCGCGCATGTTCGCCGACATCGCAAGCAGGGTGGATGCGGTGAAGTCATTCAAGGAGAAGTACGGTGCCAGCACCACTTGGATGGGTAAGCTGGACTATCGGGTGAATGCCGGTCGAGCCGGAGGATGCCCTATTCTCGCCCTCGGTTTCCAGGAGGCTGCATTCACCGAACTCGAAGAATGGCGCCGAGCAAACCCCGTCATCGATGCAAGCGTCACCGCAGAGTCCCTGATACAGGAGGACTCCGACGACGACTGATCACTCGGCTGGAACGGCGACCGCGCTGTTGTAGCTGTAGGTATCCCACGTCGGCTTGTAGTCTTCATCCGCCTGGTTGCCCCAGACTTCCCAGCCCTTGCGCTTGCCACGGCTGAACAGCTCGATGCGCGGGCCCCAGCTGCAATCCTCGATGAGCTTGTACTGCTCGTCGGGCTTGCGGCTGTGCTCGCGCTTGCGGGTCTGGAGCATGTTGACCTGGCTACGGCCGGGATCGAGCGTGCGGGCGTTCTTGCCGCGCACGCCGAACAGCAGCAGCTCGGTGACGTTGCGGAAGTAGAAGCCGACGCCGCGTCCGTCCGAGCCGCCGTCCTTGCGGACCTTGTGCCAGACGATGTTGGAGACGTAGCGGAAGCCCCACGCGTCGAGCACCTTGAGCCCTTCGGGCAGCAGCGCGTTGGGCACCCAGAGATAGAGATGCGCCGGATCGGCGGCGACGTCCGCCACCGGCAGCGCGCAAATCTCCTCCAACGCCATCGTGCCGTAGCGGCTCAGGCGCTTGTGCTCAGGCGCGACCTTGCCGGTGCGATTCTGGAACTGCCACGGCGGATCGGCGAGGATCGTCCCGAACTTCCGCCCGCGCGCCGTGCGGATCAGGTCAAGGTGCGCAGCGAGGGGGGTGTCTGACGGGAGGGTCATAGGGAAAGCCATGCACCCTTCATCGCTTCCAAACCTTGTCCATTAGGCTTGTCTTGCCGGGCGCTTCGCCCTTTCGGAGCCGCCGCGCCACCTTCGAAATATTTTCAGCAGCAGAAAGGCTCTCGGGCATCGTCCCGCCTATTTCCTCTATGGCTTGACGGACGCGCCGTCCGACTTGGAAATGGGTGCTATTTGCAGCCTCCTTTCCCCGGACATTTTCGCGACGGAGCTTTTCCTCCGTTTGTGTTGCCCGGAAGAGATTGGCGGCCAGTTCGGCGCTGCCCATGTGATCAAGGATTTGATCGCGAGCTTTCAAGCCTTTCCGACGCTGAATTCCTTGGCGATCAAGGCCCCCGTACAAGCCCCTGTATCCGTAGGTTTGGAAGATTGCGAAGTCGAGCGGCTTGACCACGCCAGCGCCCTTTGCAGCGCTGGCCAAGTGCTTGTTATGCTCTTTAATCTCATTTCGGAGCAGCACTCGCTTCTGGTCCTCAGAAAGAGGCACATAATCCTGCTCGTCCTCGTCAGCGATTTCCGCCCGACGAGTCTGGATGGCAAAATACGTTTGAGCGAACGAGATCTGCTTCTTACGAGCATCCCCATTTTGGGCGATCAGATAGCAAGCATAGCGGCTAAGACGGAAGTCAGTGATCTCTCGTTCTGCGTTTGATCCGATGCTGACCATTTTTCGGACCTCCGAAAAATGGTTTTCCACGGCTTGGCCGCTTTGAGCACAAGCGATTTGCGCCTTCGCCAGGACCTCCATGAACGTGTCCCAGCGCTGATAGCCCAGCAAATCTTGAAGATCGCGAGCAAACCAAAACTCCGCCTCTTCGTCCGCATTGAATTCGGCTGCATCCTCGAAGCTCGCAATCAACCGGTCAATCGCCCCATCCTGCAGAGGGCTTGCGGCTTGTGTTTCGCCGAAATTGGAGTTGCGGAACGCCATTTTTGCGAGTTCGCTAGCTGACTCGCCATCCTCCGACATCAGGCCACACTCCACTTAGGTCGTTCATGAAACGAGCGCATGATGTTCTTAACACGTTCCGCGCTCTGTGCAACTACTCCGCCGCCACGCTCCCCGCTCCACCCGCATCCCCGAACAACCCCGGCCCGTCGCCCTCGCCTTCCTCGTTCGCCGCGCTGGCCTTGGCCTTGGCGCGGCTGTCGAAGCTGGCCCAGACGTCGTTCCAGTTCCCGCGGGTCGCCGCCTTGGCGTATTCGGTGGCGCGGGTTTCGAAGAAGTTGGCGTGCTCGACCCCGTTGAGCAGCGGGGCGAGCCACGGCAGCGGGTGGTCGTCGACCATGTAGATCGCCTTGAGGCCGAGCTGGCCGAGCCGCCAGTCGGCGATGTAGCGGATGTACTTCTTGATCTCGTTGGCGGTCATGCCCGGGACCGGGCCCTGCTCGAAGGCGAGGTCGATGAAGGCGTCCTCCAGCCGCACCGTCTTCTGGCACATGTCGAGGATGTCTTCCTTGACCGCCTTGGTCAGGCAGTTCCGCTCGGCGCAGAAGGCGTGGAACAGGCGGGTGATGCCTTCGCAGTGCAGGCTCTCGTCGCGGATCGACCAGGTGATGATCTGGCCCATGCCCTTCATCTTGTTGAAGCGCGGGAAGTTCATCAGCATGGCGAAGCTGGCGAACAGCTGCAGCCCTTCGGTGAAGCCGCCGAACATCGCCAGCGTGCGGGCGATGTCCTCGTCGCTGTCGACCCCGAACTGCTGCAGGTAGTCGTGCTTGTCGCGCATCTCCTGGTATTCGAGGAACATGCCGTATTCGCTTTCCGGCATGCCGATCGTGTCGAGCAGGTGGCTGTACGCGGCGATGTGCACCGTCTCCATGTTGGAGAACGCGGTCAGCATCATCTTGACCTCGGTCGGCTTGAACACCCGGCCGTACTTGTCGTGGTAGCAGTCCTGCACCTCGATATCGGCCTGGGTGAAGAAGCGGAAGATCTGGGTGAGCAGGTTGCGCTCGTGATCGGAGAGCTTCTGCGCCCAGTCGCGGCAGTCCTCTCCCAGCGGCACTTCCTCGGGCAGCCAGTGGATCTGCTGCTGCCGCTTCCAGAACTCGTAGGCCCACGGGTATTCGAAGGGCTTGTAGGTCTTCCGGGCTTCGAGCAGCGACATCTTGTGGTCTCCGGCGCGTTGGCGTGCGGTGTGGCGGCGAACCTCCAACATAGGGAATCATGCCCGCGATTCGATAGCAAGCGGCAATGATTCGGCGGGGATAACGGACGGCGGGGAACGCCTTTCCCCCGCCGATCATTGCCTTGCCGGAGGGGACGCGTGTGCGCCCGCGCCGCGTCCCGCTGGCAAGGAGGCCGCGATGTCCTGGAAGCTTCATTCGCAGCAGCAACAGCGCGGGGCGCAGATGCCCTCGTCGGGCGGCGCGAACGCCGGCAAGGCGCCCGATGAGGCAACTCGCGACCGCGCCGCGCAGGACCACGAGCACGCCGGCGGCACGCCGCGGCCCGGAAACTACCCGGCCAGCCGGATCGAGGATCGCGACGGCGACATCACCCCGAGCGCGCCCGAACCGGACGTCGATTGGGACGAGGTGGTCCAGCCGGAACCCGCGAAGGCCAGGGACGTCGACCCGCAGCCGATACCGGAAGGAAAATGATCATGGGCGAGTACGAGCCGCGCGATTCGCGCAACGTGACCCTGAAGCAGGACCGCGCCCCCGGCGAGCCGCCGCGCACCGGCCCGCGCGAGGGCGAAACGCGCCAGCAGGAGGGCGAGACCGAGCTCGAGCAGGACGAACGCGGCGATGACGCCGAGCAAGTTGCCGATGCCCACGCCGAGCAGGCGCTGGGCGAGGCGGCGATGGAGCAGGAAGCCGGGGAACCGGACGAGCCGGGACGGCTCGACCGCAACGATTAGCGGCGGGCGCGGAACCGCTCGTAGTGGCGCATCGCCTCGAGCGCGACCAGGATCGGGGTCGACCACAGCCAGGTCATCAGCGAGGATTCGACCCAGCCGCGGTTGTCGGCGAGACGCATCGAGCACTCGTAGACCTTGATGAAGCCGTCGGGCGGGCAGGTCGACGGCCAGTAGGCGTGGGCGAACAGGTACACGCCCAGCCCGATCCATCCGGCAATCGCGAGATAGAGCGCGAAATAGCGGCTCACGGCGACCTCGCCGTTGCCGTGCAAATGCGGATAGCTGCGCTGGTCCCTCGCCATGGGTCGCGGGCTATCAGGCAAATGGTAAAGAATTCGCTAATACCGAGGCTTTAGTGGCTGAAATCAGGCCCCCATCCGCCAGGGGGCTCGATTGCCCGCGCCGGTCCGGGCGCGTCAATCGCGCCGCGACTTCTTCGAGCTGAACCACGACCCGCCGCCGAGCACGGTCACGCCGAGGAAGAAGCCGAAATCGTACCACCCGCCGTTGTTGGGCACCGCGTAGACCGCGATGTCGGGCCGGAACAGCGAGCCGATCCAGGAAAACGGGAAGATGAACCCGTGCCACAGGCCGTGGAGGAAGTTCGGCGTGTTTTCGGCATGTTCGACCGCCTCGGGCGCGGCCCTGGCGCAGGCGGCGAGCAGCAGCAGCAGGCCGACCACGGCGGCGGTGCGAATTCCCTTTTCCATCGGCCTGTCACCTCGTTCCTGCGCGCGTCCGCATCCATTTGCGGCCTCGCGCGTTGCATCGTCGGACCAGCAGGAGACTAACGATGACCGAGGCGAGTGCAATCCGCGAGCAAATGGAAGTGATCGGCGCCGACGGCGCGCATGTCGGCACGGTCGACAAGGTCGACGGCGAGCGGATCAAGCTGACCAGGGCGGATTCGGGCGCCGAAGTCGAAGGCGCCGAAGGCGGCGCGCATTCCGGCCATCACCACTACATCTCGCTCGGCCTCGTCGCCGGCGTCGAAGGCAACCAGGTCCGCCTCAGCGCGACCGGCGCCAACGCGGTGCTGTTCGAGGAGGAAGAGGGGGGCTGAGGACGCGCGGGTCCTTCGAGACGAGCCTTCGACCACGCGCCTGCGGCACTTCGCTCAGCCTCCCCTCAGGACGAGCGGCTGACGAGCCGCGAAGCGGCGTCCCGAAGACGCGTCTAAGGACCCTCACTGGCAGGCGAGGCATTCCTCGTAGTCGGTCGGCGCGCCGAGCTCGATCTTCGGGGGCTCGGCGGTGTTGTCGGCCTCCACCCCGCCGGCGAATCCGGCGCGCTGCACGCTCTTGGAGCGCAGGTAGTAGAGCGACTTGATGCCCTTCTCCCACGCCTGGAAGTGGAGCATCATCAGGTCCCACTTGTCGACGTCGGCGGGGATGAACAGGTTGAGGCTCTGCGCCTGGTCGATGAACGGCGCGCGGTCGGCGGCGAATTCGAGCAGCCAGCGCTGGTCGATCTCGAAGCTGGTCTTGTAGGCCGCCTTCTCCTCGGCGGTGAGGAAGTCGAGGTGCTGGACCGATCCGCCCTTCTCGAGGATCGAGTTCCACACGTTGGTCGAATCCTTGCTCTTCGAAGCGAGCAGCTTCTCGAGGTACGGGTTCTTGACCACGAAGCTGCCCGACAGCGTCTTGTGGGTGTAGATGTTGGCCGGGATCGGCTCGATGCAGGCGCTGGTACCGCCGCAGATGATGCTGATCGAAGCGGTCGGCGCGATCGCCATCTTGCAGGAAAAGCGCTCCATCGCGCCCATTTCCTCGGCGTCGGGGCAGGCTCCTCGTTCCTCGGCGAGCACCATCGAGGCCTCGTCCGCCCGGGCCGAGATGTGCTTGAACATCTTCAGGTTCCAGACCTTGGCCATCGGGCTTTCGAAGCCGATGCCCTTCATCTGCAGGAACGAGTGGAAGCCCATCACGCCGAGCCCGACCGAGCGTTCGCGGCTGGCCGAATACTTGGCCCGCGCCATCTCGTCCGGCGCGCGGTCGATGTAATCCTGCAGCACGTTGTCGAGGAAGCGCATCACGTCCTCGATGAAACGCTTGTCGCCGTTCCACTCGTCCCAGGTCTCGAGATTGAGCGAGGACAGGCAGCACACCGCGGTACGGTCGTTGCCGAGGTGGTCGCGGCCCGTGGGCAGGGTGATTTCCGAGCACAGGTTCGAGGTCGAGACCTTGAGGCCGAGTTCGCGGTGATGCTTGGGCATGGCCCGGTTCACGGTGTCGGAGAACACGATGTAGGGCTCGCCGGTGGCGAGGCGGGTCTCGACCAGCTTCTGGAACAGGCTGCGCGCGTCGACCGTGGCGCGCACGCTGCCGTCCTTCGGGCTGGTCAGCTGCCATTCGTCGCCCGCCCGCACCGCTTCCATGAAGGCGTCGGAGACGAGCACACCGTGGTGCAGGTTGAGGGCCTTCCTGTTGAAATCGCCGCTGGGCTTTCTGATCTCGAGGAACTCCTCGATCTCGGGGTGACTCACGTCGAGGTAGCACGCGGCCGAGCCGCGCCGCAGCGAGCCTTGCGAAATCGCCAGCGTCAGGCTGTCCATCACCCGAACGAACGGGATGATCCCGCTGGTCTTTCCGTTGAGCCCCACCGGCTCGCCGATCCCGCGCACGTTGCCCCAGTATGTGCCGATGCCGCCGCCGCGGCTCGCCAGCCAGACGTTCTCGTTCCAGGTGCCGACGATGGCCTCGAGGCTGTCGTCGACACTGTTGAGATAGCAAGAAATCGGCAGGCCCCTGCCGGTGCCGCCGTTCGAAAGCACCGGGGTCGCCGGCATGAACCACAGCCGCGAGATGTAGTCGTAGAGCCGCTGCGCGTGGTCCTGGTCGTCGGCGTAGGCGTCGGCGACGCGGGCGAACAGGTCCTGGTAGCTCTCGCCCGGAAGCAGGTAACGGTCGGTCAGCGTGTCCTTGCCGAAATCGGTCAGCAGCGCGTCGCGCGTTTCGTCGGTGACGACGTCGAAACGCCGCGCGCGAACGGCCTTGGAGTCGGCACCGGCCTCGGCCTGTGCGGCGGCCTTGATCGCCTCGGCCATGGCCGAGGCCGCGGCGTCGGCGACCAGTTCGTCGCTACCGGTATCCTTGCGGTCCATCTTCACTGCCTTGCGAGCGATATTGTCATCGGCGACCTTGTCCTTCGGGGATGCAGGCTCTTCCAGCGTGGCGGTATTGTTCTCGCCCAGACCCATTGCCGCATCGTCCCCGTTCCGAAATTCCATTGCTTCGCTGCCCCCGCCCCTTGCTCGCCCGAACTCGGACCCTCGTTCAATGTTCCGCATGTGTTCGAATCGGCGGCGCTGGGTGCAACCTACCAATTCGCATGCGGCAGCAGGGAAAAACTTATCCCCGAACTGTCCCCAGCCGGGCCTTGCGAGGGCTGAAAGCGCCGCGATTCCGGGTCGTCCGCGCTGTCTCGCGCGGCCACTCTGAATCTAGGTATTGTGGGTTGCCCCCGCAACCCGACCACAACCCATAGTGAATCGGCACGGACTCGCGCGCAAGAGGGTTAAGCCGGGTTTACCTCGTGCCGGGCCGGAACCCGGCCGGTGTATTGCCGAACCAATACGCCGCGACGCGCGGAGCCAACTGGACTGGCGCCGCGCGCAAGAGTCAAAATGAGTTCTCCAAAATTTTTTTTGTCCCCCGCCGCCTTTGAATCATTCGAATCCGGCGGCGCAATTTTGCTGCCGATGCGCAGCCCGCAAACTACCTGGAATTTCGCAGGCAAGTCCCGGGCGCGTCAGCCCTCCGGCGGGCGATGGCGTTCTGGCCCGGCCCCGGCCGCACGCGCGCCACTACGCACGGTTCGGGCGCGAGCCTGGCCACCACGAGATACGATACGTCGGGCACGTTCGGGTCCGGATGCTCCATCACCGCATGGCGCGCGATCAGTGCGGACGGCGCGAATCGGCCGCCCCGCGCGCGGCCGCGCCATTCGACCGTGTCGCCGAGCTCGCTGAACGCCCCGCCGGAGAGCGCGGACAGCTCGAGGCTGTGCTCGCCCCCGCCCGGAGCGAGCACGATGAGGTTCTCGCGCAGATCGGATTCCACATGCCGCAGCCGGTAGCCGCCTTCGCCGATGCACTCGTGCTCGAAGAAAAGCCGGCTTCGTCGGACGCCGAGCGCGTCAGCCTGCAGCCCGTCAGCCGGGTATAGCGGTATGGCGTGGCGGAATCGGGCGCGTTGACGGCGGCTTCGCTCTCCCCGACACTCGCGGCGGCGGCGGCGTCGGGCGGGGGCGGCTCGGCCGAGCAGGCGGCGACCAGCAGGAGCGCGACGAACGTGAACGGGACCGGTCTCATCGTGTCGGAACGCACGGGGCCGCGGCGGGCTCCTGCGCTCCGGAACCACCGCGCCGCGTCGCGCTTGGATAGACGATGAAACCGCTGACCGAGCAGCACCTGGCCCTCTTTCGCCGGCATATGGTCGAGATCGTCGACATGCATTTCGACCTGGCCAGCGACGAGATCGGCACCAACGCAGTCGATCCGGACTTGCGCCGCGCGTTGCTGATCGTGCCGCGCCACCTGTTCGTGCCCTCGAACCTGGCCGCCGTGGCATACCACGACACCCCCCTGCCGCTCGGCTTCGACAAGACCATCTCGCAGCCTTTCATCGGGGCGTTGATGCTCGACCTGCTCGACCTCAAGCCGGGGCAACGCGTGCTCGAGGTCGGCACGGGGCTGGGCTACCAGGCGGCGGTGATGGCCGAGCTGGGCGCCGAGGTGTTCAGCGTGGAAGTGGTCGAGGAGTTCGCCGAGGCAGCCGAAGCGCGATTCGCCGCGCTTGGCTACACGGTGCGGGTGCGGATCGGCGACGGCTCGAAAGGCTGGACCGAATACGCACCCTATGACGCGATCCTCGTCACCGCGGCCGCACCCGAACCGCCATTCGAGCTCGTGCGACAGCTTGAGCCCGGCGGCCGCATGGTCGTGCCGCTCGGCGGGCCGGAGGTGCAGCAACTCAGCGTGGTCATGAAAGCCGGCGACGGATCGATCGAGACGAGGCCGGTGATGCCGGTGAAGTTCACCCAGCTCGAGCTCGCCGGCTAACGGCGCGGGTCACGGCACCAGCACCGTGTCGCGCGCCACCAGATCGGTCTCCGGATAGTCGAGGATGGAGTGCAGGCCGCGGCTCTCGTGGCGGCGAAGCGCGCTCTGGACGATCAGATCGGCGCATTGCAGCAGGTTGCGCAGCTCGATCAGATCGGTCGTGACGCGGAAGTGGCCGTAGTAGTCGGCGACCTCGTCGTGCAGCAGCTTGATCCGGTGCGCGGCGCGCTCGAGCCGCTTGGTGGTGCGCACGATGCCGACGTAGTTCCACATGAAGCGGCGGATCTCGGTCCAGTTCTGGCGG
>Ga0307505_10000387_pt1 | contig 49919 bp, 49 predicted proteins | sample 23_S_MG_FD_202183 | JGI IMG/M metagenome (GOLD analysis project Ga0307505, IMG submission 202183) | Soil microbial communities from Populus trichocarpa stands in riparian zone in the Pacific Northwest, United States - 23_S | ecosystem: Environmental > Terrestrial > Soil > Riparian zone > Trees...
TTGGCCGTGGCGTCGAAGCTGACGGTGAGAGACGGCAGATCCAGCGAAGTCGAGGTCAGGGCGAGGTTGTCGAGGGAGAAGTCGACGGTGCCGTCGTCGGCCCCGAGCTCCCGGACCGACCGGCCGCCGAGGGCCGCCCCGCCGGTGACGGTGTAGGCGCCGGGGAGGTCGAAAGCGACAGCGTCGCCGGCGCCGGGCACGGTAGCGGGCTCCCAGTTTGAGGCCACATCCCACGAGCCGCCGGCGGGGTTGGTCCAGCGGTGGCCGCCGGAGAGCACCGCGCGGTACGCCTCCCACTGCCCCTGTGGGTTCAACCCGATGCCGACGACGACGCGGCCATCAGGCGAAAGGCCCCATGCGGCGCCGAGGGCCCAACCGGTCATGTCCACCCCCTGCTCGACGAGGACATCGCGCAGAGGACGCATCCCGTCGGCTGCCGTCCAGACGAACGCTTCGAATGCCGTCGCGCCAATGCTCTGGCCCACGACAACGGAGCCATCCGCGGATACGGCGGTGGCTTGACTGTGGAAAGTCCCTCCGGGGAGGTCGCCCAGCCCCACCATTCCAGTCGCCGCGGTCCACCGGAACGCCTCGGTGCCATCGCTAGCGCTGTGTCCCACGACAACAGCCCCGTCGTCCGATACGTCGGTGGCCCGGCTATTGAAGAAGGCGCCGGGGAGGGCGCCGAGGCCAATCATCACCCCCGCCGTCCAGCGAAACGCCTCGTCCCCGTCCGCGCTCAAGCCCTGCCCGACGACGTGGTTCCCGTCGGCGGATACGCCGGTGGCGCGGCTTGAGGACGATCCTCCGGGAAGGTCGCCGAGGCCCACCATCCCCCCGGAAGGCGTCCACCGGAACGCCTCCTGGGACATCTCCCCGCCACCCGCGGCTCCTACCACGACGGCGCCGTCGTCAGAAACCCCCCACGCCTCGCTGGGGAACCCACCCCCCTGGAAGTCCCCGAGGGACCCCAGTCCCTCCATCCCCCCGCCAAGCGTCCACCGGAATGCCTCGGGGTCGTCGTCGGCGTTTTCACCGGTCCCTACAACGACGCTCCCATCCGCCGAAACGCCCCAGGCCGTGCTTTGAAATATCCCGCCAGGGAGGTCGCCTAGCCCGACCATTCCGGTGGCCTCCGTCCATCGGAAGGCCTCCGCCCCATTCGAGCTGTAGGCGTGTCCCACTACGACGTTGCCGTCGTGGGACACACCCTGGGCCGTGCTGTGGACCATTCCGCCCGGGAGGTCGCCGAGGCCCTGGAAGGACGCGGGCTGGGCGCCGGCGGCCGGGCCGAGGAGGAGGGCGGTGAGGAGGGCGAGTGAGCGCCGCATCGGTAGGGCGGTGGAACGAGGAGTGCGGCACGGGGCGCTCATCGGATGGTCGTGGGTTGGAGGCCTTCCCGGGCGCTCTCCGCCGCGAGGCGCTCGAGGCAGAACCCCTGGGGCGAGGGGACGCCTCCCGGCGGAGCTTCGCGCGTGGCGGTCGTCCGCCCGTGCGAAGACGCGTGCCATGTGGGTCGATGCGGTCGTGCCAGCGAACGTTCGGGTGCCGGCGCTCCGTAGTCCTTACCGATCGCCTACCGCACTACTACCTTTCGGCAACGAGTCTGCTTACATGATCCGGTCGGCTCCCAAGCGCGTGCTGTTCGGCCCGTTCGAGCTCGAGCCGGGCGAGCGGCTCCTGTTGCGAGACGGCCTGCCCGTCGCGCTCCCGCCGAAAGCGCTGGATGTGCTGGCCGTACTGGCCGCGCGGCAAGGTGAGCTGGTGACCAAGGACGAGCTCCTCGCCGGCGCGTGGCCGGGCGTGGTCGTAGAGGAGAACGTCCTGAGCGTGGCCATTTCGCGGTTGCGCGCCGCCCTCGGCGAGGACTACCGGTCCAGCATCCAGGCCGTGCCGGGGTACGGCTACCGGCTCGTCGCGCCGGACACGCCGTCGGGGGACGGGCTCCAGCGTTCGGGCCTCGCCGCCGCCGCCAGGGCTCCCAGTGTCGATGACCTCGTGGCGAGTCTCGCGTCGCACGGCGACGGCTTCTCGCCCGCGCGGCCGCCAGCGCCGCGCGCCGCGGCCCGCCGGCCGGCGCGTCGCTGGCTGCTCGGCGCCGCCGTGGTGGCGACCGCGGTCACTTTCATCGTCGTCGCCACTCGCGTCTCCCACGATGAGCCCGGTTCTCCTCGCGCCGGCGTGGCGGACGTGCCCGCCGGGGCGCTGGTCGCCTATCGGGAAGGCCGAGCGCTGTGGGAGTCCCGCCGCGGCGATGCCATGCTGCCCGCGCTCACGCAGTTCAAGCGCGCGGCCACGATCGACTCGACGTTCGCGGCGGCATACCTGGGCCAGGCATTGGTTTACGCCTTCGGGTACCGCACCGACGCCGAGGTCGAGGCCGCGGCGTCGCGGGCACTGGCCCTCGACTCGACCCTCGCGGAGGCGTGGGCCGCGCGGGGGTTCTCGCGCGCGTTCCAACGCTGGGACTGGCGCGGCGCGAGTGATGCCCTCGCGCGCGCGGCGGAGCTGAACCCGCTCGACGTGAGCACCCTGCAGTGGACCGCCGCGCTGCGGATGGTGCAGCGCCGGCTGCCCGAGGCGGACGCCGCCCTCCGCCAGGCCATCCGCCTGGCTCCGACCTACGCCCCTCTCCATGCCGACCTCTGCGAGGTGGCCTATTACCGCCGCGACTTCGCCGGCGCTCGCGCGGCGTGCCAGCGCGCTCTGACCCTGGATCCCGAGAATCCGATGGCGGCCAACCACCTGACGTCCATCGAACTAGCGGGTCCGGACGGTGAAGCCCATGCGCGCCGCCTGCTCCAGGTCGAGGCGGGGGATTTCGGCGCCTACAGCCGCTCTCGCCTGCACGCGAGGCTGGGAGACGGAGACGAGGCCCTGGCCCTCGTGGGCGAGGCTGTCGCAGACAGGGCGGTGATCGCGCCCTTCATGCGCCCGGACCCCCTGTTCGATCCGTACCGCAGCGATCCCCGGTGGATAGCTGCCATGCGCCGGATGGGCCTGGGTCCGTGATCGGGGTATCGGGGTGTCGGGAGGAAGCCGGCGATTGAGCGAGTGAGCGATTCCCCTCCCCGCTCGCGGGGAGGTGGCCGAATGGCCGGTGGGGGCGCTGGGCGCGCGAGGACGCCGGCGGGCGCGGCGCACCTAGCCGGCGCAACGTGACGCCGCCGGTCGCTGGCGAGACGTGACGCCCGCCGTCGCTGGCGCGACTGCCCCCGCGAGCGGGGGGCGGGGTGTGTAGCCACGCTACCCTCGCCTCCCCGTGCACCATGCTCTCCGCTGGATCCCCCGGTCGCTAGCTTCACGCAGCCCCGCGCCCGTGTCGACGTCGCCCGATCCCCCTGCCCCCGGTGCCGCGCCGGCCGCCGCGCCGTCGGCGTCCAGCGTCGAGGACCGCGCGCTCGTCACCCGGGCCCTCGAGGGTGACCGCCGCGCCTACGACCAGCTCGTCCGCAAGTACCGCGAACCGCTCGCGCGCCACGTCGGTCGCCTGATCCGCGACCGCGACGACGTCGACGACCTCACGCAGGAGGCGCTCACCAAGGCGCTGACGCAGCTCGCGTCGTACGACCCCACGTACGCCTTCTCCACGTGGCTCTACCGGATCGCGACCAACCATTCGATCGACCACCTGCGCCGGCGCAAGCTGGCCACGTACTCGCTCGACCAGCCCATCCGCACGCGCGACGGCGAGATGCAGGCGGAGGTGCCAGACTCCACGTGGCGCCCCGACAAGCACGTAGTCGCCGACCAGCAGCGGACGCTCATCAACGAGGCCATCGCCAAGCTGCCGGAGAAGTACCACCGCGTGATCATCATGCGCCACGTGGAGGAGCTCGCCTACGAGGAGATCGCCGAGAGGCTCGACCTACCGCTCGGCACGGTCAAGGCGCACATCTTCCGCGCGCGGGCACTCCTCTACAGGCACCTGAAGGACCGTCAGGACGATCTCTGATGGTCTCCTCCACCGGATCTCCGCGCCGGGGCCGTAACCCTGCCGCGAAGCCGGCGTAGCCGACCGCCATGTCATTCGCGCGCCGGCTCCTTCTCCTCTCCCTCTCCGGGCTGGCGCTCGCCGCGGGCGTCGCCGGCTGCGGCAGTGATCGCGACGAGGACTGGGAGGAGGACGCCATGGCTCCGCCGGCGCCCCCTCGTCCGCCGGACGCGCCGGGCATCCCCGACGCGCCGGCGCCGCCCGGCGCGCACGCCAGGCACTACTTCGAGCTCGCCGACGACGGCGCCGACAGGCTGGAGGCGGACCTCGAGCTAGCCCTCGGCCACGTGCAAACGGCCCCCGCCGAGGACGGCTACCTGTTCCAGGCCGAGGTGCTGCTTCCGGAGGGACGCCTGCGCCCGCGGTTCGCGAGCCGGGTAGGTCACGGCACCGCCCACGTGTCCCTGGCGCTCGACGAGGCCGCGCTCTCGCCCCGCGGCGTGAGGCGCGCCGAGGGCGCGCGCTGGCTCGTCTACTTGCCCACCCGCACGCCGACCGACCTTTCGCTCAAGCTCGGGGCGGCGCAGGCGTTCGTGGACCTCAGCGGCGTGCCCATCTCCAGGCTCGACCTCGACGCGGGACTGAGCCGCGCGCAACTCCGGTTCGATACGCCGAACCCCACCGTAATGGAGGACCTCTCCATCGCGGCCGGACTCGCGGAGTTTCGGGCCGACGGCCTCGGCAACGCCCGGTTCCGCACCATGAGTTTCGACGGCGGCGCCGGCCGGTTCGCGCTCGACTTCAGGGGCGCCGACCTCGAGCCCGGCGCGGTCGCCGCCATCCACGTCGGCATGGCCGATCTGCTGATCACGCTGCCGGCCGGCCGGCCGATCGCGGTCGAGACGCCGGAGGGCGCGTTCGTTCGCGTCGGGGTCCCCGAAGGCTTCGTGCGTGCCCGCGGCGGTTTCAACAGTCCCGAGGTCGGCGATCCGTCGCAAGCCTTCCGCGTGCGCATCAACTCCGGACCCGGCCGCGTCGAGGTGCGCGTGGCCGACTAGCAGCGCCGGCGCGCCTAGCTTGGGCGGCCTACCGCCGCCGCCGTGATCGACCGCTACACCCGCCCCGACATGGGGGCGATCTGGACAGAGGAGGCGCAGTACCGCGCGTGGCTCGACGTGGAGCTCGCCGCGTGCCGCGCCTGGAGCGAAGCCACCGGAATCATCCCCGCGGCCGACGTGGAGACGCTCTACCGCGACGCTTCCTTCGATGTCGAGCGCATCCACGCGATTGAGGAGGACACGCGACACGACGTAGTCGCCTTCACGCGCGCGGTCTCGGAGACCCTGGGCCCGGAACGCAAGTGGGTGCACTACGGACTGACGTCGTCCGACGTCGTCGACACGGCGCTCAGCCTGCGCCTCACGCGCGCCAACGGCATCCTCGCGGCCGGACTGGAGCGGCTGGCCGGCGCGGTCGCGCGGCGCGCGCGGGAGCACCGGCGCACCCTGATGGTCGGCCGGACGCACGGCGTTCACGCCGAGCCGACGAGCTTCGGTCTCAAGCTGGCGCTCTTCTACGCCGAGCTGCGCCGCGACCAGGAGCGCTTCGCCGCGGCGGCCGATGGCGTGCGCGTCGGCAAGTTCTCCGGCGCCGTCGGCACCTTCGCGCACATCCCGCCGGAGGTCGAACGGCTCGCATGCGGGTACCTCGGGCTGGAGCCGGCGCCCATTTCGACACAGGTGTTGCAGCGCGACCGGCACGCGCACTACGTGGCCGTCCTGGCGCTCGTCGGGGCGAGCATCGAGAAGATGGCCGTCGAGTTCCGGCACCTGCAGCGGAGCGAGGTGCTCGAAGTCGAGGAGGCCTTCGGCGCCGGCCAGAAGGGCTCGTCGTCGATGCCGCACAAGCGCAATCCGATCTCGAGCGAGAACCTCACCGGCGCCGCCCGCCTGCTCCGCGGGTACATGGTGGCGGCCTACGAGAACGTGGCCCTCTGGCACGAGCGCGACATCAGTCACTCGTCCGTAGAGCGCGTCGCGCTGCCCGACGCAACCATCCTGCTCGATTACGCCCTCGACCGGATGACGCGACTGGTCGAGAACCTCCAGGTTTACCCCGAGCGGATGGTCGAGAACCTGGAACGGACGTACGGGCTGGTGTACAGCCAGCGCCTGCTACTCAAACTGATCGAGGCCGGCCTGTCGCGCGAGGAGGCGTACGACACGGTGCAGCCCCTCGCCATGCGCGCGTGGTCCGAGCGCCGGCCGTTCCGTCAGCTCGTCGACGCGAGCGCGGCAGTCACGGGCCACCTCGACGCCGGCGCTATCGACGATGCCTTCGACCCGCAATACCACCTGCGGCACGTGGACCTGCTGTTCGAGCGCGCGGGGCTGGGGTGAAGCTTCGGGTATCGGGATGTCGCAGGAATCGGGCGATTCAGCGATTGAGCGATTGAGCGATTGACCGGTTGGCGAACCGGGAAGCCCGGACCCTCGGCGCTCCTGGTCCACGTACTCACACCCACCCCCTCACACCCTCGACTCCCCTTCAACACCCTCGTCTCCCGGCTCTCGTAGTTTCCTCGTCCCCTCCGCGCGCCCGGCGATGCTTTCCGAGTTCGTTCCCCTGTTCGTGATGGTCGCGCTGGCGCTCGGGCTGGCGCTGTCGCTGCTGAAGCTGTCGGAGTGGCTCGGCCCCTCGCGGCCGCGCGGCGTCAAGGCCAGTCCCTACGAGAGCGGGATGGACCCCATCGGGAACGCCCGCGACAGGTACTCGATCAAGTTCTACCTGGTGGCGATGATCTTCATCGTGTTCGACGTTGAACTGGTCTTCCTCTACCCGTGGGCGGTCTCGTACGGCACCTTCCTCGACGCTGGCGCCGGGCTGCAGGTACTCGGCGTCGTCGGCGTCTTCGTGTTCATCCTCGTCGTAGGCCTTCTTTACGATCTGAAGAAGGGCGGACTGGTTTGGGACTAGGGTTCGGTGGACTGTAGACAGTCGACAGTAGACGGTAGACAGTTGACAGAGGACGGCGGACAGAAGACGGTGGACGGAGGGCGGAGGACGGATTACGGAGGACAGGGGCAGAGGACGGAGGACGGAGGACAGAGGACGGGAACAGAAGAGAGAGGACAGCGGGACCGAGGTCAGAGGACGGGAACAGAGGAGAGAAGAGAGGGGACAGTGTGACAGAGGACAGAAGACAGAAGCGCAGTCGACAGTAGATGGACCGCGCCCGGGTCCACTACTCTCAACCGCCAACCGCCAACCGCCAACCGCCAACCTGGCACCGTCCACTCCCTGCTACCCCCGCCTCAGCTCACAACCGACGCCACGAGCCAATGACTAGCGAAGGCGGCTACCTGACGACCGGCGTCGACGCCGTCGTGAACTGGGCGAGGTCGAACTCGCTCATGCCGATGCCGCTCGGCCTGTCGTGCTGCGCCATCGAGATGATGGCCTTCGCGGGGCCGAAGTACGACGTCGCCCGCTTCGGGTCCGAGGCGCTGCGGTTCTCGCCGCGGCAGGCCGACCTGATGATCGTCGCCGGCTGGGTGTCCTATAAAATGGCCCATGCCATCCGGCGTGTGTGGGATCAGATGGCGGACCCCAAGTGGTGCATCGCGATGGGAGCCTGTGCCTCCACGGGCGGCATGCACCGGTGTTACGGCGTCGTCCAGGGTGTCGACAACTTCCTCCCTGTCGACGTCTATATCGCCGGCTGCCCCCCGCGGCCGGAGGCGCTGTTGCACGCGCTGATGGACATCCAGGAGAAGGTCCGCAACCAGCACTCGGTGGCGGATGACACCCGCGAGAAGGCCCGCACCTTCCCCGACCGCCTGGTAGTGCCGACGCCGGACCTCGCCGGCGCTTCCGGCGACCGGCGGTTCGCTGCGGCCCTCACAGCCGAAGCCGCCGCCACAGAAGCCTGAGGCACAACCGCGATGGGCGAGTCCACCGTACGCCAGACACTCCCGTTCCTCTACTCGCCCCGCCAGGCCCTCGCCGGCGAGGCCGAGCGCGCGAATCCGCACGCCAAGGCGACGTCCTTCCAGCCGGAGGTCGTGGCCGCGCTCGAGGAGCGCTTCGCCGCCGGCGTCCAGGCCATCTCGCTCTACGCCGGCGAGCACTCCGTGTACATCGATCGATCGCTGATCGTAGACGCGTGCCGCTTCCTGCGTGACGAGCAGGGCTTCGACTTCGTGTCCGATATGGCGACCGTCGACCGCTTCACGGACGAGGGTCGCTTCGAGGTCGTCTACAACCTGGTGTCTATCGCCGGTCGCAAGCGCCTGCGCCTGAAAGTGCGCGTCGAGGAGTCCGACCCCACGGTGTCGTCGATCACGGGCGTTTACCCCGCCGCCGAGTGGCACGAGCGCGAGGCGTGGGACATGATGGGGATCCACTTCGCCGGCCACCCGGATCTCCGTCGCGTGTTCATGCCCGAGGACTTCGAGTACCACCCGGCGCGCAAGGAATTTCCCACGCTCGGAATACCGGGCTCGCTACCCCTGCCGCCCCTGGTCAACGACGGCGCCCTGCAACTCGACCCCTTCCCGCGCGCCCACGGCGAGTTGCCGAAGGACTGAGCCCATCAGCTGTCAACTATCGGCTGTCCGCCCGATGACCCCGCTTCCGCCTACGGAATCGCCCCTCCCACGGCCAACGATCGACGCCATCATCGCGCTCCTGATTGAGCTTTGCTGACAGCTGATAGCTGACGGCTTCCCAAACCATGGCCACCGACACTCTCGCCCCGACGGCCCGGACGCGGACCGACGACACTTCCGCGGAGGTGTTCTCGTTCTGGCCGCGCCACAACGAGGCGATTTACCGGGCGCTCGAGGGGAAGCACTCGCACATCGAGCAGGTCGACGACCCGCTCGAGAGCCGCATGGTGCTCAACCTCGGTCCCCAGCACCCGGCGACTCACGGCGTGCTGCGCGTCGTGTGCCGCCTCGACGGCGAGACTATCGAGGGCTGCATCATCGACATCGGCTACCTGCACCGGGGGATCGAGAAGTTCGCGGAGGTCAAGACGTACCACGAGTTCCTGCCCTACACCGACCGAACCGACTACCTCCAGCCCTACGCGAACAACGTCGCGTGGTGCCTGGCGGTCGAGAAGGTCGCGGCCATAGAGGTGCCTGAGCGGGCGCAGTGGATCCGCACGATGCTCTGCGAGCTGGCGCGCATCCAGTCGCACCTGCTCTGGATCGGCACCCTCGCGATGGACGCCGGCGCTGTGTCGGTCTTCCTCTGGACGTTCAAGTATCGCGAGGAGATCTACACGATCATGGACGAGGTGGCCGGCGCGCGGTTCACCGTCAGCCACTCGCGGATCGGCGGGCTCGCGACGGACATCTCGCCGACCGGGCTCTCCATGATCCGCCGCTTCGTCGACGACTTCGACGAGCAGGTCGTCGGCTGGAAGAAATTTCTGAACCGCAACCGGATCTGGGTCGACCGCAACGAGGGCGTCGGAGTGATCACACAGGAGGAGGCCGTCAGGCGTGGTTTCACCGGCCCGAACCTGCGCGGCTGCGGCATCCCGTACGACATCCGCATTTTCGAGCCGTACCTCAAGTACGACGCCGTCGAGTTCGATGTCCCGATGCGCACAGAGGGCGACGCGCTGGCCCGCTACTTCGTACGCATGGAGGAGATGCAGCAGGCCTCGCGGATCATCCGACAGTGCATGGAAAGGCTGCCGCAGGGCCCGATCAGGAACGACAACGCCAAGGCCGCCCTGCCGTCGAAGGAGGAGGTCTATTACTCGATGGAGGGCATGATCCACGACTTCCTGCATACCGACGTGGGCGTCGCCCCGCCGGCCGGCGCAGAGTCGTACCACGCCATCGAGGCGGCCAAGGGGGAGCTCGGCTTCTACATCGTGGCCGACGGCACCGGCTCGCCGTGGCGCGTCAAGATGAACGCCCCGAGCTTCAAGAACCTCCAGGGTCTCGAGTTCATGCTGGAAGGCGCCATGGTCGCTGACACCGTCGTCCTGATCGGCTCCGTGGACCCGGTGATGGGAGACGCTGATAAGTAGACAGTGGACAGTGGACGGCAGGCAGCAGGCAGTGCGCAGTAGGCAGTACGACACTCTCACCAGACACGTCCACACGACCGCACCTTCACACGTCCCCACCTTCCTCCCTCTCTCCTCGCTCCCTCGCCTCCCTCGCCTCCCTCGAACAGTTGCCGTACCCCTCCCCTCCCCCGTACCCGCCCGGTGAGGCGCCGGCCCGCGCGTTCGACGATGCGGAGCTGGTGTGGACCGACGACGAGCGCCGGCGCATCGACGCGTTCCGCGAGGAGTACGCGACGGCCGACGGCGCCGTCATGAAGGCCCTCTGGCTGGCGCAGGAGAAGTTCGGCTGGCTCGCTCCGGAGGTCATGCGTCTGGTAGCGGCCTCGCTCGACATGCCGTACTCGAAGGTCTACGGCGTCGCAACGTTCTACACCCAGTACTTCAAGGAGAAGAAGGGCACGCACGTACTCGACGTCTGCACCTGCTTCAGCTGCCAGGTCTGCGGCGGGTACGACATCCTTAATTACCTCGAGGCCCAGCTCGGCATACGCGCCGGCGAGACGACGGCGGACGGCCTGTTCACGCTACAGGCGGTGGAGTGCCTCGGCGCCTGCGGGTCGGCGCCGATGCTGCAGGTGAGCAACAGCCAGTACGTCCACAACCTGACGCCGGCTCGCTGCGACGGACTCCTGGCGGGCCTCCGCGCCGGCGCGGCCGCGCCCTTCGAGTCCGTCACGCTCCCGCAGGATGAAGCCGACCTCGGCGGCAACCGGCGCAGCGACGCGGAGGCGGTCACGGCCTACGGTCCCGCACCCGTCGCGCAGAGCCTCGGCGAGCCCACCGCGCACTGACATGGCCGACGCCGCCACCTCCCTAATCACCGGCCAGAGCAAGGCCGGCGACTGGCGCAGCTTCGAGCGCGTCCTGCTGCCGCCCGTCAAGGACCTCCACAAGATCGATGTCTACGAGGCCAACGGCGGCTACGCCGCCCTCAAGGCGGTCGTTAAGGACGGCAAGTTCGACCGCGCCGGGCTCACGGAGGAGGTCAAGGCCTCCGGTCTGCGCGGGCGCGGCGGCGCCGGCTTCTCGACCGGGCTGAAGTGGAGCTTCATGCCGCCGGTCGACGACAGGCCGCGCTACCTCTGCTGCAACGGCGACGAAAGCGAGCCAGGGACCTTCAAGGACCGCCAGCTCTTCGAGTACAACCCGCACCTCATGATCGAGGGCATCGTGCTCGCGTGCTACGCGCTCTCGATAAAGACCTGCTACCTCTACATCCGCGGCGAGTATGCCGACTACATCCGGATGGTCGAGACGGCAGTGGCGGAGGCCTACGAGCGCGGCTACATCGGACAGAAGATCCTGAAGACCGACTTCGCAACCGAGGTAGTCGTGCACAAGGGTGCCGGTGCTTACATCTGCGGCGAGGAGTCGTCGCTGATGGAGTCGCTCGAGGGCAAGCGCGCCTACCCGCGCGTCAAGCCGCCTTTCCCGGCGCAACGCGGCCTGTGGGGGATGCCGACGACGATCAACAATGTTGAGACGCTGGCGTGTGTCCCGTTGATCGTCAATCGCGGGGCCGCATGGTTTTCGGGCATCGGCGCCGAGCGCCACCCGGGGCCCGTGCTCTACGGCATCTCCGGACACGTCGAGAAGCCCGGCGTCTACGAGTTCCCGAGCGGGATGCTGATCTCCGACCTGCTGGAGGTAGCCGGCGGGCCTCGCGGCGGGAAGCGTATCAAGGCCGTTATCCCGGGGGGCTCGTCCACCCCGCCGATGACGTGGAAGATGTGCGACGGCGTCACGATGGACGCCGAGACGCTCCGCGAGGCGGGCTCCTCCATCGGCACCGCCGGCATCGTCTTCCTGGACGAGGACACCGACATGGTGTCCTTCACACGCCGCATCGCTCACTTCTACGCCCACGAATCGTGCGGCCAGTGCACGCCCTGCCGCGACGGCACCGGCTGGGTCGAGAAGGTCCTGGCACGGGTCGACGCCGGCGAGGGCTACGTGCGCGACCTCGAATTGCTCCTGGACCTTTGCGACCAGATGGAAGGCCGCACCATCTGCGCCCTCGCCGACGCCGCCGCCTGGCCCGTGCGCTGGGGCATCCGGCGCTTCCGCGATGAGTTCGAGGCCAAGTGTCGCCTCGGCGACTTCCCCACCGCCGGCCTGGCCGGCGATGGCGCCGCCGGCGCCGTCCCGACCGTTACCCCCTCCGGCGCCCCCGCCGCCTGATCGCGAACGACATGACGCGCTACTCTCTGCTGTTCGCTTTCGCCCTGATCCTCGCCGGGTGCGCCGGCGAGGCGGACGCCCCGCCGGCCGAATCCGAGGCCACGCCCGTCGAGAACGCCGCCAGCACCGAGGTCGTGGGCGTCGCACCCGGCGCGGGCGCGGTGCTCCCGGCCGCTGAGGCCATCGCCCGCGCCGACGAGCTCGACGGCCAGACGGTCCGCGTGGAGGGCACGGTCGCCGAGGTCTGCCAGATGGCGGGCTGCTGGCTGAAGTTCCAGAACGAGGCCGGCGTCTCCTTCAGGGTCGCGGTCCCGCGAGAGGAGGGGGGCGGGTACGTGTTCACCTTCCCGACCGACGTCGCCGGCGCCATCGTCGTGGTTCAGGGGACCCTGGAGGTGACGGAGACGGACGTCGCGACGCGGCGCCACCTCGCCGAGGACGGCGGCGCCAGTCCGGAAGACGTCGCCGCGATCACCGAGCCCGAGCGGACGGTGGTTCTGAACGCGACGGGAGCGAGAGTGGAGAGGGCGGAAGGTGCATAGACGATAGACAGCAGGCAGCAGGCCGTAGGCAGTAGGCAGTAGGCCGTTGCGACGACGCGGCCGCGTCAATCGAAGTAGCCCGAACACCGTCCACTGTCGACTGTCCTCCGTCCACCGCACCTGTCCACCGTCCATCGTCACGGCCTAGCAAGCGAACCAGGAACCATGCCCACTGTCTACATCGACGGGGAGGCCTTCGACTTCGAAGCGGGGGAGCGGCTGCTGCAGTTCTGCCTGGACCGCGACGTCGAGATCCCGCACTTCTGCTTCCACCCGTCGATGTCGGTGCCGGCCAACTGCCGGCAGTGCCTCGTCAAGGTCGGGACGCCGGTTGTGAACCGGGAGACCCGCGAGGTGGAGCTCGACGACGATGGACGGCCGCGTGTCCAGTACATGCCCAAGCTGCAGCCGGGGTGCGCGTTGGACATGACCGACGGGATGGTAGTCCACACCCAGTTCGGGTCCGAGGAGGTTCTGGCCGCGCAGGCCGACAACCTCGAGATCATGCTGGTGAACCACCCGCTGGACTGCCCGATCTGCGACCAGGCAGGTCATTGCCCGCTGCAGAACCAGGCGTTCAAGTACGGCCCCGAGGGTTCTCGCTTCGAGTTCGACAAGGTCCACCGCCCGAAGCGCGTCCAGTTGGGCCCGCACGTCGTCCTCGACGCCGAGCGCTGCATCAACTGCACCCGGTGCACGCGCTTCACCGAGGAGGTATCCGGCAGCAACCAGCTGTCGATCATCCAGCGGGGGGCCAGCAACTACCCGATGACCGCCCCGGGCGAGACGTTCGACGAGCCATACTCGATGAATGTCACCGACCTGTGCCCCGTCGGCGCGCTCACCGAGGATTACTTCCGGTTCAAGGCCCGCGTCTGGGAGATGTCCCGGACCCCAACGATATCGGACTTCGGTGCGCGCGGCGTCAACGTCGACGTATGGGTGCGCGACAATGAGGTGCTGCGCATCACGCCGCGTCAGAACCTCGACGTCAACGAATACTGGATGCCCGACGCCGCGCGCCTGGTGTACGACCGGTACAACAGCGACCGCCCTGCCGGACCGACCATAGGCGGCGCGCGCGTGGACTGGGCGGTCGCGTACGAGCATGCCGCGAGGGCCGTCAGCGCCGGCAACGTGGTTTTCGTCGGCTCACCCTTCGCGACCGTCGAGGACAACTACCTGCTGATGCGGCTCGCGGAAGCCGTAGGCGCGCCGGCGCCGCGCTACCTGCCGCGCGTCGACGCCGGCGCCGGCGACGAATGGCTGCTCACCGACGACCAGGCGCCAAACGCGGCAGGGTGCGACCGGCTCGGCATGGAGCGCTGGGACGCGGACTCGCTGCGCGAGGCGGTCGCCGGCGTGGACGCCGTCTACATCCTGGAGGACGACCCCGTGGCGGCCGGCGCGCTTGCAGCGGAGGACCTCGTCGGCAAGACAGTCGTCGTACACGTCCACCATGCCTCCAACCAGACCGCTGCGGGCGAGGCCATCGTGCTGCCGGCGGCGATGTCGGTAGAGACTATCGGCACGTACGTCAACGACAGCGGCCGGGCGCAGCTCCTGCGGCCCGCGAAAGCCATCCGGGGCATGCACCGGCCGCTGATGCGCGCCCTGGGCGTAGGCGTCAGCCGGCTCGACGACCAGGGGACGCCGTTCGACCGCTGGCACAAGGAGTCGAACCGCGTCGACTGCCAGCCCGGGTGGATATCGCTGCCCGAGGTAGCGTCCCGCGCCGGCGCGGAGCTACGCTACGCGAGCCCCGCGGCGATCCTCGCAGAGGTCGCGCACCGCTTCGCGGCGCTCGCCGGCGCCGACCACGCAGCCATGGGGCTGCTCGGCGTGCCGCTCGAGGCCGCCGCTCTCACCGCCTGACGCAGCCCCGTCGCACCCGAGCCCATGTCTGGCGCCCTCGCCACGGTCTGGGAGGTCATCGACCTCCCGCTGGTCATCTTTCTGCTGCTCAACGGGCTGCTGATTACGGCGTCGATGCTGGTGTACGCCGAGCGGAAGCTGTCGGCGTTCATCCAGGAGCGCGCCGGCCCGGACCGCGTCGGCCCCAAGGGCCTCCTGCAGAGCTTCGCCGACGTGTTCAAGCTGCTGTTCAAGGAGGACATCGTCCCGACCCAGGCGACGAGGTTCGTGCACAGCCTCGCGCCGACGCTGATGGTCGTGATCGCAATGAGCACCGCCGCGGTCATTCCCTGGGCGCGCACCGGCAGCGGGGTGGGCCCTCTGGCCGTTGCCGACATCGGCGTGGGCCTGCTGGTCGTGCTCGCGATGACGTCGGTAAGCGTGTACGGCGTCACGCTCGCCGGCTGGAGCTCGAACTCCAAGTACTCACTGATGGGCGGACTTCGCTCGTCGGCCCAGATGATCTCGTATGAGCTCGCTATGGGAGCGGCGGCGCTCTCGGTCGTGCTCCTCGCTGGCAGCCTGCGGATGTACGACATCGTCGAGAGCCAGAACCACCTCGCGAGCTTTCTGGGGTGGAACATCTTCCGCAATCCCATCGGCTTTATCGTGTTCGCGGTGTGCGCTCTCGCCGAGACCAACCGCGCGCCGTTCGACCTCCCCGAAGCGGAGCAGGAGCTCGTCGCCGGCTACCACACCGAGTACTCGGGGATGAAGTTCGGGATGTTCTTCCTTGCCGAATACGTCAACCTGTGGGTGGCGAGTCTGGTGATCACCACGCTCTTCCTGGGCGGCTACCTGATCCCCGGTGAGGTCTACTTCGCCCCGTGGTTCTACGAGAGCGGGCTCGGCGGACTGCTCACCTTCCTACAGGTCCTTGTCTTCCTGGTGAAGGTGACCGTCATCGCGATGTGCTTTATCTGGGTGCGCTGGACGCTGCCGCGGTTCAAGTACAACCAGCTGATGACGCTCGGATGGTCGAAGCTGCTGCCGATCGCTTTGGCGAACCTCGCGCTCGTCGCGGTCGGCATCGCCATCTGGCACGCGGCGACGCAGTGAGTCCGCCCGCAGGCAGAGGCCGGGGGCGCCGGCGCCGGCGCGGAGCCGGGCACCGTTCACCCACGCCGACCATCACGTGCCTATGATCCCGCCCGACGAACGCGCCCAGCTCGAGCTCGCAGCGAGGACCGTCCGCGGCCTGGCGATGGACGCGGTCCAGGCCGCCGAGAGCGGCCACCCGGGAATGCCCATGGGGATGGCCGACGCGGCTGTCGTGCTGTGGGCGCGGTTCCTCAAGCACGACCCGAAGGACCCTGAGTGGCCCGACCGCGACCGGTTCGTCCTCAGCGCCGGCCACGGGTCGATGCTGATCTACTCGCTGCTGCACCTGTCGGGCTACGACCTCCCGGTGGACGAGCTGAGGCAGTTCCGACAGCTCGGCTCGAAGACGCCGGGCCATCCGGAGGCCAAGCACACCCCCGGTATCGAAACGACGACGGGGCCGCTCGGGCAGGGGATCGCCACGGCGGTCGGGATGGCGCTCGCCGAGCGGATGCTCGCCGCGATGCACAACGACGCCGGCCGAACAGTGGTGGACCACTACACCTACGTCATCGCCTCCGACGGCGACCTGATGGAGGGCGTCTCCAACGAGGCGTCGAGCCTCGCAGGGCACCTCGGCCTGGGCAAGCTGGTCGTCCTGTACGACGACAACGAGATCTCCATCGACGGTTCAACCGACCTCGCCTTCACCGAGGACGTAATTGGCCGCTATGCGTCCCTCGGCTGGCACGTGATCGGACCGATCGACGGGCACGACATGGACGCCGTCGAGCACGCCGTCAGCCTTTCGCGTGCCGTACTCGACAGGCCCTCCCTGATCGCGTGCCGCACAACGATCGGCTTCGGGAGCCCGAACCGCGCCGGCACGGCGGCGGCCCACGGCGAGCCGCTTGGAGTTGACGAGGTCGCCCTCTCGAAAGAGCGACTGGGAATCCCGGCCGAGCCAGCGTTCCTCGTGCCCGAAGGTGCGGACGCGGCGTTGCGCGCCGGCGCGTTCCGCGGGATGGAGGCGCATTGCGCGTGGATGGGCGCGCTCAACACCGCGCGCGAGGATGCGGAGTGGGCCGCGCGATGGGACGCACATCAGTCCCTCACGGGCCTCGACGGCGTCGAGCTTCCCGCCTTTGAGGCCAGCGAGAAGGGGCTGGCTACTCGCGCCGCGTCGGGGAAGGTGCTGGAGGCCCTCATGCCGGCGCTCCCGTGGCTCGTCGGCGGTTCGGCCGACCTGACGCCATCGAACAAGACGCGCACGCCCGACCTGCAGGACCAGTCGCGAGCCAACCCCGCCGGCCGCTACCTCCGCTTCGGCGTTCGCGAGCACGCGATGGGCGCCGCGCTGAATGGCCTCACGGTGCACGGCGGACTGAGGGCCTACGGGGGCACCTTTCTGATCTTCTCCGACTACATGAAGCCGGCGATCCGCATCGCCGCGCTGATGAAGTGCCCCTCGATCTTCGTGTACACGCACGACTCGATCGGTCTGGGCGAGGACGGTCCGACGCACCAACCCATCGAGCAACTGGCCGGCCTGCGGGCCATCCCGAACCTCCACGTCGTGCGTCCCGCCGACGCGAACGAAACGGCCGAGGCCTGGCGGATGGCCCTGTCACGAACCGACGGGCCAACGGCGCTCGCCCTGACGCGTCAGAACGTGCCGACGCTGGACCGTGACGTGCTCGCGCCGGCCGCCGGCCTGCACCGCGGCGCGTACTTGCTAGCGGAGGCCAACGGGAAGCCGGACGTACTGCTGCTGGCAACGGGGTCGGAGGTGCACCTGGCCCTGGAGGCGCGCGGGATGCTGGCCGAAGAGGGCGTCGGCGCCCGAGTGGTATCGATGCCGTGCTGGGAGGCGTTCGAGGAGCAGGACGAGGCCTACCGCGACGCGGTGCTCCCGCCGGCGGTCCGGGCGCGCGTGGCCGTCGAGGCCGCAAGCCCGTTCGGCTGGGGGCGCTACGTGGGGCTCGACGGCGCAGTGGTCGGGATCGATCGGTTCGGCGAGAGCGCCCCGTACGAGGACGTATACAAGCAGGTGGGTATCACCGCTGAGGCGGTCGCCGACGCGGCCCGGCGCGTGCTGCGCCGGCCGGCCGGCGAGATGGATGAGCACGCGGCGCAGGAGCGCGGCGGGACGCCGGAGAGCGACTGACCGGGCCCCGGAAGATGGCGCGCGAGCGCATCCTGGTCGCGGGCGCCGGTATAGGCGGGGTTGCCGCGGCTCTCGCGCTCACCCGCCGAGGGTTCGAGGTATCCGTCTACGAGCGAGCGCCGGAGTTGCGCGAGGTGGGCGCCGGCCTGAGCATCTGGCCCAACGCGACGCACGTGCTCCACGAGCTTGGTGTGCTCGACGCCGTCGCCGAGCGGGCCTGGACGATGCGGTCGGTGGCCGTGCGCACCGACCGCGGCGACACGCTTTTCACTTTTCGCGCGCCACGGTCCGGCCCACCGTCGCTGGTCCTGCACCGTGCGGACCTCCACGGGGCGCTGGTAGCGGCATTGCCGCCGGGCACGGTCCATCTGGGAAGCGTCGTCACCGGTCTGGAGCAGCGCGGCAACGAGGTGGCCCTCCGATTCTCGACCGGCGAAGAGGCCGTCGGAGACGCCGTCGTCGGTGCCGATGGGCTGGCTTCTGTCGTGCGAGGCGCGCTCCACGGCGTCCAGGCGCCCCTGTACCGCGGTTACACCGTCTGGCGCGGGATCCTGAAGGGTACTTATCCCGGGCACGAGGCAGGGCTAGGCTCGGAGATGCTGGGCCGCGGAAAGCGGTTCGGCCTCTTCGGCACGGGGGCCGGCCATTCCTACTGGTACGCGTGTGAGACTGCACCCGAGGGCTTGCCCGACGACCCGCAGGGCGCCGGGGAGGCCCTGCGACAGCGTTTCGGACACTGGCCTGAGCCCGTGGCCGCCGCTGCCGCGGCGATCGATGGCCGGCCGGTATTCCGCAACGATGCTTACGACCGCCCGCCGCTCAAGCAATGGGGGCGCGGTCGGGTAACCCTGCTGGGCGACGCGGCGCACCCCACGACTCCGAACCTCGGGCAGGGGGCCTGCCTCGCCCTCGAAGACGCCCTCGTGCTGGCGCGCTGTGTCGACGCAGGCGCGGACGACCTGCCCGGTGCGCTGCGACGCTACGAGAACGCGCGCCGCCGGCGCGCCGCCTCCATCGTCCTTCACTCGCGGTGGGTGGGCGCGGTCGGGCAGTGGCGAGACCCTCTCGCCGTCCGTATCCGCAATACCGTCGGGCGGCTCACTCCTGAAGTGCTCTCCGCCGGCGCGATGGGTCTCCCCCTCCGCTACCGCGCCTGAGCCCGCTCCCGTAGCTTCGCTGCAAGAGATTCTCCGAGGACGCCGCGACTCGTTCGCCAGCTCAAAACGCCCCCTTGACGCTCGCCGCATCCGTACTCGGCGCCGACTTCGGCCGGCTGAACGAACACTGCCGTGAGGCCATCGCAGCCGGCGTGGACTGGCTGCATCTGGACGTGATGGATGGCCACTTCGTGCCGAACATCTCGTTCGGCGCACCGGTGGTGAAGGGACTCAGGGCGCTCGCGGAGGAGACGGACACTCCCCTCGACGTGCACCTCATGATCGAGGCCCCCGACCGCTACCTCGAGGACTTCGCCGGCGCCGGCGCGCACGTGATCACGGTCCACCAGGAGGCCTGCACACACCTGCACCGCACGGTCCACCGCATCCGCGAGCTGGGCTGCCGCGCCGGCGTGGCGCTGAACCCTGCGACGCCGATCGGCGCGCTGGAGGAAGTGCTGCCGGACGTGGACCTGGTACTCGTGATGTCCGTCAACCCCGGGTTCGCCGGGCAGGCCTACATCGCGTCGACAACCGACAAGGTGCGGCGGACGCGGGAGATGCTCCGCCGCGCCGGCTCGCCGGCTACGCTGGAGGTGGATGGTGGGGTCACGCCGGCTAACGCCCGCGAGATCATCGAGGCCGGCGCCGACACGCTCGTCGCGGCCAGCGCCATCTTTCGAGGCAACGTCGCCGCAAACGCGGAGGCGTTCCGGCAGGCGCTCACATACACGGTGTGACCATGCGCTGCATCGTCCTCGCCCTCGCTCTCGCCACGGCCGCCTGCGCTACGCCCGATCGGTCCCAGGCGCCGGCACCGCCAGCGCCTGAGCAGCAGGTGCCGGAAGAGGCGCGTGTCGACCACGATGACCTGGCGGCGCGCGCCGCGGCCGCGGGACTTTCGCCGGAGCAGGCGCAGACTCTCGCGGAGCATCGCGCCGGCGCGGTCGTGCCGGTAATGCCGGCCGGATGGGAGCTGACCGACTTCGTCGACGAGACGGTCCGCGAGGGCGACGTCGTGTGGCCGGCGCACTCGCTCGTCTACCGCCGCGACGACGGCGCGTGCTTCGAGGTTCACGCGGCGTCGGAAGGGCTGGGCGACGTGCTCGTGTTGATGCCACCCCACCTCGATGAGGCTACTGCGCCGCGCATCGCCCTGTACGGACCCATCCCCATCGGGTGGTCCGCGCCCGATGAACCGGAGAGCGATTGGGGCGCCGGCCGTCTCAACAGCGAGTGGTTCGGTACCGACGGCCTGTTCACACACATCGCGAGCGTCGCGGGTGACGGCTGCTCGATGGTGTCGATCGAGGAGGCGCGGGCACTCATATCCGAGTTCCGGTACCTCGATCCGGCGGACGACAACACCCTTCCCGGAGTTTGGGCGCCCCTCGAGAGCGTGGAGGAAGGCGTCGACCCGGCGCAGTTCGTCGGCTCCGATCCAGAGGAAATCGCCCGGAGGATGTTCCCTGGCGAGGAGGCGGCCCGCACGCACGTGGCGACCCTCCGCGATGGCCCGAGGCACCGCCTCGTGCTAATCGTTCACGAGGGTCTGATGGACGATTCCATCCAGGACGAGCACATTCGTCTCGCGTTCTGGCGTGGCCCGGGGGGCGAGTGGTTCCCGAGCTACGTCGCCCGCCAGCACCGCTGTCGTGCCGGCCGGGGGCACACGGGCTGGTCTACGGAGAACTGCCTCTAGCGCTGGCGCTGTGACGCGTTGCTGTCCGAAGTGGCCGGGTAGATTCGGAGCATGCCCGAAGATGAGCGACCACGCCGGTACGTAGGAGTCGTCCCACTGGCGCCGGTCGAGGGCGTCTTCACGTACGCCGTTCCGGAGGCGCTGGCCGCTGAGGCCGTGGTCGGGGCGCGCGTGGTCGTGCCTTTCGGATCGAGGTCGATCACCGGCGTCGTGGCCGAGCACCGGCCGGGGGATGACGGCGCCGCGGCGCGCGAGCTGGTCGACGTCCTCGACGAAGGCCCCGACGCGACCGCGCCGGCCGTGTCGGCCGAGGGGCTCGCGCTCACGCGCTGGGTAGCCGAGTACTATCTGTGCTCGTGGGGGGAAGCGCTGCGCGCGGCGCTCCCGCCGGGTACCGATGCGGCCAGCCGTCGCGTCGTCCGGGCCACCGGCGCGCCGGCCGGCGACCTGGCAGGCGACGACCGCCGTGTCGTCGAGGCCCTGTTCGAGCGGGGTGCCGCAGGCATCCCGCGGTCCGGGCTCGATCGTGCGGCCGGCGTGCACGTGCGCGACGCGGCCCTGCGCCGGCTGGCTGACGCCGGCGTGGTGGAGATCGTGCAGGAGGTGGCCGCGCCGCGCGTGCGCACCCGCACCGTAACCCACCTGCGCCTGGCGACTCCGCGAGACGAGGCCCGCGCTGCCGTGCGCGGTCCGCGCCAGCTGGCGCTTGTCGACGCGCTGGCCCGCGCCGGCGCGCCGATGCCGAAGGCGGCCGCACTGGCGGCGTCCGGAGCGTCGTCGGCGGCCGTCAAGTCTCTCGTAGACAGGGGGCTCGTCGCGACGACCGAGGTGGTGGCCGAGCGCATCGAGGACGCCGGACCGGCGGTGGCCGGCGCGCCGGCTATCGCCCTGCACGGGGGCCAGAGCGCTGCCCTCGACGCCATCGAGTCGGCGCTGGCCGAGGGCGAGCCGCGGACCTTCCTCCTCCACGGCGTCACCGGGTCGGGGAAGACGGAGGTCTACATCCGCGCCTTGAATTCCACACTGGCGCGGGGCCGCACGGCGCTGGTCCTCGTGCCTGAGATCGCGCTGACGCCGCAGACCGTCCGGCGCTTCCGCGCGCACTTTGGCGACAGCGTGGCGGTCCTCCACTCGCGGATGAGCGACGGCGAGAGGCTGGACGCGTGGCGCGCGCTCCGCGCCGGCCGGCGCACCGTCGCCGTGGGGCCTCGCAGCGCGGTCTTCGCCCCGCTCAACAACCTCGGACTGGTGGTGGTCGACGAGGAGCACGAGGGCAGCTACAAGCAGTTCGACCCGGCGCCGCGCTACAACGCTCGCGACGTCGCGGTGTGGCGCGCGCACCAGGCCGGCGCCGTCTGCGTCCTCGGCAGCGCGACACCCAGTCTCGAGAGCCTCGCCAACGCTCGTGCGGGCAAGTACCGCCTGCTGACGATGCCCGAGCGCGTGCCCGTGGGCGGCCTGTTGCCGGCGCCCATGCCCCCGGTGCGCGTAGTGGACCTGACGTGGGAGAAGAAGACGCGTCGGCTGAAGGGGGCGCTATCCGACCCACTGCGCGACGCGTTAACGCTCCGCCTGCAACGCGGCGAGCAGGCCATCCTGCTGCAGAATCGGCGCGGCTACGCGCCGGTCCTCACGTGCGAGGACTGCGGCGCCAGCCCGCAGTGCCGCGACTGTGCGGTGACGATGACCGTGCATAAGACGCGACGCCAGCTCCGATGCCACTACTGCGGCCGCGCCGAGCGACTGCCGTCGCACTGCTCCGAGTGTGGCTCTGCGAACCTCACAAACGTGGGCGCCGGCACGCAGCGCGTCGAGGAGGAGCTCGCCGAGGTGCTCCCGGAGGCGCGCGTGCTGCGGATGGACCTCGACACGACCAGCGGCCGCGGGGCGCACCGCAAGCTCCTCGACCGCTTCGGCGCCGGCGACGCCGACATCCTCCTGGGCACCCAGATGGTCGCCAAGGGGCTCGACTTCCCCCGTGTGACGCTCGTCGGCGTAGTGGACGCCGACACCGGCATGCGGATGCCGGACTTCCGCGCGGCGGAGCGATCCTTCCAGCTCCTCGCGCAGGTGGCCGGCCGCGCCGGCCGCGCAGAGCTCGAGGGCGAGGTGATCCTGCAAACCCGCAACCCCACGCACCCGGCGGTGCGATTCGCTGTCGAGCACGACTACGCGGGCTTCGCCGCGCACGAGCTGAACGAGCGACACGCGCTGGGATACCCGCCCTTCGGACGCATCGTGGGCGTCGAGTTCAAGGGCCCCGACGACAGCGAGGTCGCGGGCCTCGCGGCGAGGTGGACGGCCGCGCTGCGCGACGTAGCGAGGGAGCATCGGGAGGTGCGCGTACTGGGGCCGGCGCCGGCGTTCATCGGGCGGGTCAAGGGGCAGTACCGCCACCATGCGCTGCTACGCACACCGCGGCGTATCGCGGCGGCCACGATCGGCGACCTGGTACGAGCCGCTGGCGCCGCCGCGGGGCGCCCGCCGGCGCGTTGCCGCGTGAATGTGGACGTCGATCCCGTGGGCCTCTTCTGACACGCTCGACCATGCCTGCTTGCGCGACCGATCTGCCGTTCAGCACCCCGGCCTACCGGGTGGCCAGCGGCGCTGGCCTGGAGGCGGGCACTCCGGGATCGGACCGCGCGCGTGGTCCGGCCCGTGATTCATTGCCGCGATGAAGCGCGTCACTGCCGTCCTCCGTGCCTGGCTGGCGATGCCCCATATCGGCATCCCCGCACTCGTGGGCGCCGGCGCCACGGTGCTCCTGCCACCGTACCTCTACGTCCGCCAGTTCCGGCACGTTGTCGGCTCCGGGGACTCCTTCATCTACGACTTCTCATTCTTCTACCAGGCTGCGCAGCGATTCGTGGCGGATCCGACGACGCTATATGCGGACCCCCTGTTTGTCTATCCGCCGCCGAGCGTCCTCTCATTCCTTCCGGCGCTCCTCTTTTCGCAACCGGTGGCGTACCTGCTCTGGAACGCCGTCGTTGTCGGGCTGACCATCGTCTCGTTGAGAATGACGCTCCGCCTGTACACGCGATCGGGCGCGCCCGTTGTTCCGGCGCCGCTCGCGGTCGGGGTGGTGCTGGCGGGTCTCGGGTCTGGACCTGTGTTTCAGAATCTGAAGTACGGGCAGGTCAACGTCCTCGTTCTGCTCGCCGTTCTGGCGTTCTTGACGACCCTGCGCACCGATCGCCCACTTCAGGCGGCGCTGGCGCTGTGTGCAGGGTTCTGGCTGAAGCTTTACCCGCTCGTCCTTCTCCCGCTGGCGTGGGGCGTGCGCCGGGCCGGGCGATTCGGAGCCGGCATGGCGCTCGGGCTCGTCGGAGCGCCTCTCCTCCTACTCCCGGTTATCCCTGGCGCGCTCTACGCCGAGTTTTTCGCGGAGCGGGTGCCGCTCTGGGCTGGCATTACCAGTCAGGGCGCACTGAACGCCTCGTTGGCCGGCGTGCTGACCCGGCTAACGCTACCTCCCGAGGCGGCGCTGCGGGCGGTCGAGGTGGCAGTCCCGGCGTGGGTGAGCCTTGCCGGTGCCGTCGCGACCGCGGTCGCGTTTGGCGGGGTGGCAGCCCTGCATGCGATGGGTCGTCTGCGTCGGGAGACCGCCGGCCTGATCGGCCTCGCGCTCATACCGGTCTGCTCGACGTTGGGCTGGGAGCACGTGTACCTGCTCGCGCTGCCACTTGCCGGCTTCGCGCTTCTCGACGCGCGCGGGCGCAGTCGGACTGCCCGCATCCTGACCTGCGTGGCGACCCTCATGCTGATGATGCCGCGTCCGCCCATTAGCATGCTGACGGTCCTTACCGAGCACGCTCCGCGCCTTGCTGTCGATCTCCTCAACGCACGCTGCCTGCTGGCAACGCTGGCGCTGGCGGCTGCCGTCGCTGTGTGGTCGCGGCAGCCACGGGGGCATTTCAACCCAGAACGGGGCGGGGAGTAACGACTGAGTCTCGCCTCCCCGCCCCGCGGGCCATCTATCGTGCGGCGTTACGCCTGGTCGTCGGCGCCGGCTGCCTTGACCGCCTGGATCTCGAGCACGATCTCGACCTCGTTCGCCACGAGGAAGCCGCCGGTCTCGAGGGCGGCGTTCCAGTTGAGGCCGTAGTCTTTACGGTTCACCTTCGTCGTGGCCTCGAAGGCGACGCGGTCGCCGCCCCACGGGTCCCTCGCCTCGCCCAGGTAGACGGCGTCGAACGTCACGGGGTGGGTCACGCCGCGCATGGTCAGTTCGCCGTCGATCTCCAGGCGATCGCTGCCCACGCTGCGGGTTCCGGTGGACGTGAAGGAGAGCTCCGGGTGCTCCTCGACCGCGAAGAAGTCGTCGGAGCGCAGATGCGCGTCGCGCTTCTCGTCGCCCGTGGTGATAGTGCCGGCGTCGATACTGGCGTGCGTGCTCAGGGTCGAGAGGTCGGCCTGGTCGAGTTCGAGGGTGCCCTCGAATGCGGTGAATCGGCCGCGGACCTTGCTGAAGCCGAGGTGGCGGACGGCGAAGCCGACGCTGGAGTGACCGGGGTCGACGGTGTAAGTGGCGACGGCGACGTCGGGGGTCGTGGTTGTCATTGGTGTGTTGGTTGGTTCGACGGTGTCTCGAATTCGAGATTACGGGGCCGGCAAATGAGCGCCTTTCACGCGACAGTGGCCGGCCGGAAGGCGTGCGCGTGGAGGCCCAGGCGCTTGAGGAGGTCCGCCGTCGCCTCCTGCTCGGCCGGCGCGAGGCCGCTGCAGAGCTCGGCGAGGAGGCCGGCGTGCTCGGCGAAGACGCGCTCGATGAGAGACTGCCCCTCGGGCGTCAGCTCGCCGTAAATGACGCGGCGGTCGCTGGCGCAGGCGCGCCGGCGCAGTAGCCCGCGCTGCTCGAGTTTGTCGATCACGTAGGTCATGGAGCCGCTGGCGCGGAGAACGCGCCCGCCGATCTCGCCGATAGGCAGGGCGCCTTGCGAGAGCAGTACTTCGAGCACCGCGAACTCGGTGAAGCTCAGTCCGTGGCCTTCGACCTGCCGGCGGAGCTGCTCCTCCACGCTGTGCGTGGCGCGGTTAAGCACCACCCAGAGGCGGAGAGCGGAGCGGGTCTCTGTGGGCACGGTATCTCGTAGATCATTATCTCGAACTCAAGCAATATACACCGGTTCCAGCGGCGGTGTGTGAAGAGACGGGGCAGGTTTGAGAGCCGAGCGTAGGGTCAGGGCCAGCTGAGCGCTTTGCGGCTTGGGGGAGGGCGGGCCGCGGCGAGGGCAGACGGCAAACGTCTGACATCACGTCGGCGCGGCGTATGGCCGCAAACGGCCGTTTCGCCGTGTCGATGCTTTTGCAGTTCCACCGCGTTTTGGCCCGCTGGCGAGGGCGGCCACAGGGGTCGCCCTCCGCCGCCTTCCCTCGATCCCCCTTGTCCCCTCCCTCCTCTGCATCCACCGCGTCTCCCCACACCCTCCGCCCTCTCGACATGCTCCGGTCCTCTCCGCACCCTCCGCACCCTGTCCCCACTCTCACCCTATATTGCGCGCCGCTGGTCGCTCGCGGCCGGCTCGGTGAGGGCAAGTCCCGCACGGCCAGCTCCCTCTGAACTCCGCCAGGGCCGGAAGGCAGCAACGGTAGGAGGTGATGCGGCGCGATGCGGATCGCTTGCCCTCACCTTTTTTGTGTCCGCCCGCGCCGGCCGCGGGGTTCACGGCCTCTCCGCGGCGGGGACGGAGCGCGGACCTAGCTTTCATCGTCTCAGGTCCTCCAACTGCCTCAAACGATGATTGCCCTGATCCTGCCGATCGCCCAGGCCCAGTCTCCCGGCGGCGGCCTCTCCTTCCTCTTCCCCCTCCTGGCGATCTTTATCGTCTTCTATTTCTTCATGATTCGTCCGCAGGCGCGTCGGGAGAAGGAGCGACAGGCGATGATTGAGGCCGTGAAGAAGGGCGACCGAGTGGTGACCGCCGGCGGGATACACGGAACGGTGGTGCAGGTGGATGAAGGCTCGATGCTCATCCAGGTCGATCAGAACGTCAAGCTCAGGTTCGACAAGTCCGCCGTCGCCTCAGTGGCGTCTTAGGCCCAAACAGGCTGCCATGTCCGACCCTATCCGGTTCGACAGCGTCGAGGACGCCCTCGACGACATCCGCAACGGCAAGCTCGTCGTGGTGGTCGACGACGAGGACCGGGAGAACGAAGGCGACCTCGTGACCGCCGCGGAGGTCGTCACACCGGACCTCGTCAACTTCATGGCGCGCTGGGGCCGCGGGCTAATGTGCGTGCCCGTGACCCGCGAGCGCTCCGTGGAGCTCGACTTGCCCATGATGGAGCAGGTCAACACTTCGCTCTTCGACACGCCGTTCACGGTCTCGGTCGACTATCGCCACGGCACGACGACCGGTATCTCGGCGTCCGACCGTGCCAAGACTATCCGCGCGCTCGCCGACCCCGAGTCGAAGTCCGCAGACTTCGCGCGGCCGGGGCACATCTTCCCCCTGCGCGCGCAGACCGGTGGCGTGCTCCGCCGTGCGGGCCACACCGAGGCGACTGTCGATCTCGCTCGGCTGGCAGGATTCCGGCCGACGGGCGTCCTGATCGAGGTGATGAACGAGGACGGCACCATGGCACGCGTGCCCGAACTCCGTGCGCTGGCCGACGGCTTCGGCCTCCGCCTGATCACGATAAAGGATCTGATCGCCTACCGCCTCAGAACCGAGCAGCTCGTTAACCGCGTCGTCGAGGTCAATATGCCAACGCGGCACGGCGACTTCCGGATGGTGGCGTTCGAAGAGAGCCTGACCGGCGACAACCACCTCGCTCTCGTGAAGGGCACCTGGGAGCCCGATGAGCCGGTGCTGGTGCGCGTCCATAGCCAGTGCGTCACCGGCGACATATTCGCCAGCTCGCGCTGCGACTGCGGCGAACAGCTCGCCCACGCGATGGAGCAGGTCGAGCGAGAGGGCCGCGGAGTCGTGCTCTACATGAAGCAGGAGGGCCGCGGGATCGGGCTCATCAACAAGCTCAAGGCCTACAAACTCCAGGAGGAGGGCATGGACACGGTCGACGCCAACGAGGCGCTGGGGTTCAAGATGGACCACCGCGACTACGGAATCGGCTGCCAGATCCTCCGCGACCTGGGGGTGCGCAAGCTGAGGCTGATGACCAACAACCCCACTAAGCGAGTGGGTCTGGCGGGATACGGGCTCGAGATCGTCGACCGTGTGTCTATCGAGATGCCCGCCGGTGAGCACAACGAAGTGTACCTGCGCACCAAGCGCGACAGGATGGGGCACGAGCTGGCGCTGGGCGCCGGCGACGGCCGGGCGTCGCACGACGCCGCGGTACTCGGCGAGATCTTGCGTCCAGACGCCTGATGGCGCGCGACTGGGGTGCCGGCGCGCCCACGGCTGTACGGCGCGCGGACCGCGCGGTCGAGGATGACGAGTGGATCCGCGCGGCGCTCGACGCGGCGCCATATGGCACGCTCGCCACCGCAGCCGCCGGCCAGCCGTTCCTGAACGGCAACCTGTTCGTCTACGACCGCGCCGCGCACGCGATCTACCTGCACACCGCGCGAGTCGGGCGCACGGCGGCCAACGTCGACGCGGCCGGGATGGACGGCGCGGCCGTGTGCTTCGGCATCTTTCGCATGGGCCGCTTACTGCCAGCGCCGGAGGCACTCGAGTTCAGCGTCGAGTACGAGGGTGTGACGGTGTTCGGGACGGCGCACCGCGTTGGTGATCGCGATGAGGCCCGCCGCGCACTGCAACTGCTGCTGGACCGATACGCCCCGCACCTGCGGCCAGACCGCGACTACCGCGGCGTAACCGACGACGAGCTCGCGCGCACTGCCGTCTGGCGCGTGGACATCGAGGAATGGGTGGGGAAGCGCAAAAGCGCGCCGGCCGACTTCCCAGGTGCCTTCATCTACGACCCGCCCGCGCCGGCGCCGCCGCCGCCGAATGACAGCGTGCGGGACGAGACGCCAGGCGGGCCCTGAGGGGATGATGGGTGTGATCGGTAATCGGCCAGAGTGGGAGGTGGCGCCGAGCCAGGACTCCGTCCCCTCTGCCAATACCTGTTCCCCATTCCCTAATCCCCGAGCCGTCGATACACCGCTTCCACCTGGTCATAGAGCTCCCGAAGGCCCGCGTCGTTGTCGATCACGTAGTCGGCCATCTCCCGGAAGGACTCCGGCTCTAGCTGGTGCGCGGCGCGTGCCTCCACCTGCTCACGGGAGGCCCCATCACGGTTCATCACGCGCTCGACGCGGGTCGCGAGAGGAGCGTCGACAAGTAGGACCGCGTCCACCAGTTCGTGGGCGCCGATCTCGTGGAGCAGTGCGGCCTCGTAGACCAGCAGGCGCACGCCGTCCGCTCGCGCGGCGGCTATGGCGTCTCGGAGGGCCTGGCGGACGGCCGGGTGGACAATCGCATTGAGCGCCGCGACCTCGGCCTCGTCCGGGAACACCCGCGCCGCCAGGCCGGCGCGGTCGAGCGAACCGTCGGCCGTAAACGTCTCGGGCCCGAACCTCTCGACCAGCGCCGTGCGCACGGCGGCGTCCTCGACCATGATCCTCCTCGCCTCGTCGTCCGCCCGGATCACCCGTACCCCCGGCTTCGACTCGAGGTAAGCCGCGGCGGCAGACTTGCCGCTGCCGATGCCTCCTGTAACGCCGAGCGTTGTCATGACGGCGGCGCTGTTGCGTGTTGCGTGTTTGAAGAGCCGGCGTCGCAATGCCGATCCAACCGAGCCTGGTGGGAAAGAGACGCAGCAGGTAACACCCAACACTACCCACGATCCGACCACGAACCCGGCGCATCACCCAAACGCTTCCTCCATGAGGACCGCCGCCTGCGCCTCCGCGTCGGAGGTTTCGGTGAGGAGGGCGAAGGCTTGCTCCAGCGACTCGGTGCCGGCGCTGGCCACGATGTCGGCGGGGGCGCCGGCGCGTACGACGCGGCCTGCGCGAAGCACGATCACGTGGTCCACCACGCGCTCGACGGCGTCGAGCAGGTGGGAGGAGTAGAAGACGGTGCGGCCGGCGCCGGCCAGCGCGCGGAGCAATGCGCGGGTCTGTAGCACGGCGTGCGCGTCGAGGCCGTTGAGAGGCTCGTCTAGCAGCAGCACGGACGGGTCGTGCACCAGCGCGGCCGCGATCAGGACCTTCTGCTTCATGCCCTTGGAGAAACCTGTCATGGGCTGCCGCGCCGTATCGCCCAGGCCCCAGAACCGGAGCAGGGAATCCGCGCGGTGCGAGAGGATCTCCTCGCCCAGCCCGTGCATGCGGCCGACGAAGGCGAGGTACTCCTCCGGCGTGAAGCTCTCGAACAGGTGCCCGTGCTCCGGGACGAAGCCGAACCGGCGCTTGGCCTCCGTAGGGTCGGTCGCCACGTCCACGCCGGCGACGTGCACCTCCCCGGCGTCGGCCCGGAGGGCTCCGGTCAGGAGCCGCATCGTGGTCGTCTTTCCGGCGCCGTTCGGCCCCACGTAGCCGGCCACCTGCCCGCGACGCACGGAGAACGTCACCCCGTGCAGCACCTCGGTGCCCTCAATAGCGACGTGGACGTCGCGGACGGAAATCATGGGGAGTGCGGGGTAGTGGGATCCATCACGCACCACACTCAACCAACATCGTACCGTCTACAGCCCGGCGAGGTACTGCTGCCGTAACGGCTCCGGGAATCGCTCGATCGCGTAGCGCAGCATCGTCCGGGGCATCGTTCTGTGGTGCTCGCGAAGGAACCCCTCCAGCGCCTCGCGGTCTCGTTTCCCGACCTCTCGCAGCATCCAGCCGGTGGCCTTGTGAATCAGGTCGTGGCGGTCTGCGAGTAGAAGCCCCGCGACATGCAACGTCGGCGCCGGATGGCCGGCGCGGATGAAGTAATGGGTCGCCACGATGCTGATGCGCCTCTCCCATAGCGCCTCCGAAGCGGCGAGTCGGTCCAGCAGCGAGAGATCGTCGCCCTGCGCCAGGTGGGCGCCCACCAGCTGCGACGCCGACGCGTCGACGAGATCCCAGTTGTTGACCCGGTTCGTGCTGCCCACGTACAGCCGGTGCATCTCGTCTCGCTCGGCCGGGTCTCCTCTCGAGTGCCGGCGCACCATCACGAGGAGGGCGAGCATGCGCTGCTCGTGCCACGGCGAGCCCAGCAGCGCGTTCAGGTCGCGTACGTCGAGGCCCTGGAACTCGCGCGCGAGCGCCTTCATCGGCTTCGCGCTGATCCCCATGAACCGGTCGCCCTCGCCGTACTGACCGGGCCCGGTCTTGAAGTATCGCAGCGCGAATTCGGCGCCTGCCGGGCTGGCCAGCGACTCCATGCGCTCGCGGACCTGCCTGAGCATCGCGGAGCCGTTCAGCCCGGGGGCCACGCCAGGTGTCGGCCACCGAGGAGGTGGACGTGGAGGTGCGGCAGCGTCTGGCCGGCGTCGACGCCGGCGTTGACGACGAGCCGGTATCCGCCAACAAGGCCCGCCTCCTCGGCCAGCCGGCGCGCCACGACTAGAAGGTGACCAACCATGGCCTCGTCCGCATCTTCGAGCTCCTGGACGCCGGCCACCGGAGTGCGCGGGACGATGAGCACGTGCGTCGGGGCGACGGGATTGATGTCGCGGATCGCGATGCAGCGCTCGTCCTCGTAGACGATGTCCGCCGGCAACTCGCGATCGGCGATCTTCTCGAAGAGCGTCTTCTCGGCCACGGTGTAACCGGCTACCACCCCCAAAGCTACTGGCCCGGCACGCGGAACGGCGCGCGGGCGCGCGGGTTCGCGCCGGACGCCCCCCTGCCATGCCCACGGTCTACGTCACGCGTCGCGCCACCTTCAACGCGGCCCACCGCCTGCACAACCCCGAACGGTCGGACGAGTGGAATCGGGACACCTTCGGCAAGTGCAACAGCCCCAACTGGCACGGGCACAACTACGTCCTGGAGGTCACCGTGGCCGGCGCACCCGACGCGGCAACGGGCTACGTGATCGACCTCGGTGAGGTCGACCGCGTAGTGCACGAGGAGGTAATCGACGCGCTCGACCATCGCAATCTCAACCTCGACGTGCCGTGGATGGCCGGCGTGCTGCCGTCGACAGAGAACCTCGTAGTGGCCATCTGGCAACGGCTCGCGTCGCGATTGGGCGGCCTCAACGAGGTTCGTTTGCGAGAGACCGAGAACAACAGCGCCACCTATCGCGGCGAGTGACCGCCGCCGGCCGTCGTAGCATTGTCCGAATCAGCTACACGAGAACGATGCACGAGAAGGAGCTAGACCGGCTCGCGGAGAACGGCCAGGCCGCGCCGGCGCGCTACCGGCGCGAGGACATCTACGACGCCGCCACCACGGCCGCGCTGGCGGAGCACACGCGCGAGACGCTGCGCGAGCTCGGCGAGGACCCCGACCGCGAGGGGCTCCGCCTGACGCCGGAACGCGTCGGCAAGTCGCTTCAGTTCCTGACCCAGGGATACGGGCAGGATCCGGAGGCCATCCTCCGTTCAGCAATGTTTGAGGAGGAGTACTCCGAGATGATCCTGGTGCGTGATATCGAGGTCTACAGTCTCTGCGAGCACCATCTGCTGCCTTTCTTCGGGAAGGCCCACGTAGCCTATATCCCCAATGGTCGCATCGTGGGTCTCAGCAAGATTCCCCGCGTGGTGGACGTCTACGCGCGCCGGCTGCAGGTCCAGGAACGCCTGACGCACCAGATACACGAGGTCATCCAGAGAGTCCTCGACCCCCACGGCGTGGCCGTAGTTATCGAAGCACAGCACCTCTGCATGATGATGCGCGGCGCTGAGAAGCAGCACTCGGCGACGACCACCAGCGCCATGTGTGGCGAGTTCCTCAATAACATCCACACCAGGGCTGAGTTCATGCGGTTACTGAACGGGAAATAGGTTGTGTGATGGTGTGTGGTTGATAGTGCATGGTATTCGGTGTATGACTATGGTTAGTGGCCCGTAGCTCGCGGCTCGTGGATTGTTGCTTGTCGCGGACTCACACCCCCACACGTTCACACCTCCGCACCTCCACGCGTCCATACTCCCAAACCGTTGCCCACTGTCCTGATCACCGGAGCCAGCCAGGGGATTGGCGCTGCGATAGCGGGGGCGTTCGCGGAGGCGTACGGACGGGATGCGCGGCTGGCCCTGGTGGCCCGCTCGCGCGACAGGCTCGCCGGCGTGGCGGAGCGCGCCGGCGCCGGAGGGGCGGAGGCGGTCGCCTTCCCGTGCGATGTCACCGATGCCGAGGCCGTGGCGCGCACGGCGGCGGATGTCGCCAGGTCCCTGGGTGTGCCGGACGTCGTCGTCAACAACGCCGGCACGTTCGTGCCCGGCGGCGTGCTCGAGATGAGCGCCAGCGACTTCCGTGAACAGGTCGAGTCGAACCTGACGAGTGCCTTCCTGGTCACTCGCGCCTTCCTGCCGGCGATGGTCGCGCGCGGCGCCGGCGATGTCTTCTTCATGGGCTCCGTCGCGTCCATCCAGGGCTACCCGCGAGGGGTGGCATACGGCGCGGCGAAGCACGGCCTGCTCGGGCTCGCGCGCAGCCTCCGCGAAGAGGTGCGCCGGCACAACATCCGCGTCGTGACGCTACTCCCCGGCGCGACCTACACGGCAAGTTGGGCGGCCTCCGGTCTCCCCGAGGCGCGCTTCATGCCGGCGGAGGACATCGCGCGGACGGTCGTCGAGATCCACCGCCTCAGTGCCCGGACCGTCGTCGAAGAAGTGTTGATGCGGCCAGTTGGTGGAGACGTGTAGGGTGAGGTATGGTGTATGGTGAATGGTGTACCGGGTATGGTGTATGGCGTATTGTGATGGTGGATGTGAGTCGGTATACCATATACCATATACCATTTACAAACGCAGCAAGTACACAGTTCGTTGTCCGACCTATTCGAAGCTGCCTACGAATCGCGCCGGCGCGCTGGCGTGCCGCTGGCGGATCGCATGCGGCCGCGGACGCTGGACGAGTTTGTGGGGCAGGCGCACGTACTCGGTCCCGGAAAGCTGCTGCGCCGCGCCGTGGAGGCCGACCGCGTGACGAGCCTGATACTCTTCGGTCCGCCCGGAACGGGTAAGACGACCCTCGCGCGCATCGTCGCCAACACAACACGCAAGCACTTCGCGGCGATCAACGCGGTGCTGGCCGGCGTGAAGGACATACGTGAGCAGGTGGCGGCCGCGCAGGAGCGCCGGCGCCTGCACGACCAGGGCACCATCCTGTTCGTGGACGAGGTCCACCGGTTCAACAAGGCCCAGCAGGATGCGCTGCTGCCTCACGTCGAGAACGGCACCGTCACCTTCATCGGCGCGACGACCGAGAACCCTTACTTCGAGGTCAACAAGGCGCTCGTCTCGCGCAGCCGCATCTTCGAGCTGATGACGCTGACGGAGGAAGACCTGCGCGAGGTGGCGCGGATGGCGCTCGCGGACACCGAGCGAGGCTACGGTGGGATGAATGTGGCGGTCGAGCCGGCGGCGCTCGACCACCTCGTCGACGTCTCCAACGGTGACGCGCGCAACCTGCTCAACGCGCTCGAGCTGGCCGTCGAAACCACGGCGCCGGACGAGAACGGCGTGGTCCGTGTGGACGTGGCCGTCGCCGAGGACTCCATCCAGCGCCGGGCGCTTCTCTACGACAAGGAGGGCGACGCCCACTTCGACTCGATCTCGGCGTTCATCAAGAGCCTCCGCGGCTCCGACCCTGACGCCGCGCTGTACTGGATGGCGCGGATGGTCTACGCCGGCGAGGACCCCCGTTACATCTTCCGGCGCATGCTCGTTTTCGCATGCGAGGACGTGGGGATGGCGGACCCCCGTGCGCTGCAGTTCGCGGTCGACTGCGCGCGCGCGTTCGACTACGTGGGGTTGCCGGAGGGTCAGTTCATGCTGGCCGAGTGCTGCCTGTACCTGGCCACCGCGCCGAAGAGCAACTCCAGCTTCGCCTACTTCGACGCCCTGAAGCACGTCGAGAAGGAGCGCACGCGGGACATCCCGAACGTGCTCAAGGATGCCAACCGCGACGCGGCCGGGCTGGGCCATGGCGCCGGCTACAAGTACCCGCACGCCTACCGCGACAGCTACGTCGCAGAGCAGTACTTGCCGCCAGAGATGCAGGGCCTCTACTTCTACGCCCCGCGCGAGCTCGGGTACGAGGCCGAGGTGGCCGCACGCCTGGCAGAGTGGCGCGCACGCGATGCGGAGGAGAGCATCGAGAAGCGGGCGCGACGGTACGCCGACGAGAAGAACGAGAGGTCCGCACCCAACGATTGAGCGAACGCCGCGAAGGGGCGGCCACAGCTTGCGCTTGCGACCGGGTCGTTGTAACATAAGCCGTGGCTTATGAAGCAGCCCTCTCCGCGCTGGCGGACCCGACCCGCCGCCGCCTCTTCGAATCGCTCGCCCTCGGCCCGCGACCGGTGGGCGTATTGGCCGTCGAGCTCGGCGTGAGCCAGCCGGCCGTCTCGCAGCACCTCGCCGTCCTACGGCGCGCACGGCTCGTCCACGCCCGCGCCGAGGGCACGCGCCGCTACTACGAGCCCGACCGCGCCGGCATCGACGCCGTTCGCGCCTACTTCGACCGCTACTGGGCCGGCGTGCTCGACGCCTACGCCGCCTCGCTCGACTCCCCGGAATCATGACACCGTCGCTTCCGACCTGTCCGCCGCTCGTTCGGACAGCGACGATACCCGCCGATCCGGAGGCGGCCTTCCGCCGCTTTACCGCCGAGATGGGAGCGTGGTGGCCGCTCGCGACGCACAGCATCGGCCAGGGAAGAGCCCAGTCGGTCGAGATGCAGCCGGAGGTTGGAGGCCGGATCGTCGAAACGGTGGCCGGCAGCGAGGAATCGGTGTGGGGCACCATCGTCGCCTGGGAGCCGCCGCGCCGCGTCGCGTTCACTTGGCACCCCGGCCACGAGCCGGCCTCGGCGCAGGACGTCGAGGTCCGCTTCGAGCCGGCCGGCGCCGGCACGCTCGTCACGCTCACGCACACCGGTTTCGAGCGGCTGGGGAAGGACGCGAAGGGGGCCCGCCGTGCCTATCCGATGGGCTGGACCTACGTGCTCGGCCTCTACGCCGGCCGGCGCGGAGTCACGATGCGCCTGCTGACCGCGCTGACGGCCCTCGTCTCGTACCTCTCCCGCCGCCGGGGCCGTTGAGCCTCCAACGGGACGTCGATTATCGCGAGCGCCCGGATCTCTACCGGGTCGGGCGCGGGGAGGAGGGCGTCTTCCGGGTGGAGCCCTACAAGACGGAGCTCCTGCCGCTGTGGCGTTTTCGGACGCCCGAGGCGGCGCGCGCGTCGGCGGACGCCCTGCTCGCTCGCTACCACGCCTACCGCGCCGCTGGCGACGACGTGGGCATGGATATGGCGCGCAAGTACCTCCAGATGGGCTGGAGCCGATCGCTCCGCTACGCCAAGTATCCCGGAGGCAGGAAGCGCACGCCGGCCGGCGACCCGGTCGCCCAACAGACGTGGGCCGACCCCGGCAAGCGCGAGTCCGCGCGCATCTTCAGGGCCGCGCTTAACGAGGTCCGCGCGGATATGGCGTACCGGGACGCTGTCGGCCGACTAGCCCGGTAAAGTCGGCCGCATCACGACCTCCGAGATGAGGCACCGCGGCGGCGCGCGGAGGACATGCAGCAGGGTCTCGGCCACGTCCTCCGGAAGCATCGCGTTGGGGTTGCCGCGCGTGCCGGCGCCGGCCTGAAAGTCCGTTTCCACCGAGCCCGGGTAGATGCAGCTCACGCGGATGCCGTCGTGCCGGAGCTCCTTCATCGTGGCCTCCGCGAAGCCCCGGACGCCGAACTTGGTCGCGTTGTAGGCGCTCATATGCGGGCTGCCCACGAGCCCCGCGACGGACGCCACGTGCACGATGTGCCCCGCGAGGCCGTCCGCGCCGGCGCCGCGCGCCTTCATCTGCCGCGTGGCCTCGCGCGTGCAGTAGAAGAGCGCGGTGAGGTTCGTGTCCACCTGCAGTCCGCGTCGGTCATCTCGTCCACCGGCGCGAAGCGGCCCAGCCCCGCGTTGTTGACCAGCACGTCGCAGCCGCCGGCGTCGGCCACGGTGGCGAACGCGGCCGCCACCGCGTCGACGTCCGAGACGTCGGCCTCGATGGGATCGAACCTCTCGCCGAGGGCGCGCCGGACCTCCTCCAGGTCGTCCGCGCTGCGCGCCAGCCCGAAGACGCGTGCGCCCGCGCCGACTAGCGCCTCGGAGAACGCGCGACCCAGGCCGCGGCTGGCTCCCGTGACGACGGTGAGGCGTCCTTCGAGCTCCATCACGACGCCGGCTGCGGCCCTGCCGGCGGCGCCGGCGCGGCCGTCGCGGGCTCCATGGGCGACGGGGCGTCGACGCGGACCTCGCGCACCGTGAACGTGCCGGTCAGGATCCCCTCGTCGTAGTACTGGATCTCACGGTCCACCTCCGCCAGCCGCCGCGCCCGAACGGTCGCCGGGAGCTGCTCGGCCTGCGCCCGCCGCATCGCCAGGCCGGCGCCGGCAATCATCTTCTCCTCTTCAGCGATCACGGCGAGGAGACCCTCCAGTCGGATCGTCGTCGTGAATGGGAGCGTCACGCCGTTTGTCTCGCGGTAGTCGCGGTAGCGATGCATCTGGACGAGCGGTCCAAGCGCGGGCCGTGGGGCGCCCGGCGGCGCCGGCTGCTCCACGCGGACCCCGACGACGCGGTAGGTCTCGGTGTCGATGTACACCCGCGCCGCGTAGCCCGAGTCGGACTGGATCGCGGGGTTCATCGAGAGGAACTCGCGGGGCCGCATCGCCTCAACGATGTAGACGTCGCGGCCGTCGAGTGTGTCCGTACCGGCGAGCCGCCCGGCCGTACGCAGTTGCGCGATTGCACCGGGCGCCGGTAGGTGGTAGGGGTCCGGGATGGCCTGGCGCGCCTCGTCGTTGGTTGTCACGCTCAGGACGAAACTCGGCAGGCTGTCGCTTCCGGGAGCGCGTTGGAAGTGGACGAGCGCACTGTCGGATACCACGAGGAAGCTGGCCGCCTGTCCGTAATCGGACTGAACGCGCTCGATCATCCGGCTGATCACGTCCTCGGGCTCGGTGAGCTCAGGCTCCTTGCAGGCGCCGGCGGCGAGCGCGAGGGTACCGAGCGCGATTGTCAGTGTCAGTGAGCGAAGTCGCATTGGCCGAGTGCGTGGGTCGGCAAGCTACCTCGGCACCAGACGTGCCCTCTAGCATTGCTGCGCCTCCTCGCGGCGAGCTTATCGGCCATGGAGTACCCCGCCCTCCGAGCCCTCACCGCCGAATGGAGCCCGCTACTGCGCGGCGCTCTCATCGCGGACGCCTACTCGCAAGACCGCGACGAGCTGTCCCTCACGCTGGACGCGCCGGCCGGTGCGTCGACCCTGCGGGTCCGGTGCGCGCCGGCGCAGCCCCTCATCTGGCGCGCCGACAGCGCCGGCCGCGCGCGTCGCAACACCGCCTCCGTACTGGACGGAACAGTGGGCCGGCGCATCGCCGGTGTGCGCGTCGCCGTGCGCGACCGCCACGTGTTCATCGATCTCGAGGGCGCCGGCGCGCTGCAGATGCTGCTCTTCGGCTCGCGACCGAACGTCCTGCTCGTCGACGCCGCCGGCGTGGTGGCGGAGTCGTTCCTTCGCAACGCCGAGTGGCGCGGCCAGGCAGCCCCGGCGCCTCGGCCGGCGCCGTGGCCCGACACCCCGGACGCGTTGCGGGAGCGCTGGCGCAGCGACCGGACGATGGCCGCCGCGCTGGCCGGCGCGGTGCCAACGCTCGGGCGCGCTCACGCCGCCGAGGCAGTCGGCCGCGCCGGCGCGGCGCCGGATGATCCTGCGGACCGGTGGGCGGACTGGGGCGGCCTCCTCCGCGGGGTCACCGTCGTGGAGGAGCAGATCGCCGAGCGTCCGCTACCGCATGTCTACAGTGCGGGCCGCATCCCGCAGGCCATCAGCTTGCTGCGCTTGTCCGACCCGCCGGGGGGGTGGGAGGGTCGCGAGCACGCGTCAGTCGACGCGGCGGCGCGCACGTGGGCCGTCATGAACCTGGCCGTGGAGCGCTTCCTCGAGCGCTATCGTCCGCTGGAGTCCGCGCTGTCCGCCGCCGCGCGTCGCCTGGCCGAGAGCGCCGGCGCCATGGCAGTCGAGATCCAGCGCCCGTCGCGCGCCGACAGGCACGAGCACCTCGCGCACCTGCTCATGGCGCAGCCCGACGGCCGGCGGTCTGGACTCGCCCGTCTCGTCGTGCCCGACGTGATCAGCGGCGCCGGCGCCGACGTCGAGATAGTACTCGACCCGGCGCTGAGCCTGTACGAGAACGCGGAGCGCCTGTACTCCCGAGCACGCCAGGCCCGCGGGGCTCGTGACCACGCCGCGTCACGGCACGAGGCGATAGCGTCCGAGGCCGCGCGCGCCAGCGCGCTGGTGGACGAGCTACGCGGGTTCGAGCGCGCCGGCTCGGCGCGAGACCTCGAGGCATGGCAGGGCGCGAATCGCGACGAGATCGGGCGGTTCGTGCGCGCCGGCGCCGGCGCGGCCGAGCGGCTGCCGTACACGCGCTTCGACCTTCCTGGCGGATGGGAGGCGCGCGTCGGCCGCAGTGCGCGCGACAACGCGGAGTTGCTCGCGAAGCACTCCAGTCCGCACGACCTCTGGCTTCATGCGCGCGGCGTCGCGGGGTCGCACGTGGTGCTGCGCCGGCCGGCGCGGGGCGCGGCGCCGCCGGCGCCGGTCGTCGAGGCCGCCGCTGCGCTCGCGGCGTGGCACAGCAAGGCACGTACGCAGGACCTGGTGCCCGTTAGCGTCACGGAGCGGAAGTACGTCCGGCCGGTCAAGGGCGGCCCCCCGGGGCTCGTCCGCCTCGACCGCGAGGAGGTGGTGCTGGTCCGGCCAGGCAAGGTGTGATCGTGTGGACCGTGAACGTGTGGACGTATCGACGTAAACGTCCATACATCCATAGTTCCACACGTCACCCCCCCGGCCCCAGGTACCACAGCAACACCACCAACCCAAATCCGATCCGGTACCAGGCGAATGGTACGAACGTGTTGCCGGCAACGAAGCGGATAAGGAATCGGACGACGACCAGCGCGGACACGAACGCGACGATGCACCCTACCGCGAAGAACGGGAGGTCAGCGCCGGAAAGGGCGCCGGCGTCTTTGAACAGCTTCAGGCCAGACGCGCCGATCATGATCGGGATGGCCAGGAAGAAGGAGAACTCGGCGGCCGCCTTTCGCGACAACCCGAAGGCCACGCCGCCGAGGATCGTCGCGCCCGAGCGTGACACACCAGGCACCAGAGAGAGGCACTGGGCCAGGCCGACCTTCAGAGCGTCGGCCGGCCCAACGGCTTCCATCTCCGTCACGCGGGGCTCCCTGCGCGCGGCGAAGCGCTCGATGACGAGTATCACGAAGCCGCCGACGACGAGCGCGACGGCCACGACGATCGGGTTGAAGAGGTTCTCGTCCATCCAGTCCTCGATCGCGAGCCCGAGCGCGGCGGCCGGGATGCTGGCGACGACAATCGCCAGGGCGAAGCGGCGCGCGGCGGGATCGCTCGGCAGCCGGCGCAGCAAGGAGAGGATCCGCTCGCGGTACGCCCATACGACCGCCAGGATGGCCGCGAGTTGGATGACGATGTTGAAAACCACCATCCGCGGCGCCTCGGGGTCCAGCCCGAGCGCGCTCGTGGCGAGTATCAGGTGGCCCGTCGAGGAGACGGGGATGAACTCCGTGGCGCCCTCGACGAGCCCGAGGACGATCGCGTGGATGATGTCCGTAAGCACGAAGGTCGCCGGGTCCGAGGGGAAGGCGAAGATATCCCCTGCCCCCGCGCGGCCGCGTAACGCGCGGGACGTCCGCCCGGCGTCGGCGCCGGCGCGCGGAGAGCCCTCCGGGCGTTTGGCGGCGCCCTTGCGTCCGGTATGGCGGGCAGATAGCGCCTCCATACGCCGGCGCGTGGCATGCGGCCTGCTCTCTGCCCGCCGACGTACCCCTCGAGGTTCCGCCACCCCGCATGCAATACCGCTTCTACGTCGTCGACGACGACCGCCACTACGGCCGCCTGCTGTCCTACCGTCTCGAGAAGGACAAGCAGCACAGCGTCCGCGTCTTCACCTCCGGTGAGGCCGCGCTCACGGCGCTCGACGACTCCGAGTCGACCCCCGACCTGATCCTGCTCGATGTCATGATGCCGGGGATGGATGGGATGGAGACGCTCAAGCGCATGCGCCGGGTGCGGCCCGACCTCCACGTCGTAATGGTGTCCGCTCAGGGCACAATCGATGTGGCCATAGAGGCGATGAAGGCCGGCGCGGCCGACTACATCACGAAGGGCACCGACGACCTCGTCAAGCTCGACGCGGTGGTCAAGAGCTCTCGGGAACGCGTCAAGCTCACCCGCGAGGTGGAGCGGCTCCGGGGCGAAGTCGCCGGTAAGTACGACCTGGCGGAGATCGTCGGGAAAAGCCAGTCGATGGAGGAGCTGTACCGGCTCATCCGGAAGGCGCTCCGCGGCAACCTGACGGTGGCCATCCAGGGCGAGAGCGGCACCGGCAAGGAACTCGTCGCTCGCGCGATCCACTTCAACTCGGTCCCGCGCGGGGCCTCGGCGGACTCCGGTCCGTTCGTGGTCGTCAACTGCGCCGCCATTCCGAGCGAGTTGATGGAGAGCGAGTTCTTCGGCCACGAAAAGGGCTCGTTCACAGGGGCCCACGCGCGCAAGATTGGCAAGTTCGAGCAGGCCGACGGCGGCACCATCTTCCTCGATGAGATCGGCGAGCTCGACCAGGGTCTCCAGGCGAAGCTGCTTCGCGCCCTCCAGAACCGCGAGCTCACGCGCGTCGGCGGCAACGAGACGATCACGTTCGACTGCCGCGTGATATCGGCGACCAACCGCGACATCCTGCAGATGGTCGCCGAGGGCACGTTCCGTGAGGACCTCTACTACCGCCTGTTCCAGTTCCCCGTCCGCATCCCGCCGCTGCGCGAGCGCGGCCAGGACGTGCTCGTGCTGGGCCACACGTTCCTGCAGCGCTTCATCGATGAGCACCCGGAGTTCGTCGGGAAGAAGCTGTCGTCGGAGGCGGTGCGCGCCATTGAGACCTACGCCTGGCCGGGCAACGTGCGCGAGCTCAAGAGCGTCGTCGAGCGCGCGATCCTGATAGCTGACGACGACTCCATCACGGTCGGCGACCTGCTCCTGGACCTCCCCGGTGCAGTGTCGCCGTGGACGCAGCGTACACGCACGGCCGCGCCGGCGCCGGCCCGTCGCGACCTCGAAGCCCCGTCGTCGGGAGACGGGATGGCCGTTAGCGAGCCAGTTCTGGTGGAGTCGCCGCCGACGTTGGCCCTGGCGGACGACTCGATCGTCCCCATCGAGGAGCTCAAGCGCAAGGCGCTGGAGCGGGCATTCGAGCTTTGCGAGGGCAACGTCGACAGCGCGGCCGCGCAGCTCGGCATCGGCCGCGCGACGATGTACAGGCTGATGAAAAAGTACGGCGTCGGCGGGGAGCGCGAGTAGGCGGTGATTGGAGGTGGGGGATGGTGATTCGGGGCGTGCGTGCTCCGCGCCGGCGGGCGCGGGGGAATCGGTGGTGAGGCGCAACGCGTAGCGCCGGGCTGGACGGGCGGACGTAACCTCTCCGGCGCCGCACCGTCACGGCGCGGTGTTCGGAGTCGAACGTCCTCCGATAGCTCGATACCTCAACACCCCGATTCCGCAATGCGTCTGTCCGACTATGAGCGCCGCGCGCAGCGCGAGATCGAAGGGTGGGAACGAGGTCAGAACGAGACTATCGTCCAGCAGGCGCTCGGGCTCGTGATGCGGCCGGTGGACTGGGCCTTCAACCAGTTCGTGCCGGAGAGCGTGATCGACCAGCTCGGCGGCGCGCTGAACCAGGCCCTGGGCTCGCTCAACGACGCGTCGGCGTGGACATACGACGAGGACGACGTCCTGCGGAGGGCACGGGAGAACGGCATCGAGCTGGAATCGGTGGAGGACCTGCGCGACCAGCCTCTCGAGGCGCTCGACACGCTCGCGGGCACCGTGGCGGGGCCGAACACGATACTTGCCGCGCTGTCAGGAGGTGGCGCCGGCCTGGGCGGCGTGCTGTTCGCCGTCGCCGATGTGCCGGTCCTGTTCACGATCAACTTCCGCCTCATCCAGCAGATCGGCGCGTCCTACGGTTTCCCGATGAAGGGGCCCGACTTCCAGCCGCTGGTGCTGGCCATCTTCAACGTGGCCGCAAGCGGGAGCCGCCAGGCCAAATCCGACGCCCTCCGCGAACTCAGCGTGGCCGGCGCCGCGTTCGCCCACGGGAGCGGCTACCGCGGCCGCGCTGCCCAGGGCACGCTGCGCGAGCAGGCCAGCCACCTGCCGCGCGAGATAGCGAAGAACCTCGCCGGCCGCAAGCTGGCGCAGATGATCCCCATCGCCGGCGCGGCCGTCGGCGCCGGCGTGAACTACTGGTTCACCGACCAGACCGCCGTCGCGGCGCGCATGCTCTTCCGGGCGCTCTACCTGGAGCGGAAGGAGAGGCTGTAGCGCGACGAACGCCGGTCGGGTTGGCACGTCACTTACCTCACCTCCCCGCTTGCGGGGAGGTGGCCGGCGGCCGGAGGGGCGTTGGGCGCGAGACGACGCCGGCGAAGCGTAGCCGGCGCCACGTGACGCCCCCGCTGCCTCCGGCATCTTGCCTCCCGCGAGCGGGGGGCGGTAGCCGAAGAGCATGCCTTGAGCGAGGTCGATGGGATCTCGCATCATCGGCCGGCCCTTCCTGGCAGCCATGTCATCCTGAGCTTGTCGAAGGATCTCGCTTCTCCGCGCCCGCGAGCATCGCGCCACAACAACCGAACTACGAGATCCCGCGGCAGGCTCGGGATAGCACTTCCCTGAGGGCGGCGGTCGCGATGCATCCGACCGAGCCACGAGGTCCCTCGACAGGCTCGGGATGACACTTCCCGGAGGCCGGCGGGCGCTTCGTAGCGGCCGTGTCATCCTCAGCGAAGCCGAATGGGGCCGGAGGCGGGCTACGGCGTTGAGATGCCGCTGACGCAACGTGACGCCCCCCCGTCGCCTTCGGCGCCTTGCCCCCGCGCGTTGGGGACGGAATTCCAGCTTCCGGCGGCGTCGTGCACGAGACGCCCCCGTCGTCTTCGGCGTCTTGCCCCCCGCGAGCGGCGGGCGGTGGCTTATCTCGCGAACGACTCCGCGTACTGGCCGTAGCCCTCAGCGCGCAGCCGGCCAGCGGGGATGAACCGGAGCGCGGCGGAGTTGATGCAGTACCGCACGCCCGATGGAGGGGGGCCGTCGTCGAAGACGTGCCCCAGGTGCGAGTTGCCGCGCCGGCTGCGGATCTCGTCGCGCGTCATTCCGTGCGAATTGTCGGTGCCGACGCGCACGTTGCGCGGATCGAGCGGGCGGGTGAAGCTCGGCCAGCCGGTGCCGCTGTCGAACTTGTCGAGGCTCGAGAACAGCGCCTCTCCCGAGACGATGTCGACGTAGATGCCCGGGGCGTGGTTGTCCCAGTACTCGTTTCGGAACGCCGGCTCGGTGCCATTCTCCTGCGTGACGTGCCACTGCATCGTCGTCAGGCGCCGGCGTAGCGCACGCCGGTTGATCGTATCTGCCGGCGCTGCCTCCGCTTCGGAGGCTGCCGGAGTATCGGCGGCAGCACGTGGCGGCGGGGAGCTCAGCGCGAAGGCGGTCACCAGCGCTACGCTGATGGCGCCGGTCGTCCAGAGAAGAGTGGGGCGTGGATTCATCATGACACCAGTTGGCTAGAGCGCATCGCCGGCGACGCGCGCGTCGGCGCCCCAGAGGGCGTCGAGCCGCTCATCGCGTCGGCAGCCGGTACGGTACGAATAGTATCGCTCGGGGTTCTTCAACCAGAAGTCCTGGTGGTACTCCTCGGCGGGATAGAAGGCACCGGCGGGGAGGATCACAGTGGCAATCCGCCCGTCTAGGTCGGGATTCTGCGAAACCGTGGCCAGCGATGCCTCTGCGAGGCGACGCTGCTCGGAGGTGAGCGGGAAGATCGCGGCGCGGTACGAGTCGCCCCGGTCGCAGAACTGCCCGCCGGCGTCGAACGGGTCGACGTTGTGCCAGAAGATGCGCACGAGGGCTGCGTAGTCGATCTGCGCCGGCGCGTAGATCACCTGTACGGACTCGTAGTGGCCCGTACCGCCGGCGGTCACCTGGTCGTACGTCGGGTTCGGAAGGGTGCCACCGTTGAAGCCCGAGGTCACGGTAGCGATGCCGGGGAGGCCCTCGAACGCGGTTTCCGCACACCAGAAACAGCCCATGGCGAAAATCGCCGTGTCGGCTTCGGCGGCGTCCAGCACGAGTGTGGACCGCTCGGGGCCGGCGTGCGCCGGCGCCGACGATACGGGAGATGGGTCACCCCCACAGCCGGCGACGACGAGGAGGCCGGTGAGGAGGGTTCCAACGAGGCGCATGGGGCTTGAGGCGAACCCATTCCCAACGCCCGGGACGGTGCGGTGTTGCGCCGTCGGGACAGCGCCGGCCGGCGCCCATAACTTGCCACGCCACAGACACCGCTACCGCCAGGTGCCCTTCGTCGCCGTCGTCGGCCGGCCGAACGTCGGCAAGAGTACGCTCTTCAACCGCCTCACCGAGGAGCGCGCGGCGATCGTCCACGATCAGCCCGGCGTCACGCGCGACCGTATCTACGGCGACGTCGAGTGGACGGGCCAGGTGTTCGACCTGGTCGATACCGGTGGACTGGTACCCCGCAGCTCCGAGCGCTTCGAGGCGGCCATCCGCGAACAGGTGATGCTCACCCTAGAGGAGGCCGACGCGATCCTGTTCGTCGTCGACACCACTACGGGTATCACCGACGTCGACGAGGAGATCGGCGCGATGCTTCGCAAGGCGAAGCAACCCGTCTTCGTGGTGGCCAACAAGGCGGACAACGACGCCCGCCGGCTCGACGCGGCCGAGTTCTACTCGCTCGGGCTGGAGCACGTATTCCCCATCAGCTCCATCAACGGCTCCGGTACCGGCGAACTGCTCGACGCGCTCGTGGCGGCGCTGCCGGCGCAGGCGCCGGACGACCTCGAGGACGATGCGCCGCGCATCGCCTTCATCGGCCGGCCCAACGTCGGGAAGTCGTCGTTGGCCAACCGGCTGCTCGGCGAGACGCGCTCGATCGTGACCGAGATCGCCGGCACCACGCGCGACTCGATCGACTCGAGGCTCACGATCGGGGACCGCGAGGTAGTCCTCGTCGATACCGCCGGCCTGCGCAAACGCGCGAGGGTCCAGGAGAACATCGAGTTCTACTCTCTGCTCCGGACGGAGCGCGCCATTCAGAGATGCGACGTCGCCGTGCTGCTGGTCGATGGCAGCCAGGGCCTGGAGGCGCAGGACCTGCGCGTGCTGCGCGAGGCGGCCGACGCGAAGAAGGGCCTCGTGGTCGCCGTCAACAAGTGGGACCTCGTGGAGAAGGAGACCAACACGACGCGCGACTGGACTCGGACCTTCCACGAACGAATGGGAACGATGGACTACGTCCCGGTCGAGTTCGTGTCGGCGCTCACGGGCCAGCGCGCGCAACGCGTACTGGAGACGGCCCTGCGGGTACACGACGAGCGCTCGAAGCGTGTCCCCACCGCGAAACTCATGGAGGTCGTCCAGGCGGCGGTCGCCGCTCAGCACCCTCCGACGTACCGCGGCAACTACGTACAGGTGAAGTACGCCACCCAGGTCCACAGCCGGCCGCCGGTGATCGCCTTCTTCGTCAACCACGCCGATGGCGTCCGCGAGAGCTACCAGCGATACCTGGAGGGCAGGGTGCGCGAGGCGTTCGGATTCGAAGGTGTGCCGATCACGATGTCGTTCAGGAAGAAGTGACCGCTGCCAGCAGCCGGCGCCGGCTCGTCACATGCCTGGGCCTGGGCGCCGCGATCGCGCTCACCGCGGAGGCACAGCCGGTGGAGGCCCCGACGGAGGTGCCTGTCGAGCCCTACCACGGTTGGGTGACAATCGGCGCTGGTAGCGCGACCCGACCTGGGCTACTGATGGTTTCGGCCAGCTACAGTTTCGGGCGACGATCGCTAGGGCAGCTGGGTGCATCCCTTGCAGCCGATTGGGGCCGAGAGGACTTCTCGGAAGTCCACCTCGGCGTCGGGAGGCGCACGTTCACAAGGCCCCTGCTTGCGGCGGCATTCGTTGGACCCTCCCTCGCGCGCGTCACAACTGTCGACGATCCGGACTCACCGACGACGGCCACAACGCGCTACGTGCCGGGCGTGTTCGGCAACGTTCAGGTCATCGCCGTCGCGCTGCCCGAAATCGGGCTCGGCCTCGACGCGTTCGGGCACGTGAACACCGTCCGTAGCCTCGCCGGAGTGCGACTGGTGCTCTACCTCGGAAACGATCGGTGGTGAACTCGTCCGCCGACCCCGCCGGGCGGGCAGACGTAGCTTCCGAAACCCATGAGCCCGGGACGAGAGGAATGGCCGGAACGCCCGTAATCAACGCCACGCCGGACGAGCGGAAGCTCAACTTCTGGGAGCGGATGTACCTCCCGGAGGTGTTCCGCGCGCTCGGCTACGCTGCCGCCAAGACCCGCCTGCCGAGCTACGCGTTCCAGTATCCCGAACAGCAGTGGTACCCGCCTGACTCATATCGCGGGCGCCCCGTACTCGTCGAAGAGGCCGGCCGGCCGCGCTGCGTCGCCTGCGGGCTCTGCGCGCGCGCGTGCCCGCCGCTCGCGATCTCGATGCAGGCACATGAGGTGTTCGACGACGTCAAGGAGAGGGAGCCGGTGATGTTCGAGATCAACATGCTCCGGTGCATCTACTGTGGCTTCTGCGAGGAGGTCTGCCCGGAGGAAGCCATCGTGATGTCGAAGGAGTACGACCTGACCTTCCAGAACCGTAGCGAGGCCATCTTCGGACTCGACCGACTGCTCGTGCCGATGGACCGGCTCACGGACCGCCTCGAGTGGCTCGAGCGGACCCGCAACCCCCAGTTCGGCACCTACTGGGAGTACCCCGAGCGGAACAACATCCACACGCTCCGCAACCGGCTCGAGTTCGCCGAAGAGCTCGAGCACGAGGAGTAGGGATTCACCGCGCGGCCGCCGCGCCGACCAATCGTTCGCCGTGCTCGACCGGTACGCGCAGCCTGAGAATGACCCCGCGCGCCTGGCCGAGCGCCGCGAGGTGCTGACGGACCAGCTCGCCTGGCTGGCGGACGAGGCAGAGGCGCTCGCTCCGCTGCTCGCCGACCTCCCGGAGTGGGCCGTGTCCGAGACGGCGCTGCCCGGGGAGCGGTCCGTCCGCGCCGCGCTGGCGCGCATCGCCGCGCTGGACGCCGGCCCCCGCTACGCGTGGCTGCGCGCCCTCGCTGCAGCGCCGGCCGGCGCTGCGCCGGCGCTTCAGGGTGACGAGCCGGTGCTCGACGCGGCCGACGTCGCCGCCCGGTCGTTACGCGAATTGCTGGCCGACGTCCGCTCCGCCCGTACCGCGCTGCTGGAGCGCCTGGCCGGCCTGTCGGAGTCGGTCTGGGCAGCCGAGGCCACGCTCGACGGCGAGCCCGCGACACTCTACGACGTCACCCTCCGCATCGCCCGCGACGACGCCGACGAGCTGCGCGCCATCGCGTACCGGCTGCACGAGGCGACCGTTGGCGGATCGCTGGGTGGCGGGCGGTAGTGGTGGGCGAGGTCAGTAGGCGGTAGGCGGTAGGCGGCTGGCAGCCACCTCTTACTCCCTTCAGTCGCTCAGGGCAGCCTCCATTCCCTCCCCGCGACTTCGCTCAGGGCAGGCCATTTCCCTCCTCTACCGTATCTCACGCATCATGCCCTCCGCCACTTACGACGACCTCGCCACCGCCTTCCGGCACGGCAACTTCAAGCCGCTCTACTTCCTGTTCGGGGACGAGCCGTTCATGATGGACGAGCTCCAGGAGCTCGCGGTGGAGCACGCGCTGCAGGCGCACGAGAGGGACTTCAACCTGGAGATCGTCTACGGTCACGAGGTCAACGTGGCGGACCTCCTTGCACGGTGTGCGGCGTACCCGATGATGGCCGAGCGTCGGCTCATCGTCGTGCGCGGGTTCGAGCAGGTCGCCGACAACGCCGTGTTCAAGGCGTACGCGGAGCGTCCGAACCCGACGGCTGTTGTGATGCTCCTCTGCAGCGGCAAGCCGAACCTCACGCACCACCCGTACCGCGCGCTGAAGCAGCACGCCGTGGCGGTGGAGCTGAAGACGCCCGGCGAGCGCCAGCTTCCCGGATGGATCTCCGACCGGCTCCGCCGCAAGGGCTACCGCGCGACGGGCAACGCGTCGGCCATGCTGGCGTCGCGGGTCGACGGGGGCCTGCGGGGTGCCGCCAGCGAGGTCGAGAAGCTGATCACGTTCGTCGGAGACGCGAAGGAGATATCCGAAGCCGACGTGCTCAGCGCGGCCGGGGAGTCGCACCACGCGAACCCGTTCAGGCTGCAGGACGCCCTCGGCCGCGGCGACGACGCCGGCGCGCTCGCGGTAGCTCACGCCATCCTGGCGCACGCGGCCGACCGGCGCGGTGAGGCCATCATGGTGGTCGCCATCCTGACAGGGTACTTCCTCCGAGTGTGGAAGCTGACAGGCTGTCGCGAAAGTGGGGTTCCAGAAGACGAGTGGCCCCGCCAGCTTGGCGTGCCCCCCTTCGCGGTCCGCGGTTACGTCTCCGCCCTGCGGCACTACCCGTCGGCGCGGATCGGCGTCGCGTTCGAGGCGCTGCTCGCAGCCGACTCGGAGCTGAAGGGTGGCTCCGAGCGCGACCCGCGCACGATCATCACCCTCGCGCTGCGCCGGATCGCGAAAGCGGCGCCGACGCGGGGCCGGCGGCCGGCGCGGAGGGAGTTCGGAGAAGCTCCCGCGCAATAGGGTTTGGCCCGAGGGGGTTCTTCGGTTGGGGGCACGGAAGTTGGACTTCCGCAGGCCTCTGACAACCTTGCGGTGGGGCCGTTGCCCGCCACATACAGCCGAGAGACCATGCCTACGACGCTGACGAAGCAGACTTACACGAAGGCCTCCGCAACACCGAGGACCCCGTCTAGCAGGCACTACGGAGCCCTGCTCCAGATGAGCGACGAGGACTTGATGTCGCAGTTCCAGGCGGGAACGGTCGAGGCGTTCGACATCCTGGTCAGCCGCTACCGCGAGCCGCTGACGAACTACATCTACCGCTTCCTCGGCGACATGAAGGAGTGTGAGGACCTCCTTCAGGA
>Ga0307505_10000388_pt1 | contig 49889 bp, 37 predicted proteins | sample 23_S_MG_FD_202183 | JGI IMG/M metagenome (GOLD analysis project Ga0307505, IMG submission 202183) | Soil microbial communities from Populus trichocarpa stands in riparian zone in the Pacific Northwest, United States - 23_S | ecosystem: Environmental > Terrestrial > Soil > Riparian zone > Trees...
TCGAGGAGGATGGCGAGATCGTGCTGCGGCACGCCTGCCGACTGAGCCTTGAAGGAGTGGTGTCCAAGCGCGCCAACGGGGTGTACCGTTCTGGGCGCGGCAAGGACTGGATCAAAGCGAAATGCGCCGACCGGCAGGAAATGGTGGTCGGCGGCTACGTCCCGTCGACCACGTCGGCCAAGGCGATCGGCTCGCTGGTGCTCGGTGTGTTCGAGGACGGGAAGCTGCGCCATGTCGGGCGGGTCGGCACCGGCTTTTCGCGGCTGGTCGCCGAGGATCTCCACAACCGGCTGCAAGCGATCGAGCGAAAGACGTCGCCTTTCGCGGGCAGACTGGACGCGACGGCAAGGCGGGGCGTCCGCTTTGTCCACCCCCAATTGGTGGCGGAGGTGGAGTTCCGCGACTGGACCGCCGAGGGTCGCGTCCGCCATGCCGCGTTTCGCGGCCTGCGCCAAGACAAGCCGGCGCGGGAGGTCGTACACGAAGGGAAAGCGGCAATGCCCGACAAGGTGAGGGCTCGGCCAAGGGTCAAAGTGCAGCTCACCCACCCGGACCGGGTCTACTGGAAGGATGCGGGCGTCACCAAGGAAGGGCTAGCCGGCTATTACGCTCAAGTATGGCGCTTCATGGCGCCGCATGTCGTGCAGCGGCCGCTGGCGCTGGTGCGCTGTCCCGGCGGCACGGCGCAGCAATGCTTCTTCCAGAAACACGGCTGGAAGGGGATGAGCGACGAAATCCTCACCCTCGTCGACCCGCAGGACGAGCAGGAGGAGACGCTGATCGCCATAGACACCCTCGACGGGCTGGTCGGGCTTGTGCAGGGCGCGGCGCTTGAAATTCACCCCTGGCAGTCGTCGCTCGACGCACTGGAGCGGCCGGACCAGATCGTGATCGACCTCGATCCGGGCGAAGGCGTGAACTGGCAGGCCATGCTTGATGCGGCCCGCGACGTTCGGCAGCGCCTCTCAGATTCAGGCCTGGAAGCCTTCGTGAAGACGACCGGAGGCAACGGCCTGCACGTCGTCGCACCGCTTCAACCAAAGGCCGGCTGGGAGGAGGTCAAGGCGTTCACGCGCGGCATCGCCGACGCAATGGAGGCCGACGACCCGGACCGGTTCATCGCCAAAGCGACCAAGGCGGAGCGCAAGGGAAGGATATTCGTCGACTATTTGCGGAACGGGCGCAACAACACCGCCATCGCACCCTATTCGACGCGTGCGCGCAAGGGGGCCACGGTGGCCATGCCGCTCGGCTGGCACGAACTTTCTCTGTCCGTCACGTCAAGCCATTTCACCGTCGGAAACGCGATCACGCGGCTAGACAATCTGTCGTCCGATCCATGGGCGGATTTTCGCCGGGCGGCCGCGCCGCTGGAAACAGGGCAGCCGAAAAAGAAGAGCAAGCGCAGGTAGCGCCTAGCGTGGCTTGCGCCCTTTCTTCTCCGCTTCGACACTCCGGCGCAACGCGTCCATGATCGACACGACATTGTCGGGTGTGCCGCGCGGCTGCCCTTCCTTCGCCTTTCGACCCGATGGAGCAGATTTCTGCTTGCGCTGCTTGGCGGCAATGATCGATTTCAATCGCTTTTGTACGGGATCCGCTACCATAGAGGGCGACCAGTCGTCAGTGCGTTCATCAATGAGCTTACCGACGAGCTTCATGGCGCTGGGATCGGGCTTCGAATCACCGATTTCGGCAAAATAGTCGTCCGCGTTTCTGACTTCATCGCCATAGCGCAGCGTCCACACCACGATGCCCTTGCCGCGCGGCTCCAGCATCACGGCCCGCTCACGCCGGTAGAGCACCAGACGGGCGATGCCGACCGTTCCAGTCGCCGTCATCGCATCGCGGATGACGGAAAACGCCTCCTCGGCGATCTTGTCATCAGGCGTGAGGTAATGTGCGTTGTCCAGCCATATCGAGGCGATGTCGTCGCGCGGGACGAACATGTCGATGTCGATGGTGCGCGTGCTTTCCAGCGCCACCGCCTCCAGCTCTTCGTCTTCGAGGATGATCAGATGGTCATCGGATACAGGATAGCCCTTGCGCTGGTCCTGCTCGCGTACCGGCTTGCCGGTCTTTTCGTCGACATATCGGCTTTCGACGCGATTGCCAGTCGCCCTGTTGAGCGTATGAAAGCGCACCTTTTTCTGGGTCGACGTGGCCGGCACCATCGCCACCCGGCAGGTGACGAGCGAGAGCCGGAGATAGCCTTTCCAGAAATAGCGCGGGGCCATGGCGAAAACCGTGCGATTCAAACAGTGGAACGGCGGGCACCCCGCCTTCGTTCCGGCTCACGGCGGTGGAACGGTCGCTTTCTCCGGCGCGGGCGACTTGATACCGTGCCGGTGCCTACTCCGCCGCCTCGCGACGCGACGGCTTTCCGGGCGTCGGCCTGCGATGTTGCGAGGCCAATGGGGATATCTCCTCCATCGGAAACGCGTCGACCGCAACGACGCGCGCCACAGCGTCGCTTGCCTGTGCGAGCCGATCGAACTCCTCGGGCGAGATCACGCCGCGCTCGCAGGCTTCTCCTGCCTCGCGCAACTTCGCCTCCCGCATCTTCCGTTCCACTGGAGCCGCCTCGACGACCAGGCGGAAGGCTGTCTCCAAGTCCCGCATCGGATGATCGTCGCGCCCTTCGCCGAGATAGAGGTCCGCCGTCAGCCGGTCGCGCTGGTCCGAAGGTGCAAGCAGCGTTTCGGCGACCTTGTCGGTCAACCGGTCGGACGGCGCGCGATGGGCAATGCCGAACGGGAACGCGACCAGTCGCACAACTAGTGCCGCCCACCGAGCGGGAAGGTTGTGCAGCACGCCGTCAAAGGCGACGCAGATACGCTCCTCGCCCTGCACCATGATGTAGTCGACGATGCGCCGGTCGGCTCGTTGTCGACCTTCATCCTCGAAACGTTTAAGCACTGCCGCCAGCAGATAGAGCTCGGCCAGGATGTCGCCGAGGCGCGCCGAGATCATCTCCCGGCGCTTGAGCGCGCCGCCCAGCGTCAACAGGGCGAAATCGGCCGTAAGAGCAAAGGCGGAGGCATAGCGCGACAGCCGCTGCCAGTGATGCGGCAGGTCGGCTTCTGCGGGGGCCGGCGCGATTGCTGCGCCCGACCAGCCGCGCAGGAAGCTGCGGCCGATGTTCTTGAGCGTATGGCCGACATGCGACCAGAACGCCCGATCGAACGCGTCGAGGCCTCTCTTTTCGTCGGTGTCGGAAAGCGCCTCCATTTCGCTCAGCATGAAGGGATGCGAACGGATCGCGCCTTGCCCGAAAATCATCAGGTTGCGGGTCAGGATATTGGCGCCTTCGACGGTGATCCCGATCGGCACGGAGCGATATTGCCCGCCCAGATAGTTCTTCGGCCCGTCGATGATCGTCTTGCCGCCATGAATGTCCATGGCTTTCTCGATCGAGCGGCGCATGCGCTCGGTGGCATGGTATTTCATGATCGCGGAGACCACGGATGGCCTGTGGCCCTGGTCGAGGGCGGCCACGGTCAGCCGTCGGGCGGCGTCGATCAGGTAGGCGTTGGCGGCAAGGTCAGCCAGATGCTCGCGAATGCCCTCGAACTCTGCGATTGGGACGTTGAACTGGCGGCGCACCCGCGAATAGGCGCCAGTGGCCCGGGCGCACATTGCCGCGGACGCAGCCGACTGGGAGGGCAGAGAAATGCCGCGCCCGGCCGCGAGCGCCGTCATCAGCATCTTCCAGCCCTGCCCGATGCGCTCCCTGCCCCCCAAAATCCAATCAAGCGGGATGAAGACGTCCTTTCCGTACAGAGGACCGTTCTGGAAATGTGTGAATTGCGGGACGTGGCGCTCGCCATGAGTCACGCCCGACGTGGAGGTGGGCAGCAGCGCGACCGTGATGCCGCGCTCATGGCCCTCGCCGAGCAGGTCGTCGGGGTCGTGGAGCTTGAAGGCCAGCCCCATGACGGTCGCGACAGGGCCAAGAGTGATGTAGCGCTTGGCGAAGTTGAGCCGTATGCCGAGCACCTCCTCCCCCTCATGACGGCCGAATTCGACCACGCCGCTGTCGGTCATGGCCGCAGCGTCCGACCCCGCATCCTCGGAGGTCAGGGCGAAGCAGGGAATTTCGCGCCCGTCGGCGAGCCGGGGCAGCCAATGGTCCTTCTGCTCGTCCGTGCCGAAATGCAGGAGAAGCTCGCCGGGACCGAGCGAGTTGGGAACCATGACGGTGACGCCCGCGACCACGCTTGCCGATGAGACGGTGCGAACCACCTCGGAGTGTGCGGTATTCGAGAACCCCAGCCCGCCATATTTTTCGGGAATGATCATGCCAAAGAAGCGTTCACGCCGCATGAAGTCCCAGACTTCCTTCGGCAGATCGCGATCCTGCCAGGCGATCTTCCAGTCGTCGACCATGGCGCACAGGTCGCGCACGGGGCCGTCCATGAACGCCCGCTCGCGCACCGACAGGGCTGCGGGTTTCATGTCGAGAAGCTGCTGCCAGTCAGGATTGCCGGAAAACAACTCGCCGTCCCACCAGACGGTGCCGGCACCGATCGCCTCGCGCTCCGTCTCGGAAATGGGCGGCATGGCCTTGGCCGCCCAGCGGAAGATCGGCTTCGAAAGATGGTCTCTGCGAAAATTTCGGACGGACATGACGCCTCCCTCTGCCTCACGAGGAATGCAACACTGTCGGGAATGTTCCAGCCGGATAGGCGAGGCAGATTGCGACGTCGCTCTCGCCGGCAGGCCGCGCTCTCTACACCGGAAAGGTGACGACCACCCTCGTTCCGGTCGACGTATCGATGTTCAGCGTCCCGCCGAGTTGCGCGACGAAGCCGGCAATGAGCCTGCTGCCCATTCCCTTTCGGCCGGTACCGGGAGAGTATCCCGGCCCGTCGTCCTCGATCAACAGCCGGGCATTGCCGCCTTCCCTGGAGAGCTCGACCAGAAGGTCGCCTTCTTCCCTGTTCGCGAAAGCGTGCTTGAAAGCGTTCGAGACGATCTCGTTGATGATCAGTCCGACGGGAAGTGCCTGATCCCGCCCGATGCTCATCGGTTCAAGGTTGGTCTCGATGCGGATGTTGCCGCTGAAGCCGTTGGCAATCTCCCTGACCAGCCGGTCTGCGTAGGGCGCCAGATCGAGGCGGTCGAACTGGTCCGACCCGTAGATCTGCTCGTGCACGGCGATCATCGCTGCGATGCGCCTTGCCATGTCCTCCTTGCTCTCCTTGGGCAACGGCTGAAGTTGCACGAGCGCGGACACGGCCTGAAGGTTGTTCTTCACGCGATGGTGGATTTCGCGCAGGAGGAACTCGTTGTGTTCCAATGCGGCCTCAAGCGCGGCCCGGCTTGCCGCATCCGCCCGCAACAGGCGAACAATCCAGGCGATGCCGAGCGCGAGCAGGCCGATCATGGGAAGACCCACCGCGAGGCCGGCGCGCAGGCTGACCCAGAATGTCTGTAGGACCTCCCCGCGCTCCACGCCGGTCGTCGCGACCAGAGGCCAGTGATCAACCTTGCTGTAGCCCACGATCCGCGTAAGGCCGTCGGCGGGCGATATGGCGCTGTGGTAGAAACCACTGGATGCGACAGGAAGGTAGTCGGTAAACAGTGGCGTGCCGCGCAGGTCGATGGTCTGCGGCAGCTGCGGATGGCGCGCCACCAGCCAACCGTCCGTCCGGATGACTGAAACCGTCGAGTTGGGGCCGAGCTCCATCATCCCCCAGAATTCGTCCATCGCGCGCGTGGGAATGGCGATGCTGGCCGCGCCGTGGAACTGTCCGTTGCGCGATATTCGCCTTGCGATGACGAAGACCTGCTCGCCGCTCAGGCGCTCCTCCAATTGCGGCGAGATGACGATCGGATCGCCGTCGCGCAACCTGCGAAAATACTCGCGGTCGGAAACCTCGATCCCAATCGCTTCCGGTACGCTTGAAAACCTCAGACGTCCCGTCTCGTCATAGACGGAATACTGGAAGCCGACCGGCAGGTCGCCGACGGCCTGCCGGATATCGGCAATCGCTCCAGCAGAGGTGCGAATGGGCTGATCGCCCAGCGCGGCGTCGACACGGCGAAGCGCCTGGTCGCTTGCTTCGACCATCCACTCGATATGCGCGGCGACCACCTGCGCAGACGACTTTGCCCGAGCCTCTCCAGCCTCGATCGCGGCTCGGTAGCTCTGCCACACCATAAGCATGGCAAGCGCAGTGATGGCAGCCAGCATGAACAGCGCAAGCCAGGTGGCGGCGAGCGACGGGGCGACCACACGATTGACGCGCCGCGATCGCTTGCCTTCACTGGACACTTGACCCTCTCCAGTCGCGCTCTTCAAACGGAACTGTCGACCCAACCGCACCAACTTACGCCCACTTCCGTTGTAGCGAAAGCAGTGGCGATCCTGAAGGTAGCGGGCTGCGCTCGCCTTGCCGGCGGCAACGCGACCAAACAGGCCTGTACACTGTCCGCAACGGGGGCATGCGCTTACTCTGCCCAACCGCCAAGCGATCTGCGGATCGCCGCTTGCAGATCGGCCTGCCAGAACGGCTTTGAAAGCAGAGGCAGGTCGCGCGCCACCCCGGGCGTTCGTTCGGCGTAGCCCGTGGCCAGAAGTATCGGCAAGTCCGGCTGACGCTCGCGCAATGCCTCGGCCAGTTGAGAGCCTGTCATCTTCGCCATGGCGTGATCGGTGATGACGAGATCGAAGTTGCCGCCGTCGAACAGATCCAGCGCCTGGGAGCCGGAATAGGCCTCTACGACCTCGTGCCCCAGCTCTTCCAGCATTGCGGTTGTGTTCATCAGCACTAGCACATCATCGTCCACGCAAAGGATGCGCAGGCGTTGAACCTCGTCCGGTTCGGCGGGCGCGGGTTTGTCGGGTGCAGACGCGCCCGTCGGCTGAGCCAGTGCTGGAAGCCAAATCTCGGCCGTCGTGCCCTCGCCTGGCTTGCTGCGCAGTTTCAGCGTACCGCCTGACTGCTCGGCAAGGCCGTGCACCATGGAAAGGCCGAGGCCAGTGCCTTTGCCTACGCCTTTGGTAGTGAAGAAGGGTTCGGCCGCATGCAGCAACGTCTCATCGTCCATACCCTCGCCCGTATCGGTAATCGAGATGCAGACATACCGGCCGGGCTGGAGTGAACCGTCCGTCACGTCAACCGTGCTTTCCAGGCAGGAGATCATGATCCGGCCGCCATGCTCCATGGCATCCCGGGCGTTGACCGCAAGATTGAGGATTGCCGCCTCAAGCTGGTTCGGATCGGTGACAACCCACGGCAGCTGCGCGGGAAAGCTGGTCTCGACCGTGACCATTGGCCCCAGCGATCGCTGCAGAAGCTCGCTCATGCCGACGACCAGTCGCTGAGGATCGACTTCCTGGGTCTTCAGCTCCTGCTTGCGGGCGAAGGCCAGCATGCGCTGGGTCAGCGTACTGCCGCGCTCGGCACCCTTCACCGCATTGTCGAGCAGATCGAGCAGCGCCGGGTCGCCCGGAAGGCGGCGACGCAGGCGTTCGAGATTGCCAAGCACGACCGTGAGCAGGTTGTTGAAGTCGTGGGCGATGCCGCCGGTCAGATTGCCGATGGCTTCCAGCTTCTGCACGTGTCGCAGCTGTTCCTCGGCTTTCGTGCGCTCGGCCACCTCTGCGCGCACGCGCTCCTCCAGCGTGGCATTGAGCGCCTGCAATGCCTCTTCAGCGCGCCGCCGCTCGGCCAGCTCGCGCTGGGCATCGGTGAAGAGGTTGGCGTTGTCGATCGCCGTGGCGGCGTGACCGGCGATGCCCAGAAGCACGGATTCATGTTCCTCGGAGAAGCGGCCAATCTCCTCGTGTCCAAAAAACAGCCCTCCCAGCACTTCGCCTGTGCGCGAAGTAACCGGCACGGCTAGATAGGAGCGAACCGGCAGATGCCCTGCCGGCATGCCCCTATGTGGAGCATTGCGGCCGTAGCGACCGTCGTTGAGGATGTCGTCGGATCGCACCACCCCCTCGCCGAGGAATGTCGGCTTGAAGATTTCCGTTGCGCGCGGCATCGGATAGCCGGCGAATGCGTCCCGCGATGCACCCGACAGCGAGTAGAGCATGTATCGGCCGCCCTCGTCGTCGACCACGTTGTAGAAGAACGCCCCGAATTGGGCTCCGCTCAACGCTACGCCGGCATCAGTTATGATCTGGACGATGGTATCGAGGTCCCTTTCGGCCGCGACCGCGGCGCCGGTGTCGTTGATGACGCGCAGATGGTCCTCGGCGCGCTTGCGGGCAGTGATGTCCCGTACCGTGCCGACGAAACGGGTTGCCTCGCCGTGCTCGAAGAAGGCGTTGCCCGTCGCAGCCAACCAGCGAAGCTGTCCGTCGATGATCCCCACGGTGCGATATTCCATATCGAAGGGCTTCGGATCGGCAGGGGATAGCGCCTGCAGAACGGCCTTGTGCGTGCGTTCGCGATCGTCCGCATGCAGCCCGGCCAGAAAGCTGCCCTCGTAGGTCACTTCGGCATCCGGCGGCAGGCCGAAGAGCTGCTTGCAGCGTTCGTCCCAACGTAGCGCTCCCAACTGGGGAACAAAGTCCCAGGTCCCGATCGAAGCCGCCGAAGTTGCGAGGCGCAAGCGCTCGGCGCTTTCTCGCAGGGCGTGCTCGGCGGCGCGCTGCTCCGTCACGTCGGTGCAGCAGCCGATGAAGTTGATAAGGTCGCCATCCGCTCCAAACTGCGGCGTTCCGGTCTCTTCTAGAACGCGCCATTCGCCGTCATGGCGGCGAAGCCGATAGTCGACATGAAAGGGCACGAATGCAGCGAAGGATTCGTCGTACTGTGCCATGACCCGGTCGCGGTCGTCGGGATGGAGGTTGTCGATCCAGCCCTCACCGAGTTCGGCCGACAACGGACGCCCGGTGAAGTCCAGCCATGGACGGTTGAACCAGGTGCATCCATGCGCGCTATCGGACACCCACATCATCACCGGGGCGGCGTCGGCAATGCTGCGGAACCGTTCCTCGCTATCGCGGGCTCGTCGCTCGGCGTTGACCCGTTCTGTGGTCTCCAGGACAATGGCTATGACCCCGACGGGCGAACCGTCCTCCCCGATAACGGGCGAATAGTCGAGGTTCATCGACACCTGTTCCGGCTCGCCATTGCGGCGGTGCAGGGTGAGTTCCTGATCGCGATATGAGAGGGTGCCGCCGGCCATGACCGTGTTCATAACATTGTCGTTGAAGTCGGCGACTTCAGGCCAGCCCGACCGAACCGCAGAGCCGAGCAATTGGGGATGACGGCCACCCGCAAAGAAGGAATAGGCCTCGTTGTAGATCATCGTGCCCTGCGGCCCCCACAGGATCACGATCGGTACCGGCGATCGCATGATAATGCCGACGGTGGTGCGCAACGACATCGGCCAGGACGTTGGCGGCCCCAAGGGGGTGGCAGTCCATTCAAATTCCCGGATGAGCGCCGACATCTCGCCGCCCCCCGTCAGGAAGGCAAAATCTGTCCCCCTCGAAGTCGCTGTCAAATTCACCCCCTGATGAAGCGGCCATGCGACCAGCCTCACGGAACGCACGGAAAGGCGAATGGTTGCACGGCGCGACAATCGAGTCCAAGGGCGTCGTCACAGCTCACGCGCCGTGGCAAAACCGTCCACTTGGCAATCCAGCAATGGATCGAGCAGCCTGCTCGGAAGAGGCGCGACGGGCGCGCCTCTCCGGCTCAGCCGTCAGTACCAACCTATGGGCAGTCCGCGATGTACTCATCGCCATATTGGTCGCGATAAAGGCATCGGCCCGGTTCGCTCGCCCGCCCGATGAGCGCGCCGGCCGTCGCGCCGACAACGCCACCGACGATCGCACCGGTCGCGACGTCATCCGATACCGCCGCGCCGACCGCAGCGCCGGTGGCCCCGCCAAGAACTGCGCCGCGCTCGGTTGCGCTGCAGCCGGCCAGAAGGGCGACGAGACCCAAGCTGATGAGCAGGTTTTTCATAACTACCTCCGTGGTTCACCGCCACCGAACAGACCAAGGCGGCGCTTTGTTCCAGCGGCACGCCGCATCCGTGGGAGGCCCCGCAAGCATCTCGACCTTCGATGCCCGAATGGAACGGACGGAATGGCTGTTGCCATGATCTACCGGTGTTCCCACAGGATGGCAGCAGTTTCCATCGCGCGAGCGGGTGTTGGCCCTATTCCAAACGGCAGCGTTGCGGAATCAACGCAGCCTGCAGGTTCCGCGCGAGATCGACAATCGGTTGCGGAACGGGTTCCTTCGCGACGTCGAGCAGCAACGCTTCGAACTCCCCGGCGGCCGCATCCGCTTTCGCATCAGCAAGGCTGCCTCCGCCGCCCCGCCCCGCCATTCCATCGACCCGAGATTTGGGGCGGCCCACACGCCAATGTCGACGTCGTCTCAATGTCTTCCAAAGCCTGAGGCGCCAAGTCGTGGAGCAAGGCGGCGTACCGGCTTCGGAGGAAAAGGCCGAGGCACCGGCGTCGGCACCGGGACCGGCTCGGGAGGTGGAAGAGGCGTGCTCATCGCGGCGGATCTCCTTCGACCCCGAACCAAGCTATGCTGGGTCATGTTCCACTGGTGGACGGCAATTTCCTCCGTCGGTGCCGGTCGCTGCCGACCGTGCCGCGGGACGGCGAAGTGGCGCACAGATAAGCCGGTGCAATCGGCACTGTGGAACGGCTTCGGCGGCCGCCCGTTCGATCAACGGAGTAGCCTATGCTCGATTACGAACATGCAAGGGCCAATATGGTCGACGTCCAGATCGCCGGGCGCGGCCTGAGGAATGCGTCTGTCCTGGACGCGATGCGGGCGATTCCGAGGGAAAAATTCGTTGGCGAGGGCTTCGAAGATCGCGCCTACGAGGATTCCCCGCTCCCCATTGGTCACGGCCAGACGATTTCCCAACCGTTCATCGTCGCCTACATGATCGAAGCGGCCCGGCTGGAGCCCGGAAGCCGGGTGCTAGAGGTCGGAACAGGCTCCGGCTATGCTGCGGCCGTCATGGCTAAGGTAGCCAGGGAGGTGTTCACCATCGAACGGCACGCCATCCTCGGCGAAGCCGCAAGGCGCACGCTGGCGGCGCTCGGATTCAACGACGTTGTGCTGCGCGTCGGAGATGGCAGCAATGGGTGGCCGGACAATGCTCCGTTCGATGCCATTATCGTGGCGGCAGCGTCTCCTACCGCGCCCGCCTCGCTCAAGACGCAACTTGTGATCGGCGGACGCCTGATCATCCCGATCGGCGAGGATCAGCAGTCGCAAAGGCTTGTCCGCGTTACGCGACGTTCGTCCGAAAGCTTTGAGGAAGAGGACCTCGGCGGAGTGAGTTTCGTTCCGCTGATCGGTGATCAGGGATGGGACGAGAAGCTGGGGCGGCCATCGGGCCAGCTACAATCGCGCTCGTGAAGCTGGCCTCGCAAAGCCGCGTCGAGATTTGTGCGGGACGCCGGAATCAGGAGAGCCCGGCGAGCAGTGCTCGTCGGGCTCCTATGTGAGCGGATCTGTTGAATACCTCGGGATTTTTCACCTTTGGTGCTCTTCCGTCCACGCCAATCAACGCGCATCTGCCGCAAGCGTTCCATGGTCGACACGAATTTTCTCGTCGGCTGTTGGCAGCCCGGCAACTGCGTGGCCCGGAAACGGTCAGGCGTCACCCCTTCTGGCGCGAAAGCCAACGCAGCACGGTCGATTCATCCCGATCGAGCCCCTTCAACGGGCGCGGCAGACGCCTCCAGATCGCGCCGATCTCGTCGCCGAGACGCCCTTTCAGCCAAGTATCGATGACGGCCGGATGGACATAGCACCGGCGGCAGACGGCGCGTGTGTTATGCAGCATGCCGGCGACCTCATCGAGCGCGGAATTCAACGCGATTGCCTGCTCGCGTTTCGTGGCCGGCAATTCGATGTCGGCCAGAGCCATGGCAGCCGACACCGTGGCCCCCCAGGTGCGGAAATGCTTGGAGGTGAAATCCTCACCGACAGCATCGCGGATATAGTCATTGACGTCCTGCGAGCGGATGTCGCGGCGCTGGTCTTCCTCGTCCAGATACTGGAACAGGCGCTGGCCAGGCAATTCCTGTATCGCCCGGATCACCGAGGCTACCCGTCTGTCCGACAACCTCAACCGCCACTGCCGCCCCGACTTGCCGACGAAGGAAAATCGCAGGCTTGTCCCCTCGACCTGGACATGGCGTGACCGCAACGTGGTCAGGCCGAAACTATTGTTCTCCAAGGCATAGGCATCATTTCCGACCCGGATAAACGTGTTGTCGAGAAGCGACACCACCGTCGCCAGCACCCGTTGTCGAGACACCCCTCGCCCGCGAAGATCAGCGTCAACGCGCGATCGCAGCAACAACAAGGACCGGGCGAAGCCGACGAGGCTCGAGAATTTCGCCTCGTCGCGGCACGCGGTCCATGCCGCGTGGTAACGGTATTGCTTGCGGCCGCGATCGTCACGGCCGGTCGCCTGGATGTGGCCAGCAGGATCGGCGCATATCCAGACGTCGGACCAGGCGGGAGGGATCGCCAGAGCCCTGATCCTCGCGAGGCTCGAATGATCGCGCAGGCCAGAGCCCTTCGAGTCCAGATAGTGAAAACCCTTTCCGGCGCGCCGCCGCCGATATCCGATGTCGGCGTCGGTGACGTGGGTGAGATCGGCATGTTCGGCCACCTGCGCCGATGGGTTCTGATCGGGCATTTGCGTTCCATTCGAAACCGCGCCCTGCGACGCGCGTCGATGAAACCCGGGCTTGCCGATCTTGTTCCCGCACTTTGCTCGAGCAATAAAAAAGGGCGGACAATTGGTCCGCCCCTTTGGCCTGTTCTGGGGTGACTACATGGAGTCGACCCAGCCGCAAACCTGCCCGATCGCTGCGGTATGCATTTCAGCGCCCGGCGTCGTGCTGCTGGTCGTCATCTTGTCCCCATCGGTTTCCGCCCCAGCCGTCGTGTCGCCAGCGGGCTTTTCCGTTGTCGCAGGAGCTGCTGCAGTGTCGACCGTGTCGCAATGGGAGCGAACCTGAGCCTTCTGCTCCTCGGTCAATTTCTCCCAGTTGGCGCGGATTTCATCTTCCGAGCGCAGCGTGCCGGCACCGGCGTCAGCAAAGAACGCATCGCCGATTGCGCCGTCCCATCCGCTGGGAAGCTCAGCCGCTGCCGCAACGTCCGCCGAGGCGCCAGCCTCGGGCTGGGTCGTGGTGGTCTGCGCAGCGGCGATCGCGGTGCCTAGTGCGAGCGAAAGTGCGGTGGCGGCAAGAAGTTTGTAGGTCATGGAACACGTCCTCCTTGGGTTTTCATGATCAGTTGCAGCCCCCCTAACCAGGGCCGTCCTGCAAATGTTCCACGCCTTTCGATTTCACCCATAGGCTTGTCGGCAGCCCGGACAGCCCGACTGCGTCGGCACCTGAAGCTTGACCAGGAGGGGTCCCTCGCGCACGGTCCCGCTCTCATTCCGTCACGTTGCCTTGCAAGGACCTTCATGCGCCACGACGCCAATCTGACCGCCGAGTTGCCGAGCTTCGTAACTCATCTCGAATGCTCGATGACCGGCGAACCCTACGCGGCCGACGAGTTGCACGGTTTGTCACGCGCGGGCAGACCATTGCTCGTGCGCTACGACCTCGATGGCGTTCGGCGGGCGCTGACGAAGGACGCTCTTGCCGCACGACCGGCCGACCTGTGGCGCTATCGCGAATTGCTACCGGTGCGCCGGGCCGAAAACATCGTCAGCCTCGGTGAGTCCGTGACGCCGATTATCCCGATACCAGCGTCGGCCGCGGCCGCAGGCGGCGGCGAGGTTCTCGTGAAGGATGAAGGGCGACTTCCGACCGGATCGTTCAAGGCACGCGGCCTGGTCATGGCGGTCTCCATGGCCAAGGCGCTCGGCGTTCGCCATATCGCCATGCCCACCAACGGCAATGCCGGCGCGGCGCTCGCGGCCTATGCCAGCCGCGCCGGCATCAGGACCACCGTGTTCTGCCCCGAGGACACACCCGAAGTGAACGTGTCGGAGATAGCACTTCAGGGGGCGGACACCTGGCGCGTCAACGGCCTTATCGACGATTGCGGCAAGATCGTCGGAGGCGGCAAGGAGACAGTCGGCTGGTTCGACCTGTCGACCCTCAAAGAGCCCTACCGGATCGAGGGCAAGAAGACGATGGGACTGGAGCTCGCCGAACAGCTCGGATGGGAATTGCCGGACGTGATCTTCTATCCGACGGGTGGCGGGACCGGCCTGATCGGCATGTGGAAGGCATTCGACGAACTGGAGGCCATCGGCTTCATTGGATCGAAACGGCCGCGCATGGTGGCCGTGCAGGCGGAAGGCTGCGCCCCGATCGTCAAGGCGTTCGAGGACGGCGTCGAGCACGCGACGCGCTGGGAAAACGCCCACACCGTGGCTGCCGGCATCCGTGTGCCGCAGGCGGTTGGCGATTTCCTCATCCTGCGCGCCGTGCGCGAAAGCTGCGGCTTCGCGATCGCCGTATCCGACGAGACGATCGAGGCCGCGAGGGCCGAAGTCGCACAGGGCGACGGGGTGCTGCTCTGCCCAGAGGGTGCGGCGACCTGGGCAGCTTATAGGCAGGCATTGCAGGATGGCCGCGTGGCAAAGGCAGAGCGCGCGGTACTGTTCAACTGTGCGTCGGGCCTCAAATATCCGCTGCCAGTGTCAAGGCAGACGCTCGATCGTCATCAACCGGTCGACTATGAGCGATTCGCCTGACGTTGAAGGCGTATGCTGCTGACGCCGAAGCCGAGGCGCAGGATCAAACTCCCTCACCCACCCAGTATTCGCATGCCCCCCGTGGCCGGGTCGACAACGGTATCGTAGACGACCGCCTCGCTGGTGGTGTCGGCCTGCAGGACCGCGCGCATGCGGAAACGCAAGGTGCGGTCGAGGCTCGAATCGCGGCCGACCAGTTCCACCGTGAGCTCGCGGAAGCGCGGTTCGAAGCGGCGGATGATCGTCTCCAACCGCCTGCGAAACGTCTCCTGTTGAGCCATGGTGGCGAGGTTCTGGTTTTGCAACTCCGGCAGGCCGAAGGAGAGCACGGATACTTCCAGTTCCTCCAGGCCAGCCTCGATCGCTGAGGTGGCGGGCCGCGTGTTGAGCAGGATTTCCAGATCGCGGCGCACGCTCTCGCGAAGTTCGCGAATGGCATTGTCCGCATTGCGGTCCGTTTCAATACTGTCGCCCTGCAACAACCGGTCGAAGAGCGGCAGGCGCGGCGGGGCCGTTGGGGTCCTGGCCATCGGATCAGCGTCCCGCCGCCGGTTCGAGGTCGGTCCGCAGCTTCAGTCCGGTCACCATCTGGTCGAACTGGAAGTGCGGCTGAAGCTGGAGCGTACAACTCATGACGCCGGGGCGGCCCGGTATCTCCCTAACCTCGACGCTGGCATTGCTCAGTGGATAGCGGGCCTTGATCTCCGCACTGGCATCGGCGTTGCCGGTCGTATAGTCGCGCAGCCAATCACCCAGCATCGTTTCCAACGCCACCGGCGTGGTGAACCGCCCGACGCGGTCGCGCGCCATCACCTTGATGTAATGGGTGAAACGGCTGACGCAGAGCACATATTGCAGCATCGACGACAGCCTTGCATTGGCCTTCTCCGCTGTCTCGGCGGTGGGCGGCGGCGCATGCAGGGACTGCGCACCCAATAGAACGACGGAACGGGCAAATGATGCCGGGCTCAAGGCGACGAAGCCGAGCTCTTCCAGCGCCTTTTGCTTCTTGTCGGTCAACTCCACCTCCAGCGGTCGGCGGAACGCAACACTTTCGCCGGTTGAGAAGGACGGCATGGGCAAGACGGGCTCATTGCCCTCGTCGCCCAGTCGGCCGCCCTTGATGTTGCCGAACCAGCCGGATTCCCTGAACGTGCGTACTGCAAGCGCTCCAACGGCGTAGACCGCATTGCCCCACAACCATGAGCCGAGGTCGCCACCGCCCTCGCGGTAGAGAAACCCGTCCTGACGAGCCGAACTGATGCCGTAGGGCTCGCGCATCAGTACCCGAGGCATGACGACGCCGAGAAAACGGCTGTCCTCCTGCTCGCGCAGCTTCTGCCACCGCGCATATTCGGCAAGGCGGAAGCCACCGTCCATCCGTTGCACATATGACAGGTCGGCAAAGCTGCCGACGCCGAACAGTTCGGGCGCAGCGCCGATGATGCAGGGCGAAAAGGCTGCCGCGGCGACCTGCGACAAGCCGGCGAGCGCGCTGACGTCGTCCGTGGAAGGTCCTTTGCCGCCGGTCTGCTTGTGGCGAACTGCATAGTCGCAGAGAACAAGTCCGTAAGGCACGCCGCCCGGCATGCCGTATTCCTCGCTGTAGATCTTGGCGAAAAGCGTGCTCTGGTCGAATTCGGCCGCCCTGTCGAAGTCCCGCACAAGTTCCAGCCATGTGGCATTGAAGACGCGGACGCGGACCTTGTCGTCGCCACGCGCCGTCTCAAGAAGCAGCTCGATGCCACGCCAGGCGGCCTCGACACGCTGCACGTCCTCATGATGGAGAATGGTATCGAGCTGATCGCCGATCAGCGTGTCGATCGCCGCGATGTCGCGGGCGATCATTGCCTTCACCAAGGCGGCGTCCGCACCGGTGTGGCCGGTCCAGGCGGCAAGCGCCTTCGCCGCATCGGGCTCGGCGACGAATGCGTCAAGCGCGGCGGCCGCGTCGGGATCGCTCCCAAGCGCGGCCGCCACCAGATCGAGGCGCAAGCCGGTCCGGACAGGCGTCTCTGCCGGCGCATCGCGAATGTCCGTCTCCGCGACGACCAGATCGAGATCGTCCATCTCGTACCGGCTTCCCTATCCTATCCCATTTGCGGGATGCGAGCGACGAGACGCATGGAGGCCGTGAGCTCCTCCATCTGCAGCCACGGCCGCAGGTAGGCAACGGCGTTGTATGCGCCCGGCGCGCCAGGAACTTCCTTCACCGAAACAGTTGCCTCGGCCAGCGGATACTGCGCCTTCATTTCGGCGCTGGCGTCCGGATTGCCGTTGACATAATTGCGGATCCAGTTGTTCAGCCAGGTCTCGCAGTCCCTCACTTCCATGAAGGAGCCGATCTTGTCGCGGCCCATGACCTTCAGGTAGTGCGAGAAGCGCGAGGTGGCCATGATGTAAGGCAGACGAGCCGAGATCGCCGCATTGGCGGTGGCGTCCGGGCTGTCGTACTTCTTGGGCTTCTGCGTGGTCTGCGCACCGAAGAACACGGCATAGTCGGTGTTCTTGTAGTGGCAGAGGGGAAGGAAGCCGAGCTTCGACAGTTCCGCCTCGCGGCGATCCGTGATGCCGATCTCGGTCGGGCACTGCTGGTCGACGTCACCGTCGTCGCTGGTGAACGTGAAGCTCGGCAGGTTTTCGACCTTGCCGCCGCCCTCGGCACCGCGCACCGCCACACACCAGCCGTATTTTGAGAAGGCCGAAGTGAGCCGCTCGCCGAGCGCATAGGACGCGTTCATCCAGGTGAACTTGTCCGGGGTCATCGCCGAAACGACGCCATTGGCATCGATCGGAGCTTCCTCGAACTTGAACTCCTCGACTTCCCTGCCAGCGGCGCCATAAGGGGTACGAGCCAGCACGCGCGGCAACGCCAGCGTGACGAAGCGGCTGTCGTCGCTGTCGCGGAAGCCGCGCCACTTGATGTATTCGGAGCTCTCGAAGATCTTCTCCAGATCGCGCGGCTTTGACAGCTCGGTAAAGCTGGACAAGCCGAACATCTGGGAATTGGCAGCCGCGATGAACGGCGCGAACGACGCAGCCGCGACGTTCGACATGCCCTGCAGCACCTCGAGGTCCTCGGTGTTGCTGCCGAACTCGTAGTCACCAATCAGCGCTCCGTAGGGCTCGCCGCCCGGAGTTCCGAACTCCGACTCGTAGATCTTCTTGAACGTGTGGCTCTGGTCGAACTCGACCGCCTTAGTCAGGTCCTTGTGCAGGTCCTTCTTCGAGACGTTGAGCATCCGGATCTTGAGCGTTGCGCTGGTCTCGGAGTTCTTGACCAGATAGTTGAGCCCCCGCCAGGAACCCTCGAGCTTCTGGAAGTCCTGATGATGCATGATCGCGGAGAGCTGCTTGGACAGCTTCTCGTCGATCGCAGCGATCGCCTTGTTGAAGGTCTGGGTGAGGTTTTTCGAGAACGTGACCGTGCCTGACAGCGCCTCCGACGTGAGAGTGCGCAGAAGATCCTGCATCTCGTCCGGTTCGGCCGTCTTGGTGACGCTGATCGCCTGGTCGAGAAGGCTGAGGCCTTCGGCGGTTTGTGCGCCAGCGGCGCTTGTTTCAGTTTTTGCTTCGGCCATCTATCAGCCCTCCGTCTTCGTGCCGTCGATGCCCAACTGCTTGGACAGTTCGTCGAGTTTTTCGGTATTCTGCAGCACCTCTTCGAGGATGCTCTCAAGCTCCTCGGAGCGGTCGACCTTCGACATCAGGTCGCGCAGCTTGTTGCGCACGGCGAGCAGCTTGCGAAGCGGCTCGACCTGATCGACGATAGCCGCAGGCTCGAAGTCGTCCATCGACTTGAATTTCAGCGCGACTGCGAGCTGGGTGTCGTCGCCGGCCAGCGTGTTGTCGACCTTGAACTCGGCGCCCGGCGTCATGCGCTGCATCACATCATCGAAGTTGTCGCGGTCGATCTGGATGAACTTGCGGTCACGCAAGGGCTTCAACGGTTCATAGGGCTTGCCGGAGAAATCGCCCATGACACCGACGACAAACGGCAGTTCCTTGCGGACTTCCGCGCCTTCCGTCTCCACGTCGTAAGTAATGTGAACGCGGGGCGCACGCACCCGCTTCAGCTTCTGTTGTACGCTCTCTGCCATGACAATCCCCTATCAGATGTTGAACCGATTTGCCTGAAACTAGTACCCTGAATCCTCGGACTGGTTGTCCTGAGGCTTGATGCCCGCCGCCATGAGTATCCGCTGGATGTGGGCCGGGTCTTCGGCCAGTTCGACCAGCAATTCTGGCAACGTCATGCGCGCGCGCCGAACAGCGTCTTCCAATGTATAGGAAATCGGCGAATGCGGTTCGGTTTTCCTGAAGTATCCCGAGATGCGCGTCAGCTCTGCAAGCGCCTCTTCGCGCGAAGCATAGCCGTTGATCTTGCGCACTACCGTAGTACCGTCACCGGAACCCGTGGCCGCTGGGCCCTCGCCGGTCTCGCTGGCAATTTCTTCCTCGGCGCCGCCGTCGTCGGCCAGCGCCTCGGCGGCCGCCAGTTTGTCGGCTGCGAAATGGCGAATGGCGCTGCGCACTTCCTGCAGCATGTCGCGGAGGCCGGAAGTCGACGGCGCCTCGACCCCGGCGGCTGCGTCGAACGCGGCCGACATCTCCGCCAGTGCCTCGATGGATTCATCAACCGTCTGGGCCACTTCCAGGAAATGAGCCGCAGACGTTTCCGCCACGCTCTGCTGGAACTGCTCCATGGTAATGGCGCCGTTGTCGATCCGCTCCTGGCGGCGGGTCGGGTCGGCAACCTTCTCCAGGTCGTTCGCCTGCTCATAGCTCCACAGCGAGAAGTTCCATTGCGAGCCGCTCGTCAGCGGCGCCAGCCGGATCGGCTGGATAAGGGTGCCCACTGCGCCGGAGCCGCTGAGCCCCGACACGGCCGTCACCTTGCCCTCAATGCCATCTTCCTCGTCGATGACGGGAAAGCTTGCGTCCCAGTAGTTGGTGACGACACCGGAGATCACTTTCAGGCCATCGCGCAGGCCGGCGAAGCCATCGCGCCGCACGAGGCCTTCGATCATCCAGGAGGCGATTTCAAGGTCCTTGGCATGCCCGGTCAGAACTTCGATCGCCGCGTCGACGACGTCATCCCATTCTTCTGGCGTCGGCCCACCGATCTCGACCGCCGCCCGTTCGGCGGCGCGGGCCGCGTTGCGCGCATCCTTGACGCGATAGTACAGCGATCCTGAAGATGTGTCGGCGCGCGGATCGGCGCCGGCCGGCGCCTCATCCGAGATCGGCGCCAGCAGCGCCTCTATGTCGATCACCTGCGGGATTGCCATAAGCCAACCCTTCCTCTCCCGGGATCAGGCCCGTCGATCAGATACGACACGAAAACCGGCAAAGGCCGGCGACCCAACGCATACCTACGTAGCGACCGATCCCTAATGCTTGCTGAAGGGAAGCGGTCTTCTTCAGTCGCGGGCGATCGGACGGTCTCCATCCATCCTGCCGTTGCCGCCATTGGCGATGTCGGCGCCCCGCGCCATCACCGTTCTGAACCGGTCATCCATCGTCAGCGGATCGCCGGCAGTGAGCGACAACAACACCGAAGCACCGACGCCCACATGGCCGAGGCTGGGGTCGGCAGGCGCCTCGGGCATCCCCTCCGGTGCCAGACTGCCACCGGACCAGAACGCCCCCAGCGCGGCATAGGCCGCAGCTCCTTCGAAGTTCAGCGATTCGGCCGCTGCCATGCAAGCGCGACGATGCTCTTCCGTCGGATCGTAGACCCAACGTGCGGCAAGATTGATACAGGCGGCCTCGCCGTCCGAGGGCTTTGCGATCAGGCTGTGGGCGACGACGCAGGCCCACCAGACGCCCTCGCGGACGGGCAAGGCGAAAGCGAGGAAGCGTATGGCATCGCCGATCGCCTCGGCTTGCAGCAACAAAGAAAGATAGCCCTGCGGCGACAGGTTCGGCACCAGGAAAGCCTTCGCCTCCCCGGACAGGTCGACGCGCCGGCAGATCTCGTCGGCCGTGCCGGCGGCAACCTTGCGAAACGGTTCTGCCTGTATCTTCAACCTTGTGCCCCGACAAACCGCATTCTAGTTGATCTTCACCATGCCGCCCTTGATGGTGACGGCGCCCGAGCCCGAAAGCTCGGCCATCGACCCTTTGACGGTGGCGGCTGAATCCGCCTTCACGTCGACCTTAACGCCCTTGATCGATATACCGCTCTGGGTCAGTTCGACCGTGCTCGACCCGCATTTGAGCGTGATGCCCATCTTGGCATCGATCGTCACCTTGCCTGCCGACGTGGTCATCGTCAGATTGCCTTTCGAAAGCGTCAGGCTGTCATTGCCGGCGTCAAGGGTCACCGCCCGGTTGCCCTTCTTGATGTCCAGGGTCTCATTGCCGGTCGACAGTGTGACATCGCGATTGCCCTTGTCGATGTCGAGCTTCTCGTTGCCCTGCTCCAGCTTCTCCGTTCGGTTGCCTTTCTTGATCGTAAAGGTCTCGTTGCCTTCCGTGATCGTGGTCGTACGGTCGTTCTTGATGGTTCTGGTCTGGTCGTGGCCGACATCGAGCTTGTCGTCGTTCTCGACCTCGCGCACGAAATCCTTCTGAGCGTGAAAGAGGACCTTTTCGGCGTCCTTCTTGTCTTCGAACGACAGTTCGTTGGCGTCGGCCGTCGTTCCGCCCTTGGTGCTGCGGGTCAGCAGTCCCGTTTTGGTCGAGCTTGTCGACTGGGTCCATGGCGGCAGGTTCTGACCGTTGTAGACCGCGCCGGTCACCAACGGGCGGTCGGGATCGCCGTCGAGGAAATGGACCACCACCTCCATGCCGACGCGAGGAATGAACACGCTGCCCCACCCGGAGCCGGCAAGGCTCTGCGCCACGTGCACGTAGCACGAGCTTTTCTCGTCCTTCTTGCCGTAGCGGTCCCAGTGGAACTGCACTCGGATCCGACCATACTTGTCGGTGTGCACCTCGTCGCCCTGCGGGCCGACAACAAGCGCGGTCAAAGGACCGCGAGCAAGCGGGCGCGGCAGGGGTATCCCGGGCCGCAGCAGCCGCGTCGCCGGCGCACAGGTAAAACTGTTTCGGTAATAGGGCTTGCCCTCGTCGCCGGCACGCAGCGTGAAATGCGCCCGATCGAACGCCTCGTGGCGCACCTCGCTCACCACCATCGGCTGGTCGTTGAGCGCCTCGACAGGATGCGACTTGACGCTGAAGCGATGCCCCGGCGTGAATGAGGCACAGGTACCCTTCCCGGTATTTAACTCGAAGCCGGCATCGGTGGCGTCGACGTCGAAGCCGGCGAACTTGGTCAGATCCGCCTTCTTTGCCGACCCGCCGGGATAGACGAAATGCTCCCACGACTTGCCCGATGCCGGCTGCAGGCTGGTGGCCTTGTCGGCCTCGACCGGGCTTGCAGGCGCCTCGAAATCGTAGTCGCGCAACGCCCATTTGCTGTCGGTGAGGTGAGCGCCGAAATCCATCGCATGGATGCCATCGGTCGCGTCCTCGGCATCCTGACGATAGAACGCTTCCTTCTGCGTGCAGTCGGTGTAGGCGCTGGCGGCGTTGGCGAGCACGAGCTTATGCTCGCCCTGCGCGTGCTTGAAGAAATAGAAGATGCCTTCCTCGGCCATCAACCGCTCGATAAAGGCGAGATCGGTTTCGCCATACTGGACGCAGTATTCGCGACGCTCGCTGCTGCCGCTCAGCTTGTCCTCGAAGGTAACCGAGTGCTCCCTGAGGATCGCGGTAACGATGTCGACAGCGGATTTGTCCTGGAAGACCTTGTAGTCGGAGGTCCTGCCGAGCGTCCACAAAATGGGCGCGATCGTGAGCCTGAACAGGCGATAGCTGCTGCGCGTCACCATGCCGCCCGCAAAGGCGACGACGATGCCGTTGACGAAACGCCGCGTGCCGCCGGGCCGGGCCATCGACACGGTAACGCTCTTGCCGAGCAGATCGGCGGGCTTGATCGTCTGGCGAGAAGACAGGGCCGTGACGGAGAACTCGAAAAGTCGCGAGATCCCCTCAATACCCTCGACGCCGGTAGCCACCAGCACATCCGCGCCAAGCGGCGTGTCTATGGTGACCCAGCGTTCGCTCTGGACGATGGTTTCAGACATGCAGTTGCTAGCACGAAATGGGCCGGCCACAGCCGGCGGTGGCTCGGCCGAGTGCGAGCAATTTTGCCCGGGCGATCATATCGGGGCTCCTCGTTTGCTGCCCGATTGCCTTCCGGCTGCGCCCAATCGCCGGCGGAGCGCCGGACGCACTGGCGTCCGGCGTGCCGACGAACGTGTCAGCCGCTCTTGGTCGACGACAGGTCGTAGCTGACCGTAACCGGCGTGCCGGCCTTGTTCTTGTCGTCGTACGGGATGAACTTGTATTGGATCTTGGTGAAGTTGATCGAGATCGACTCCGACGGGCGGTCACCGCCGGACGACACCGAGTAACCGGAGATCAGCGAGTTGAACAGCTTGTACTCGACATAGGTGTTGCCGGGGCTGCCCGTGCTGACCAGGTGGATCAGAACTTCCTTGCCGACGGCGCCGGTGGCCGATTCGGTGAACAGCTTGGGCGATGCGCCGTCCATCTCCTTGGAGACGACAACCTCGCTGACGCTCGGCTCACTGGCCTCACGATTCGCGGTCGAACCGGCCGGCGAAGAGATGCCGCGACCGATGCCGAACTGCATGCTGCCGATGCTGATCCACTTCTTGTGGTCCTCATGCGTGGATTCGCCGTCGATGCCTTCGTATTTCAGATAAATCGCCATGAACTGCTCCCTCTATCCATCATTTCCTGTCTGAGGAACTTTCTTCCCGATGCACGACCGCCTCGCGCGGCCGCGATGCGGAAACTTCTACTTCGCGGCCTCAAGCACCTCTTCGGCCTCGACCGCCACATCGTCTACGGCCGGCGCGTCGGTACCGCTCGCCTCGAACTCGAACTGACCGTCGGCGCCGATCCTGATCCGCAGGCTTCCGACCGCCTCGCCGTCGGCCATCAGCGACAGCACATAGGACGACAGTCGTGGCAGCAACCCGCGCGAAAGAATGTACTCGATGTTGCGCGCCCCGCTTTCCACCTCGGTGCAACGCTTGGCGATTTCCTCGACCAACTCGTCGCCCCAGGTCAGGCTGGCGCGATAGTTTTCGAGGAAGCGCTTGCGGATGCGGTTGAGCTGCAACTCGACGATCTTGCGGATGATGTCGTCGGCGAGCGGGAAATAAGGCACCACCGAACAGCGACCTAGGAATGCCGGCTTGAACAGCTTGAGCAGTTCGGGACGAAGCGCCTCGCCCAGTTCCTCGGAACTCGGGCGCGTGGCGGGGTTGGCGCAGAGCCGGTGAATCAGATCGGTGCCCGCGTTGGACGTCATGATGATGACAGTGTTCTTGAAGTCGATGTCGCGGCCTTCGCCGTCGCGCAGCATGCCCTTGTCGAACACCTGATAGAAGACGTCCTGAACGCCGGGATGCGCCTTTTCCATCTCGTCGAACAGCACCACCGAATAGGGACGCCGGCGCACGGCCTCCGTCAGCACGCCGCCCTCGCCGTAGCCGACATAGCCGGGCGGAGAGCCGACGAGCATCGAGACCTTATGCTCCTCCTTGAATTCCGACATGTTGATGACGGTCAGGTTCTGCTCGCCACCGTAGAGCAAGTCGGCGACGGCCAGCGCCGTCTCGGTCTTGCCGACGCCTGACGTTCCCACCATGAGGAACACGCCGATCGGCTTGCGCGGGTCAATCAGCTTGGCGCGCGAGGTGCGGATGGTCTCGGCGATGGCCTCCAGCGCGTGCGGCTGGCCGATCACCCGCTCCTCGAGCTTGTCCTTGAGATTGAGTACGGTCTTGATCTCGTTGGACACCATGCGGCCAACGGGAATGCCGGTCCAGTTCCCGACGACCTCGGCGATCGCCTGGCTGTCGACGGTGACGCGCATCAGGCCCTTCTCGCCCTGGAGCGCGGTCAGTTCGCCGTTCAGCGTCGCAAGCTCGCCAAGCAGGGCAGCGTTGTCGACGGGCGCCTCGCCCGCCGCTTCACCCTCTGCGCCGTCAACTGACACCGCGCCGTCTTCGCCGAGCCTGGCGTGCAGCTCGCGGATACGGGAGACGAGCTCACGCTCCTTCTCCCACTGCGTTTCCAGTTTGGCCAGCTCGTCTTGCGTCTTCTCGCGGTCCTCGTTCAGCTCGCCGATGCGTTCGGCATGATCCGTTCCGATCCTTGTCTCGCGCGCAAGGGCGGCCAAATCGCTGTCGAGCATATCGATGCGCCTGCGGCGATCCTCGATCGCAGCGGGCACTGCGTGGCTGGCGATCGCGACGCGGCCGCAGGCCGTATCGAGAAGGCTCACCGCCTTGTCAGGAAGCTGGCGGCTGGGGATGTAGCGGCGCGACAGCCGAACGGCATCCTCCACGGCCTCCGCAAGCACGCGAACGCCGTGGTGACGCTCAAGCGTGGGGATAAGGCCGCGCATCATGCCTATCGCCGCCTCGTCCTCTGGCTCCTCGACCTTCACGACCTGGAAGCGGCGGGTGAGCGCGGGATCGCGCTCGAAATACTTCTTGTACTCGGCCCAGGTGGTGGCGGCGATGGTGCGCATCTCGCCGCGGGCCAGCGCCGGCTTGAGAAGATTCGCTGCATCGTTCTGGCCGGCGGCGCCGCCGGCGCCGATCAGCGTATGCGCCTCGTCGATGAACATGATGATCGGCTTGGGCGAGGCCTTGACGCCCTCGATCACGTTCTTCAGCCGGTTTTCGAACTCGCCTTTCATACCTGCGCCGGCCTGAAGCAAACCAAGGTCGAGCGAAAGAAGCTCCACGTCCTTCAGCGCCGGCGGCACATCGCCCGCCGCGATCTTGAGCGCGAAGCCTTCTACCACGGCCGTCTTGCCGACGCCGGCCTCGCCGGTAAGGATTGGGTTGTTCTGGCGACGGCGGGTCAGGATGTCTACGATCTGGCGCGTTTCGGCATCGCGGCCGAGAACCGGGTCGATCTTGCCTGCGCGCGCATTGGCGGTCAGGTTGATCGTATATTGTTCCAGCGCAGAGCCGCCGGCGCCGGACGGCACACCGCCGCCACTGACAGCCGCGCCGCCGCCTGCCGCCGCCACGGGCGCGCTGCCAGCCTCGGTGCTACCGCCGACGATCTTCTGGAAATTGGCGCGCAGCGTCTCGACGTTGATCTTGACGAACTGCGACGACGCATCGCGCGCAAGCGCGGCGAGCGATTCATCGGCGAGCAAGGCCGTTACAAGATGGCCGGAACGGACGGCCGTCTCGTGCCACTGCAAAGAGCCGAAAACCCAAGCTTCGCGAATCATCTTGACGATGTTGGGCGCCAGGGCCGGCGAGCGGCTGTTGCCGGTCTTTAGGCGATCGAGCACCTTGGTCAAATCGGCCGATAGACGACCTGCGTCGATCTCGAAGTGACGCAGAATGGCGGCCACGTCGTTGTCGCTCGATTCGATCAGCTTCGACAGCCAGTGCTCGATCTCGACATTGTAGTGCGTGCGCGACAGCGTGAGCCCGACCGCACCCTCAAGCGAGGAACGGCAATGCTGATTGAGTCGCCCCACCAGCGCCTGCAAATCGACGTTGAGCACAAAGACCCCCTTGTGTTGCCCAAGAGCACCCGGCCGCCGGCACCGTCCGCTCGGTGCAGCCAACCCAACCAGGGCGCGAATCGCACCCGTTACACAACAGCTACTCTTAAGACGAAGTTTATTGTTTACGCATGGTCAAGTCTATCGCGATTCGGCCCTATTCGCTCACCGCCGCGTCGACACTTGGATAAATCGGAAAGAGCCTTAAGAAACCACTCATTTCGAACACGAGGCGTATGCGGCTGTTCAAGCCGGCCAGCGCCATGCGCCCACCCTGGGCACGAATCTTCTTGGCCGCAGCAAGAAAGGCCGACAACCCCGTGCTGCTGATATATTCGAGCTGCGACAGGTCGATGACGAGCCGAACGTCGCCGCGATCGATCACCGAGGAGAGATGGCGGTCGAACGTTGATGAAGTAGCGCTGTCGATCCTTCCGCTAGGTGCGACAACGAGGTTGCCGTCGCGGCGAGTCTCGGCGATGTTCATGGCGTTGCGGTATCCGTTCAGATCGACACGGGCCCAGTCGGCCCAGACAACCCATGATTTCAGAAAGTGAGCCGTGTGACCACACCGTTGTGCACAATCCTGACGACGGAATCCGAATGACGGTATCCGGTTCCCTGGAACAAAGACTTGCGGCCCGGATCCGGCGGGCGCTGGAGCCGCCCCGGTTCCCCGAACGCCGAGACGTGGAACTGGCCTTCGCGATCGTCGATGATTCGAGCGACGTTATTTTCTTCGACCATTTCTGGCTCGACGGATCGAAGCTATGGGCCGTCGCCGCGCGATTCGGCAAAGGCGGCCTCGACGGCGCGCTCACGGCGTCTGGCCTGCGTCAATTGCTGCGCGGACTTGCGGCGGAGTTGCGCGAACCACAAGCCGTGGCCGACCAGCTGGTCGGAATTCGCGGCGACGACGTTTCGGCATTGGCGGCCATCTGTTTCGACACCACCGGCGGCGTGTTGCTGCACGCGGCATGTGGCGAGGCGCGCTGCACCGGCGCCGACCGGCTCGGTCCCGGCGAAATCGGCTGGCTGGCGATTGCCGCGCCGGCCTTGCCCGAGGACGCGCGCGTGCCGACCGACGGCCTGCAGGCTCTCGTCGATGGCAGCCTCCAGCCACCGTGCAGGGCCATCGCGGCGATCCATTTCAAGTCGCCGCCGAAGCGCGCCAGATCGACGACGCTGGTCATCGCGAATGACAGCTCGGCCGTCCCCGATGCGCTGGGCTCCGTCAGATCATTCCTGGCGCAGCATGAAGTGGCGGACGAAGACGTTTCGGCGCTGGAACTCGCCCTTGACGAGATCGTGACCAATCAGATCAATTACGGATTTCGTGACGGTGCGGCCCACGAGATACTGCTTGAGATCAGGGTGGAAGAGGGTCGGCTGGAGGTCGAGCTCCGGGACGATGGGGTGCCGTTCGATCCACTGAGCGTTTCGCCGCCGGACATTGAACTCGGGATCGAAGAGCGTCAGATCGGAGGGCTCGGCATGCATTTCGTGCGATCGCTGATGGACGAGGCCAGCTATCGGCGTGTGGGCGGCTGGAACGTGCTTGCCCTGACGCGAAAGTTAGCGTCCGCAAGCCAGGAAGAGGATCGCGCGTGAACGCCGCTCGCATGACGGACATGATCAAGCAGGATGCGCCGCATTGCCATGCGCCGATTCATCCGCCGGCACTCGTGCCCACAACCGCTCCCCACCCTGCCCTGCCGCTGACCATCATCAAGGGTTGCCCGACCGTGGTGATCGGCAACATGCCAGCCGCGCGGGTCGGCGACCAGTCGCTGCCCTGCATGCTGCCGGGCTGCGTGCCGGGCGGGCCGGGCATGATCGCCAAGGGCTCCGCGACGGTCATGATCGGCGGAATGCCGGCCGCACGCGTCAACGACATGACCGCGCATGCCGCGTGCGTGGCGCCTATACCCAGCCCGGTAGGAAAGATCCTGCCGCCCGGGTGCTCGACGGTAGTCATCGGAGGCTGAATGCGCAGGTCGAGCTTCGAGGCGCTGAAGCCCGTCTGCCCCATTTGTCGCCAGCGCGAGAGTGTCGATTCGCCGCTGTTCGTGGCGATCGAGGAGAAGGCCGACGACGAGGCGATCCTCGCCGGCATTCTCCAGTGCGGCCGCTGCGGCGGAGAATTTCCAGTACTCGACGGCATGCCGGTTCTGGTGCCGGACGTGCGCCGGTTCGTCGAGGACAACCTCTTCTATCTGATGGCGCGGGAAGACCTGACGCCGGCGGTGGAAAGCCTGCTCGGCGACGCTGCCGGGGCGACGAGCGCCCTGCAGTCGATCCGCCAGCACGTCTCCTCCTATGTCTGGGACCATTGGGGCGATCACGATCCGCAGGAGGAAGACGCCCCCGGCGCGGCCAGACCCGGCTCTATCGCAAGGGCGCTCGACAACGGCCTGAAACTGCTGAGCGAATCGCTGCCGGCCGGCCCGGTCATCGACATAGGGTGCGGACCCGGACGTGTTGCGGCCGAGATAGCGGCCAGGACTGGGAGACTGGTCGTCGGCGTCGACCTGTCCGTCGCCCTTGCCCGCGCGGCTCGCCAGGCATTGAGTAACGGCGCGGTCGACTATCCGCGCCGGCGGATCGGCGTGGTGTATGATCGCCGTCGCTTCACGATCACCTCGCCCGGAAGCGAGCGCGTTGAGGTATGGCTGTGCGACGCACTGCATCTGCCGTTTGCCGATCGGACGTTCGCACTGGCGGCGGCCATGAACCTCATCGATTGCGTGACCGAGCCGCGCGCCGCGCTGGTGGAGATGGGCCGCGTGCTCAAGGAGAACGGCGAGGCGCTGTTCGCGCTGCCCTTCGACTGGACTGATCGCGTCACTCCGGCCGAGCACTGGCTGGGCGGCCATTCGCAGCGCGGTCCCTACGGCGGCAGGCCGGAGGATGTTCTGGATACGATGCTGCGCGACGGCGAATTCGCAGCCGGCAATCTGCGGGCGGTGGGCGAGGCCATCGAGGTGCCCTGGCATGTGCGGCTTCATGACCGCTCCTGCATGCACTACACTTGCCGGATGGTCGTAGCGCGAAGAGGCAATGCCGGGTCCGGCAGCCTGGAGCAGACGGGCGGCTGATCGAGCGGGGAGAGGCGGATGGAACTGCGGCTGACGCTGAAGGGACCGGAAAGGCTGCTCGGAGGGCGCAGCAGCGCCAGCCTGCGCGAGGGTGCGCTCGTCATCGGTCGATCGGCCGAAGCCGACTGGGCGATTCACGATCCGGAGCGCGTGATCTCCAAGGTTCACTGCCGGATCGAAAAGGACTTCGACAGCTACCAACTCACCGACATGTCGACCAACGGCGTCAGGGTGAACGAGGGAGCCGTGGGTTATGGCCTTGCTCGCCGGATCGAACACGGCGACGTAGTCAAGCTTGGCGACGCGGTGCTGACAGTCGAGATCGTCGCGACGGCTCCGCCCGTCGTCATCCCTGACGACCTCGAGATCGGCGCCGCGATCCACGAGGTTTCCGTTGCATTGCCGGCAGACGGGCCGTTCGGCACGCCTGAACCCGAATCACCTGAGCCGCGCCCAGCGGCCGATACGGCGCCAAGGACTGCATCCGCCACTCCGCCCAATGAACGTGACGGGGTTCTCGACGACTGGTGGAGCCCGGTCGAAGCCAGGAACAACGTCCCGGTTGTGAAACCCGTGGATATCTCGCCAGAGCCGCAATCTGAGGCGATTGCCGATATTCACACCGGGGAAGACTCGGTAATGTCGCAGAACACAAGTGTGGCGAGTCTGCTGCGCATGGCGACCGGCCTTGATGTGGAAAAGCTTGCGCAAGTCGTCGAGGAGGCGGCGGCGGATTTGTCCGCGAGCGAGCTTGTCAAATTCAAGGAACGGTTGTCCGAGATCATTCGCAACGCTTCGGGGCGTTGATGCGCCAGGCCAAGTGCTGGAATGATTCCGGCGTAAGGTGGGGTGTTGCATGCCCGGCATCATCCGGACATGGTTGTTATTTGTCCTGATGCTGGGTGTCGCAGGCTGCGGCCTCCTTCAGCGCAAGCCACCCCCGACCGAGATCGAGATCAAGCCTGCGCCGCAGGAGGCGAGCATTGACTTTATCGCCACCGCGTCGCCGCTGGTGAACCCCTCGCCCGCCGGCCAGCCGTCGCCTGTCGTTCTGCGTCTCTACCAGCTCAACGGCGAGACGGCGTTTGCCGGCGCGAACTTCCGCCAGTTGTGGGAAGACGACGAAGCAACACTGGGCCCGACGCTGCTTGGCAAGACCGAGATATATCTTGAACCTGGAGGGATCGAGCGAATCAAGGCGAACCTGATCGAAGGGACGACGATCGTGGCGGTGGTCGTCGGTTTCCGTCAGTTCGAGAACGCGAAATGGCGGGCGATGGTCGGAATGCAGGGCGAGAAGCGATTCAAACTCAAGGCCGATCTGAAGACGCTCGAAGTGGACCTGGGGCCGCAGGATTGATGCGCGAGCAAGAGATGAACAGCCTGTCGGGGGGCGGCCGGGCGCCGCGGCGACATTTCGGGGGAGAGGCGCATGCCCTTTGATGACAGGGTCATCTGGTCGGAGGGCATGTTCATCCGTGCCCAGCACTTCCAGCAGGAGGCCCGCTATGTCGAGCGTCTCGTGCGCGGGCGCGCAGGCGCGCTGCGCCCCTATTCCTGGGGTCTGACCGGGCTGAAGCTCAACCGCGAACTATTGGCGATCGGCCGTTTCGGCGTCGAGCGCGCTGCCGGCGTTTTCGCGGACGGCACCCCTTTCATGCTGCCAGGCGACTCCGATCTTCTGGCGCCTCTGGAACTGCCGCAAGATACCCGCAACGCCATCGTCTACCTGACTCTGCCGCTCGTGCAGCCCGGCGGGCGCGAGGCGGCCGAGCCCCAGGCGGACACAATGACGCGCTATGCCGTCAACGAGATCGAGGCCGCCGATTCCAACAGCAGCGAGATCGGCACGGTGCCGATCGGCGTCGGCAAGCTCAGGCTGCGCTACGCGCTTGAGACCAGCGAACGCAGCGGCACGGTCGGCATCGGCCTTGCTCGCATCGTCGAGGTGCGCTCCGACAACGCCGTGGTGCTCGATGACGGCTACATACCGCCGGCGCTTGACGCCTCCGTTTCACAGATCCTATCCGGCCTGATGACCGAGATCGTCGGCCTGCTCAATCATCGCGGCGAAGCCATTGCCTCGCGCATCGCAGGCGGCAACGCCGGCACGGCCGCCGAGCTCACCGACATGATGATGCTGCAGGCGATCAACCGCTGGCAGCCGCTGTTCGCGCATTTGCAGGCCGCCTCCTGCATCCATCCCGAGGATCTGTTCCGCAATGCCGTCTCGCTGACGGGAGAGCTGGCCACCTTTACCGCCGTGGGCCACCGTCCGCGTCCCTTCCCCGTCTACGATCACGAGCGTTTGCAGGCCACCTTTGCGCCCGTTGCCGCGGCCCTTCGCCAGGCGCTCAGCGCCGTGCTGGAGCGGGGCGCGATTCCAATCCCGCTCACAGAGCACCGCTACGGCATTCGGGTCGCAGACGTTGCCGACAAGTCCCTGTTCGGCAAATACACCTTCGTGCTCGCCGCCAGGGCCGACATGCCGGCCGAGACGTTGATGCGCAGGCTGGTGGGCCAGATCAAGATCGGCCCGGCTGAGCAGATCCGCGAGCTGGTCAATGCGGCCTTGCCCGGCATCATGCCGCGGGCGCTGCCGGTGGCACCGCGCCAGGTTCCGTATCATACCGGCAAGGCGTATTTCGAACTGGACCGCACCAGCCCTCTGTGGAAACAGGTCGCGGCAGGCAACGGACTGACGATCCACGTCGCCGGCGAGTTCCCGGCGCTGGAGCTGGACATGTGGGCGGTGAAGGATTGACCATGGCGGGGGGAGAGACGAGGTGAGCGACCCCTTTGCTCCGTTCCTGGGCGCGGACGACACGATCCGCCGGCCGCTTTCGGGCGCCCGAACGCCGGTTGCCGCGCCGCAGCCGATCCCGCCCTTCGGCGGCCAGCAAGCGGCTCCATTCGGCTCATCGCAGCAGATACCCCCGTTCGGCGCTCCGTCGCGGGCGGCCGGCCAGCCGGAATTCGGGCTCGATGACGACTTCTTCGCACCCGCCGCGCGCGGCGAACCGCAGGGCGGTGGCTTCGACGATCTCGGTTTCGACGACGCCGACGGCGGCCCGATGCGCCGGCGCAGCAGCGACGGCGAGATCGACAAGGCGTTCGAGCTGGCGGCAATCAACCCGCTGGTCGCTGCCGCAGCGCCGCTGCTGTGGCTGGCGGGGCGCCTCAACGAAAGCGCGCCGCCGGAGGACATAGGCGAATTCAGCCGTCACGTCCTCGATGAGATCAAGCGGTTCGAAACGGCCGCGATGGCCCGCGACATCCCGGGCCGGCAGGTGCGCGTGGCGCGCTATGCAATCTGCGCTGCGATCGACGACATCATCCTGAACACGCGCTGGGGCGCGACCAGCGGCTGGGCGAGCCGCAGCCTCGTCAGCCATCTCTACAACGAGACATGGGGCGGCGAACGGTTCTTCGACCTGCTGTCGCAGATGCAACAACAGCCCGAACAGAACATCGACGCACTGGAATTGCTGGCCATCTGCCTGTCGATCGGCTTCATCGGAAAATACCGGGTGATGGACGGCGGCCAGGGCCATCTGACGCGCCTGCGCCACGATCTCTATCGCACCATCCGCCGCGTACGCGGGCCTTACGAGCGGTCTCTGTCAGGCAAGTGGGAGGCCGCCAACGCGCCTTACAAGCCGCCGCGCTCGATGGCCGCGCCCTGGCTGGCCGCGCTGGTACTGCTAGCGATACTCGCGGGCCTGTGGATTTTCACCAGCCTCAGCCTGCGCGCCGACGTCGAGCGTGTTGCCGAACAGATCCGGGCTCTTGCGCCCGGCATTCCCGTCACGGTCGATCGCGCCGGCGTGCCGGTGGTTCCCGACCCGCGGCCGCCGGTACGCCAGACCCAGGTCGAGCGCATCTCGCTGGCGCTGGCCAATGACATCGCAGCCGGCCGCATCGAGATCGCCGACCTGGGCGACGATGTCGCCATCCGCATGCTCGCCGCGTCGTTCCCCGTTGGCGGAATGAACCTTGCAGGCACCGAGGAACCGTTGCTCACGCGCATTGGCGCCGCTCTCGATGCCGAAGCGGGGCGCATCCTCGTCGTCGGGCATACAGACAACGTGCCGGTCGGCGCCAACAGCCCACTGGGCGACAACATGGCGATCTCCGTGGCGCGCGCGCGCTCGGCGGCGGAAATGCTCCAGCGCCACGTCGATGCGCCGTCCCGCGTCAGCTTCGAGGGACGCGGCGAGACCGATCCGATCGTCAGCAATGCAACGGCGGAAGGGCGCGCGCGCAACAGGCGCGTCGAGTTCCTCGTGCCGTCGGAACGCGTGCCATGAGACTGGCGTGGATGCTGGCATGGCTGGCCGGCCTCGCCCTTGCATCCGTGGCAAGCTGGTGGGTCTGGCGCAACGCACCGATCCCCGACGAGATGCAGCGATTCGCGGCGACGCTGGCGCCGGTCCTCGTCTGGTCGCTCCTGCCTCCGGTCTTCGGCCGCTGGCTGTTCGCCGGCAAAGCCCGCACCGAGACGCCGGGGCTGCGCGAACAGAAGCGCATGGCCATGCGCTTCCTGGCCGACCGTGGTCTGAAGGGCAATCGGGGCCGGCACAGCCTGCCGCTGTTTCTCGTCGCCGGGCCGGCTGGCGCGGGCAAGTCATCGCTGATCGAGCAGACGCAGGCGGGGCTTGGCATGCCGGTGGCGATCGGCGCCGCGCGATGGTGGGTCGGGCAGGACGCCATCTTCGTCGAGACCAATTTCGACAGCGAGCAGAGCGCTCAGGACGTCGTCGATCTCATCAGGGCCATGCGCCCGAGGCAACCTGTGAACGCCACGCTGCTGGCGATCAGCCCACCCGATCTGGCACTGGCCGACGAAGTCGAACTGAAGATGGTGTCGGAGGCGATCGCCTCCGAGTTGCGGCTGATCGAGGAACGCATCGGTGTCGGCCCGCCTGTCTACCTCCTGCTGACGAAGACGGACATGATGCCCGGCTTCCGCGAATTCTTCGACAGGCTCGAACCCCAGGACCGCGAAGCGCCCTGGGGCTTCGCGTTGCCGTTCCTTCAGCCGCCTGCGGCCGAGCAGGCGGCGTTCGAGTTCGAACGAGGGATGGAACGCCTGGTCTCGGGCATGCGCGCCCGGCACATCGAATGGCTGTCTCGCGAGGCGGATGCTGTGCGCAGCGCCCGGATCCACGGCTTCTCGACACAGGGAGCAGCAATCGGCCGACAGATAAGGCCCATTCTGGAGGCGCTCGCGCCCAAGCAGACCCATCTTTGGAAGGGCGCGGTGCTGCGTGGCGTCTTCCTGACCAGCGCTCGCCAGGAACCGTTGACGATCGACGTGTTGCTTCCGGAGCTGTCGCGGCGCTTCTCGCTGCCGCGCATCGGCACGCTGCCGCCGGACCTTGGCATGGAGGACGAAAACCACGGCTATTTCGTCGCCGGGGCGTTCCGCAGTGCCATTCTGCCCGAAGCCGGATTGATCGCGGCCAAGCGTTCGCCGTGGCCCACCATTCAATGGACGCTGATCGCATTGATGATCGGCGGAGCGCTGGCGGCAAGCTGGGCACTTTACCGCGTCGTCGACCAGCAGACCCGCATGGCTGCCCGCCTGTCGGAAGCGGCCTCGGAATTTCCGGCGGTCCAGTCGCCGTCCACGGTGGAGCGGCTTGGCGCGGTTCTCTCCGGCTTGCAGCGCTTCGACACCATGATCAGCGACGTCGGGGCGACGCCGCCGGTGCCGCCATACGCATTCTGGATCGCCGGTCGCGACCGAAACCTCGCGGCGGCGCAGGAAGCGCGGCGCGCCTACCTTCGCAACGCGCTCCTGCCGCATCTGAGCGCGCTCCTGGAAACGCAGCTTGCCGACGTCGAGCGACCCGACGAGGAATTGCTGTCACTGATCGCCGTCGCCGAAGCAGGCGACGATCCCGAATCGGGGATCGTCCGGGAATGGCTCGAACGCAACGCCGACCTGGTGGCCGAGGATGACCGCGAAAAGCTGGTCCGCGAAGGCCTCGACAGCATCCGTGCGGGCGGCGGCCTGACGATTGATCCGGGCTATGTCGACGCGGCGCGCCGTATGCTCGCTTACCGGGACAGCCTGACGTGAGGATCAAGCAGGGCCTGCGCCGCATGGGACGGACGCTGGCACGGCCGGCCGTCTACCTGACACTGCTGACGATTCTCGTCGCGCTGGCCGTGTGGTTCCTCGGGCCACTGGTCGGCTATGGCGATATCCGCCCTCTGGCGCCTTTGTCCGTGCGGCTTGGCCTGCTGCTGCTCCTTGCCCTCGTGTGGGGCGTGGGCGGTGCGCTGATGCGCGCGCGGCGCAGCAGCGAGGAGCAGTCTCTGCTGGCGGGCCTGCGCAGGCAGCACGAAGAAAAGGAGGCTGCAGCCGACAAGGAAGAGGCGTCGATCGAGGCGCGTTTCAACCAGTTCCGGGCGTCGGCAAGGGCCGCCCGCAAGACACTCGGCCAGGCGCGCGGGTTCGGCGGCTCGCAGGCAATGCCCTGGTATGTCGTACTTGGCTCCGAAGGGTCCGGCAAGACGACGCTGTCGCGAGGCTTGAAAACGCCGATAGCCGACGGCGATGCGGACGAAACCATCGAGCACGCCGCCGCACGCTTCCACATTTCCGACGACGCAGTCTTCGTGGAGCTGGACGGTGCATTCTTCCAGCAGAATGAAGCGTGGGCGCGACGACTTTGGCCGCGTATCCTCGACCAGTTGCGCGGGCTGCGCACCCGGCAACCGCTCAATGGCGTGTTGCTGTCGCTCGGCACGGACGAGTTGCTGCGCATGAGCCCCGAGGGGCTGATCGATTTCGCCACCGCGACGCGCCGTCGCCTCGACGAGATCGGCATGAGGCTGCGCATCCGCACGCCTCTTTATGTTACCGTCACCAAACTGGACCTGCTGCCGGGCTTTGAGGAGTTCTTCGAAAACCTGCCGGCCGAAGAGCGCGAGGCCGCCTTCGGCTTTCCCGTCGCCGCGCTGAGCGGACAGTCAGCGCAAACTCCGATCGATGTCTTTTCGGAGGGCTTCGATGGGCTGCTGGAGCAGCTTTCCGACCAGTTGATGCTGCGCCTGCACGAGGAGCCGGACGAGCAGAGGCGGCGGCGCATCAACGAGCTGCCGTCGCAGTTCGCAGTGTTGAAATCGCGGCTGGCCCCGCTGATACAACATCTGAGCGGCGCAAGCCGCTTCGCCGTGCCGCCGCTGCTGCGTGGCGTCTTCTTCACAAGTACGGCCCAGACCAGCGAGTTCGTCGACATTGCCGCCCCTGAACTCGCGGGCGACTTCGCCTACGGACACGATGGCCTGCGCGCCGCCCCGCTAGCGTTCGCGCCGCGCAGCCGGCCGTTCTTCGTGCGTGGGCTGCTAGACCAGGTTCTGATACCCGACAGGGGGCTGGCCGGACTTACGCGGCCGGGCCGCCTGCTGATGCAAGCGCAGGGTATCGGGGCCAACGTCGTGCTGGCGGTAGGGACGATCGTGCTCATCACGATGTGGTGGCTCGCCTTTGCTGAAGGGCGAGCCTATCTCGGCCGGCTGGAAGTTGGCGTTACGCAGGCTCGCCAGTCGATAGCGCGGGCAGCGCCCGACGGAGCGCCCGCGTCCGATTTCGGCCCTGTGCTCGACACCCTCGACAATCTGCGTCGACTGGCCGAGGAAGCCCCGCGCCGGTCGACCTTGCTGCTCTATGGCACAGGCGGCCCCGAGGAAGCCGCGCAATCGCTCTACGACAGGGCGCTGTCCGGCATGGCGCTACCCTTCCTGTGGAGCTACCTGAGCGAAGGGCTCGACGCAGCAGAGACACCGGCGGCGCTGCGGCTGCAGCAGTTGAAGCTGTACCTGATGATGGCCGGCGAACGGCCCGTCGACGCGGCGGTGGCCCGGTCGATCGCACCGGATTTCGCCGGCCACTGGCTGCCCTATGACAGGAACGCGACGGTCGACGCGGCGGTGGCGATGCACCTCGCCGAATTCGCGCGGCCAAACCTGGCGACACTGCCGTTGCTAGATATGCGGCTGGTGGACCGGGCGCGCGCGCGCATCTCCGACTACACGCTGGCGCGCGTCGCCTACGACCTCGCATTGGCGATGCCGGCTGTTACGGAGCGGGCCGCATGGCGGCCGGTCGACCATATGGGGCTGGCGGGACCGCAGGCGCTAAGCCGGGTCAGCGGCAAGAGCTTCTGGGACGGCATCCCCAGTATCCATACGCGTCAGGGGCTGGCGCAGGCGATGCTCCCGCTTTCCGGCACGGTTGCCGACCGCATCGCCGACGATTTGTGGGCGATGGACATGGGCGAGACGTCGCTGGAGCGCGAACGTGAGGCAAGGCGCATCAGGGACGGCATGCTCGACCTCTACCGGGTCGACTACATAACCGCGTGGGAGAGCCTGCTTTCCGACCTCGACATTGCCGACGCCAACACGCCCGGCGACCTCGCCCGGGCGATGGCCCTCGTCGTCGGACAGCCTTCGCCGATCAAGGAGCTTGCCGTCGCCATCGCGGTGGAGACCGATCCCGCGACCGGTTCCGGCTCGCCCCTAGACCTCGTGCCGGGCGCTGCCGCCCGCCTGCAGCAGGCGGAAGATTCGGTGTTCGCGCCGCGCCGGATCGTCGACGTGGCGGCCGCCGTCTCCAATCACTTCAAGTCGTTCCGCGAGGCCGTCGTAGCCGAGGAAGGCCAGCAGGCCCAGATCGACGCCCTGATCGCGGCGATGGAGCCGCTTTACCGGCAGATCAACCACGTCGCCACCGGCGGCGACGTGCTCGAACTGGGGACAGATCCTCAGACGCTGCTGGCGAGCCTCAACGAGCGTGTCGGCGCGCTGCCCGAAAACCTTCAGGCGCTGTTCCGGCGCATCCTCAACAAGGCGGCGGCGGTGACCAGCGGCAGCTCGCGCGAGCGTCTGGCCAGCATCTGGGAAACGACCGTGCTGCCGATGTGCAGGGCGACGACCGACGGGCGCTATCCGTTCGAACCGGGCAGCCGACGCGACACCTCGCTCGCCGACTTCGCCAGCCTGTTCGGAACCAAAGGGGCGATCGCCGCCTTCCGAAACGATTATCTCCGACCCTTCATCGACACCAACGCCAAACCGTGGCGCTGGCGCACGGGACAGCAGTTTGGGCTCGACCTCGACGACGCCGTCCTCCGCCAATTTGAACTGGCCGACGAGATCACCGCCGCCTATTTCGGCGATTCAGAGACGCCGCTGGTCGCCTTCACCGTCGAGCCGGTTTCCCTCGACAGCCGCGCCCGGGCCTTCCAGTTCGATATCGGCGGGCCGACGCTGGTCTATTCGCACGGTCCGCCGACCGCCGCGCCGTTCAACTGGCCTCCGGAAAACCCCGCAGCGGAGGCGATGCTGTCGATGACGCCGGAGCTGGACGGCCAACGCAACATGCTGCGCTTCCAGGGGCCGTGGGCCCTGTTCCGGCTTTTCGACGCAGGCCGTATCCTCGAACCCGAATCGAGCGACATCGTGCCCTACCAGTTCAACATCGGCAGCCGGAGCCTGCGCCTGAACGTCACCGCGCCGCCGACGCGCAATCCCTTTGCGCGCGACATTCTGTCGGGCTTCTCCTGTCCGGTACTGTCATGACTGGAGGTCCGCTTCACCGTTGCCCGCAAAGGCTTGACTTGTCCGGTCCCGGCCAGTCACCTTCGCCGTCGAAAGCATCAGCCGCGACCATTGCCCTTTCCCATGCGGAGATCCGCCAGACATGACGGATGACCTCCTCCTCCACTACAATCGGGAGCTGCTCAACATCAGGCGGGCGGCGGCCAGCTTCGCCGCCGACAATCCGCGCATCGCCGCGCGGCTTCGCCTTTCGGAAGACGCGATCGAAGACCCGCATGTCGGCCGGCTGATCGAGGCATTCGCCTATCTGACCGCGCGCGTGCGCCAGAAGCTCGATGACGACTTTCCGGAGCTCACCGACGCGTTCCTCAACGTGCTCTATCCGCATTTCGAGCGTCCGGTGCCATCGCTGTCGATCGTGCAGTTGGAGCCATCGTCGGAAATGGCCGAACCGCATGTGGTGCGACGTGGCTCGCTGATCGACACCGAGACAGTCGACGGTGAGCCATGCCGCTTCGCCACCACCAGTCAGGTGACACTGCATCCGGTATCGATCAAGCTAGCCTCGCTCAGCGGCCGGCCGATCGTCGCTCCGCAGACGTCGCGGGCGGCTAATGCAGCCGCCTGCCTGCGATTGACGCTCGAGATGACACAGCCGGAAGCCAGTTTCGGCAAGAATGGGCCGGGCAGCCTGCGCTTCTTCCTGCGCGGCCAGCCGCAGCTGGTCTATCCGCTCTACGAATTGCTGCTCAACGATGCGCTCGCCGTTGCCTTCGCCGAGGGGGCAAACGATCCCGCGCCAGTGATACTTGACGCGGCCGCGCTTTCACCGGTGGGCTTCGCCGAGGACGAAGGGTTGCTGCCCTATGGCAGTGCCTCGCATATCGGCTTCCGCATCCTGACCGAATACTTCGCATTTCCCGAGAAATTCCTGTTCGTCGACCTGACGTTTCCCGATCGTGCCGCGATCGCCGCGAAGGGCCGCAAGCTCGACGTGTTCGTTTATCTGAAGAAGCCATGGCCGGCGCTGGAGCGTTCGGTCACGGCGTCGACCTTCGCACTCGGCTGCACGCCGATCGTCAACCTGTTTCCCCAGACGGCAGAGCCGGTCACGCTCGACCGGCGGACCAGCGAATACCGGGTGACGCCCGATGCGAGGCGCTCGCGCGCGCTCGAGGTCTACAGCATCGAGGACGTGGAAGCGATCGACGCGGACGGCAGGCGCAGCACCATCCGCCCCTTCTACGGCCTCGACCACGCGGTCGGCGCCACAAATGCCGGCGACGGCAATTGGTGGCTAGCCACGCGAGAGGAAGGCGACCCCGACAATCCCGGCAGCGAGGTGGCATTGTCGATCGTCGATCTCGATTTCCGACCCAACCTGCCATCCGACGGCGTGCTGACCATCGAGACACTGTGCCTCAACCGCAATCTGCCGGAGCGGCTGCCCTTCGGCGGCGGACATCCCGAACTTCGCATGGTCGAACCCTCGCCGCTCGTCGGTTCGATGAAGATGCTGACGGCACCGACGGCGACGCTGCGCAATCTCAACCGCGAGGCCGGCCGCTGGCGGCTGATCTCGCATTTGTCGCTCAACCACCTATCGCTGGTGTCCGACGGTGGGCTTGCAGCGCTGCGGGAGATGCTGACACTCTACGATTTCCACAACTCCGCCGAGACGCGTGCGCTGATAGAAGGCATAATCGCGGTTTCGTCGAAAATGGGTACGGCGCGCGTGCGCGCGGCCGGCCAAAGCGTCTTCTGCCGGGGTATCGACGTTTCCCTGACCTTCGACGAGAGCAATTTTTCCGGCAACGGCGTCTACCTGATGGCAAGCGTACTCGAACGCTTCCTCGGGCTCTATGCCAGCGTCAACTCCTTCTCGCGGCTGACGGCGGCGGTTAAGGGCCGCAGCGAGGTAATGAAGACATGGCCAGCACGCGCCGGCGATCACGTTCTTCTCTAGCGGCGAGCCTGTTCGAGCAGCCGCAGGCGTTCGAGTTCTTCCAACTCGTTCGGTTGCGGGAGCTTGTCGCGGCGCAGGAAAACGAGGCGGCCGGTGTGCCGCCGCCAAGCCCTGTCGGCTCCGGCGTCGAGCCGCGCAACGCGGCGCTGGTGATACGTTCTTCCGTGCCTCTCGGCTTCGCGGCGGCCGAAGTCACCGCACTGCGTCAGCCGCGCCAAGGCGGCCCGGTGGAGGCCACACAGACGCTCGTCGGCCTGACCGGCCCGTCTGGAGTGCTGCCGCATGCGCTGAGCGAGTTGGTGCAGGTCAGCGTTCGCGAACGCAACCCGGCGTTGCGCGACTTCCTGGACGTGTTCAACAACCGGCTGGTGGGGTTGCTCTACGACGCATGGGCCAAATATCGGCCGGTGATCACGCGCGAGCGCGCCGTCAGGCTGGGCACCCGCAACACGATCGACGGCGCGTTGAAGGCGCTTGTCGGCGTCGGCATGCCGGCGGTGGCGGCGCGGATGAAGATGCCCGACGACAGCCTCGTCCATTTCGGCGGGCTCCTGTCGCGGCACGGTCGTTCGGTCGTGGCGGTGGAGCGCGCGCTGTCCGGCGCGCTCGGCCACAAGGTTTCCGTCCAGCAGTTCCTCGGCGCCTGGCTACCTATCGCCGAGGCCGACAGGACGCGCCTGCCGCGCGGACGTAACTCGTCAGGTCGCTTCGCGTCGCTCGGCCGGGACGCCGTTCTCGGCAGCCGCACCTTCGACGTCCAGTCCTCCGTTCTGGTCTGCGTCGGGCCACTTCGATACGCCGCGTTCCGATCACTTCTGCCCGATGGGACCCGGGCCGACATGCTAAGCGACCTCGCCGCGATCGCGCTGGGGCCTGACAAGGCGTTCCATGTCCGGCTCGACCTGGTCGGCACGGAAGTGCCTGCACTCAGGCTTGGCGGCGCGCACGACGACCCGGCCGCGACCCGGCTCGGCTGGAATACCTGGCTTTCCTCAGAGAAGCCGCGCGGCGACACCGTCGCCGCTGCCTTCCGCCCGCTTTCCCATCTCCGCTGACCGACAGGAACCTGCCATGCAAGACTGGACCGACGGCTACGTGTCCGACGTTGAATATCTGCCCGGATTCTACATGGAGCAGTCGCCGGCCCATCTCGATCTCGTCTGCCTGCTGCGGGCGACCGAGCCGCCGCGTGGGCCGGGTGCGACGTTCCGCTATTGCGAGCTCGGCTGCGGCGTCGGCGAGACCGCGCTGACCGTCGCGGCAGCCAATCCGCATGCCGAAGTCTGGGCCTTCGACTTCAACCCCGCGCACATCGCGCGCGGCGCTGGCCTCGCCGCCGCCGCGAGCCTCGACAACGCGCACATCATCGAGGCCTCGTTCGAGGAACTGGTAAAGGGCGCGCACGGCGAAATCGGCCAGTTCGACTACATCGCGCTGCATGGCGTCTGGGCCTGGGTAAGCGCGGCCAACCGCGCGCATATCGTCGCGTTCATCGCCCGCCACCTGAAGCCCGGCGGGCTGGTCTACGTCACCTACAACGCCCTGCCCGGCTGGACATCGGCAATGCCGCTGCAAAGGCTCCTGTCGATGTTCGCCGCGACCAGCGTCGACCGCAGCGACCGACGGATCGTCGAAGCCCTCGACGTGGCCGCGGCCTATGCGGCTGCGGGCTGCGGCGCGCTTCCGGCCGACATGCTGGAGCGGCTCGGAAAGGAGCGCGAAAAGGGCAACGTCGCCTACCTGTCGCACGAATATCTCAACGCACACTGGTCGCCCTGCTACCAGATGGATGTCGCGCGCGATATGGCCGACGCGAAGCTCGCCTATGCCGGCACGGCCAACCTGTTCGAGAACTTCCCCGACCTTTCGCTCTCCGAAGCGCAGCGCGACCTGGTGGCAAAAGCACCCGCCGCGCTCGCCGAAACGGCCAAGGACTACCTGATGGCGCGCACCTTCCGCCGCGACGTGTACATACGGGGCGCGCGCTCCATTCCCGATCGCCGGCTCAACGCGCGCATCCGCGACGTCAGGCTGGCACTGGTAGTGCCGAAGGAGGCGATCAGCTATGACATCAAGGTCCCGCTCGGCGAAGCGGCGCTTAACGAAAGCTTTTACAAGCCGGCGCTGGAGGCGCTGGCCCAGGCGCCGCGCACGGTGGGCGAACTGATCGACCTGCCGGAGGCGGACGGTTCGACGGTCACGCCGCGCGAGGTGATCGGCATGCTGATCGGGTCAAGACAAGCGATGATCCTCGATAACGAGGCCGAACCGGATTTTCGCGCGGCGGCCCGCCGCTACAATCTGGCGCACCTGAAAACCTGCGCCGACGAGGGGCGCGCAGTCTGCGCATTGGCCGCGGCCGGCACGGGCTCGGGCGTGACAGCGCGACTGTTCGAGATGCTTTCCTACGAGGCGCTGGCCGCCGGGACGCCCGAAGAACCCACGGCCCTTGCCGAAGCCGTCTGGAAGATGCTTGACAGCCGTGGCGACCGAATCCGCCACGAAGGCGAGACCATTCAGGACGAAGGCGAAAACCGTCGCATCATCGGCGAACAGGTGGAGGCTATCATCAAGTCGGCGATCCCGCTGTGGAGGCGCGTCGGCGCGATCTGACGAGCGATGGACGCGCCGCCCTTCTCCGGCCTGCAACTCCTGCGCAACCGCGGCGCGATCAACGTTTACGCCGCGACGGACGACAGCGGCGCGAAAGTGGCGATCAAGATGCTGTGCAGGAACGGCGCGGCAGGCGATCAGATCGGAGTCGAACGCTTCCGACGCGAAATCCGTCTGGCCGCTTCGCTCGCCCATCCAGGCATCGCGGGCCACAGGGGTCATGGCGAAGACTGGCTGGCGCTGGAATGGCTGGACGACGGGCTCGACCGGCCGCATCGACAGCGCGCTTACCAGCAACCTTCAGTGCTCCGAAATTTGCTGAGCGGCATCTGCGAAACGCTTACCTATCTTCACGCAAAAGGCGTCGTCCACGGCGACCTCAAACCCGCCCATATACGGTTCCGCGACGAACGGCCGGTCCTCATCGATCTCGGCAATGCCGCCATCGGCTCAGCGGACCCGCTATTTGCAAATGAGCTCGCCGGCTCGCCGCGCTGGATGGCGCCGGAATGCCTGCACGGCGCCCAGCCGACGCCTGCTGCCGACATATGGTCGCTCTCGACGATCGCGGCATGGCTATGGACGGGTGCGCAAGCCAGCACCGACGATGCCGAAACAATCCTGAGGCTGCGCCTTGAGGGAGCGGATGTGATCGATACCGGGCTGGCGGCACTGGCCCGGGACGATGCCGGGCTGCACGCCATCCTTGTCGCGGGGCTCGGTCGGCCCGATCACAGGCCGACCGCCGCGAGACTGGTTCACTTGATCTCGAGATCAACCGCCGGGTGAAGCTTCTTGAGATTCGGCAGTGACTTGCTCTGCCACGGAATCTTGGTCGAGCCGCGTACGGCCAGGCCAACGGCTGGCTGCTTGCGCACCTCGATCGTGAACTTGGCCAGCAGATTGATGCCGGAGCTGTTCAGGAACTCCAGCTCGGACAGGTCGAGCACGATGGTGGCCGGCTTGGTCGCCAACACGCCCTGCATGATCTCAAGGATCGGGGCGTAAGCCTCCGTGCCCGAAAGGCGCATGGTGCCTTCGTAGTGAATCGTGGAGCCTTCCGCCCAGACCCTGTATTCGTTCGTCTTGATTTCCATTGTTCCAAGCAACTCCGATCAGTTTGGCGGTCAGGACAGGGTCAATGCGGCGTAGGTGTTCAGCCTGACCGCCGGGCCACCGCCATCGTCGTGGAATTCCCACCCCAGTTGAGCGCCATAGTCGCTCATCAGCGTCAGCAGGCCAAGCCCCGAGGCCGAAGAAGTCTCGTCCATCGCGTTCGCTTCGATGCGCTCGATGAGCAGTTCGCCCGGATCGCGCGACGTGATCTCCTCCAGCAGCGCGCTGAAGCGCTCGGCGGTTTCGCGGCTGACCAGGTTCGAAACCTTGATCTCGAAGCGCTTGTTCTCGATCGAGCTTACGATCGTGATATCGCCCGGATGCCGGAACTTGACCGCGTTTTCGAGCAACTCGTTGACCAGATAGCCGATCGAGTGGCGCGCATCATTGATGTCCAGCGATAGAGCCGGCCCGCGGATGGCATAGAACTCACCGAGAAACTCGGCCGTCGTGCTGGCATGATGCCAGGTCAGGTCGAGTGGACCTTCGGCAAGCGTCAGCGCGTTGCCAAAAGCGCCGGAGCCATTGCTGAGGCCCGTATCACCGTAGCTCGCCTTCATCGTTATCTATGCCTCATCACGACCAGGGTGATGTCGTCGTGGATCTTCTGCGTTCCGATATGGGCCATGAGATCCGAGATGATGCCGTCCTTGATCTCGTCGGCGCTGCCCTGGCGGTGGCGGCTGGCGCTCTCGCAAAGCCGGTCGAAGCCGAACAATTCGCCCGACGGGCTTTCGGCCTCGGTGACGCCATCAGTGTGCAGCACGATGATGTCGCCCGTATCGAACGGAACGTCGCGCGTCTTGACGAAGGGCGAGATGTCGCTTTCGAGTCCGATCGGGAAGCCGAGGTCGATCGTGTCGACGCGCTCCACTTCGCCGCCGTTCCGCAGCACCAGAACCTCCTCGTGCTGGCCGGAAACGGTAACCTTGCTGTCCTGATAGTCGAGGAAAGCGAGCGACAGGTGCTTGTCGGTCTCGGTCCGCTCGATGTTCTTGAAGATGGTGCGGTTGAGCACTTCGAGGAATTCCTTCGGATCACCGCTGCCCTGCTCCTGCAAGGCGCGCGCAACCGACTGCACCATCAGCATCAGCACGCCGCTCTCCAGCCCGTGGCCGGTGACATCGCCGATGCCGACCTTTATCCTGTCGCCGCTCTGCAGCACATCGAAGTAGTCACCGCCAACCTCGTCGGCGGGCTCCATGTAGCCGGCAACCTCGATCTTCGCGATAGTGCCGAGCTCATTGGATTTCGGCAGCACCATCATCTGGATATGCCGCGCGACATCGAGTTCCGCGCCCATGCGCAGGTTCTCGCTCTTCAGCATCGCGTTGAGCGCGGTGATCTCCTTGTTGGCGGCGCCCAGCTCGTGTGTGCGCTCGGCGACCAGCTTCTCGAGGTTTTCGGTGTGGTAGCTGATCTCCTCGGCCATTCGGTTGAAGGCCACGCCCACAGCGCCGACCTCGTCGCGCGTCGGAATATCCACGCGCACCGAATAGTCCTTGGCCTGCAGGCGCCGGGCGGCGTTGGCGAGCGCGCTCAGGCCGGCAGTGATACGGCCCGAAATCGCCCAGACCGCAGCCAGTACGATCAGAAGGCTGACCAGCAGGATGATGATCTGGTAATTGACGATGCGGGTGGTCGCGTCCGAGATGTTTTCCTGAACCGAGATCAGCGACTGGTAGATCTCGCGCTCGGAGACGACGAAGCCGAGAGACATCGTCTCGGCGACGATCGACTCGCCGTTCCAAAGATTGCTCGGCCGCAACTGCTTCAGCACGACGAGATACGGAACCTGCTCGCCGTCCTGCTCCAGGAAGATGTGCTTGAGCACGGTTGTCTGGTCGGAGGGCAACTCCAGCGAGGCGATCGCGGCTTGCGTGCTCCGGCCGAGCAGCCGGTCAACGCCGGTGACACCCTGCCCGCTCGCATCGGCAGCAACGAGACCGAGCGTCTGCTCGCCAAGTTCGCTGGTGGCCAGCACGTTTCCGTTCGACATCGCCAGGAAGCCGAAGCCGGTCTCGGCGATATTGACGCTCTCTACCAGGTCGACGAGCTGGTCGAGGGTGATGTCGACCGCCACGCCGCCGGCGACGTCGCTGCGCGCCGCGTTGTAGAGCGGGTTGAAAAGGGTGACGACCCACTGCCCGGTGATGGCGTCGACATAGGGCGGCGTCATGATGATCTGCGACTCGGTCGGCCGGGTAGCCGGATCACGCAGCCAGGACTGCCAGCCCTCGTAGATATTGGGGAAGAAGAAGTCCCAGAAGGTCGGACCCTGGTTGTGGGCGGGGTAGTACTGGTCCAGCGTGCGCGCCAGATCCGAATAGGGCACCGAACGGGTGATCGAGGCATCCTTCGGCCCGATGTAGAACATCAGGCGCTTCGGCGAGCCGATCTCCATCATCGTCGGCGCGATGAGGTCCATGACCGCGCTGCCGCGGATCGCCGCCGCCGCTGCCGAGCCCGGCTGGTTGTCGTCGTCGAGCAGATAGCCCCAGACGTTCAACACCGAGGGCACGCCGGGCGCATTCTGCGCCCAGCCACCAGCCTGATCGTAGATCATCTCGCTGGAGAAGGACGGGTTCTGTGCGAGCACCTCGCCGACCGATTCCTGCAATGCCGGGTTGTCGTTCATCGTCTGCATCACGCCGGTCAGCATGCCCAGCTCGGAATGAACGCGTTCGATCAGCAGATCGGCCCGCAGCGCGGTCGTCTCGATGTAGGTCTGGAGGAATTCCTCGTTGGCGTTGGTCAGGCCGCTTTCGACCTGCCGCGTCACGTCGCTCGAAAGGCGCTGCACGTTCCAGATGGCAATGCCGCCACCCAGCATCAGGTCGAAAAGCACGGCCGCGCCGACGACGAGAATGAACTTGGCGCGGAAGCTGCGCGTCGAAAAGCGGCCTGGCGTCGCCTCCGCCGGCACCGTATCGACGGCAGAGGGAGACGTGTCGGCGACGGCGCTCACAGCGGCTTCCTTCCTGAGGCAACCCAGATAGGCCAGCCCGCATAGCCTTTGGGGTGAAGGGCGGCGAAGATGTGGTCGTCGAAGCCCTGGCGGAACTTCGCCATGAACTCCGGTGAATCGCCGCGCATCGTCGACATCTTGCCGGCAAAGAGATCCCGCCAGGCTGCAATGATGTCGGCGAAGTCCTGCGGGTCGCCGTCGGTGTTGGTGACCATGAAGGATTCCATCTTCACCTCGCCGAAGCCGGCGTCCAGCATCAGGCGGCGGCTCTTCGGGCCGATCTCGATGTCGTGGTTGAAGTGAGCGACGATCCTGGCGACCTCGTTGTAGGTCCACTGGATCGACTCGCCGCGCGGCTCACCCAAGCAGTGCGAATTCTTTTCGTTGGTGACGTAGACCCGGCCCCCGGGCTTGCAGATGCGGAACAGTTCCTTAAGGATCAGCTCCGGCTTGTCGAAAATCTGCAGCGAGTGACGGCAGGTGACGAAATCGAACTGGTTGTCTTCGATCAGCATCTCGGAGGCGTCGCCGTAGACATATTCGATACCGTCGATGCCGAAATCGGACGCAACCTTGCGCGCGTAGGCGAGACTCGGCTTGGAATGATCGAGAGCCAGCAGCCTGGACGGCCCGAACTCCTTCTGCAGCAGCACCGCGAAATCGCCGATACCGCAGCAGACGTCCGCGACGCTCATGCCGGGCTCGAGGCCATGGCGCGACAGGATGCTGCGCTCGTGGCGCCAGGTGAGCTTGGTCTGGGTCCGCAGCAGCGAGATGATCGCGCCGTCCTCTACGAAAGCCTGCCCGGGATAGAACTCGTTGTCGTACTGCTCGACCACAATCTTGGGCGTTACGTCGGTCAGCGCCGTGAACTTGCGCGTCGACCAGCCGACGACGCTGGACGTGATGATCGAGATGCGCAAGTCGCTGCGCTCGCCGGCAGCCCGCACCAGCAGCCCCGACAGCACCTTGAAGGCGATGTTGTTGAGCCTGACCAGCCGCTTGACGTTGACGTAGAGCGTTCCGCGAACCGTCGACAACGCCTTCTCGAACAGGCCGATGCAGGCGGCAAGCTCCTGCTCGCGCTGCGGCCGCATCGAGCCGACGATCGAGAACTCCTGATTGTTCTCGTCGAAACTGACCGTATAGCTGTGCATCACTGCCCCTGACATCACTGCACCTGTTCCTCGAGAGTCAGTTCCGCGGTCAGCCTGATCGCGTCGTCGCCGACGGGCTCCACCGAGAGAACTGCGTTGTAGTCGACCGCCAACTCCAGCAGACCGATCGTCGGGTCGATCGGACCGTCTCGGAAAAGCAACTTGCGATAGTGCTCCGCGAGATCACCCTTCGACAGGTGATTGACTGCCTGGCCATAGAAGTCGGCACCCTCGGCCTGGCTGGGGATCGTCAGCTGAATCCGGTCCTTGCCGCCGCGGCGAAGCACGGCACAGCCGAATTTTCCCGAAGGGCCGTGCGTGCGATGCGCCGTTTCCAGAAGCTCGTTGAGCGCGGAGGACAGGAGATTGGAGTAGAGCAGCGAATCAGTCCGGTTGTGGCTGACCATTTTGGCGACGTAGCTCGACAACCGGTCGCAGTATGCCCAGTCGGCGGCAAAAGCGCCGATATCCATATTGATCTCGACGAGCACCTCGAACTGGTCTGATGCGCCGTCCATATCGTCGATTGTCATGTCGTATCTTGCCGCTCAGAATGGTCAGACGACGAGCCGAAAGCTCGCCGCAAGGCTAGGCAGCACATGCCGACATGTTGACGAACTAGCTGGATATGCGCCCTGATTCCCGCGACCGTGACGATACGGCAGGGGTTCTTAACAGATCAACCACAATTGGCCGTGCTGGCCTTGCGCTATAGCGTCCCACCCCGGATAAAGCCAACAATGATAAATGAAATCTCAAGAACCATTTTAGGGACTATTCAATAATGTCGGACACGGCCACCGAGGATGCGGCAGAACTGAGAGCGGAGATTGCGCGCCTCCAGGCCGAACTCGACGATCTGCGACTGCTCTATGACGCGATGATCGAGCATGGCGAGGCTGTCGAAGACCAGCTTGCCCAGCAAAACGAGCTTTTGGAGCAGACGCAGCAGCGGCTCGACGCCGAACTGGCGGATGCGGCGCGTTACCTATTCTCGATCCTGCCCGACAAGCGCGACACATCACCCCGCACCGACTGGCTGCTGGTGCCCTCGACGGAACTGGGCGGTGATTCGTTCGGCTACCGGCGGATCGACGACCGCCATTTCGCCTTCTACCTGATCGAC